>CABFVJ010000014.1_pt1 | contig 4442 bp, 4 predicted proteins | sample 7065501 | NCBI WGS metagenome assembly CABFVJ01 (sample SAMEA5704812, study PRJEB33009) | decomposition metagenome | isolation source: culture collections or soil | reverse complement strand
GGCGGCGAGTCGTAACCCAGCTTGGTAAGTTGGATTAAGCACTGCGTGGACAGATTTGTCAGTGTGAGCAGTTTCATCCCGAAGTTGCGGGTAATTCTGATTCTGAACAGCTTCTTGGGAAGTAGAGACAGCTTGGTTTTTAGTGAGTTGTTCCATTCTTTAGCTCCTAGACCTTTAGCAGCAAGGTCCATATCTGACTTTTTGTTAACGTATTTAGCCACATAGAAACCAACAGCCATATAACTGGTAGCTTTAAGCGGCTCACCTTTAGCATCAACAGGCCACAACCAACCAGAACGTGAAAAAGCGTCCTGCGTGTAGCGAACTGCGATGGGCATACTGTAACCATAAGGCCACGTATTTTGCAAGCTATTTAACTGGCGGCGATTGCGTACCCGACGACCAAAATTAGGGTCAACGCTACCTGTAGGAAGTGTCCGCATAAAGTGCACCGCATGGAAATGAAGACGGCCATTAGCTGTACCATACTCAGGCACACAAAAATACTGATAGCAGTCGGCGTGTGAATCATTAGCCTTGCGACCCTCGGCAGCAAGAACCATACGACCAATATCACGAAAATAGTCACGCAAAGCATTGGGATTATCATAAAACGCCTCTAATCGGTCGTCAGCCAACGTGAGAGTGTCAAAAACGATAAACCAACCATCAGCATGAGCCTGTCGCATTGCATTCATCAAACGCTGAATAGCAAAGCCTCTACGCGATTTCATAGTGGAGGCCTCCAGCAATCTTGAACACTCATCCTTAATACCTTTCTTTTTGGGGTAATTATACTCATCGCGATTATCCTTAAGAGGGCGTTCAGCAGCCAGCTTGCGGCAAAACTGCGTAACCGTCTTCTCGTTCTCTAAAAACCATTTTTCGTCCCCTTCGGGGCGGTGGTCTATAGTGTTATTAATATCAAGTTGGGGGAGCACTTTGTAGCATTGTGCCCATTCATCCATTAACTTCTCAGTAACAGATACAACCTCATCACGAACGTCAGAAGCAGCCTTATGGCCGTCAACATACATATCACCATTATCGAACTCAACGCCCTGCATACGAAAAGACAGAATCTCTTCCAAGAGCTTGATGCGGTTATCCATCTGCTTATGGAAGCCAAGCATTGGGGATTGAGAAAGAGTAGAAATGCCACAAGCCTCAATAGCAGGTTTAAGAGCCTCGATACGCTCAAAGTCAAAATAATCAGCGTGACATTCAGAAGGGTAATAAGAACGAACCATACAAACGCCTCCAAGATTTGGAGGCATGAAAACATACAATTGGGAGGGTGTCAATCCTGACGGTTATTTCCTCGACAAATTAGAGCCAATACCATCAGCTTTACCGTCTTTCCAGAAATTGTTCCAAGTATCGGCAACAGCTTTATCAATACCATGAAAAATATCAACCACACCAGAAGCAGCATCAGTGACGACATTAGAAATATCCTTTGCAGTAGCGCCAATATGAGAAGAGCCATTCCGCTGATTCTGCGTTTGCTGATGATCTAAGTCAACCTCAGCACTAACCTTGCGAGTCATTTCTTTGATTTGGTCATTGGTAAAATACTGACCAGCCGTTTGAGCTTGAGTAAGCATTTGGCGCATAATCTCGGAAACCTGCTGTTGCTTGGAAAGATTGGTGTTTTCCATAATAGACGCAACGCGAGCAGTAGACTCCTTCTGTTGATAAGCAAGCATCTCATTTTGTGCATATACCTGGTCTTTCGTATTCTGGCGTGAAGTCGCCGACTGAATGCCAGCAATCTCTTTTTGAGTCTCATTTTGCATCTCGGCAATCTCTTTCTGATTGTCCAGTTGCATTTTAGTAAGCTCTTTTTGATTCTCAAATCCGGCGTCAACCATACCAGCAGAGGAAGCATCAGCACCAGCACGCTCCCAAGCATTAAGCTCAGGAAATGCAGCAGCAAGATAATCCCGAGTATCCTTTCCTTTATCAGCGGCAGACTTGCCACCAAGTCCAACCAAATCAAGCAACTTATCAGAAACGGCAGAAGTGCCAGCCTGCAACGTACCTTCAAGAAGTCCTTTACCAGCAATAGCCATAGCACCAGAAACAAAACTAATGACGGCCTCATCAGGGATAGGAACATTAGAGCCTTGAATGGCAGATTTAATACCAGCATCACCCATGCCTACAGTATTGTTATCGGTAGCAAGCACATCACCTTGAATGCCACCGGAGGCGGCTTTTTGACCGCCTCCAAACAATTTAGACATGGCGCCACCAGCAAGAGCAGAAGCAATACCGCCAGCAATAGCACCAAACATAAATCACCTCACTTAAGTGGCTGGAGACAAATAATCTCTTTAATAACCTGATTCAGCGAAACCAATCCGCGGCATTTAGTAGCGGTAAAGTTAGACCAAACCATGAAACCAACATAAACATTATTGCCCGGCGTACGGGGAAGGACGTCAATAGTCACACAGTCCTTGACGGTATAATAACCACCATCATGGCGACCATCCAAAGGATAAACATCATAGGCAGTCGGGAGGGTAGTCGGAACCGAAGAAGACTCAAAGCGAACCAAACAGGCAAAAAATGTAGGGTCGGCATCAAAAGCAATATCAGCACCAACAGAAACAACCTGATTAGCGGCGTTGACAGATGTATCCATCTGAATGCAATGAAGAAAACCACCATTACCAGCATTAACCGTCAAACTATCAAAATATAACGTTGACGATGTAGCTTTAGGTGTCTGTAAAACAGGTGCCGAAGAAGCTGGCGTAACAGAAGTGAGAACCAGCTTATCAGAAAAAAAGTTTGAATTATGGCGAGAAATAAAAGTCTGAAACATGATTAAACTCCTAAGCAGAAAACCTACCGCGCTTCGCTTGGTCAACCCCTCAGCGGCAAAAATTAAAATTTTTACCGCTTCGGCGTTATAACCTCACACTCAATCTTTTATCACGAAGTCATGATTGAATCGCGAGTGGTCGGCAGATTGCGATAAACGGTCACATTAAATTTAACCTGACTATTCCACTGCAACAACTGAACGGACTGGAAACACTGGTCATAATCATGGTGGCGCATAAGTACGCGTTCTTGCAAATCACCAGAAGGCGGTTCCTGAATGAATGGGAAGCCTTCAAGAAGGTGATAAGCAGGAGAAACATACGAAGGCGCATAACGATACCACTGACCCTCAGCAATCTTAAACTTCTTAGACGAATCACCAGAACGGAAAACATCCTTCATAGAAATTTCACGCGGCGGCAAGTTGCCATACAAAACAGGGTCGCCAGCAATATCGGTTTAAGTCAAAGCACCTTTAGCGTTAAGGTACTGAATCTCTTTAGTCGCAGTAGGCGGAAAACGAACAAGCGCAAGAGTACACATAGTGCCATGCTCAGGACCAAAGAAACGCGGCACAGAATGTTTATAGGTCTGTTGAACACGACCAGAAAACTGGCCTAACGACGTTTGGTCAGTTCCATCAACATCATAGCCAGATGCCCAGAGATTAGAGCGCATGACAAGTAACGGACGGTTGTCAGCGTCATAAGAGGTTTTACCTCCAAATGAAGAAATAACATCATGGTAACGCTGCATGAAGTAATCACGTTCTTGGTCAGTATGCAAATTAGCATAAGCAGCTTGCAGACCCATAATGTCAATAGATGTGGTAGAAGTCGTCATTTGGCGAGAAAGCTCAGTCTCAGGAGGAAGCGGAGCAGTCCAAATGTTTTTGAGATGGCAGCAACGGAAACCATAACGAGCATCATCTTGATTAAGCTCATTAGGGTTAGCCTCGGTACGGTCAGGCATCCACGGCGCTTTAAAATAGTTGTTATAGATATTCAAATAACCCTGAAACAAATGCTTAGGGATTTTATTGGTATCAGGGTTAATCGTGCCAAGAAAAGCGGCATGGTCAATATAACCAGTAGTGTTACCAGTCGGGAGAGGAGTGGCATTAACACCATCCTTCATGAACTTAATCCACTGTTCACCATAAACGTGACGATGAGGGACATACAAAGTAAAAATGTCTACAGTAGAGTCAATAGCAAGGCCACGACGCAATGGAGAAAGACGGAGAGCGCCAACGGCGTCCATCTCGAAGGAGTCGCCAGCGATAACCGGAGTAGTTGAAATGGTAATAAGACGCCCAATCTGACCAGCAAGGAAGCCAAGATGGGAAAGGTCATGCGGCATACGCTCGGCGCCAGTTTGAATATTAGACATAATTTATCCTCAAGTAAGGGGCCGAAGCCCCTGCAATTAAAATTGTTGACCACCTACATACCAAAGACGAGCGCCTTTACGCTTTCCTTTAGTACCTCGCAACGGCTGCGGACGACCAGGGCGAGCGCCAGAACGTTTTTTACCTTTAGACATTACATCACTCCTTCTGCACGTAATTTTTGACGCACGGTTTCTGCTGCGGCAGTAAGAAC
>CABFVJ010000013.1_pt1 | contig 37428 bp, 28 predicted proteins | sample 7065501 | NCBI WGS metagenome assembly CABFVJ01 (sample SAMEA5704812, study PRJEB33009) | decomposition metagenome | isolation source: culture collections or soil | reverse complement strand
GCCCCCGCCGCCTCCCGGCCCCAGCGCCGGCAGCGCCGAGTACCAGCGCGGCTGGAACCTGGGCGCGATCCATGCCGACGCCGCCTACGCCAAGGGCGCGACCGGCCAGGGGATCACGGTGGCGGTCATCGACACCGGCGTGGACGCGACCCAGGCCGACCTGGTCGGCGCGGTGTCGCCCAACTCCACCGACATCGTCGGCCGCGGCGCCCTGGTCGGCTCCAGCCGCCACGGGACGCGGGTGGCCGGCATCATCGCCGCGCGCTTCAACGGATCGGGCACGATCGGCGTGGCCTACGGCTCGACCATCCTGTCGATCCGGGCCGACGACAGCGCCAACGCCACGACGGACTGCGCCGAGTGCGTCTTCGATTCCAATGATCTGGCCCGGGCCCTCGACTACGCGGTCGCCAAGGGCGCCAAGGTGGTCAACCTGTCGCTGGGCGGCGACGGTCCGGAGGGGTCCAGGTTCGAGGCCGCCCTGGCCCGCGCCGCCGCCGCCGGGACCGTGGTCGCCATCTCGTCGGGCAACGAGGGCGAGGCCGACCCGGCCTGGCCGGCGCGCTACGCCGTCGATCCGCGCTACGCCGGCTCGGTAATCGCGGTCGGCGCCCTGACCCAGGCCGGGGCGATGGCCAGCTTTTCCAACAAGGCCGGCGTGGCCGCCAACGGCTATCTGTCCGCCCCCGGCGACGACATCGTCACCGAATGCGGCTCCGGGAGCTGCGCGGTGGTGTCGGGCACCTCGTTCGCCGCGCCCCAGGTTTCGGGCGCCTTGGCCCTGCTGCTGCAGGCCTTCCCCAACCTTTCGGGACGGGACGCGGTCGACATCCTGCTGCGCACCGCCAGGGATCTCGGCGCGGCGGGAACCGACTCGACCTATGGCCGCGGCGCCCTGGACCTGGCCCGCGCCTTCGCGCCGGTAGGGACCAGCAGCCTGTCCCTGCCCAGCGGCGAGACGGCCGCCCTGACCGCGCCCGGGGTCGGCGGCAATGTCGGGGCGGCGTTCGGCTCGGCCCTGCGGCGGGCCGACGGCCTGCGCACGGTGATCCACGACGACTATAACCGGCTGTTCTCGGTCAATCTGGCCGACGGCATGCCCGGCGAGCGCCGCGGGGCCCTGCTGACCCCGCCGCCGATCCAGGCCTCGAGCCAGGTGGTGCTGGGCGGCCCGGCGCTGGGCGGACTGAACCTGGCGGTCTCGGTCGAGGGGCCGGTGTTCGACGAGCGCGCCCACGAGCCCGAGCCGTCCCTGACCCTGGGGCCGCAGCCGATGCGCTCGATGCGGATGCAAGCCGCCTTCGGGCGCTTCAGCCTGTCCAATTGGAGTGGCGAGGGCGGCGCGCCGGCCCCGGCCGGTCCGGCCGGCCGCGACGCGTTCCAGGCCATCGCCCGGCCCGATCGCGCCACCCAGGCCGCCGTGCGCCTGGGCCGGTTCGCCCTGCTGGCCGAACAGGGCTCGGCCCATCCGCGCCGTCCGCTGCAGATCACCGAAATCGAAGGATCGTCCTACGTCTCCGCCACCGGCATGGCGCAGGTCGGCGGCGCCCTGGTCAGCCTGACCGGCGGCGCGATGGACGAGCCGCTGGGGCCGCTGGGTTCGTACCTGACCCCCGGCACGACCCTGGCCCTGCCGGCCAAGACCCGGTTCGGCGCGGCGGCGGTGGATCTCTATCCAGGGCCGGGCCTGACGCTGCACGCCGACCTGTCGATCGGCCGCACTGGGGTCGAGGGCGGGCTGTTGTCGCTGGATCGCGCGATCAGCAGCGCCTGGCGACTGGAGGCCGGCGCCGACTGCCGGCTGGTCGGTTGGGCCTGCTCGCGCCTGACCTTCGGCGTCTCCCAACCCCTGCGCATCGAGAGCGGCAAGTTCGAGGCCGTGCTGGCCGACGTGCCCCTGGCCTATGACGACCCGCTGACCTTCTCGACCCGCCGCTTCGGCGCCGCGCCCGACGGTCGCGAGCTGGACCTGAGCGTCGGGATGGAACGCGCCTTCGGGCCGTGGCGCTCGCTGGTGGTCCGCACGAGCCTGGCGCTGCAGCCGGGGCATCAGGCCGACGCGGCGCCGGAGGCGGGCGCGCTGGCCACGTGGCGGTCGAGGTTCTAGGGGCGCAGGGTTTATAGCCGCCGCCTCTTGCACTCCGCTTTTCCCGGCGAAGGCCGGGACCCAGATGGAATAGCGGTGTGGCTGACGCCAAGAGCGTAGAGCCCTTCCAGTCATCCACACCGCTATGGGATCTGGGTCCCGGCCTTCGCCGGGAAGAGCGGGAAGGGGAGCGTTTGGATGTGAAGCAGGTCCACCCCCCTTTCCTTCCGCCATTCCGCCGTTACAGTCCGCTCAAAACAAGTGTTTGAAGTGGAAGGAACGCCATGGCCCTGGACCTCGAGACCCGCGAACAGCTGATCGACATGGTTCGCCGGTTCGTCGCCGAGCGGCTGCGCCCGATCGAGGCCAAGGTCGCCGAGGACGACGCGGTGCCGGCCGAGATCATCGAGGAGATGAAGGGCCTGGGCCTGTTCGGCCTGTCGATCCCGGAAGAGTTCGGCGGCCTGGGCCTGAACATGGAAGAGGAATGCCTGGTCGGGATCGAGCTGGGCCGCGCCTCGCCGGCCTTCCGTTCGGCGTTCGGCACCAATGTCGGCATCGGCAGCCAGGGGCTGGTGATGTTCGGCACGGACGAGCAGAAGGCCAAGTGGCTGCCGGGCATCGCTTCGGGCGAGATCGTCACCTCGTTCGCCCTGACCGAGCCGGAGGCGGGCTCAGACAGCGCCGCCGTCCAGACCCGCGCCACGCTCGACGGCGACCACTATGTGCTGAACGGCTCCAAGCGCTACATCACCAACGCCGGCAAGGCCTCGCTGTTCACGGTGATGGCCCGCAGCAATCCGGACGTGAAGGGCGGCTCGGGCGTCTCGGCCTTCCTGGTGCCGCGCGACCTGCCGGGCCTGTCGGTCAGCAAGCCCGAGAAGAAGATGGGCCAGCAGGGCGCCCACATCCACGACGTGACCTTCGACAATGTCCGCGTGCCGGCCTGGAACCGCCTGGGCGAGGAGGGCGAGGGCTTCAAGGTGGCGATGCAGGTGCTGGACCGCGGGCGGCTGCACATCTCGGCGGTCTGCGTGGGCGTGGCCGAGCGATTGATCGCCGACTGCGTGGCCTATGCCGGCGAGCGCAAGCAGTTCGGCGCGCCGCTGGCCAGCTTCCAGATGGTGCAGGCGATGATCGCCGACAGCAAGACCGAGGCCCTGGCCGCGCGCGCCCTGACCCTGGAGACCGCCCGGCTGCGCGACACGGGCGTGGGCGTGACCCTGGAGGCGGCGGCCGCCAAGCTGTTCGCCTCGGAGATGGTCGGCCGGGTCGCCGACCGGGCGGTGCAGATCTTCGGCGGGGCGGGCTATGTCGCCGACTACGGCATCGAGCGCCTGTACCGCGACGTGCGGATCTTCCGGATCTACGAAGGCGCCAGCGAGATCCAGAAGCTGGTCATCGCCCGCGAGACCCTGAAGCGGGGCGGGTAGCCCCGAACGCAAAACACCTCCGCCGGCCCTAGCCGGAACATCCCCTGTAAGGATGCTCCGGCGGAGCCAGCGGAGGCGATTGAGATCCCCCCGGGAAACCCCGGGGCGGGAGCTTTTAGGCTTACGCGCCGCCCGGGAAGCGGAACGGAACCTTCACGGTGCCGGTCTTGGCGCCCATCGGCAGCTTTTCAGCGATGCACATGGCGGCCTTGTCGAAACCCTTGCCCGCGGCGCTGTTGTCCACGACCTTGCAGTCGGCCAGCTTGCCGTCGGTGGCGGTGCATTCCAGCATCACCTGAGCCGCATCGCGGGTGTTGGCGAATTGCTGCAGGCAACGGCCCATTTGATCTTCGAAGCCACCCGCCGCCGAGGCGGCTTGAGCGACGAAAAAGCTGCCAGCGATTCCCGCGGCAATAGCGATCGGATATTTCATCCCGCTGCTCCTAGTAATGTTGTCTCGCCCTTCGGACGGTCGCGCCGTCTGGACGCCTGAGCTTTTTCGCAGAAGCGAGTTAAAATATTCTGAGTCACAGAGAGATAGTTTTATTTACCTATCGCTAACCACGCTTACTTGGCGAATACGCCGGTTTCATTTGAAACTAGACTCTGAATTAGACTTAAGAAGCTCCCCTCTCGAGACGCTTCACGCGCGTGCGCGCGTGCCTTCTCCTGGTGGAAACCGCGCAGAGGCTTGCGGGGCAAGGCTTTCGCCGGGGGTGCGACAGCCCCTGCGGCAAAGGTCTTTAACCAAAGTCAGGAACTATTAGGAATATACCGTGATGATCCCCTCGACGTTGGCGATCCGTGCGCACGGTAACGCCGCAAGAGGGGACAAATCCGATGAAGCGCTTCCGGCTCGTCGATCTTCCGTTGATCATCAAAATCGGCTTCGCGCCGGCGTTCGCCCTGCTCATGCTGGCCTTGATGGCCGGGGGCTCGATCGTCGTGCAGAGGAGCCAGTCCGCCGCGCTCAAGCAGGTCGTCGAGAGCGACATGCGCGAGAACATGGAGATCCAGGCGGTCTCCAAGCGGATCTCGAACATCAACGGCGAGCTCTACACCGTGCTCACCCACAAGGCCGGCAACATCGAGGTCGACAAGAACGACGCTCGCATGGCCGCGATCCTGACCGAGACGGATTCGCTCAAGAAGGACCTGACGGCTCTGAAGGGCAAGCTGCCCAAGGAAGAGCAGCCGAAGATCGCCGAGCTGATCAAGTCGCTCGACGAATGCCGCAGCGCCATCGACACGGTCAGCGGCATGATCGGCGTCGACTTCAACATGGCCGTCGGCTTCATCGCCCCGTTCGAAGAACAATACGCCAAGATGACCGGCCAGCTCGACGCGGTCGTCGCCACGGCCAACAAGCGCATCGCCACCGAGACCGCCAAGAAGCAGGCCGAGGCCAATGCGGCCATGAGCGCCACGATCGTGCTGTCGCTGATCACGCTCTGCGCCGTCGCCGGCCTGGCCTTCCTGACCGTTATGACCACCCGCAAGTCGATCGGCGACATCGCCGGCGCGACCGAGAAGCTGTCGAAGGGCGACAACACGATCGACCTGGAGAAGATGACCCGCGGCGACGAGCTGGGCGCCATCGTCCGCTCGCTGAAGGTCTTCCGCGACAATCAGCTGCACCTCGAGCAGATGCGCGCCGAGCAGGAAAAGTCGGCCGCCCTGACCGCCGACGAACGTCGCGCCAAGGAAGAGAGCGCCGCCGCCGCCGCCCGCGAGAACGCCCTGGTGGTGTCGTCGCTGGCCGACGCGCTGGAGCACCTGGCCAAGGGCGACCTGACGTTCCGCGTCCAGGCCGACTTCCCGGGCGACTACCGCAAGCTGAAGGACGACTTCAACGCCGCCATCACCCAGCTGCAGGAAACCATCAAGGTCATCGCGGCCTCGACGGACGGCCTGCGCACCGGCGCCGACGAAATCGCCCACGCCTCGGACGATCTGTCGCGCCGCACCGAGCAGCAAGCCGCTTCGCTGGAAGAGACCGCCGCCGCCCTGGACGAGCTGACCGCCACGGTGCGCCGCACCGCCAGCGGCGCCAAGCAGGCCTCGGAAGTGGTCTCCAGCACCCGCGGTGAAGCCACCCATTCGGGCCAGGTCGTGCACGAGGCCGTCTCGGCCATGGGCGCCATCGAGGACTCGTCCAAGCAGATCAACCAGATCATCGGCGTGATCGACGAGATCGCCTTCCAGACCAACCTGCTGGCCCTGAACGCCGGCGTCGAAGCGGCTCGGGCCGGTGACGCGGGTCGCGGCTTCGCGGTCGTGGCTCAGGAAGTCCGGGCCCTGGCCCAGCGCTCGGCCGAAGCGGCCAAGGAGATCAAGACCCTGATCTCGTCCTCGACCCAGCAGGTCAGCCAAGGCGTCAGCCTGGTCGGCCAGACGGGCGAGGCCCTGCAGCGCATCGTGACCAAGGTCGGCGAGATCGACGCCCTGGTCACCGAGATCGCCGCCTCGGCCGCCGAACAGGCGACCGGCCTCAACGAAGTGAACACCGCCGTCAACCAGATGGACCAGGTCACCCAGCAGAACGCGGCCATGGTCGAGCAATCGACCGCCGCCACCCACTCGCTGAAGGGCGAGACGGGCGAGCTGGTGCGGCTGATCGGTCGCTTCCGGGTCGGCGACGGCCGCCAGCAGACCGCTTCCTACGAGCGTCCCCAGGCGGCCGACCCGACCGTGCACACCCCCGCCGCCAATCCGGTGGCTGAACAGCGCGCCCGCCTCAACGCCTTCGCCCGTCCTGGACGCGGCGGCGCGGCGACGGCGGCCGCCCCCGCCGCTGACGGCTGGGAGGAGTTTTGATGTCGAACGCGATCGCCTTGCCCGAAACCCTTGATCTCAAGGCCTCGGGACCGCTCAAGCAGGCGTTGGTCGAACGCCGGGGTCAAGACATCGAGATCCATGCGGACCAGGTCCGTCGCCTCGGCGGCCTGTGCCTGCAGGTTCTGCTCGCCGCCCGCAAGGCGTGGGCGGAGGACGGCAAACCCTTTTCGATCACCGCGCCTTCAGAGGCGTTCGTGGAAACCATCCGTCTGTTCGGGGCCGAAGGGGCCCTGCTTCAGACCGAACTTCAAGGAGCTGCATCGTGACGCGTACTGTCCTCACGGTCGATGACTCGCGTACCATGCGGGACATGCTGCGCATGGCGCTCGCCGGCGCCGGGTACAATGTCGTCGAAGCCGTCGATGGCGAGCACGGGCTGGAAGTGCTGTCCGCCCATCGTCCCGATGTGATCATCACCGACATCAACATGCCCAAGCTCGACGGCTTCGGTTTCATCGAGGCGGTGCGGGTCGACGACGACTATCGCGCCATCCCGATCCTGGTGCTGACCACGGAAAGCGATCCCAGCAAGAAGCAGCGGGCTCGCGAAGCCGGCGCGACGGGCTGGATCGTCAAGCCGTTTAATCCCGAGAAGCTCGTTGAGGCGATCCGCCGCGTCGCGGCCTGATCGATCAAGTGCTCTAGGTACTGAAATACCTTTGTAGGAAGTCGGGGAATGGACGAGCTAGAGGCCATCAAGGTCACCTTCTTTCAGGAATGCGAGGAACTGCTCGCCGATCTTGAAGGCGGGCTCTTGGCCATGCAGGACGGCAACGACGATGGTGACACCGTCAACGCCGTGTTCCGGGCCGTGCACTCGATCAAGGGCGGGGCCGGCGCCTTCGGCCTGGAGCCGCTGGTGCGTTTCGCCCACGTCTTCGAGACCCTGCTCGACGCGCTGCGGTCGAACGAGATCCCGGGTACGCCGGACCTGACGGCCCTTCTGCTGCGCGCCTCCGACGTGCTGGCCGACCACGTGGGCGCCGCCCGCGGCCTGGGCGTCGTCGACATGGACGCCTCCGCGGCCATGGCCGCCGAGCTGAAGATCGCCACCAATCCTGGCGCCGCGCCCGCCGCTGTCGCGGCCCCGGTCGCGGAAGCTCCGGTGGAAGAAGCCGCCGCTCCGGCCTATGTGGACGCCGCCCCGATCGTGCTGGTCGACGATGACGCCGACGACGACCTGGGCTTCGACTTCCAGCCGATGACCATCACCCTCGACGCCCAGGCCGCCGATGCGGCCGTGCTCGACGGCAACATCTGGACAGTGTCGATCCGTCCCAAGTCAGACCTCTATCGCAAGGCCAATGAGACGGCCTTGCTGCTGCGCGAGCTGAGCCGGCTGGGTCCGATCCAGGCGACCCTGGACGACAGCGCCCTGCCGGCCCTGGAATTCCTCGACCCCGAGGCGGCCTATGTCACCTGGAGCGTCCGGGTCGAGACCGAACAGGGCGAAGAGGCCATCCGCGAAGTCTTCGAATTCGTCGACGGCGACTGCGAGCTGGAGATCGTCCGCGGCGAGGCTCCGGTCTCCGACCTGCTGGCCGGCCTGCTGGACGTCGCCGCCCCCGCGCCCGAGCCCGAACCCTTCCTCGAAGCGGCCGCGCCGCCGGAAGCGCCCGTGATCGAAGCCCCCGTCGAGGCGCCCGCCCCGGTCGTCGAGGCTGTCGAGCCGGCCCCGCCGACGGTCGCCGTCTCGGCCCCGCCGCCCGCCGCTCCGCCGGTCGCCGCCAACGCCCCGGCCGCCAAGCCGGCCCAGATCGACGTGCCCGGTCCCGGCCAATCGGTGATCCGCGTCGATCCCGAGCGCATCGACCACCTGATCGACCTGGTCGGCGAGCTGGTCATCAACCAGGCCATGCTGGCGCAACGCGTCGGCGAATACGGCATCGCCCCGTCCTCCAACCTGGCCATGGGCCTGGACGAGCTGGAACAGCTCACCCGCCAGATCCAGGACAGCGTGATGGCCATCCGCGCCCAGCCGGTGAAGTCGGTGTTCCAGCGCATGCCGCGCCTGGTCCGCGAAGTCGCCAACATGACGGGCAAGCAGGCCCGCCTGGTGATGGACGGCGAGAACACCGAGGTCGACAAGACGGTCATCGAGCGTCTGGCCGATCCGATCACCCACATGCTGCGCAACGCCATCGACCACGGGCTGGAAAGCCCCGAGGAGCGCAGGGCGGCCGGCAAGAATCCGGAAGGCGTCGTGCGCCTGGCGGCCCTGCACCGCAGCGGCCGGATCGTCATCGAGGTCCAGGACGACGGCAAGGGCATCAACCGCGAGCGGGTGCTGTCGATCGCCGTAAACAAGGGCCTGATCTCGCCGGACCTTACCCTGACCGACGAAGAGATCGACAACCTGATCTTCCTCCCGGGCTTCTCGACGGCCGACAAGATCTCGGACGTCTCGGGCCGCGGCGTCGGCATGGACGTGGTCAAGCGTTCGGTGCAGGCCCTGGGCGGCCGCATCTCGATCTCCTCGCGTCCGGGCCTGGGCTCGACCTTCACGCTCAGCCTGCCGCTGACCCTGGCCGTCCTCGACGGCATGGTGGTCGACGTGGCCGGCGAGACCCTGGTCATTCCGCTGGCCTGCATCGTCGAAAGCCTGCGTCCCAAGCTCGAGGAAATCCGGCCCCTGGGCCCGACGGGCTCGGTCCTGGCGGTGCGCGACAGCTTCGTGCCGCTGATCGACGTCGGCCTGACCCTGAACTACCGCGACCGGTCGCCGTCGGCGACGGAGGGCGTGGTGCTGCTGGTCGAGGGCGAGGACGGTTCGCGCGCGGCCCTGGTGGCCGACGCCATCCATGGCCAGCGCCAGGTGGTCATCAAGTCGCTCGAGCAGAACTACCAGCAGGTCGAGGGCGTCGCCGCCGCGACCATCCTGGGCGACGGCCGGGTGGCCCTGATCCTCGACGTCGACGCGGTGATCAACCTGCGTCGCCGCAGCCCGCCGCCCGCCGTCGACCCCACCCTCATCGCCGCGGAATAGCCCGATGACCGAACCCAACGCCATCCACAGCAACGAAACCCGCGAACTGATCTCGTTCCGCGTGGGCGAGCAGGAATACTGCGTGGACATCATGGCCGTCCGCGAGATCCGCGGCTGGAGCCCCGCCACCACCCTGCCGCAGTCGCCCAGCTACATGCGCGGCGTGATCAACCTGCGCGGCGCGGTGCTGCCGATCATGGACCTGGCGTGCCGCATCGGCATGCCGAGCACCGAGCCGAACGTGCGCAGCGTGTTCATCGTGGTCCAGGCGGGCGACCGCACCGTCGGCCTGCTGGTCGACGCGGTGTCCGACATCCTGTCGATCACCGACGACATGTGCCAGCCGACGCCGGACATCGCCTGCGAGAACGTCCGCCACTTCGTGCGCGGCATCATTTCCATCGAAGGACGGATGATCAGCGAGATCTCGCTGGATCGCCTGCTTCCCGAGCGCGAGGCCATGGCCGCCTGATGACCACGCCCTCGACCTCCTTCACCGATCGCCGCGAGGCCCTCGTCGACGGCGAGTTCGCCTTCACGACCGCCGACTTCAAGCGGATCGCCGCCCTGCTGTACGATCAGGCGGGCATCAGCCTGCCCGACAGCAAGGCGACGCTGGTCTATTCGCGGCTGGCCAAGCGCCTGCGCGTCCTGGGCCTGAAGACCTTCGCCGAATACTGCACGTTCGTCGCCCAGGACGGCAACGTCGACGAGCAGCAGCACATGCTCCGGGCCCTGACGACCAACGTCACCCGCTTCTTCCGTGAGCCGCACCACTTCGACGACCTGCGCACGCAGATCCTCGAGCCGATGGCCGACAAGGTCCGGGCCGGCGGGCGTCTGCGCCTGTGGTCGGCGGCCTCGTCGTCGGGCCAGGAGCCCTATTCGATGGCCTTCACCGTGCTGTCGGTGTGGCCCAACGCCGCCGATCTGGACATCCGGATTCTCGGCACGGACATCGACACCAACGTGCTGGCCACCGGCCGCGAGGCTGTCTACGAGGAGCAACTCCTCGAGGGCATCCCCGCCAATATGCGCAATCAGTACTTCGAACGCGACGCCAGCGATCGCCGCGCTTTTCGGGTCTGTGAGGCGGCCCGTCAGATGGTGGCGTTCCGCGAACTGAACCTGAACGGGCCGAACTGGCCCATGAAGGGCCCGTTCGACGCTATCTTCTGCCGCAACGTGGTGATCTATTTCGACGAACCCACCCAGGAGCGGGTCTGGCAGCGCTTCGCGCCGCTGGTCGCCCCGGGCGGCAAGCTTTATGTCGGCCATTCCGAACGAGTAGGTGCTTCCATTACCGCTTTCGAAAGCGCCGGCCTCACCGCCTACCGCAAGGTGGGTCGCTGATGGCCAAGATTCGTGTCCTCGTCGTCGACGACTCCGCCACCATGCGGGGTCTGATCACGGCCGCCCTCAACCGTGACCCGGAGATCGAAGTGGTCGGCGCCGCCGGCGACCCGTTCGAGGCCCGCGGCATGATCAAGGCCCTGAACCCCGACGTCATCACCCTCGATATCGAGATGCCGAACATGAACGGCATCGAGTTCCTTGAGAAGATCATGCGCCTGCGGCCGATGCCGGTGGTCATGGTCTCCAGCCTGACCCAGGCCGGGGCCGAGACGACCCTGCGCGCTCTGGAGCTGGGCGCGGTCGATTGCGTGGGCAAGCCGACCACCGCCACCGGCACCGCCGAGGCGCTGTCCGAGGTGACCGACAAGGTGAAGGCCGCGGCCCGAGCCTCGGTGCGCACCAAGGCCGACGCCCCGCCTACGACCCCGCGCCGCCAGAATTATCTGCCCTCGGGCGACATCGTGGCGATCGGCTCGTCGACCGGCGGGGTGGAAGCCCTGCTGTCGATCCTCAGCCAGTATCCCGAGACCGGTCCGCCGACGGTGATCACCCAGCACATGCCGGCCACCTTCACCGCCAGCTTCGCCGCTCGCCTCGATCGCGCCAGCGGCTCCAAGGTGCAGGAAGCCGTCGACGGCGCCCTGCTGGAGCCGGGCAAGGTCTATGTCGCCCCGGGCGGCGCGACCCACCTGGAAGTCGTTCGCTCGGCCGGGCTGCGTTGCCGCCTGATCCAGGGCGACCCCGTCAGCGGCCACAGGCCGTCGGTCGACGTGCTGTTCAACTCGGTGGCCCAGGCGGTCGGCGACAAGGCGGTCGGCGCCATCCTGACCGGCATGGGCCGCGACGGCGCGCAGGGCCTGCTGGCTATGCGCAAGGCGGGCGCCAGGACGGTAGGCCAGGACGAGCAGAGTTGCGTCGTCTACGGCATGCCACGTACGGCTTTTGAACTCGGCGCGGTGGAGAAGCAGGTCGCCCTGTCCTCCATGGGCCAAACCATTCTCGATCTGGCCTCCGCGAGGCGATGAACCCATGCCCCAAGCAAGCACCATTTCCGTTCTCGTCGTCGATGACCAGCTGACCATGCGGGCGTTGATCCGCAACGCCTTGCAGCAGATCGGCTTCAAGGACATCCGCGAGGCTCCCGACGGCGAGGAAGCCCTGAAGAACCTGCTGGCCAAGCCGGCCAACCTGGTCATCTCGGACTTCAACATGCCGAAGATGGACGGCCTGGCGCTGCTGCGCGCGGTGCGCTCGCACCCGCCGATCCGCCAGACGGCCTTCGTCATGCTGACAGGCCGGGCCGATCGCGAGCTCGTGCAGCGCGCCGTGCAGTTCGGCGTCAACAACTACTGCGTCAAGCCGTTCACGGTTCAGGGTCTGAAGGAAAAGATCGAGCAGGTCTTCGGTCAGCTGACATGATGGGACAGGACCCGCATTCCGACGACTCCGGTCCGGCGATCAAGGTTCACGTCACCCAGGGCGAGAGCCACGTGTCGGCCGATCCGCAGGTGGTCATGACCACGGTGCTCGGCTCGTGCATCGCCGCCTGCCTGCGCGATCCGACCACCGGCATCGGCGGCATGAACCACTTCCTGCTGCCCGACGCGGGCGACCGCAAGGACGGCGGCGACGCGGTGCGCTACGGCGCCTACGCCATGGAGCTGCTGATCAACGGCCTGCTGAAGAAGGGCGCGCGTCGCGACCGTCTCGAGGCCAAGATCTTCGGCGGCGGCAAGCTGTTCGACGGCCTGTCGGACGTCGGCGCCAGCAACGCCGCGTTCGCCGAGCGTTTCCTGCGCGACGAAGGCATTCCGATCGTCTCGTCCAGCACCGGCGGTCTGTCGGCCAGGCGCGTCGAGTTCTGGCCGGCTTCCGGCCGGGTCCGCCAGCGCCTGGTGGCCGTCGACAACGCCCCGCAGGACGTCCGTCGTCCCGCTCCCGCCCCGATGCCCGCCGCGTCCAGCGGCGACGTGGATCTGTTCTGACCCGATGACCGCTCAGCCGCTCGCCTTGTCTGACGCCTACGAAAACCCCGGGCAGCTGCCCGTGGGCGAGCTTTCGCGTCGGCTGGCGGCGGAGTTGATGGCGGCCGCGGCGATCTGCCGGGACTGCGAGCACATCGCCGGCGACTTGGCCGGCGGCGGCGCGGCCTTGGAGAACCTGTCGCGACTGCAGGCCCTGGACGAGCTGAGCCAGCGCCTGCACGGCCTGTCCGACGTCCTGACCCGCATCGGCCAGCACGCTTCGGGCGAGTGGAGCATGGCCGTCGAGCCGCTGCTCGAGGGACTGGGTCTGGCGGACCTGGTGGGGCGTCTTCGCGACGCCCAGAACCCCGAGGGCTGGAACGCCGAGGCCGGCGAACTCGATTTCTTCTAGGCCATGCGCGAACCGCTCCAAGCCTCCACGCGGATCAATCTCGACAAGGTCGAGGTGCTGCTCGTCGACGACAGCATCCCGTCGCTGAACCTGATGGCTCAGGTGCTGCAAGGCTTCGGCGTCAAGAACCTTTCGCGCGCCGACAGCGCCAAGGCCGCGCAGTCGCTGCTGCGCGAACGAAGCTTCGACCTGGTGATCAGCGCCACAAACATGACGGGCGTCGACGGCTACGAACTGGTCAAGTGGCAGCGCCGGGGCGCGCTCGAGGCCAATCGCTATCTGCCGGTCATCCTGGTTTCGGGCCACACCCCGCCGTCGCAGGTGTTTAAGGGGCGTGACGCCGGCGCCAACTTCACGATCGCCAAGCCGATCGCCCCCAAGATCGTGCTCGAGCGGATCCTGTGGGCCGTCAAGGAAGATCGCCAGTTCGTCGAATGCGACAGCTATCTGGGTCCTGATCGGCGCTTCAAGAACGACGGCCCGCCGCCCGGCGTGAAGGGACGTCGTCGCGACGATCCTCCCCAAGCCCTGCGCCCTCCAGGCGCGGCTCGAGGCGGGACCGACCCAGAGAAAGCCAAGTCATGAGTACCGTCCGCAAATTCCGTCCGCCCAGCCGCCTGTCGACCCTGGCGCGCGCCGAGGGCGGCGTCATGGTCAAGGACGCGCTGGCCGCCGCCGACGCGGCGCTGGAACCGTTGCGCGCCGAGTCGCTGGCCGTGCTCGACGCGACCCTGGCCGAGATCGAGACCCGGTTTGGCAAGTCCGCCGCGGAAACGCGCGATGGAAGCGCCTACCAGGACCTCTACACCCTGGTCCTGCGGATCATCGACGTCTCGGGCTTCCTGCCTGAGGCGTGCGTCGATCAGGCGGCGATCTCGTTCTGCGCCCTGGTCGATAACTGCGCCGAGGCCGGCGCCTGGCGCTGGGACGCCGTCGACGTCCACATCAACGCCCTTCGCCTGCTGCGCGCGGCCGGTCTCGGTCCCGATCAGCGGCGCACGGTGATCGACGGACTGAAAAAGGTGAGCCAGCGGCGGATCGAGGATAGCTGAAGGCGCGCCACACCGCGTCCTTCCGCAATGTGACTGAAACGACACGATGCGGCGCCGCTACAATTCGCCACGCTTCAGCCATCTTGTGAATAGCGGTTTCATTTGATACCGCTGACTTTGCTACCGGTGTCAGGACAGCGTCGCATGGCGATGTGACACCGGTGTCAGAATAGACGGCCAAGAACGGCCGCGCGGGAAGAAAGCGCGGGCGCACTCTTCGGCCGGGCGATGCGAACGCATCGTTCAAAAGAAACGTGGTCACGGGAGGAGGAACTATTGTCTCAGGTCTCTAAGCAGCGCGTTCGCGCACTGAAGCTGGGCGCATCGAGCAGCGCCATGCTGATCGCTCTGGCCATGGCCGGAGCCGCCGCCGCGCAGGACGCGCCGGCCCCGGCCGCCACCGAAGACACCGCCGTCGAGGAAGTGGTCGTCACCGGCTTCCGCGCCTCGCTGGCCAACGCCCTGGATATCAAGCGTCGCGAAAACGACCTGGTCGACGTCATCAAGGCGCAGGACATCGCCGACTTCCCCGACCTCAACCTGGCCGAGTCGCTGCAGCGCGTGCCGGGCGTGTCGATCGACCGTGACGGCGGCGAAGGCCGTACGATCACCGTGCGCGGCCTGGGTCCCGACTTCACCGTCGTGCGCCTGAACGGCCTGGAAGCCCTGGCCACCACCGGCGGCAAGGACGGATCGGGCGGCGCCAACCGCGGCCGCCAGTTCGACTTCTCGATCTTCGCCTCGGAACTGTTCAACAGCGTCACCGTCCGCAAGTCGACCTCGGCCATGAACGAGGAAGGCTCGCTCGGCGCGATCATCGACCTGCAGGCCTCGCGTCCGTTCGACTTCAGCGGTCCGGCCCTGAGCATGGGCGCGAAGATCGGCTGGAACGACCTGTCGCGGAAGAAAGACCCGCGCTTCACCTTCCTGTCCAGCAACCGCTGGGACACCGGCATCGGCGAGATCGGCGCCCTGCTCTCGGTGGCCTACGCCGAGCGCAAGACCCTCGAAGAAGGCTCGTCGACCGGCCGCTGGGAAAACCCGTCGGTCCCGAACAACAGCTCGACCTCGTTCCCCTGCTTCGGCGCGGCCTACAATCCGTCGACCCCGGGCGCGGCTCTGGGCGGCGCCACGGCGGCGACCTCGCCGGCCTGTACGACGATCGGCGTCAACACCCCGAGCACGAGCGCGCCCACCGCCTCGGCCGCCGGCACCGCCAACAATCTGTGGCACCCGCGCATCCCGCGCTACAACCGCCTGCAATATGACCAGAAGCGCCTGGGCGTGACCGGTTCGCTGCAATGGCGTCCGACCGAAAACTCGACCCTGACCCTCGACGCGCTGCTGGCGAACTTCACCAACAACCGCGACGAGACCTATCTGGAAGTCATCTCGTTCAGCCGTAGCGGCGCGGGCCTGCCCCAGACGGACGTGGTCAACTTCACCGCGGACAACAAGGGCCAGCTGATCAAGGGCACGTTCGACGACGTCGACGCCCGGGTCGAGTACCGCCACGACGACCTGAAGACCGAGTTCAACCAGTTCACCCTGACCTACGACACCAAGTTCGGTGACGCCGGCCACCTGAACGTGGTCTACGGCCAGTCGCGCTCGATCCAGGACAACCCGGTCCAGACCACTTTCTCGTTCGATCGCTACGACACCGACGGCTACAGCTATGACTATTCGGCCAACGACAAGCTGCCGGCTCTGAACTACGGCTTCGATCCGACCAATCCGGCCAACTTCCAGTATAGCGCCAGCAACGCCAAGGGCGATCCGTCCCTGTTGCGCATGCGTCCCAGCAAGGCCGTCAACACCTTCAAGACCATCAGGGCCGACGTCGACTACGAGATTCTGGACGGCTTCAAGCTGCGCTACGGCGGCGACTACAAGGAATACGGCTTCTCGTCGATCGAGCAGCGCCTGTATTCTCGCAACCTGGCCAGCACCGGCAGCACCTTCACGGCTGAAGCGGGCTTCCCGCTGCCGGCCGGCGTCACGGTCGCCGACGTTTCGCGCCTGGTCACCGGCTTCGGTCGCGGCCTCGACCTGCCGGCCGGCGTGCCGACCTCGTGGATCGCGCCCGACCTGGAGAAGCTGAAGACGGCCATCGGCTACGACTGCAACTGCATCAACGCCAACGGCGACTTCCGCCTGTCGGTGCTGAACCAGCTAGGCGCGTGGCGCGGGGTCACCGAGAAGGACACCGCCTTCTACATCCAGGGTGATTTCGACTACGACATCTTCAACATCCCCGTGCGCGGCAACCTCGGCGTCCGCTACGTGAAGACCGACCAGTCGGCCCTGGGCCACTACAACACCGGCAACAAGACCGTCACCGTCGCCACCCCGATCGGCAACCTGTCGGAACAGGTCGCCACCGATGGCGTCCAGACCACGCAGCGCGAATACACCAACACGCTGCCGGCCCTGAACATCTCGGCCCAGCCGATGGAGAACTTCTTCATCCGCTTCGCGGCGGCCAAGGTGATGACGCGTCCGCAGTTGCCGAACCTGTCGCCTGGCTTCACCTCCATGAGCCAGCCCAACCAAACCCTGACGCGCGGCAATCCGGATCTCGATCCGATGCTGGCGAACAATCTGGACCTGAGCTTCGAGTGGTATCCGGACAAGGAAACCCTGCTGTCGGCTGGCTTCTTCCAGAAGGACATCAAGTCCTACATCCAGCAGACCGCCGAGGTCATGCCGTGGTCGGAGACGGGTCTGCCCGACACCCTGTTGACCAACCAGAACACCTCGGCCACGCCGTTCACCGTCACCACCCAGGTCAACAGCCCGGGCGGCAAGCTGAAGGGCTTCGAGCTGAGCGCCCAGCGTCCGTTCACCTTCCTGCCGGCGCCCTTCGACAAGTTCGGCGCGATCGTGAACTACACCCACGTCAAGAGCGACATCGACTACATCATCAAGGCCCCGACCTATTCGGCCGCGGGCGTGACGCCCCGGGTGCAGACCGCCCCGGCGGTCCTGGTCACCCAGCCGCTGGTCAACCTGTCGCCCGACGCGTTCAACGCCACGCTCTACTATGAGAACGCGGGCTTCAAGGCGCGGATTTCGGGGTCGTATCGCGACCAGTACCTGATCCAGGTGGCCCCTTCGTCCACCAACAACAACGACGTGCGGATCAAGGAAGAGAGCTTCAACCTCGACGGCCAGGTCAGCTACGAATTCAACAAGTTCACGGTGACCTTCGAAGCCATCAACCTGACCGACCAAGAAGACAGCAAGGTGGTCGACTCCACCCGCAACAGCTCGGAAGAGTACGTCCACTTCGGTCGTCAATTCTATCTGGGTCTGAAGTACAAGTTCTAGGTCGCATTCCTCCCCGAAACGACCAAAGGGCGCTGGTGAAAACCAGCGCCCTTCTTTTTTGAGTTTCTCTAGATCCGCCCATCTCGGCCTGCGCCGGAGATAAAGCGGCTCATCTAGACGCTGGAAGCGCCGTCGATCCACGTCCGGCGCACCTGGAGGTCGTCGTCCAGCAGCACCAGGTCGGCCGCCTGGCCGGCCGCGATGGCGCCGCGTTCGCCCGCCAGGCCCAGGAAGGCGGCGGGCGTGGCCGAGGCGATCGACACGGCGTCCTCCAACGACAGGCCCAGCATCGACACCGCGTTGCGCACCGCGCCGATCATGTCGAGGTCCGAGCCGGCCAGAGTTCCGTTGTCGTCGACGCAGACCCCGTCGACCACCCGGATGTGGCGGCCTTGCAGGTCGAAGCTCTTGTCGACCATGCCCACGGTGGGCATGGCGTCGGTGACCAGCATGAAGCGGTTCAGCGGCCGGGTGCGCAGGGCGATGCGCAGCACCACCGGATCCACATGGCGGCCGTCGACGATGATCCCGCACCAGGCGGTGATGCTCTCCAGCGCCGCGCCGACCACGCCGGGCTCGCGGCTGGTCAGCGGCGACATGGCGTTGAACAGGTGGGTGAAGCCGGTCAGGCCGGCGTCCAGGGCCTTGCGCACCGAGCCGTAGGCGGCGTTGGTGTGGCCTGCGGCGACCGTCACGCCGGCGGCCGTCAGACGACGGACCATCTCGGGCGTGGTGGTCTCCGGCGCCAAGGTGACCAGGGTCTTGCCGCGCTTGAGCGAGCTGAGCAGGGTCACGGCCTCGTCGTCGAGGGTCCGGAACTTGCTGGAATCGTGGATGCCCTTGCGCTTCACATTGAGGAACGGGCCCTCGATATGGACGCCCAGGACGCCGGGCACGCCCGCCTCGATGGCTTGCTCGGTCGCGCGCATCGCCGCGTCGACCACGGCCAGGTCGTCGCTGATCAGGGTCGGCAGGAAGCCGGTGGTCCCGTACGGTCGATGGGCCGCGCCGATGGCGGCGATCGCTTCCACGGTGGTGGAGTCGTTGAACAGCACACCGCCGCCGCCATTGACCTGGGTGTCGATGAAGCCGGGGACCAGCAGGCCGCCGTCCAGGTCGTGGCGCGCCACGCCAGCGGGCGCGTCGGCGCTGTCGAAGACGCCGGCGATCCGTCCGTCGGAGATCGCCAGGGTCTTGCCCTCGACGATCCCGTCGCGTGTCAGGATGCGGCCATTAACGAGGACGGACTGCATCAGACGGTTTCTGTGACCTTGTTGAGGTGCGGGGGGCTGTCGGGATCGTAGCCGCGGGCTACCGACAGTGCATTGGCCATTCGGTAGAAGCTCTGGATCATCAGGATCGGCTCGATCACCGGATGGGCGGCGAGGGCGGGGAGCACGCCCGAGCCCGTTTCGCCGGCCCCGGCCAGCAGCACGTCGCCGCCGCGCTCGGCCACGCCCCTGGCCATGGCGTCGACGCTGTCGCGGCTCTCGTCGTTCTGGGCGAACACCAGGACCGGGAAGCCTTCCTTCACCAAGGCCATCGGGCCGTGCAGCACCTCGGCGGCGCTGAAGGCCTCGGCGTGCAGGCCGCAGGTCTCCTTGAACTTCAAGGCCGCCTCCTGGGCGACGCCGAAGCCGACCCCGCGTCCCAGCACATAGAGATTGCGGGCCAGCTTCAGCCGCTCGACGGCCGGGGTCCAGTCCAGGGTCCAGGCTTCGGAGAGGAGGGCGGGCAGGGTGGGCAGGGCGGCCGTCAGGGAGTCGTCCTGGGTCCAGGCGGCGACCAGTTGGACGATGGCGACCAGGGCGGCGATGTAGGACTTGGTGGCCGCCACGCTCAGCTCGGGGCCGGCATGCAGCGGCAGCACCTCGTCGGCCAGGGCGGCCAGGGGCGAGGTCGTGTCGTTGACCAGGGCGATGACGAAGGCGCCGCCCGCCTTGGCGGCCTGGACGGCGGCCAGCAGGTCCGGGCTCTTTCCCGATTGTGAGATGGCCAGATAGAGCACGTCCCCCAGATCCTGATGGGCGGCGTAGACGGAAGCGACCGACAGGGCGGCCGACGAGGTCAGCACGCCGGTGCGGGTCTCGACCAGATACTTGGCGAAGGTGGCGCCGTGGTCGCTGCTGCCGCGTGCGCAGGTGACCACGGCGCGGGGCGGATGGGCGCGAAGGCGCTCGCCGATCTTCGCGGCGCGGGCGGCGTTGGCGCCCAGCTGGACGGCGACGACTTGCGAGGCCTGGCCGGCCTCGAGGAACATGCGGGTCGATTCCGCTGTCAGCCGCCCAGACGTGACCGAAGGCTCAGCGGGGGGTGCGGGTCGGGTCAAGACGTTGGCCTCCAAGACGGGCGTTCCTTCACATAAGGCTGTCGGGCCGTACCCGATCGGAAGAGAGTCACCGAAGCCTTCCGGGGAAGATCTTCAGGAGAGGGCGTTCAGTTCCGCGACGAAGTCATAGGCGTCGCCGCGGTAGTAGGATTGGGTCACCTCGACCGTCCGTCCGTCCTTCAGGAAACCGCGACGTTCGATCAGCAGGCCGGCGTCCTTGACCGGGACGCCCAGCAGGTTGGCGTGCTCGGCGGTGAACAGCACCGCGCGCAGCCGCTGCAGGGCGCGGGCGGGGCGATGACCGGTGGCCTCCAGGGCCTCGTAGAGCGAGGTGCCGACCACCTCGGCCGACGGCAGGGCGAAACCGGCGACGGTCGAATATTCGATCGCCATCGGGGCGCCGTCGGCGTAGCGGATCCGGTTGAAGCGGTAGACCGGCGTCCCCGGCGACAGGCCCAGGGTCAGGGATTCCTCGGGCGTGACCGAACCCTCGGCCTTGCTGATCCACTCGCTGCGCGGCGTGCGCCCGCGCGAGATCATGTCTTCGGTGAACGACGACAGCTTGGAGAAGCTCTTTTCCACCCGCGCGGCGACGAAGGTGCCGGCGCCCTGGCGGCGGGTGAGCAGGCCCTCGCTGACCAGACCATCCAGCGCCTTGCGCACGGTGATCCGCGAGACGCTGAACTCCTCGGCCATGTCGCGTTCGGCCGGCAGCGCGTCGTCGGGCGCCAGGATCTTCTTCTGGATGGCTTCGCGCAGCGCGCGCTGCAGCTGCTTGTAGAGCGGGGCGTGGTCCTGGCCGTTTCCGTCCAGCCCCCCGATCCGTTCGGAAAACATCGTCAATTCACCACCCCCGCGCAAATCCGCGCCATCCCGTGATCACCGGGATAGCATATGACCATTTTCGTACCAATAAGAACATGGTCTTCAATTGGTTCTTTTTTGGCCTTGTCATCCGATAAATTTCCGTCACAGTCGCCTTCCAAGGCCCGAGAAGTACCGCATTCTACGGACGTCCGCAGATAATTGGTATCGGATTGGACTTGGGGTTCGGCTCCAGACCCAAGGGTCTGGAAAAAGGGGAGAAGCCGAGTATGCGAAATTTCCACAAGACCATTCTAACAGCGTCCGCCAGCGTTCTGGCGGTTGCGTTGGCCGCGCCGGCCTTCGCGCAGGACTCTACACAGGTCGACGAAGTCGTCGTCACGGGCATCCGGGCCTCGCTTGAAGCCTCGGTCCAGGCCAAGCGCAACGCCGACGCCGTCATCGACGTGATCACCGCCGAGGATATCGGCAAGTTCCCCGACAAGAACGTCGCTGAATCGCTGCAGCGCGTCCCGGGCGTCACCATTCAACGCGAATTCGGCGAAGGCGAGCGGATCTCGATCCGCGGTACGGCGCCGACCCTGAACCGCACCCTGCTCAACGGCCACGCCGTGGCCACCGCCGACTGGTTCATTCTCGATCAGTTCAAGGCCAGCCGCAGCTTCAACTACCTGATGCTGCCGTCGGAAATCGTCGGCAAGGTCGAGGTCTTCAAGAGTCCCGTGGCCGACATCGACGAAGGCGGCGTGGGCGGCACGGTCAATGTCCACACCCGCAAGCCGCTCGACCTGGCTCCGCTGTCGGTCTCCGGTTCGCTGCAGGCCTTCCACGACGAGAAGTCGGGCAACACCGATCCGACCGCCTCGGCCATGCTCAGCTGGCACAATGACGACAAGACCCTGGGCGTCCTGGTCGGCGGCATCTACGACAAGCGTCGCATCCGCCGCGACGGCATCGAGGTCCTGGGCTACCAGGCGGTCACCACCGCTTCGGGTTCCGGCAACATCACGGGCATCACCCCGGGCCAGACCGTCTACGCGCCGAGCTTGATCGGTTCGTCGCTGTTCACCCAGACCCGCGAGCGCAAGGGGGCCAACTTCGCGGTCCAGTTCGCGCCGACCGACAAGTTCGAGGTGAACCTGACCGGCCTCTATTCGAAGATGGACGCCGACAACTTCAACCAAAACTACATGGCGTGGGTCAGCAACAAGATCGGCGCCCTGAGCGCCAATCCGACGGCGCGATACAACATCACCCGCGCCGAGAACGGCACCGCTACGGCCGGCAACTTCAACGCCGTTGGCGGCCAAGGCGTGGTCTTCGACGCCATCGACCGCATCGCCCACACCAATGTCCGCTCCATCGACCTGGACTCCACCTATCGTCCGTCGGACCTGTGGGAGTTCCATGGTCGCATCGGCTATACCGACGCCAAGGGCGCCACCGATCTGCAGCCCTTCTGGGAAACCGCCGCCGCCACCGGCCTGACCTATGACCTGTCGGGCGGCCTGCCGAAGGTTTCGTTCACCAACATCAATCCGGCCACCGCCGACGACGAAATGGCGCTGGGCTGGGCCTCGGCCAACACCACCGTCAACGACGACAACGAGTTCTACACCTTCGTCGACGGCGAGCGGTTCCTTGACGCCGGCGCCTTCAAGTCGGTCAAGTTCGGCCTGAAGTACACCGACCACGACCGCGACGTGGTCCAGACCTATGGCCAGCGCCGTGCGTTGCTGGACTGGACGGCTCCCGGGCCGACGGCTTGCACCGGCGGCGGCAATGCGACGCCGCACCCCTGTAGCCTGGCCGATGTCGCCGGCGGCGTGACGCCGGGCGACTATCTCGACGGCATCAAGGGGACGGGCGTCCTCAGCAGCTATCTGATGGCCGACAAGAACAAGATCGAGGCGGTCTACGCCGGCCTGCCTAAGGCGGGACAGTGGAACTCCGCGCTCGGCGCCACCCAGACCGGCGGCTGCGTGGGTCTGGTCAACTGCGACCACTTCGGGCCGCTGGAAAGCTTCACGTTCAACGAGAAGACCTTCGGCGGCTACATCCTGAGCAATCTGAAGGGCGAGGGCTGGCGCGGCAACGTCGGCGTCCGCGTCGTGCAGACCAAGATCGAGACCAGCGCCTGGCAGGTCGGCGTTCCCACCGGCACGGCGGGGGCGATCAACAACCCGTTCGGTCTGATCGCGCCGATCACGGCCGAGAAGGACTACACCGACATCCTGCCCAGCGTGAACTTCGCGTTCGACGTGAACGACGACCTGGTCCTGCGCCTGGCCGCCGGCCGCGTCATGGCCCGTCCGGACTACGCCCAGATGGCCGCCTTCACCTCGCTGACGGAGTCGTTGCTGACCGGCAGCGGCGGTAATCCGAACCTCGATCCCTACCGCGCCAACCAGTACGACGCCTCGCTGGAATGGTACTTCGCGCCCCAATCGATCCTGGCGGTCGACTTCTTCTACAAGGACATCTCGACCTATATCGTCCAGGGCGCGACGACCGAGCGGCTGCCGTTGCAAGTCAACGACCCGACCGATGCGCGGGTCACCAACCCGGCCAACAACTGCGTGCTGCAAGGCGCCGGCCTCTACACCTGCAACTACAGCGTTGGTCGCCCGGTCAACGTTTCGGGCGGTGAGACCAAGGGCTTCGAGGTCAACTTCCAGATGCCCGTCTGGAACGGCTTCGGCGTGCTGGCCAACTACACCTACACCGACGCCGGCTCGACGTCGGGCGTGCCGGTGCCGTCCAGCTCGAAGCACATCTACAACGTCAGCGGCTACTACGAGAACGAGCGCTTCAGCGCCCGCCTGTCCTACAACTACCGGTCCAAGTTCTTCGTCGACTACGACGCCGAGCGCGGTTTCCGGGAGCTGTGGTCGGACTCGATCGCCTCGCTGGACGCCTCGGCCAGTGTCAACCTGACCGACAACATCTCGCTCAGCCTCGACGCGATCAACCTGACCGACGAGAAGCAGACCGACAACTACGACAACGACAAGAACCGTCCGGCCCGTATCTACAAGAACGGCCGCATGGTCTTCGGCGGCGTCCGGTTCAAGTTCTAGCCAGCGTACCGAGGCCTTCGGCGTCCGCGCCGAAGGCCTCTAGTTTCCTCCCGAGATCGTTGCATCGGAGGCGGCATGGTTCAGGATCACCTCATGACCCTCACGCCGCCGATCGCGACCAAAGTCCTCCTGACTGCAAGCACGGAGCTGGGGCGGAGCGGTCAAACGCTCCGCCCGCTTTTTGCCGCCCGTGTTCCCGTCGCATGTCAGCCGCAGAGCGCTTCCTCATGATCCCCACCTCCGCCCGAGCCGCCCTCCGAGCCGCCCCCAGGGTGCTTGGCGCGCTGTCGGCCTCGGTCGCCGTGCTGGCCTTCGCATCGGCAGGCCACGCGGCTCAACCCGTCCTGACCCTGACGCCCGCGCCGGCCAAGGCCGAGTTGGGGCAGGGGACCTTCGCCCTGACCGCCAGAACCCGGATCTTCGTCGCCAAGGGCGATGTCGAGGCTCGCGTCGTGGCCGGCCAGCTGTCCGACATGCTGTTCAAGGCCCGCGGCCTGAAGCCCGCCGTCGTCGAGGGCGCGCCGCCCGTCGGCGAAGCGGCCATCGTCGTGGCGCGCGGCCAAACCTCCAGCGACCAGGCCGAGGCCTACGCCCTGGCTGTCGCGCCGTCGGGCGTCACCATCACCGCCGCCAAGCGCGCCGGCCTGTTCTACGGTGCGGTCAGCGTCTGGCAGATGGCCGTGCAGGACACCGGCAAGGGGGCGGCCGAACTGCCCGCGGTCGTCATCGACGACGCGCCGCGCTTCGCCTGGCGCGGCTTCATGCTGGACAGCGCCCGCCACTTCCAGAGCGTCGGGACGATCAAGTCGATCATCGACGCGATGGCCGCCCACAAGCTGAACGTCCTGCACTGGCACCTGGTCGACGACCAGGGCTGGCGGCTGGAGATCAAAAAGTATCCGAAGCTGACGTCCGAAGGCGCCTGGCGCGTTCCGGCCGGGGCGGCGGGGCGCGATCCCAGGACCGGGCGGCCGATCCGCTATCAAGGCTTCTACACTCAGGATCAGGTGCGAGACCTGGTCGCCTACGCGGCCGCGCGCGGGATCACCATCGTGCCCGAGATCGAGATGCCGGGCCACGCCCTGGCGCCGCTGGTGGCCTATCCGCAGTTCGGCATGACCAAGGCGCCGCCCCGCGCCAGCATGGGCGACTGGGGCGTGTTCCCCTATCTCTACAGGCCCAGCGACGAGACGTTCGCCTTCCTGAACGACGTGCTCGACGAGGTGATGGACCTGTTCCCCTCGCCCTATATCCACGTCGGCGGCGACGAGGCGGTCAAGGACCAGTGGAAGGCCAGCCCCGAGGTCCAGGCCCAGATCCAGGCCCTGGGCGTCAAGGACGAGCACGGCTTGCAGAGCTGGTTCATCCAGCGGATCGAGAAGCATATCAACGGCCGCGGTCGGCGGATGATCGGCTGGGACGAGATCCTCGAAGGCGGCCTGGCGCCCAACGCCACGGTCATGTCCTGGCGCGGCGTGGAGGGCGCGGTCGCCGCTGCCTCGCAGGGCCACGACGCCGTGCTGGCCCCCGACAGCACCCTCTATATGGACCGTCGCCAGAGCGCTTCGGCCGACGAGCCTCCAGGCCGGATCAAGATTGTCAGCCTCAAGGACGTCTACACGTTCGACGCCGCGCCGGCCGCCCTCACCGAAGCCCAGCGCGCCCACATCCTGGGCCTGCAGGCCAATTCGTTCACCGAGCACATGCGCACCGACGAGCGGCTGGAGACGATGACCTTCCCGCGCCTGATCGCCGTGGCCGAGAACGGCTGGACGCCGGAGGCGCGCCGCGACTGGAACGGCTTCGTCGCCCGCCTGCCGGCCGAGGGCGCCCGACTCGACGTATTGGGCGTGGCGCAAGACACCGTGCCGTACGAACCCCAGGCGATCTTGGGTCCGGCCGACGGCGGCCAGGTCTCGGTCGCTCTGGCTTCGGGCCTGGGCCTGGGCGAGATCCGCTACACCCTCGACGGCAAGACGCCGACCAAGGCCTCCAACCTCTACGAAGCGCCCCTGATCGTGGCTCCAGGCAGGGTCGTCCGTACCCGGATCTTCCTGGGCGAAGACGCCCTGGGCCGGGTTCGCGACTATCCCGTCACCTTGCTGGCGGCCCAGACCCGCAACAGCCACCAGCTGGAGATCTGCGGCGACGGCATCAACCTGTCGCTCGAGGACGACGCGCCCGTGAATGGTCCGCGCGCCGTGTTCGCGATGAACCTGATGAACCCTTGCTGGGTGTGGAAGGGCGCGGACCTGTCGTTCGACCTGAAGCTGACCGCCCGCATCGGCCAGGTCCCGTTCAATTTCCAGATCGGCGCCGCCCGCGAGCAGATCGCGCTGCGGGCTCCCGCCACGCCGGACGGCGAGCTTGAGGTGCGCATCGACGGTTGCGCCGGCGAGCGGATCGCCGTCATTCCGCTGGGCGCCGCCGCCCGGGGACCTGCCCTGGGCTTGGTGACCGGCAAGATCCCGGCACGGGGCGGGGTCCACGACCTGTGCCTGACCTATACAGCGCGCACGGTCGAGCCGACGCTGGCGCTGGACCAGGTCACGTTGATCCCCGCCAAAGCCAACAAGAACTAGAAGATTTAGGAAGCAGGAAGCGTACCGGTGGCCAATCTCGTACTGTCCTCGCCGCTCAAGGGCTGGATCGCCCCGCTGGACGAGACGCCCGACGCGGTGTTCGCCGAGCGCATGCTGGGCGACGGCGTGGCTATCGATCCGCTGGGCTCGACCCTGCACGCGCCGTGCGACGCGCGGGTGATCGCGGTCCACGCCACGCGCCACGCCGTCACCCTGCGGGCCGACAACGGCGCCGAGATCCTGATGCACGTCGGCCTGGAGACCGTCGGCCTGGGCGGCCAGGGTTTCGAGGTTCATGTCGAGGACGGCCAGACGGTGAAGGCCGGCGACAAGCTGATCAGCTTCGACCTGGACCTGCTGAGCCAAGGCGCCAAGAGCCTGATCACCCCGGTGGTGATCACCAACCCCGACGCCTTTCACATCGTCCGCCGCGAGCAGGACCACGCCGCGTCGGTCGGCGATTTCCTGATGGAACTGGCCTCGGTCGGCGGGGCCGGCGCGGTCTTGACCGTGGTCGAGGGCGAGGTGTCGCGGGAGGTGGTCGTGCCGCTGCAGCACGGCATCCACGCCCGTCCCGCCGCTCGCATCGCCGAGAGCGCCCGCAAGTTCGCCGCCGAGGTGGCTCTGGTCGCGGTCAACCGGCGAGCCAGCGCCAAGAGCCCGGTCGGCGTGATGTCCCTGGCCGTGCGCCACGGCGACAGGATCAGCATCGTCGCCAGCGGTCCGGACGCCGACTTCGCCGTGGCCGCCATCGCCGAACTGATCGAGGGCGGCATGGGCGAGGGCGCGGTCTTGCCGCCGGCGGCCGCGCCGGCCGCGGTCGTGGAAGCCGTCGGCGCCGCGCCGCCCGCCGAGCCCGGTCTGTTGCGGGGCGTGATGGCCGCTCCAGGGCTGGCGATCGGCCAGGCCGTGCGCCTGGTCTCCAGCGACATCGTCGTGGCGGAGGCCGGAGCGGGCATGGGCCACGAGCGCGCCGCCCTGGAAGCGGCCTTGGGCTCGGTTCGCGCCAAGATCGAGAAGGCCGCCGCCCAAAGCGCCTTGGCGGGCGACACGGCCCGAAAGGCGATCCTCGGCGCCCACCTGGCCTTCCTGGAAGATCCCGAACTGGCCGCCTTGGCCCACCGGCTGATCGCCGACGGCAAGAGCGCGGGCTTCGCCTGGCGACGCGCGGTCGGCGGCTATGTCGAAGCGCTGCGCGGCCTGGGGGACCGCCGCTTGGCCGAGCGCGTCGACGACCTGATCGACCTGGAGCGCCAGGTGCTGCGCGCCTTGTCCGGCGAGGAGGACGAGGCGCGGGCGCTCCCGCCCGGAGCCATCCTGCTGGCCGACGAACTGCTGCCTTCACAGTTGATGGGCCTGGAGGTCGGTCAGGCGGCCGGCTTCTGCACGGCCAAGGGCGGACCCACCTCGCACGTCGCCATCCTGGCCGCCGCCATGGGCATCCCCGCCCTGGTGGCCGCGGGCCCGGGCGTGCTGGACGTCACGGAGGGCGCGAGCCTGATCCTGGACGCCGAGAACGGCACGCTTCGGGTCGGTCCCGACGCCGCCCAGCTGGCCGCCGCCCAGACCGCCATCGCCGCCCACCATGAGCGCAAGGCCGCCGCCAAGGCCGCCGCTCACCAGGAAAGCCGCACCGCCGACGGCGCGCGGATCGAGGTGTTCGGCAATGTCGGCTCGCTGAACGACGCCCTGGCCGCCGCCGCCAACGGCGCTGAAGGCTCTGGCCTGCTGCGCACGGAGTTTCTGTTCCTCGACCGCGAGACTCCGCCCGACGAGGACGAGCAGGCCCGCCAGTACCAGGCCATCGCCTCGGCCCTGGACGGTCGTCCGCTGATCATCCGCACCCTGGACGTCGGCGGCGACAAGGCCGCGCCCTACCTGCCGATCCCGACCGAAGAGAACCCGGCCCTGGGCCTGCGCGGCGTGCGCGTGAGCCTGTGGCGGCCGCACCTGCTGAAGACCCAGCTGCGGGCCATCCTGCGGGTGAAGCCCCTGGGCCAGTGCAAGATCATGGTCCCGATGATCGCCAGCCTCGACGAGCTGCGCGCCGTCCGCGCCCTGCTTGAGGAGGCCAAGCGCGAGATGGGGATCACCGAGCGGGTCGAGCTGGGGGTGATGATCGAGACCCCGGCCGCCGCCGTCACGGCCGACCTGATCGCCGCCGAGGCCGACTTCCTGTCGGTGGGCACCAACGACCTGACCCAGTACGTGCTGGCCATGGATCGGGGCAATTCGGAACTGGCCGCGCGGATCGACGCCCTGCACCCGGCCGTGCTGCGGATGATCGACCAGACCTGCAAGGGCGCGGCCAAGCATCACCGCTGGGTCGGCGTCTGCGGCGGCCTGGCGTCCGACCTGGTCGCCGTGCCGGTGTTGGTCGGTCTGGGCGTCACCGAGCTTTCCGCCACCGCCGCGGCCGTGCCGGAGATCAAGGCGCTGGTCCGCGCTGTGAACCTCCCCGCCTGTCAGGCCCTGGCCCGCCAGGCGCTGGACCAGACCTCGCCCGAGGCTGTCCGAGATCTCTGCAAAGCCTTCCACCTGAAGGTCGGAGCCTAAGCGATGAAGTCCCCGCTCGAACTCCTCCAGCCGCTGGGCCGGGCCCTGATGCTGCCCATCGCGGTGCTGCCGGTGGCCGGGCTGCTGCTGCGGCTGGGCCAGCCGGATCTGCTGAACATCGCCTTCGTGGCGGCGGCCGGCGACGCGATCTTCTCCAACCTCGGCCTGCTGTTCGCGATCGGCGTGGCGGTGGGCTTCGCTCGCGAGAACAATGGCGCGGCGGGGCTGGCGGGCGTGGTCTGTTTCCTGATCGCCACCGAGGGCGCCAAGGCTCTGCTGCACGTGCCGCCGGACGTCACGGCCGGCCTGATCAAGGCCCACGCGGACCTGGCGTCAGCCGCCTACAAGGCCAAGGCTCTGGCCAAGCTCAGCGTGCCGATCGGCATCGCCTCGGGCCTGATCGGCGGGGTGTTCTACAACCGCTTTTCAACGTTCAAGCTGCCCGAGTACCTGGCCTTCTTCAGCGGTCGACGCTTCGTGCCGATCATCAGCGGCGTGGCCGGCCTGGCGATCGCGGTGCTGATCGGTCTGGGCTATGACGGCATCAACGGAACGGTGGACGCAGCCAGCCGGACGATCGTCGGCTCGGGCGAGCTGGGCCTGCTGGTCTACGGCTTCCTGAACCGCATCCTGATCGTCACCGGCCTGCACCACATCCTCAACAACATCGCCTGGTTCGTGATCGGCGACTATCACGGCGCCACCGGCGACCTGCGGCGGTTCTTCGCCGACGACCCGAGCGCCGGCGGCTTCATGAGCGGGTTCTTCCCGGTGATGATGTTCGGCCTGCCCGCCGCCTGCCTGGCCATGTACCACACGGCTCGCCCGGAGAAGAAAAAGGCGGTCGGCGGCATGCTGACCTCTCTGGCCCTGACCTCGTTCCTGACCGGCGTGACCGAGCCGATCGAGTTCAGCTTCATGTTCCTGGCCCCGCTGCTCTACGCGGTGCACGCGGTGCTGACCGGCGTGGCCATGGCGGCCATGAACGCCCTGGACATCAAGCTGGGCTTCACCTTCTCGGCGGGCCTGTTCGACTACGTGCTGAACTTCGGCAAGGCGACCCACCCGCTGTGGCTGCTGCCGCTGGGGGCGATCTACGCCGGGGTCTATTATGGCCTGTTCCGGTTCTTCATTGTCAGGTTCGACCTGAAGACCCCGGGCCGCGAAGCCGACGACGCGGTGACGGCCGAAGCCGCCACGACCGGCGGCGGCCGCGGAGCCGACTTCGTCGCCGCCCTGGGCGGGGCCTCGAACATCGTGTCGGTCGACGCCTGCACCACCCGGCTGCGCCTGATCGTCGTCGACCAGGCTCTGGTCGGCGAGCCGGCTCTCAAGGCCCTCGGCGCGCGCGGCGTGGTCAGGCCCTCGGACAAGGCGCTGCAGGTCGTGCTGGGTCCGATCGCGGACGGTGTGGCCGGCGAGATCCGCGCGGCCATGGGGGCTCCGGCGCCCGCCAAGCCCGTGACGACGACCGCCAAGGCCGCCGTGGCGCTGCCGACCGCCGTCGACGACAGCCGGGCCGAAGCCCTGGTGTCGGCCTTGGGCGGCGTGGCCAATGTCGAGACGGTCGGGGCCTGCTCCAGCCGCCTGCGCCTGGTGGTGCGTGACAACGGGCGGGTGGACGAGGCGGCGTTGAACGCCCTGGACTCGCGCGGCGTGGTCCGGCTCGGCCAGCGCTCGGTGCACGTGGTGCTGGGCCCCGACGCCGAGCGGATCTGCGAAGCGGTGCGTTGCCTGCTGCCGGCCTGACACGACGATGCTAGGAACGGGAAAGGCGTAAGGGGACGGGCGTGGACGACATTTCAGCCAGTGACGGGCCGATCAACGACATCCTGATCGTCGGCGGCGGCACGGCCGGCTGGATAACCGCCGCCTACCTGGCCCGCCGCCTGGGCGCGACGCGGCCGGACGGCGTGCGCATCACCCTGATCGAGTCCAGCGAGATCGGCATCATCGGGGTGGGCGAGGGCACCTTCCCGACCATCCAGAACACCATGCGGACCATCGGCGTCGACGAGGCGCGGTTCATGCGCGAGGCCGGGGCGGCTTTCAAGCAAGGCATCAAGTTCGTCGACTGGAAGACCGCGCCCAAGGACGGCGTCCACAGCCACTACTACCACCCGTTCGCCCAGCCCCGGCTGCTGAACGGCGGCCTGGACCTGGCGCCCTACTGGCTGATGGGCGAGGCGGGCGACGTCCCGTTCTCCGACGCCGTCACCCTGCAGGACAAGGTCTGCGACGCGATGCGCGGACCCAAGCGGCTGGACGATCCGCAGTACGGCGGGCCGATGGCGTACGCGTACCATTTCGACGCCGGCAAGCTGGCGGGCCTGCTGCGCGATGTCGGCAAGGCTACCGGCGTCAAGCACGTGCTGGGCAATGTCCTGAGCGTCAACAAGACGGCTGACGGCGCGATCGCCTCGGTGACCACCCGCGAGCACGGCGACCTGACCGCCGACCTCTATATCGACTGCACGGGGTTCGCCGGAGCCCTGATCGGCGAGGCCATGGGGTCGGCCTGGATCGACAAGGGCGACACCCTGTTCGTCGACCGCGCACTGGCCCTGCAGGTGCCCTACGACCGTCCCGACGCCCCGGTGGCCGCCACCACCATCTCCACCGCCCACGAGGCCGGCTGGACCTGGGACATCGGCCTGCCCGACCGCCGGGGCACGGGCTATGTCTATTCCAGTCGTCACACCACGGACGATCGTGCCGAGCAGATCCTGCGCGGCTATGTCGGCCAGGCGGGCGAGGGGCTCGATCCGCGCCTGCTGAAGCTGAAGGTCGGCCACCGCGACCGGCACTGGATCAAGAACTGCGTGGCCGTGGGGCTGTCGGGCGGCTTCCTGGAGCCGCTGGAATCCACCGGCATCGTGCTGATCGAAGCCGCCGCCTACATGCTGGCCCGCAACCTGCCGCGCCAGGGCGGCATGGAGGCCGCGGCGCGCCAGTTCAACGCGGCGATGACCGACCGCTACCTGCGCGCCATCGACTTCATCAAGCTGCACTACTGTCTGAGCCGGCGCAGCGACAACAGCTTCTGGACCGACAACGCCGACCGGGTCTCGATCCCGGAAAGCCTGCAAGACCATTTGGCGATGTGGAAGCACCGGCCGCCCAACGTGTTCGACTTCCCGAACCTGCACGAGAGCTTCAAGTACTTCAATTATCAGTACATTCTTTACGGCATGGGTTACCAGACGACCGTCGATCCAGCCGCCTACGTCCATGGTGCCCTGGCGCGGGCCGACTTCGGCCGGGTGCGCGAAGCCGGTCTGCGGGCGGCCGCCAGCCTGCCCGACCATCGCGCCCTGCTGACCGAGGTCTATACGAAGGGCTTCTCGTCCAAGGCGCCGGACCTGGCCACGGCCGAGGCCGGCGAGGCGTCCCGGCGGTGAGCCCCTTCGCGCCCGGCCCGGACCCGCGCGTCGAGCGGCTGCGCGTCGGCCGCGAGGGGCATCCGGTGCTGATCCTCGACGGCCTGCTGGCCGGCGCCGAGAACCTGGTCGACTTCGCCGCCGAGACGGCCACGCTGGCCCCGGTCAAGGCCGCCGCCAACTTCTATCCGGGCGTCCGCGCGCCCGCTCCGCCGGGCTATGTCCAGGCCCTGATCACCGCCCTACGGCCGCACCTGGCGGAGCCGTTCGGCGCGCCGGCGGGCGGCAAGGCCCACGTCACCTGCGCCCTGTCGATGGCGATCCTGCCGGCCGACCAGGCGAGCCTGGCCCAGCGCTTGCCGCACATCGACACCACGGCCCCGACCCAATTGGCGATCCTGCACTATCTGTGCGGTCCGGAGCATGGCGGAACCGCCTTCTATCGCCACCGCGCCACCGGTTTCGAGGCGATCGATCCCCAGCGCGGCACGGCCTATCTGGCCGCCCTGCGACGGGAGATGGCGGAGGGCTCGGCCGACCGCGACGGCTACATCACCGCCTCGGACGCCGTCTTCGAGCAGACCGCCGTCGTCGCGCCGGCGTTCAATCGGATCGTGGTCTACGCCAGCAACCTGCTGCACGCCGGCATGCTGCGCGATCGGCCCGCCAGCGCCGATCCTCGCCTGGGCCGGCTGACCGCCAACACCTTCTTCCGCCCTGGAGCCGCCTGACGACGTGTTGCCCTAGCGTCGCGAAAACCCCTGGGCGCCAACGTTGTCATTCGCCCAGAAGCTTCAAGTCACGACAGGCATGTCCAAGCCTGCGCCTGGCGATCGGCCTAGCGTCCCGGCGGATGCCGGCCGCACGCGCCGGATCGACAGAGAGGCGGGCGCATGACCACATCTTCCGGTGAACAGGGTCCGCGCGAGCAGGGCTTCGGCGAAGAGGATCAGGGCGAGCGGGGCGGCGCCTCGCGGCGCAACGTCGTCGCCGGCGGCCTGAGCCTGACCCTGATGAGCGCGCTCCCGTCCCTGTCGGCGTCCACATCGTCCGCGGCGACGCCCAAGGCGTCGCCCAAAACTCCAGGAGACACGAAAATGAGCAGCGGCTACGTCACCACCAAGGACGGCACGCAGATCTTCTACAAGGATTGGGGTCCCAAGACCGCCCAGCCGATCGTGTTCCACCACGGCTGGCCGCTGAGCGCCGACGACTGGGACGCCCAGATGATGTTCTTCCTGGGCGAAGGTTTTCGCGTCATCGCCCATGACCGTCGCGGCCACGGTCGGTCCAGCCAGACCGACACCGGCAACGAGATGGACACCTACGCCGCCGACGTCGCGGCCCTGACCGACCACCTGGACCTGAAGAACGCCGTCCACGTCGGCCACTCGACCGGCGGCGGCGAAGTGATCCACTATGTGGCCCGCGCCAAACCCGGCCGCGTGGCCAAGGCCGTGCTGATCGGCGCTGTGCCGCCGATCATGGTCAAGTCCGACAAGAACCCCGGCGGCCTGCCGATCGAGGTGTTCGACGGCTTCCGCGCCGCCCAGAACGCCAACCGCGCCCAGTTCTTCCATGACGTCGCGGCCGGTCCGTTCTACGGTTTCAACCGCCCGGGCGCGAAGGTCTCGCCGGCCACGGTCGAGAACTGGTGGCGGCAGGGCATGATGGGCGGCGCCAAGGCCCACTACGACTGCATCAAGGCCTTTTCGGAGACCGACTTCACCGAGGACATGAAGTCGGTCGACGTGCCGGTGCTACTGATGCACGGCGAGGACGACCAGATCGTGCCGATCGACGACGCCGCGCGCATCGGCATCAAGCTGCTCAAGCACGGTACGCTGAAGACCTATCCCGGCCTGCCGCACGGCATGTGCACAACCCATCCGGAGATCATCAACCCGGACCTCCTGGCCTTCATCAAGGCCTAGGCTTGGGCTAGCATCACCGTAGAAGGGCGTCCGTCACCGACGGGCGCCCTTTATTATATTCGTTCGAGGGCCGCCGCCGATGCCGATCTTTCCCGCAGACATCTTCACCGAGCCGACGGATGTCGATCCCGACACCCTGGCGAACCTGGGCCCCCTGCGGCGGCTCGCCGGAAGCTGGGAGGGGCGCGTCGGCGTCGACCTTAATCCGAAGGCGGACGGACCCGAGCGGCGCGCCTATATCGAACGGATCGACATGCATCCGATCGACCCGCAGGCCAATGGGCCGCAGCTGTTCTACGGCCTGCGCTACCATGTCCACATCACGACCGAGGAAGAGGACATCACCTTTCACGACCAGGTCGGCTACTGGCTGTGGGAGCCCGCCACGGGCCTGGTTATCCAGACGGTCGCCATTCCGCGCGGCCAGGTGGCGATCGCCTCGACCCAGGCCGCGCCCGACGCGGAACGGCTGGTGCTGACGGCCGAGCGCGGACAGACGACCTATGGCGTCTGCTCCACCGAATTCCTGGAATACGCCTTCCGGACCGACGCCTATCGGCTGGAGGTGACGTTCAATCCGGACGGGTCGTGGAGCTATGTCAGCGACGTCACGCTGGCCGTGCGCGGCGCGCCCAAGCCGTTCGCGCACCGAGACCGGAACACGCTGGTCAAGGTCGGGGAGCCGCGGCCAAACCCGCTGGCCCGGATCCTCGCGGCCAAGAGCGGAGCGGCGGCTTAGCGGTTCGACGGCGACCTGCGCGTTTCGCGGTGTCCGGGACGACAGAGCCGGCGAGCTCAGGTCCTCCCGAGCGCCAGGATCACCGACGTCCAACCCTCCAGGGTGACGATTGACCCCTCGAGCACCGTCTCGCCGAACACGACTCCCTCCACCGCCAGGTCGGCCGGCAGAGCATAGCGCACCGTCTCGCGGCCGAAGTTGAGCAGCACCAGCAAGCCTTCGCCCCGGCGATAGGCGAAGACCTGGTCGTGGCCGGGGTCGATGTCGCGGTAGTCGCCCTCGCGCAGGTCGGCCGATCCCCGCCGGAAGGCGATCAGAGCCCGCGTATAGGCCAGAACCGAGTCCGGCCTGGGCGCCTGGTCCTCGGCGTTGATCGCGGTGGTGTTCGGATTGACCGGCAGCCAGGGGCGGCCCGTCGTGAAGCCGCCATTCGGCTTGGGCCCCCACTGCATCGGCGTGCGCGCGTTGTCGCGCCCCATGGCCCGGGCGTTGGCCAGGTATTCGGCCTCCGACACGCGCGACTTCACATCGCCCCAGCGGCCGGCCACCTCTAGGTCGTCGAAGTCGTCCAGGCTCTGGAACGGGTAGTTGGTCATGCCCAGTTCCTCGCCCTGATAGAGGAACGGCGTGCCGCGCTGGGTCAGGATCAGGGTGTTGAGGGTCTTGGCCGAGCGCTCGACCCAGGCCGGATCGTCGTCGCCGAAATGCGAGACCGAGCGCGGATTGTCGTGGTTGGACAGGAACACGGTGTTCCAGCCGAACGGCCCCGCCGCCTGGTCCAGTTCGGTATAGAGGGCCTTCAGGCGGGGCAGGGTCCAGCTGGTCTTGCGCCAGCCGTCGATGTCCATGCGGATGATGTCGAAATTGAACACCAGGTCCAGTTCGCGCCGGCGGCTGTCGATCAGGTCGCGGGCCTTTTCCGGCCGCAGGCCGAAGGCCTCGCCCACGGTCATGGTGTCGTAGCGGTCCAGCACCTCGCGGCGCATCTCGCGGAGATAGTCGTGCAGCTTGGGGTCGGCGGCATAGATGAACTGCGGCGCGCGGCGCTCCTCCGGCGTCAGGTCCGGCAGGCCGGGCGGCTTGGCGATGAACGGGATGACGTCCATCCGAAAGCCCGACACCCCCTTGTCGAGCCAGAACCGCATCAGGTCGTGGACCTCCTGCCGGACCTTGGGGTTCTCCCAGTTTAGGTCCGGCTGCTTGGCGGCGAAATAGTGCAGGTAGTACTGGCCGCTGGGCGCGTCGAAGGTCCAGGCCGGACCGCCGAAGAAGGCGCTGTAGTTGTTGGGCGGGCCCCCACCGTCCTTGGCGTCCTTGCCGTCGCGCCAGATGTAGTAGTCGCGGTAGGGGTTGTCCCGGCTCTTGCGGCTCTCGACGAACCAGGCGTGCTCGTCGCTGCTGTGGTTGACCACCAGGTCGATGATCAGCCGGATGCCCCGCGCCGTCATGCCGGCCAGCATGGTGTCGAAATCGGCCATGGTGCCGAACTGGGCCATCACCTTGCGGTAGTCGCGGATGTCGTAGCCGTTGTCGGCGTTGGGGCTGTCGAAATGCGGCGACAGCCAGACCACGTCGATGCCCAGATCCTTCAGATAGTCCAGCCTCGCGGTGATCCCGGGCAGGTCGCCCACGCCGTCGCCGTTGGTGTCGAGGAACGAGCGCGGATAGATCTGGTAGACGACCGCGTCCTTCCACCAGGGACGTTCGGCGGGCGGGGTCGGCGGATCATCGCGCACGCGGCTTTCCTCTCAGGCTCGTTCGCGACGAGGTTAGTGGAGGCCGTCCTTCGAGGCGAGCGTCGCTAGGGCGCGGGCAGGCGGGAGAGATAGGCGCTGAGCCCGGCGCGCTGCTGATCGAGGACCGAAAGCCGCGCCTCGAGCCGGCTGCGCAGCACCGAGGGCTTGGGTCCATCGGGCCCGAGCAGATCCGAGATCTCTGAAATCCTAAGCCCCAGGCGTTTGAGATCGACGATGGCGCTCAGGCGCGCCTTGGCCCGATCATCGAGAACGCGGCTGTTCTTCGCGCAACGACCGCAGGTGATCAGACCCATCTCCTCATAGAGGCGGATGGTGCGCAGGGTCAGGCCGAACTGTCGGCTGACGTCGCCGATCTTCGAGGCGACGACGACGGGCGGAGGTGAAGGTCGCGCCGGTGAGCTTGGCATTTTTTCCCCAGGAAGTCTGGCGAGGCGGAGCGGTGGACGGCCTTGGCGGCGGCGCCGTTCGATCAAGGCCAGGGCGGACTTGGTGCGCGGACCGGCGATCATCGGGTCGTGGTCCATCACCCGAACTCGACCAGGACCTGGTCGGCGGCGACGGGGTCGCCGGCCTTGGCGTTGACGGTCTTGACCAGGCCGTCGCGCTCGGCGCGGATGATGTTCTGCATCTTCATGGCCTCGAGCACGCAGACGATCTCGCCCTCGCGGACGGTCTGGCCGGCGGCGACGTCCATGCTGACCACCAGGCCGGGCATGGGCGAGAGCACCAGCTTGGAGGTGTCGGCGGCCTGTTTCTCGGGCAGCTTGTCGTGCAGCTCGGCCGAGC
>CABFVJ010000012.1_pt1 | contig 45453 bp, 54 predicted proteins | sample 7065501 | NCBI WGS metagenome assembly CABFVJ01 (sample SAMEA5704812, study PRJEB33009) | decomposition metagenome | isolation source: culture collections or soil | reverse complement strand
ATCCGCTCGCGCGCCGTCAGCTTGCCCTTGGCGTGCTGCGCCGCCACCCGCGCCTCGCCCCCGCCAGCCCGCGCCTGCTCGCGACGCCGGTCCAGTTCCTCCAGTATGTGCTGCACGCAAAACGCTCCCCTGCTCTCTCACCTTGGGCGGATTTCCCACCTTATGGGCCGAGCCGTACTGGCGCGAGCTTTCCGTTAAGGCGCGCCCTTCGAGACCTTCACCGCAAGACGGAGGCGTCCGTCCTATCGCCGCAGGGCCGCGAACCACCGCTCCAGAACCTGGGCCTCGACGGCCAGGGCCTCGGCGCGGGCCAGGGCCTCGGCGTCCTGACCCCAGGTCTCGGCCTGGAAGATCTCCTCGAGCCGCGACAGGTTCAAGGCCTTGGCGCCGGTGACCTTGCCCGCCCGCAGGGCCAGGGCCAGGACGGTCGAGCCCAGCAGCCCCGCTCCGTAGGCGACGCCGGCCAGGGTGAAGTCGTCCATGGTCAGGGCCAGGGCCTCGACGGAGGCCAGAGCGGCCGGCGATTGAGCGACGTGGATCACGCCCGAGGCCGGTTGCAGGTTCAGGCCGAGCTCGGCCCTGGCCCAGTCCAGCATGCCGCCCCAATCGCGCTTCTGGCGCTCGACCAGGGGCGTGGGATGGTCGGCCCAGTAGCAGAGCAGGTCCGAGCCGGCGTAGGACGCCACCTCGGCGGCGACCTCGGCCCGGGTCTCGCGGATGCGGTCGATGGCGGTGAAGGCCAGGCGGGTGGCGGGCATGGCCGTGCTGTCGATCACCGCGACCTGGGCGTCCCACTCGGCGGCGACCAACTGGGCCAGGGCCAGGCTCGGCAGGATCAGCGGCGCCTTGGCCGGCGATTTGGGCGTGCGGCCGTCCAGCAGCACGGCGAAGCCGCCCTCCGCCGGAGCGGCGGTCGCGGCCTTATAGAACCGACGGGGACGTTGCAGCAGATCGGGCTTGTCGACCAAGGCGGCGCTTTCTTTTCAAGTCAGACATCAAAACAACGGTTTCAGCGCGTTGAATGATCAATCACTGCGGTCGATGCAAGGAGAGAGCGGCGTGAGCCTGCCTTCCAACGACATGATGGCGGCGATCGCCGCGACGCGTTTCGGCCTGGGGGCGCGTCCCGGCGAGATCGACGCGGCCCGGAACGATCCGCGCGGTTTCCTGAACGCGCAGATCCGCCCGGAGGGCGCCGACCAGCCGCAAGCGGGCGAAGGCTCGGCCCAGCGCCTGGCGCGGGTCACCGCCTACCAGATGGAAAAGCGCGACGCCAAGGCGATGGGCGACCCCAAGAGTCCGCCGGTCAAGGATCTTCAGAAGGACTTGCGCGACCAGGCCGGCGACGACTTCCTGGCCCGGGCCCGACTGGGCGCCTCGACCGACGCGGCGTTCCGCGAGCGCTGGGCGCTGTTCTGGGCCAATCACTTCACCGTCTCGTCGACCAGCCTGGCCACGACGTCCCTGGCGGGACCGTTCGAGCAGGAGGCCATCCGCCCGCACGTGTTCGGCCGCTTCGAGGACCTGCTGGTCGCCTCGTCCACCCATCCGGCCATGCTGCTCTATCTGGATCAGGCCCAGTCGGTCGGCCCCAACAGCCGGGCCTCCGAATACCAGCGCAAGAACGCCAAGAAGGCCGGCGGGCTGAACGAGAACCTGGCCCGCGAGATCATGGAGCTGCACACGGTCGGGGTCGACGCCGGCTACAGCCAGGCCGATGTCACCGAATTCGCCCGCGCCATGACCGGCTTCAGCATCGGACGACCGCAAGACCCCAGTCCGCACCAGTTCCTGTTTCGCGACAACGCCCATGAACCGGGGACGCGGACCGTCATGGGCAAAGCCTATCCGCAGCAGGGTCAGGCCCAGGCCCTGGCGGTCATGCGCGACCTGGCGGCCAGTCCGCACACCGCCCGCCACGTCTCGACCAAGCTGGCCGCCCATTTCGTCGGCGACGCCCCGCCGCCGGCCCTCGTGGCCAGGCTGCAGAAGACCTACCTCAAGAGCGGCGGCCGTCTGGACGAGATGGCCCGGACCCTGGTCGCCGCGCCCGAGGCCTGGGACCCCGCGCCCGCCAAGTTCAAGACGCCCTACGAGTTCGCGATCTCGACCTGGCGCGCCGTGGGCGCCGAGCCCTCGGGCATCGGCAAGCTGGCGCCGGTGCTGACGGGCCTGGGCCAAAAGCCGTTCTCGGCGCCCTCGCCCAAGGGCTGGGCCGACGACGCCCAGACCTGGTGCGCGCCGGACGCCCTGATCAAGCGCCTGCGGTTCAGCGAGGGCTTCGCCGCCGTCGCCGCCGATCGTCTGGATCCCACTACCTTCGCCCAGTCGGCGCTCGGCGCGCGCCTGACCCCGCCGGTCGCCAAGGCCGTCGCCCGGGCCGAGACCCGTCGCGAGGCGATGGCCCTGTTGTTGATGAGCCCGGAGTTCCAACGCCGATGACCGCTCCCCTTTCCCGCCGTTCGCTGCTCCAGCAGGCCGCCGGCCTGGGCGTCAGCGTCAGTTTCCTGGGCGGATCGGCCTTCGCCGCCGCGGACGGGGCGATGGCCAAGCGCAAAATGGTGGTGGTGATCTGCCGGGGCGGCATGGACGGCCTGACCGTCAGCCCGCCGGTCGGCGATCCCGACTATGCGGCCCTGCGCGGCGCGGTGGCGGTGACGCCCGACCAGGCGCTGAAGCTGGACGGCACCTTCGGCCTGCACCCGGCCCTGGAGTCGGTGCACGCCCTGGCCTTGAAAGGCCAGGCCCGCATCGCCCCCGCCGTCGCCAGCCCCGACCGCGCCCGCTCGCACTTCGAGGCCCAGGACGTTCTGGAGACCGGCGCCGCCCAAGTCTATGGCGTCAACACCGGCTGGCTCAATCGCACGCTCGAGGTCATGGGACCGGCGAAGGTCGAGGGCCTGTCGGTGGGCGCCACCGCGCCGCTGATCCTGCGCGGCAGGATCCAGGCCGCCAGCTGGTCGCCGGGCCAGGGCGTGGACGAGACCGCCCGCCTGCCCACCCTGCTGCAGGACCTCTACAAGACCGACCCAATGATGGGCCGGGCCTTCGCGCGCGGCCTGGAGACCGAGACCATGGCCCAGGCGGCCATGACCGCCCTGAACCCCGCGCCCACGCCCGTCTCGGCCTCCATGTCGACCGACGCGAAGGCGCCCAAGGCGATGTGGCAAAACGCGGTGAACACCTCAACGCCGCAAGGCATGGTCCCGCAGGTCATGGCTCCGCCGGCCATGGCCCAGACCGCGCTCCAAAACGCGCCCCAAAACGCGCCCCAGGGCGCCCAGGCCATCGCCGGGCAGCGCCAGGCTCGGGAAGCCGCCCGCAAGCTGGGCTCGACCCTGGCCGGATTCATGATCCAGGACGACGGACCGCGCATCGCGGCCATCTCGCTGGACGGCTGGGACACCCACGCCGGCCAGGTCGGCCAGTTGAACGCCCGCCTGTCCTATCTGGACGCCGTCCTGGACGGGCTGAACACCGGCCTGGGCGACGAGTGGACCAACACCGTGGTGGTGGCCGCCACCGAGTTTGGCCGCACGGCCCGGGTCAACGGCACCGGCGGGACCGATCACGGCACCGGCTCGACCGCCCTGGTGCTCGGGGGCGGCCTCAAGGCTGGCGGGATCGTCGGCGACTGGCCGACCCTGAGGCAGGACGCCCTGTTCGAGAACCGCGACGTCCGTCCCACCCTCGACATGCGCGGCCTGTTCAAGGGCGTTCTGGCCGAGCACATGGGCGTCGAGCGCGCGGCGCTGGAGACCAAGGTCTTCCCCGACAGCGCCGACGCCAAGGCGGTGACGGGGCTGGTCTAGGGGCCTGTCGGCAATCAACGACGGCCGTCGCCCCGGCCACACTCCCTCAGTCGTCATTCCCGCCCTTGTGGCGGGAACCCCTCTATCCGCCGCAAGGGCATCGGTCTGGCGCGCCAGCGCGCCAAAGCGCTGCACCGTCGGCTGAACCAGGGTTCCCGCCACAAGGGCGGGAATGACGGCGCATCTGGTAAGCATCGTTGGACATAACAGAGTGTCGATGCTCCCTAGCCCGCCCTCCCCTCAGCGCTGGTCGACGATCACCTTCTCCAGCACCACGTTGTCGTCCAGGCGCCAGACCTTGACCACATGCCGGCCGGCGGCGACGCCGTCGAAGCGGGCCTCCACCGTGTGGGCGTTGTTCTTGACCGCCTCGATCCAGGCGACCTGGGCCGGCGTCGCGGCCGCGCCGGGAGTCGGGACCAGATTGGCGGTCACCACCTGGACCGGGCCGTCGTCGAGGGACACGCCCATCCGCATGCCCTTGCCGCCCGTGGTGTCCAGGGTCGGCGCGAGGCGGAGCCGGATGCGCACGGGACCGGGACGCGTAACCGAGACGCCGTACTCCAGCCGCACGCCGTCGCCGGTCGCGGTCGACGGACGACCCTGCGGCAGCGCCACCACCGCGTCGCCCTGGCCCAGATCGGACAGCGCCGTCCAGGCCAGACCCTTGCCGCCGACCGCGCGGTCGAACTTGGCGGCGTCCAGTTCAACCACCTTAGGATCGCCCCGGCCGGGTGGCGCGAACTTGATCTCGGCCTTCAGGCGTTCGGGCGGGGTGTCGGCCGACACCCGCATGACGCTGGGCATGGTCTGCTGGCTTGGGTCGTTCCAGATCACGTAGCTCATGTGGACCTGGTTCATCATGCCGGCCCACTTGCCGCCGTTGCGGGCGTGGTATTCCGCCGTCAGGTCCGCGTCGCGCTTGAAGGCCGCCTCGACCTGGGTCGCGAAGAAGTTTGCGCGCGCGTCGTTCTTCGACGCCAGGCGGCGGTTCCAGGCGGTAGCGTAGTACATCTCGTAGAGGTTCGAGAACGCCAGCACCGGATGTTCGACCAGCTGGAAATAGGCCTCCTGCTGGTCGGGACGCAGGCGAGCCTTGATCGCCTCGACCTTGCCCACCAGCGCCCGCCAGTCCTCGACCATGGCGCCGAACTCGCCGCCGTCCAGCACGGGGCCCATGCCCTCGCCGAGCGGGAAGGTGTCCTGGTCGATCAGCTCGGGTTTGCGCCGCGAGGCGTAGGTCCCGTAGGTGGCCATGATCTCGCCGATCTCAGGACCGAGCTCCGCGCCGAAGGTCTGGCTGGCCCATTGGCGAGGATAGGCTTCCAGGACCTTGGGCGTCATCGCCTCGGGGTTCCAGGCCATCCGCATGAAGAAATCCAGCGGATATTCCAGCGGCTTGATGTCGCCGACATTGACGATCCACAGGTTCCGCGCCCCGCGTTCGTAGGCCAGGTCCATCTGCTGCCAGACCTTGGCCACCTGGTTGGTGTTGATCCACTTGTAGTTCCGCGGCCCGCCCACATAGTCGAAGTGGTAGTAGACGCCGTAGCCGCCCGCCCGCTCCAGCGGGTCATGGCCGCCCAAGGACGGCGCGACGGGCAGCCGCCGGATCTGGCCCCAGTTGTCGTCCGAGAACAGCAGGGTCACGTCGTCGGGCACGCGCATGCCGTGGTCGTAATAGTCCTGCACCTCCTTGTAGAGGGCCCAGACCTGGGGCGTCTTCTCGGGCGGCTTGCCCGTCACCTCGGCGATGATCTGGCGCTGGTCGGCCACGACCTTTTCCAGCAGCTGGGTGGCCGCGCCTTCGGCCATCGGCTCGTCGCCGTCGCCGCGCATGCCCACGGTCACCAAGCTCTCGTAGGGCGCGCCGTCGCCCTTCGACATCATCCGCTCGATGCCGCCGCGCCAGAAGGCCCGCAGGTTGTCGCCGTTGGTCGCATAGTCCCACTTGCCGCCGGTGACGCCCTTGTCGGTGTTGCGATGCCATTCGGCCTGGGCCCGGGTCATCGGCTCGTGGTGCGAGCTGCCCATCACCACGCCCACCTCGTCGGCCAGCACCTTGTTGCGCGGATCGTCGTCGTTGAAGGCCTTGGGCGCCCACATGGCCGGCCACAGGTAGTTGCCCTTCAGGCGCAGGGTCAGGTCGAAGACGTGGGCGTATAGGTCGGCGTTGATCCCGCCGAACTTGGCCTTGGCCCAGCCGCTGAAGGCCGGGTCCTCGTCGTTGATGAAGAAGCCGCGATACTTCACCCGGGGATGGTCGGCCCGCGCGCCGGCGGTCAGGAACAGGTCGCGCTTCTTGGCCACCGGCACGTCGGCCCACCACGACCAGGGCGAGACGCCGATCCGTTCGGACAGATCATAGGCGCCGAAGACCGCCCCACGGCGATCCGAGCCGACGATGACCAGGGCGCGCGGAACGCCGGCGACGGGACGTTCGACCACCACCTGCCGGAAGCCTTCCCACTGGCCCGCTAGGTCCTCGACCTTCAGCTTGCCGCTCTTGACCAGGGCGTCGATCGCCGGGCTAGCGCCGAGCACGCCGATGATGATCGTCGGCCCCTTGGCTTGGGACAGGTCGGCAAGCTTGGCCGCCTCGCCGCCGCCCACCCGGCCCAGGTCCTCACGCAGCCCCTCGGCCGCATGGCGCACCGCCGGGTCGGCCTTCGCATCCACATAGACCGACGCGGGCCGGCCGCCCTGGATCAGCGCCAGGCTGGTCGACTTGCCGGTCGCGCAGACGCTGACCGGCGTATCGCACGCGAACGCCGTCGAAGCGGTCGCCAGTGTCAGGGCCAAGCCCCAGGCGCTCAGGGACAGAAAGGGATGGGTCCGCACGCTTCCTCCAAAGGCCAGGTCAGCCCCGCTGCGATTGGACGCACGTCGATTGGCCTGACCAATATCTCGATAGGTCAGACCATATCAGCGCCTGGAGATAGCACAACGGGACATTGACCCGAGCGCGCGGAGCCTGGGACCTAGCGCCGCTTGGTCTGGCGGCGCGCGAACGGATCCTGATCGGCCTCATCCTCCGAGAAGCCGAACTTGGCGAAGCCGGCCTTCAGCTCGGGGCTGATCGGCGCCTCGATGAACAGGATGCCGACCGACGGGTGCGGCAGCATCACCGAGCGGGCGTGCAGTTGCAGCTTCAGGCCTTCCGACAGCTGGGTCGACTTCTCGTCGCTGTACTTGGGATCGCCCAGGATCGGGTGGCCGATGGCCTTCATGTGGGCGCGCAGCTGGTGCGTGCGGCCCGTGTGCGGACGCAGGGCCATCCAGGTGACGCGCGGACCGGCCCGGCTGATCGAGACGAACTCGGTCTCGGCCGGCTGGGCGTCCTGGTCCTTGGGCTCGGCCGGTACGACCAGCTCGCGGTCGCCGACGCCCCGCTTGGCCAGGTGCAACTCGATCACGCCCTCGGTCGGGTGCGGATTGCCCTGGACGATCGCCCAATAGGTCTTCTGGGCCTTGCGCTTGGCGAACGAGCCCGACAGGCGGGCCGCGGCCGCCGGCGTCTTGCCCAGCAGCAGCACGCCGGAGGTGTCGCGGTCCAGGCGGTGGACCAGCTTGGGCCGGTTGACGCCCTCGCCCCAGGCGCTGAGCAGCTTGTCGATGTGGTGGGTGGTCTTGGTGCCGCCCTGCACGGCCAGACCGGCGGGCTTGTTCAGGGCCAGGACTTCCTCGTCCTCGTACAGCACCAGCGACTTGGCGAAGGCGATGTCGCGCTTGGACAGTTCCTGCTTCTGGTCCGGATCCGGCGCGTCGGGCAGCGGCGGCACGCGCACCTGCGAGCCGGCCGCGAGCTTGGTGTCGGCCTTGACCCGCGAGCCATCGACCCGGACCTGGCCCGAGCGGAACAGCTTGTTGAGCTGGATATGGTTCAGGTGCGGCCAGCGGCGCTTGAACCAGCGGTCCACTCGGACGCCGTCCTCGCCATTGTCCACATAGAGGGTACGAACTTCTTTCATGCCGCGAAAATCCTGCGGGCGATCAAGAGGCCCGCGAAAACGGCCGCCACAGACAGGATCACGCTGGCGGACGTATAGGTAAAGGCCTGGGCGTAGGCGCGCTTCTCGATCATCAGCGCGGTCTCCAGCGAAAAGGCCGAAAAGGTGGTGAAGCCGCCCATGACGCCGACACCGAGCAGGACCCGCCAGTGTTCTTGTTGCGCGCCGCCCCTCAGGGCCAGCCAGGCGGCCAGGAAGCCCATCAGCAGCCCGCCCGTCAGATTGACGACGAAGGTGCCGTAAGGCCAGTTCGACCCGAACAGGCGCGAGGCCTGGACGCCTGCCAGATAGCGGGCGACGGAGCCGAAGGCGCCTCCGGCGGCCACGAGGAGGAGTTTGGTCATCGCGCCCTTATGCGCCGGACCACCGCGAACGCCAAGTCGCCCGGTCGTCGCGACGCCCCGAGCCGCTCAACCTTTCGTAGCACAAGCTTAGCATTTATTTATTTTGTGGACGTTAACACGTTGCGGCGAGAGAATTAACGGCGTTGAGGCCTCACAGAGGCTCGGAAACGGCAAAGCGGCGCGATCCGCTGCGCTAATCGGGGTCTAGCCTAAGTTGCGGTAACCTTTTTTGGACACTGTGTTTCTGCACCGACCGTTAAGGCTGTAAAAGGCATCCTATGGGCTCCTCTCGCGCCAAGGCCAACATGCCCTTCGATTCGATCCAAAGCGACGACCGGAACGAGCACATGGCTCTGAGCGGCCCCGTGCTCCAACGCTTGGCGGGATCGGAGCTGATCGCCCGAGGTTCCGTCAACATCATCAGCGTCAAGGCCATCCGCCGCTGGGCCGGCGACTGGTGGGACAAAAAGCGCGTCGACGTGTGGACCTATGTCGAACGCAAGCTGGCCGAGCACCTGGACCGCAGCGACCTGCGCGCCCGGATCGGCGAGGACGATTTCCTGATCGCCATGAACAGCGATCAAGGTCTGGCGGCCCAGGCCACCAGCGTGCGCATCCTGGAAGACGTGCTGACCCACCTGCTGGGCGCGGCCGAGCCGAACGACCTGGGCGTTCGCGCCGTGATCGGCCTGGAGGCCGGCGGCGTCATCTGCCGCCCGATCGATGCGGCGGTGGTGCTGTCCGCCCGCGCCCGCCGCGACTCGACCCGCTCGCCCATCCGCTTCGACATCGATCCGCTGGAAGAGACCCGGCGCACGCCCGTGGCCTTCACCACGGCGGGCGGCGCGGCCCTGCGCGTCGACTTCACGCTTGAGCACGTGATCAACCTCAAGCGCAACGTCACCACCACGGTGCGGATCGAGCCGGTGGTCACCCATCTGGGTTCGGGCAAGCAGATCAGCGCCCGCGCGGTCTCGCGCCTGCCCGACCGCGACGCCGCCTTCATCGACGAGGCGGCCCTGAAATACGCCGCCGTCTTCGCCCGCTCGGCCCAGGGCCACGACCGGCCCGACCTGATCGTGCCGGCCTCGTTCCGGACCTTGGGCACTCAGCGCGGCCGCGACATGCTGACCGGCACCTCGGGCCTGTCGCTGGCGCTGCTGCGCGGCGGGGTGATGATGGAGCTGGTCGACGTCACCCGCGGCACGCCCGCCGGACGTCTGCTGGAAGTGGTCGGCCTGCTCAAGGCGCTGACGCGCGGCGTCATCGCCCGCGTGCCGCCCGAGAAGGAAGCCCTGCGCGTGCTGCGCGACGCCCGCTTGGCCGGCTTGGCGCTCGACGCCAGCGACCTGACCGGCCCCGCCGAGAAGATCGCCGCCGACATCATGGCCTTCGGCCGCGACGCCCGGGGCCTGGCGCCGATGGTCACCCTGCAGGGCCTGCCGGCGGAAGGCTACTTCGCCGCCGCCGAAACCGCCGGCCTCACCCACGCGGCGCTCCGCGCGGCGCATCCGATCGCCGCGGCGACCAAGAAGGTCGGTTGATCGGTCAGACCGCCGAGCGACCTTCGCCCACCGTGCGGACGATGGCGCGAGCGTCATAGACATCGGCCCCGCGGGGCGGCTGCCCCTTGCCGAACACGACTTCCATCGAGCTGCTCACCGCCGGCTTCGGACCGAGATTGAAGCTCGTACCGACGCCCAGCCCGACCGAGCTGCCGTGGCCATGCCGTCCATAGTCGTAATTGCTGCCGCCGGCTCCGACCGCCAAGGTCGAACCGCCGCCCGAGCCGGTCTGCTGGGTGATACGGTCGGCGACCCGGAACCAATCATAGCCGTCGCGCAGGGCCAGTTCGGCCGAGCGCAGCAGCACATAGTCTGAAACCTGGTTGACGGGCGCGCCCGGATTGCCCTGGAAAGTGACGCGGTAGCGGCCGTCCTCGAGCCGATATTCCGAATAGCCGGAGCCGTGCGGCGCCGCCTGCGGCGCGTAAAGCGTCGGCTTAGTGGCGCAAGCGGTCAGCAAGGCGGCGGAAACGGCGAGTAACATCAAGCGCTTCATGGCGAATTCTCCTGCCAGGCTTAACGAGTTTGCACCCGCCCCTGTTCCGACACCCCACGTTCGGGAACCTGAAGGCCCAGTCTGGCCAGGACGAGGCGCATGTCGTCGGGGATCGGCGCGCTGACGCGTCGCTCGCCGCCGTCGGGATGGGGGAAGACCAGGCTGGCCGCGTGAAGCATCAGGCGCGGCGCGGGCGCCCCGGCCAACATCAGCGCCCCGCCATAACGGCTGTCGCCGGCGATCGGCCGACCGATCGAGGCCATGTGCACTCGCAATTGATGCATCCGGCCGGTGTCAGGGCTCAGTTCCACCAGGGCCGCGCCTTCCGTGGCCGCCAGGGTGCGATAGCGGCTGCGGGCGGTCTCGGCGTCCGGATGATCCGGGGCGCAGACCCGCATATAGGCCTCGCGCCCGATCGACTCGCGGCGCAGCGGACTGTCGATCTGCCCCCCGCGCGGCTCGGGCGCGCCGGGAGTGACGATGGCCAGATAGGTCTTGCGGAACCGCTTGCCCATCAGGGCCTTGCCCAGGAAGGTCGCGGCCGGCTTGGTGCGGGCGGTCAGGATCACGCCCGAGGTGTCGCGGTCGAGACGATGGATCAGGCGCGGCCTTGGCCGGTCGCGGCGGGCCAGGGCCCACAGCAGGTCGTCCAGGGTGTGGGCCTGGATGCGTCCGCCCTGGCTGGACAGGCCCGCCGGCTTGTTGAGCACGAACACGCTGTCGTCCTCATGGATCACCAGCGACTTGGTGAAGGCGATCTCTTCGGCGGTCAGGGCGACGGGCGTGTCGGACGCCTTGGGCTTGGCGACGCCCGGCGGGCGACGGGGCGGCTTGCTCATGCGCTCGCCTCCTTCGGCGCGATCCACAGCGCCCGGGCGTTCAGGAACAGCCACAGCAGCAGCAGGCCGGCCGGCGCGAGGGCCCAGCCGCCGCGCGAGGCGACGCTGGTGATCAGAAACACCGCGAAGGCCAGCGGCAGGGCGTAGGCGGCGTTGGCCGCGATCGACGGCCAGTGCGGCGACCGGGTGAACACCAGCAGCGGGCCGCTTGATCGCCGGCGCAACAGCAAGGGCGGCGCGACCAGCAGCAGGGTGATCGTCGCGATCGGGATCATCGCCACCAGGGCGCCGGCCAGCGGGATCTCCAGCGCGAACCATTCCGGCAGCTGCTCGCGGTAGTACCGATGCAGCGGATCGGCCGCCAATCCGACCAGGGTCGCGGCGAGGGCCAGGACGGTCACCCCGGCCACGACCAGAGCGCTCCCCTGGGTCCGCAGCAGCTGCGTCCCGAACCGGACGGCCAGGGCCGCGAGGATCGCCGCGCAGGCGCCCAGGCTGAAACAAGCGTAGGCCATGTCGGCGTATAGCCATTTTCGGGTGGCGTACTGCGTCTGAAGCGCGCCGAACCGCGCCGTGGCCGCCTTGAACGCCTCGGCGTCAGGCTCGCCGAAATAGAGCACGGCCCGCAGGCGCCGCAGATCGGCGAAATAGGCGTTGGAATCGCTGTGCCAGGGCGTTACGGCGGCCAGCCACAGCAGGACCGCGCCCGCCAGCAGCAGCGCCAGGGCGGTCGCGGCGATCACCCGCACCGCGGGGGTAAGCTTCACTTGCCGTCTCTCCGCAGCCGGTTCCAGGCGTCGAGCCGTTCCTTGACCTTGGCCTCGGCTCCGATCGGCTTGGGCTCATAGAGGGTCGGCCGCTCGATGCCGTCCGGGAAGTAGTTCTGGCCCGAGACTCCGCCCTCGACGTCGTGGTCATAGGCGTAGCCGTCGCCGTAGCCCAGCGACTTCATCAGCTTGGTCGGAGCATTGAGGATGTGGGCCGGCGGCATGAGGCTGCCGGTCTCCTTGGCCAGCCGGCGGGCGGCCTTGTAGGCGTTGTAGACGGCGTTGGACTTCGGCGCGCTGGCCATGTGCACCACGGCCTGGGCCAGGGCCAGTTCGCCCTCGGGACTGCCCAGGAAGTCGTAGGCGTCCTTGGCCGCCGTGGTCAGCAGCAGGCTCAGGGGGTCGGCCGCGCCGATGTCCTCGGAGGCCATGCGCACCAGGCGGCGGGCGATGAACAGCGGGTCCTCGCCGCCCTCGAGCATCCGCGCCAGCCAGTAGAGCGCCGCATCCGGATCGCTGCCGCGCACCGACTTGTGGAGCGCGGAGATCAGGTTGTAGTGCTCCTCCCGGTTCTTGTCGTAAGCCGGGCGGCGCTTCTGCAGGAACTGGCCCAACTGGGTCGGGTTCAGCGGCGTGTCCGTGCCGATCGCCAACAGGGTCTCGGTCAGGGTCAGCAGGTAGCGGCCGTCGCCGTCGGCCATGGCGATCAGGGTCGAGCGGGCGTCGGGATCCAGTGGCAGCTTGCGGTTCTCGGCCGCCTCGGCCTTGGCCAGCAGGGCCTCCAGCGCCTCCTCGTCCAGCCGCTTGAGCACGAAGACCTGACAGCGCGACAGCAGAGCGCCGTTCAGCTCGAACGACGGGTTCTCGGTGGTGGCCCCGACCAGGGTCACGATCCCCTCCTCCACGAAGGGCAGGAAGCCGTCCTGCTGGGCGCGGTTGAAGCGGTGGATCTCGTCGACGAACAGTAAGGTGCTCTGTCCGGCCGAGCGGCGCACGCGAGCCTGCTCAAAGGCCTTCTTCAGGTCGGCGACGCCGGAGAACACCGCCGAGATCTGCATGAACTCGTAGCCGCCGGCCTTGGCCAGCAGGCGGGCGATGGTGGTCTTGCCGGTGCCGGGCGGCCCCCACAGGATCATCGAGGCCAGTCGCTTGGCCGCGGCCATGCGACCAATGGGACCATCCGGCCCCAGCAGGTGCTCCTGCCCCACCACCTCGTCGAGGCTTTGCGGACGCAGGCGGTCGGCCAGCGGCGACGGCGCGTGGGGCGTCAGGCCGGCGGCTTGGAAAAGATCGGACATTCCGTCTTCTAGAACATCCCGACCATTTTTTGAATCGTCATCCGGGGAGCGGTGCGTCCTTCGAGGCCCGCTGCGCGGGCGCCTCAGGATGAGGAGCGTTTGCCGAGTTCCTCATCCTGAGGTGCGAGGCAAGGTCGAGCCTCGAAGGACGCAGAGCCTAGGCCCGCAGCCGCGCCGTGATCCGCTGGCCGTTGCGCTCGATGGTCACCGTCCAGGTCGAGCCGGCGGCGCCGGCGACGGCGGCGACGTCGGAGGTGGTGTTGATGGCCTTGCCGTTGATCTCGCGGATGAAGTCGCCGGGGCGAAGACCGGCGTCCAGGGCGAAGCCCTGACCGATCTTGGTGATCAGCACCCCGCGGCCGGCGAACGGGTCGACGCCGAGCTCCTGGGCCACGGCGGGCGACAGATTGACCACGGTGGCGCCGTCGAACGGATTGCGGCCCTTCAGGGTGCGCTCGTCCCTGGCCGGTGTCGCGGGCGCAGCCTCGGCCCGCAGGGTCAGGGTCTGCTCCTTGCCGTTGCGGTTGATCAGCACCTGAACCCGGTCGCCGATCTTGTGGGTGCCGATGGCGAAGGCGCCGCCGCCCTCGTCGTTGACCGCCTGGCCGTCGATGGACAGGATCACGTCGCCGTCGCGGATGCCGGCCCGGTCGGCCGAGCCGCCGGGATAGACGTCGGAGATCACCACGCCGCGCGGCGCGGCCAGGCCCAGGCTGCGGGCGATGTCGCCGGTCACCGGCTGGCCCTTCACGCCCAGCCAGGGCCGCACCACGCTGTGGCCGCCGCCTAGGGCGGTGTTGACCACCTGGCGCACGACCGAAGCCGGAATGGCGAAGCCCACGCCGCTGGACGAGCCCGAGCGCGAGATGATGAAGGTGTTGATGCCGATCAGGTCGCCGTCCATGTCGACCAGCGGACCGCCGGAATTGCCCGGATTGATCGAGGCGTCGGTCTGGATGTAGCTGCCGAACTCGGCCGCGCCGACGTCGGTGCGGGCCAGGGCCGAGACAATGCCGTTGGTCACGGTCTGGCCGACGCCGAACGGATTGCCCAGGGCCAGGACCAGGTCGCCGACCTCAAGCTGCTCCTGGTCGTCGATGGCGATCACCGGCAGGCGCTCGCCCTTGGTGTCGATCTTCAGCACCGCCAGGTCGGAGCGCGGGTCGTCCAGCAGCACCGTGGCCGGAAACTCGCGACGGTCCGCCAGCTGCACCGTGACGTCGCTCATGCCCTCGATATTGTGATGGTTGGTGATGATCACCCCGTCGGCGCGGACGATGGCGCCGGACCCGAGCGAGCCCTGCACCTGGTCCCGCGTCGCGCCGCCGCCGCCGCCCATGAAGAAGTCCCAGAACGGATCGACGCGCTGGCGCACCACGCGCTTGCTGGCCACATTGACGATGGCCGGGGCGGTCTTCTTCACGACCGGGGCGAACGAGGCCTTCATCGACATCGGGTCGGTCGGCGCGCGCCGGGTCGGCTGGGCCAGGTCCGGGATGGTCTGGGCCTTGGACGGCCCTTGCGGCGAGCAGGCGGCCAACAGGGCCAGGGCGGGAAGCACGGCGCGATAGGATCGCATGATGGTTCGGCGACTCCGTGAATAGCAGCCCGCGAGATCAGCCGAGCTTTCGGGCGCATTGATGGCGGCCAAGGTTCGGGATTTGGCCTTACAAGGTCTCCCTGCCAACCAAATAGGGTCAGGCGGGGCTGGGTTCCACCGCCACGGGCCGCGCCACGCGGATCGCCAGGACGGTGGCGCCCAGCAACAGGGCGGCGGCGATCAGCACCGGCAGGCCGGGCATGTGAAGGGTCGCGTCGTGGCGGACCGCCCAGGAAAACGGGAACAGATAGAGCGACGGCCCGACGATGGCGGTGATCCCCATCATCGCCGAATTGGCGCCCTGCAGCTGCCCCTGCTCCCACGGCTCGACCCGGCGGGTCATCAGGCCCTGCAGGCCGGGCTGGATCAGGCCGGTGAAGGCGAAGATCGGCAGGCCGCACAGATAAAGCCATCCCGTCGGCGCCAGGCCGTAGATCAGGAAACCGACCGCCCCCGAGAACAGGCCGATCAGAAGCGCCCCGCGCTCTCCGACCCTCTTGACCACCGGCCCGACGACCACGGTCTGCATCAGGATGCCGGCGACGCCGCTGCCCATCAGGGTCAGGCCGATGACATTGACGGGCCAGTGGTAGCGATAGCCCATATAGAGCACGAAGACGCTGGGCAGCACGTTGTGCGACAGCTGGAACAGGAAGCCCACGCCCGCCAGGCCCAGCAGGTTGGGCTTGCTCTTCAGCAGGTTCAGCGAACCGAGCGGGTTGGCCTTCTTCCAGTCGAAGCGCTTCACCCGTTTGTCGACCGGCAGGGACTCGGGCAGCACGAAGAAGCCGTACAGCCAGTTGCACAGGGCCAGGGCCGCGCAGACCAGGAACGGCAGGCGGTGATCGAAGTGCCAAAGCCAGCCGCCCAGGGCCGGGCCGAAGGTGAAGCCGACCCCAAACGCCGCGCCCATCAGGCCAAAGCCCTTGGCCCGGTCCTCGGGCTTGGTGACGTCGGCCACATAGGCCCCGGCCGTCGAGAAACTGGCGGCGGTCATGCCGTTGAACACCCGGCCGACGAACAGCCACCAGATCGTTGGGGCGAACGCCATGAACAGGAAATCCACGCCCAGGCCGAAGATCGAGGTCAGGATCACCGGCCGGCGGCCCCAGCGGTCGGACATCAGGCCCAGGATCGGCGCGCAGAAGAACTGCATCACGCCCCAGGTGGTGGCGAACAGCACCACCCACAGGGCGGTCGAGGCGGTGTCGCCGCCGTTGAAACGCTTCATCAGCTCGGGCAGCACCGGGATCATCACCCCCAGCGACAGCACGTCCAGGCAGGCGGTGACGAAGATGAAGCCGAGCGCGGCCTGTCGGTGTGTTCTGCTGGTCATGCTTCGCCCTCCCTGGCGTGGTCATTTACGTCCATAGCCGCATCGCTGGCGAGGCTTGTCAGCAGCGTGCGCCACCACTCGGCGTGGCGCTGCAGGAAGACGGCGTCCGGGAAGCGGTGGCGCGCCACGTGCTCGATCGGCACGGTGTCCCAGCCGCGATGCTCGACGGTGACCCGCGTTTCGTCTCCGACCGGCTCGAACCGGACCTCGACCTCGGTGTCCATGCCCGGCGCGAAGCTGGCCTGCCGCCAGCCGAACACCAACCGCTCGCCCGGCGTCCAGACATGGACCGGGCCGATCTCGAACACTTGCCCGGACGGCAGGCGCTCGACGAGCCGCGCGCCCTCGCCGCCTCCCTCGCCAACTCGCTCGAACGCCAGGGCGCCGGGGGAGCGCGGGGTGAACGCGAACAGGGCATTGGGCTTCCACCACGCGCCGATGTCGGCCGTGAACACCTCGAACACCCGCTGGGGCGAGGCCTTGATGCGCAGGGCGACCACGAGCTTGGAGCTCACGAACCCGCCTCCTCGATATGGGCCTTCAGCGACAGCAGTTGGTCGCTCCACAGCCCCTCGGCCGCCTCGGCCCAGGCCTTCAGCTCGGCCATCGGCGCGGGGCGCAGGGCGTAGACCCGCACCCGGGCGTCGAACTCCGGATGGACTTGATCCACGAGCCCTGCCTGGCGCAGGGCGCGCAGGTGACGGCTCATGGCCGGCGCCGACAGGCCGGCGGCCTGGGCCAGCTCGCCGGCCCGGCGCGGCCCCTGGCGCAGCAGGTCGACGGTGGCCCGCCGGTGCGGATCGGCCAGGGCGGCCAGGGTGGCGTCCAGCGAGGCGCTCATCTTTTGACCTCGGGCTCGACCTTGACCCGGCCGGCGTCGAGCAAGGCGATCTGCCGCTTGTTGGCTTTCAGCCGCCAGGCCGCCTCCAGCGCTCCGCGCAGGGTCGGCTCGTCGGCCTCGGCCAGCACGACCAGGGTCGCGCCCTTCAGGCCCCAGGCGCCCGGCACGGGCCGAAACACCGCCGGCTCGACACCGACGATCACCTCCTGGTGCTCCCGCGTCAGCGAGACCATGCCGAAATTGGCGTTGGGATAGCCCAGGGTGGCGAAGATCCGGCCGACCCGAAAATCGACCGTGCCCATGTGCGAACTCTCGACGGCCTCCGGCAGAGCCAGGGCCAGGCGACGGAAATCGTCCGGCGTCACGCCCAACCCTTCACGACCTTCAGGCCGGAGGCGGCCTCGGCCTCTTGCTCGCTCACCGTCTTGACCGGCGCGCCCACGGTCCAGAAATGGCCCTCGGGATCGCGGCAGCGATAGGTGCGGTCGCCGTAGAACTGGTCCTCCGGCTCCATCAGGATCTCGGCCCCGGCGGCCCGCGCCCGCGCGCAATGGGCGTCGATGTCGCCTTGGAGATGGATGTGGACGGTCTGGGTGTTCAACCCGTCGATCGAGGCCGGGCTCTTGTGACGCTCGGTCCACTCGGTTCCGATCATGATCTGGCTGTCGCCGAAGCTCATCTCGGAATGCGCCAGGTTTCCATCATTGTCCTCGATCAGCATGGTCAGTTCGAAGCCGAACGCCGCCTCGAGGAATTTCAGCGCGGCCTTGGGGTCGCGATAGCAGAGGGCCGAGGTCAGGGCGGCGCGTTGCATGGCCGATCTCCGTTTCGATGATCCGCAATATTTAACGCATATGGTAACTATTCAGGCAAGCGGCGCCGCCGCAAATTCGCCGCGCGCCAAGCCAAGGTTGGCCTATCCGAGGAGCAAAAGCCGATGTTGCTGGTCCTGGCCGCCGCCGCTCAACTGCTGTCGTCGTCGGGCGACACCTGCCTCTATCTGGCCGGAGAGATCGTGTTCGAGCAACAGCTTCCGCCCGCGATCGCCAGCGACCTGCACATCCGCGCGCCCGACCTGTCGCCCGCCGACGGGCCGTTCCTGCCCACCGATGTCGGCGCCGGACGCCGAAGCCGGTTTATCGCCGCCGCTCATCTGGGAGCGCGTTATGTGGTGGCCTACGAGCGCGGCGGCAGGGGCTACAGCATCCAGGTTCTGACCTATGAGGTGAAGGCGAACGAGGCGACGCTGACCAATCAGCGAACGCTCCTCAAGAAGCCGATCTGTCCCACCATGGCCGCGGCCCTGACGGCGCCCTAGCGCAGCGCCGCCTTCACCGGCCCCAGCGACCCGTCGCCCTTGTCGCCCTTCACGCCAATCAGCCGGGTCAGCAGCGGATAGACGTCGACATTGTCGAACACGGGCAGCACCACGCCGGGCCGGAACGCCGGGCCGTGGGCGACGAACACCGCCCGCATGGTCGGATCATAGGGATCGTAGCCGTGCGCCCCGCCGTCGCGCGGATGCTCCTTCATCCTCGTCTTCAAGGCGCTGGCCGTGACGAAGTACCAGCCGCGCTCGGCCAGGCAGACGATCGGCGGCACGCGCGCATTGGTCCCGTAGCCGTAGCGCGCCGGGATCTCGCCCTTCTTCCAGCAGGTCAGATGGGCGTGCGGCTTCAACATGGCCGCCGTGACCTCGGTCTCGAAGCCTGGGAGCGGACGCACGCCGACGATCGAGCCGGTGCTGACGAACTTGGCCTTGGCTGGATCCATCAGGGTCGTCACCTCGACCAGGCCGCTCAGCGGCTGGGGCGCCATGCCGTGGTCGGCGACGACGACGATGTTGGTGGTGGCGTACAGGCCCCTCGCCTTCAGCCCCGCCACCAGCCGGGCGATGGCCGCGTCGACCTCCGCGGCGGCGGCGTTCACCTCCGGCGACTCCGGGCCGTAGTGATGGCCCTCAGTGTCGGTGCGATCGAAATAAAGCGTGGCGAAGCCCAGCGGCGGGTCCTTGGCGTCGATCCACGACAGCAGGGTGTCGACCCGGTCGTTGGACGGAATCTTCATGTCGAACACTTGCCACCGGCTGGGACGAACACCGTCGATCTGCGCTTCCGAGCCCGGCCAGAACAAGGTGCCGGCGTGGACGCCCTGCTGTTCGGCGCTGACCCAGATCGGCTTGGCCTGGTTCCACCAGCGCCCGTCGCCGACCGCCTCGTGGTTGGACATGCTGAAGCTGACGCCGGGAATGGCGTCGTCCTCCAGCGTGTTGTTGACCATGCCGTGATGGTCGGGGCGCTTTCCCGTCACCAGGGTGTAGTGGTTCGGATAGGTCAGGGACGGGAACGACGGCCGCATCGCGCCGCGCGCGCCGTCGGCGGCCAGGGCGCTCAGGGCCGGCGTGTTGCCGCGGTCCAGATAGTCGGCCCGAAAGCCGTCCAGCGAGATCAGGATGGTCAGCGACGCCTTGGCTCGGGTCGACGCCGCTTGCGCCGCCGCGCCGCCGCCCAGCATGAGGGCCAGGACCAGGACCATCCAACGCAACCCAAAGGCCATCACGCACCTCGAACTCGGAAGACCGGCCTATAGCCTACTCCCGTGACAGCTCGCCACTGCATGTCCGCGACTTAACTTGGCGGGACTCGGTCGCGCGGCCATAGTCGCCGCACTTTCAGGGAGACCGCCCCATGACCGTCACGCGCCTCGTCGGCGACCGCCTTAGATGAGCCTGGCCCTGGAGGCCGAGGGCCTCGTCAAGACCTACGGCGCGGTGCGCGCCCTGGACGGGTTGTCGCTGAGCATCCCGGCCGGCGGCGTGTTCGGCGTTCTGGGCCCCAACGGCGCGGGCAAGAGCACTCTGTTCCGCATCGCCCTGGGCCTGGTGCGGCCCACCCGCGGGACCGCGCGGCTGTTCGGCGCCCCGGCCGGTCACGCCGCGTCCCTGCGGCGGGTCGGGGCGATGATCGAGACCCCCCGCTATCCGCCCTACCTGACCGCCCGCGACGTGCTGAAGATGCTGGCCTTGGAAAGCGGGGCCGGCGGGACGGCCGATGTCGAATACTGGCTCGAGCGCGTCGGCCTGGGCGGCGCCGCGGACCGCCGCTCCGGGACCTTCTCGGTCGGCATGAAGCAGCGCCTGGGCCTGGCCGCGGCCTTCTTCACCCGGCCCGAGCTGGTGATCCTGGACGAGCCGACCAGCGGTATGGATCCGGCCGGCATCCAGGAAATCCGCGCCCTGATCCGCGACCTGGCCGACAAGGAAGGCGTGACCATCATCCTGGCCAGCCATCAGTTGGACGAGGTCCGCCGGGTCTGCGACCGCGTGGCGATCTTCGCCAAGGGCAAGCTGGCCGCCGAGGGGTCGGTCGAGGCCTTGACCGGCGGCCGGGCGCGCCTGCGCCTGACCGTGAGCCAGGTCGACAAGGCCCTGGCGGTGCTGGGCGAGCGCGGCGCGCCCGACGGCCCCACCCACGTGCTGGCCGACATTCCCCGCGCCGAGACCCCCGCCCTGATCAAGGCGCTGGTCGAGGCCGGCGTCGACATCACCGAAGCCCGCTGGCGCGACGCAGACCTGGAAAGCGCCTATCTCGGCGCACTTGGAACACCCAACCCACGGGACGTGACCGATGCTCGCTGACGCCATCGCCGCCGAGCGGTTTCGCCTGTCCCGCGACCGGGTCTCGCTGTTCTGGGGCTTCGGTTTCGCGCCGCTGATCACCATGCTGTTCAGCATGGCGATGGATCTTTTTGCCCGCGCGGTCCTGCACCGCCCCTCCATGCCGGGCGAGACGACCGACCTGGCCAACCGCGCGATGGGCGCCGTGGCCGGGGCCTCGGGTCCGTTCACCGCGCTCTTCCTGCTGATCGGCGCGGCGGCGATCTTCGCCGGCGACTATCGCTGGGAAACCTGGCGCCTGGTCACGCCGCGCAATAGCCGGACCAACCTGCTGGCCGCCAAGCTGATCGTCTTCGCCGAGGTCGCGGCCTGGAGCCTGCTGCTGACCGCCGTGACCGCGGTGCTGGCCGGTCTTTTCAGCGCCATGGTCAACCGAGCCACGCTGGTCGCCCCGCCGACCGGCTCGGCCTTCCTGGGCCATTTCGCCGGCGTCTTCGTGGTGACCTGGCTGGAGGTGCTGCTGGTCGGCGCCCTGGCCGCCCTGGTCGGCGTCCTGACCCGTTCGACCCTGGGGGCGGTGATCGCCGGCCTGGTCGTGGTGGTCGTGCAATCGACCTTGGGCGCCGCCCTGCATGGGGCCAGCTGGAAGTCCCTGGCCGTTCCCGCCTACGCCAGCCGCATCCTCAAGACCTTCGTCACCGCGCCGGACGAGCTACGACCCGAGACCGGCGCGGCCGGCCTGGGCCTGGTGTTGCTGTTGGCCTGGCTGGTCGTGCTGGCGGGCGGCGCGATCATCCTGTTCCGCCGTCAGGACCTGACCCGGGAGTAGCGCGGCCTAGGCCGCCGCCCAGGTCCTCTGGTCGCGGGAGGCCTGGAAGTGCTCGACCTGGGATTCCAGGCGCACGGCGTCGTCGGCCAGGCCTCGGCTGGCGGCGCTGGCCTGTTCGGCCATGGCGGCGTTCTGCTGGATGACCTGATCCATCTGGCCGACCGCCAGGTCGACCTGGGCCAGGCCGGCCGCCTGCTCGCGACTGGACTGGGCGATCTGCTCCATCAGCCCGCCGATCGCCCCCACCCGTTCCACGATATCGCCCAGGGCCGCGCCGGCCTCGCCGACCAGGGTCACGCCCGAGCGGACATGGTCGGACGACTCCGAGATCAGGCCCTTGATCTCCTTGGCGGCCTCGGCCGAGCGTTGGGCCAGGGCCCTCACCTCTTGCGCCACCACGGCGAAGCCCCGTCCGGCGTCGCCGGCCCGGGCGGCCTCGACCCCGGCGTTGAGGGCCAGCAGGTTGGTCTGGAAGGCGATCTCGTCGATCACGCCGAGGATCTGCGAGACCTTGGTCGAGGAGCTCTCGATCTGGCTCATGGCCTCGGCCGCGCGGCCGACGACCAGGCTGGAGCGATCGGCCACGGCGCGGCTGTCGATCACCGCGGCGTTGGCCTCGTTCGCGCCCTCGGCCGTGCGCTTGACGCTGGCGCTGACCTCGTTGAGCGACGAGGCGGTCTCGGCCAGGCTGGCGGCCTGGCGCTCGGTGCGCGCCGACAGATCCTCGATCGCCCCGCTGATCTCGCCCGCCCCGGCCCGCAGGCCGCCCGCGCTCTCGATCACCTCGCTCAGCGCCGCCTCCAGCCCGGCGATCGCCCGGTTGAAGTCGCCGCGCAGGCCTTCGTAGGCGCTGGGGAAGGCCGTCTCCAGCCGCGCGGTCAGGTCGCCGGCCTTGAGCCGGGCCACGGCCGCGCCCAGGGCCTCGACCACCTGCACGCGGCCGGCCTCTTCGGCCCGTCGCTCGCTGTCATGCCGCGCCTTGGCGGATTCGGTCTGGTCGCGTTCGGCCGCAATACGGTCTTCGGCGGCCTGCCGCGCGACGATCGCCTCGCGGAACACCGCCACCGAATTGGCCATCTCGCCAATCTCGTCGTCGCGCCCGGCGAAGGGCACGGCCCGGTCATAGTCGCCGGCCGCCAGTCGGCCCATGAAACCGGTCATGGCCTGGATCGGCTTGACGATACGGCGGCTCAGCAGCGTAACGCCGCCGACCACCACCAGCAGAACCAGGAGGCCCGCGCCCGCCAGCAGGGTGAAGGCCAACTTGGTCTGGCGCGCGGCCGCGGCCTCGACGGCGGCGGCGTCGCGATTAGCCATCACCACGACCTTGTCGATCACGGCGCGATGAGCCTCGTAGGCCGCGTCGGCCCGGGTCAGCCCCTGGCGCGCGCGCTCCAGGTCTCCCGAGCGCACGGCGGGCAGGATCTCCTGGTCGATCTCGCGCCAGAAATCCATGGCGGGGGCGGCCGAGTCGTCGACCAGCATCGCGCGCATGGCCGGATCGATGGGCGCGGTCTTCCAATAGGCGCGGCGGGTGTCGTAGTCCTTGCGCAGCGACGCCAGCTTGTCGGCGGCGGCGTCGACGCTCTCGGGATGGGCCACCAGCTTGGTCGCGACCAGATCGGCCTCGACCACATAGAGCGGCGGCGGCAGGATGTCGGCGACGATGTCCTTGTTGTTGACGATCTGGCGGAACAGCGGACCGCCGACCCGCAGGCCCTCGATGGCGAACAGGGCGAGCCCGCCCGCCAAAACCACGCCTACCGCGAGCGCGCCGCCGAAGCCGCGCATGACGCCGGAGATCTTCATCTCCACCCTCCCCGAATTTCCAAGGGCGGAGGATGGGGCGACGAGGTGAATAAAACCTCTACCATACTGCTCTAGGGGGTGTTGCACGCTGTCGCAGCCGGGCTGGACGCAAAAAGGCCCCGGAGTGATCCGGGGCCTTTTCCGTCAGCCGAGGCTGAGAATGCTTAGTCTTCCGAGTCGGCGGTGAACACCGGGCCGGAGTCCTTGCCCTTGGCCGAGACGTCGCGGTCGACGAACTCGATGACGGCCAGCGGGGCGTTGTCGCCGTAGCGGAAGCCGGCCTTCAGGACGCGGATGTAGCCGCCCTGGCGATCCTTGTAGCGGGGACCGATGGTGGCGAACAGCTTGCCGACTTGCTCGACGTCGCGGACGGTGCTGATGGCCTGACGGCGAGCGTGCAGGTCGCCGCGCTTGGCCAGGGTGACCAGCTTTTCGACGAACGGACGCAGTTCCTTGGCCTTGGGAAGGGTGGTGACGATCTGCTCGTGCTTGATCAGCGAGGCCGACATGTTGGCGAACATGGCGGTGCGGTGAGCGGACGTACGGCCCAGTTTACGGTGAGCTTTACCGTGACGCATTTTGGTCTCTCCTGGGCCTTGGCCCGCTGTAGCGCATGAACAAGCGCTGATTGTCACCAATCCCGGCTGGGTCCCCGCCAGGGTCAGAACGAAGCGCCGGGGCCCTCCACCGCTGTTGCGGCTTCAAAAGGCCCAAGCCGCCTCCCAGCGAAACTGGAAGGCGGCCCGGATTAGGCGCGATACGCGTAGTGCCTTAGATCTGGTCTTCGAACTTCTTGGCCAGGTCTTCGATGTTTTCCGGCGGCCAGTTCGGAACGTCCATGCCCAGGTGCAGGCCCATGCCGGCCAGCACTTCCTTGATTTCGTTCAAGGACTTGCGGCCGAAGTTCGGCGTACGGAGCATTTCGGCTTCGGTCTTCTGGATCAGGTCGCCGATGTAGACGATGTTGTCGTTCTTCAGGCAGTTGGCCGAGCGGACCGACAGTTCCAGTTCGTCCACCTTCTTCAGCAGGGCCGGGTTGAACGGCAGTTCCGGCTTAGCCTCGTCGGCGGTCTTGGCCTTGGGCTCTTCGAAGGTGATGAAGATCTGCAGCTGGTCTTGCAGGATGCGGGCGGCGTAGGCCACCGCGTCCACCGGCGTAACGGCGCCGTTGGTTTCCACTTCCAGGATCAGCTTGTCGTAGTCCAGCGACTGGCCCTGACGGGTCGGCTCGACGCGATAGGCGACGCGCTTGACCGGCGAGTACAGGGCGTCGACCGAGATCAGGCCGATCGGCGCGTCTTCCGGACGGTTACGGTCGGCGGGGACGTAGCCCTTGCCGGTGTTGACCGTGAACTCCATGCGCACCGAAGCGCCGTCGTCCAGCGTGCAGAGCACGTGGTCGGGGTTCAGGATCTCGATGTCCGAAGGCGTCTCGATCTGACCCGCGGTCACAGGGCCGGGGCCCGTGGCGCGCAGGGTCATGCGCTTGGGGCCTTCGGCGTGCATGCGCACGGCCAGTTGCTTGATGTTCAGAACGATGTCGACGACGTCCTCGCGGACGCCCTCGAGCGAGGAGAATTCGTGTACGACGCCATCGATCTGAATGGCGGTGACGGCGGCGCCCTGAAGCGAGGAGAGCAGGACGCGGCGGAGAGCGTTGCCGAGCGTCACGCCGAAGCCGCGTTCGAGCGGCTCAGCCACGATGCGAGCCTTGCGGGTCGCGTCGGCGCCAGTCTCGATTTGCGGCTTCTCAGGACGGATCAGCTCGTTCCAGTTTCTTTCGATCACGTGGTCGATCCCTTGAACGCGGCTCGCCGGCCGCGAATCTCGCAGCCGGCGATGGAGAATTGGGTAGTAAAAGTACTAGACGCGACGACGCTTGGGCGGACGGCAGCCGTTGTGCGGGATCGGCGTCACGTCGCGGATGGTCGTGATGGTCATGCCCGCGGCCTGGAGGGCGCGCAGAGCCGACTCACGGCCCGAACCCGGACCCGACACGTTGACCTCGAGGGTCTTCACACCGTGCTCGGCGGCCTTCTTGCCAGCGTCTTCCGCAGCCATCTGAGCGGCGTACGGGGTCGACTTGCGCGAGCCCTTGAAGCCCATCATGCCGGCGCTCGACCAGGAGATGGTGTTCCCCTGCGCGTCCGTGATGGTGATCATGGTGTTGTTGAACGAGGCGTTCACGTGCGCCACGCCCGAGGTGATGTTCTTGCGTTCGCGCTTTTTAACGCGAGCCGGTTCCTTGGCCATCGTCAGGCTACCTTATTTCTTCTTGCCGGCGATCGGCTTGGCCGGACCCTTGCGGGTGCGGGCGTTCGTGTGCGTGCGCTGACCGCGGACCGGGAGGCCCTTACGGTGACGCAGGCCGCGATAGCAGGCCAGGTCCATCAGGCGCTTGATGTTCATCGAGTTTTCGCGGCGCAGGTCGCCCTCGACGGTGAAGTCCTTGTCGATCGTTTCACGGATCTGCAGGACTTCGGCGTCGGTCAGCTGATTGACCCGGCGAGTGTCGTCGATGCCCACCTTCGTGACGATGTCACGAGCGGACTTCTGGCCAATGCCATGAATGTACTGAAGCGCGATCAAAACGCGCTTGTTCGTCGGGATGTTGACGCCTGCGATACGGGCCACGTCTAATGTTCTCCTAGTCACGCACTAAAGACGCGAACGGCGCGCCCGGCCCGGTCTTTCGACCCAGTCCGGCGCGCACAGATCGCGCCCTTTCGCGGAAGCGCCCCGTTATAGGGATAGTTGCGCATCCGTCAATGGCGGAATCCGCTCGAATGAACGGATTCCAACGAAGTTTCAGGCCACCACGGAAAGCGCGGCGTCGATCGACCCGGCCACGGTGTCCACCGAGGCCATGCCGTCAAGTTCCGTGAGCTTGCCTTGCTCACGATAGTAAGGGAGCAACGGCGCGGTCTGGGCGTTGTAGGCCGCCAGCCGCGTCACGAACACTTCCGGATTGTCGTCAGGTCGGCCCTGTTCGGCGAATCGCTTGGAGATCCGTTCGATGAGCGCCGGCTCGTCTACCTTGAGTCGGAGAACGAAGTCGATCTTCTGACCCCGCTTGGCCAGCATGGCGTCCAAAGCCTCGGCCTGAGCGACGGTTCGCGGGAAGCCGTCGAAAATGGCCCCGCCTGCGGCTTCCGCCTCAGGCAGGCGATCCTCGATCAGGGCGATGACGATTTCGTCGGTGACCAGCTCGCCGCGATCCAGCACGCCCTTGACCTTCTGGCCGAGCTCGGAGCCCGAGGCGATGGCGGCGCGCAGCATGTCGCCGGTCGACAGCTGGACCATGCCGCGCTGCTCGACCAGGCGCTTGGCCTGGGTCCCCTTCCCCGCCGCCGGCGGCCCGAACAGGATCAAGTTCATCAATGCGCTTCCTGCGTTTCCGCGAGTCTGCCGCCCGCGCCCGCCCAGACCTAGAGGGGGTTCGCCAAAAACGGAAGCCGGTTTGTGACAAACCGGCTTCCGCGCTCTTGCTTTACGTCGCGTCGACGCCGCGTTGGGAAAGGGACTAGCGTCCCTTGCCGCCGCGCAGCTTCGACTTCTTGATCAGGCCTTCGTACTGGTGGGCCAGCAGGTGCGACTGGATCTGGGCGACCGTGTCCATGGTCACGGTCACGACGATCAGGATCGAGGTGCCGCCCAGGGTGAACTTGGTCGGGCCCATGCTGTTCATCAGCAGTTCGGGCAGGATGCAGACGGCCGTGATGTAGGCCGCGCCGATCACCGTCAGGCGGGTCAGGACGTAGTCCAGATATTCCGCCGTCCGCTTGCCCGGACGGATGCCCGGCATGAAGCCGCCGTACTTGCGCAGGTTCTCCGCCGTCTCGTCCGGATTGAACACGACCGAGGTGTAGAAGAACGAGAAGAAGATGATCAGGGCCGCGTAGAGCACCATGAACAGCGGCTGGCCGTGCTGCAGGGCGCCGACGACGGTCGGCAGCCACTGCAGCCAGTTGGGCAGGTTGGCGGTGGCCAGGAAGCCCATGGCCGTGGTCGGCAGCAGCAGCAGGCTGGAGGCGAAGATCGGCGGGATGACGCCGGCGGTGTTCAGCTTCAGCGGGATGAACGAGGTGTCGCCGCCGATCATGCGGTTGCCCTGCTGGCGCTTGGGATAGTGGACCAGCAGGCGGCGCTGCGAGCGCTCGACGAAGACGATGGCGAAGATCACGGCCACGGCCAGGATGGCCACCGCGAACAGCGCGAAGCCCGACATGGCGCCGGTCTGCACCTGGGTGAACATCCGCACCACGCCCAGCGGCAGGGCCGAGACGATGCCGGTGAAGATGATCAGGCTGACGCCGTTGCCCACGCCGCGGCTGGTGATCTGCTCGCCCAGCCACATCAGGAACAGGGTGCCGCCCGTCAGGGCCACGACCGTGGAGACGATGAAGAACGCCGGCGCGATGCCGCCGACCACCATGTTGGCCTGGCTGCTGAGGCCCACGGCGATCGAGAACGACTGCACCACGGCCAGCACGACCGCCAGGTAGCGGGTGTACTGGTTGAGGGTCTTGCGGCCGGCTTCGCCGCCTTCCTTCTTCAGCTTTTCCCACGGCGGATACACCGAGCCCATCAGCTGCACGATGATCGAGGCGCTGATGTAGGGCATCACGTTCAGCGAGAACACGGCCATGCGCTGGACGGCGCCGCCCGAGAACATGTTGAACATGCCCAGGATGCCCTTCGACTGCTGCGAGAACGCGGCGGCGAAGGCTTCCGGATTGATCCCCGGGATCGGCACATAGGTGCCGAGCCGATAGACGATCAGGGCGATGAGCGTGAACCAGATGCGCTTGTGAAGTTCGGTGGCCTTCTGGAAGGACCCGAAGTTCATGTTGGCTGCGAGTTGTTCGGCGGCCGAGGCCATTCAAATCCCCACGTCGAGAGCGCGCGCCGCGTCCGCGGTCAGGTCGCGCTCCAAGCATAATTCACAAGCCGGATCCGGTCGGCGATGAATCGCCGGGCCGGACAAGGCCGAGTACGGAGCCGTACATAGGTGAGGCTCGCCGCGATGTCACGGCGAGCCTCGTTATTCTGTCATCCCGATGGAAACGGCGGGCGGCAAGGTCTCCCCTGCCCGCCCCGCGATCCCAGGCGGCGGAAGCCGCCGCGCCGGGATGACGCTAGGGTCTTAGGCTTCGGCTTGAACCTTGGCCTTCTTGGTCACGGTCACCGAACCGCCGGCGGCTTCCACGGCCTTGATGGCCGCTTCGGTCGCCGAATAGACGGTCAGCTTCAGGGCCGACTTGATCTCGCCCTTGCCCAGCAGCTTCACGCCGTCCAGTTCGCGACGGATCACGCCGGCGGCGACCAGGTCAGCGGCGGCCAGGGTGGCGCCGGCCTTGAACTTGCCAGCGGCGACGGCCTGCTCCAGGCGCCACAGGTTCACTTCAGCGAACTCCAGGCGGAAGGGGTTGTTGAAGCCGCGCTTGGGCATGCGCATGTGCAGCGGCATCTGGCCGCCTTCGAAGCCGGCGATGGCGACGCCCGAGCGCGCCTTCTGGCCCTTCACGCCGCGACCACCGGTCTTGCCCTTGCCCGAACCCGGGCCGCGGCCGATGCGCATGCGGCCCTTGGTCGAGCCGGGAGCCGGAGCCAGTTCATTAAGCTTGGTCATATGTGCCTCTCCTTGGAGATCTGCGCCCGGCCAACGGCCGGACTCGGCTTTTGAAAACAAAGAAACTCAAACGAAAACCACCCCGGCTTTCACCGGGGTGGCGATTTCGACGTCTCGTAGCAGAACTACTCGACGATTTCCAGCAGGTGCTGAACCTTGCGGATCATGCCGCGCACCGAGGGGGTGTCTTCCAGCTCGGACTCGCGACCCAGCTTGTTGAGACCCAGACCCGCGAGCGTGGCGCGCTGGACGGCGTTGCGACGGATCGGGCTGCCGGTCTGGCGCACCTTCACGGTCTTGGTTTGCTTAGCGGTAGCCATGTCTTAGCCCTCGATGGCGTCCGGAGCCGAGGCTCCGTCGGCGCGGCGGCCGAGAATGTCGCCAACCTTCTTGCCGCGCTTGGCGGCGATCTGGCGGGGCGACGATTGAACCTTCAGGGCTTCGAACGTGGCGCGCACCATGTTGTACGGGTTCGAGGAACCCGTCGACTTGGCCACGACGTCCTGGACGCCCAGGGTTTCGAGAACCGCACGCATCGGACCACCGGCGATGACGCCCGTGCCGGGAGGGGCGGCGCGCATCATGACCTTGCCAGCGCCCCAACGGCCGTAGCCGTCGTGGTGCAGGGTGCGCGACTCGCGGAGCGGGACGCGGACCATGGTCTTCTTGGCTTCTTCGGTCGCCTTGCGGATGGCTTCCGGCACTTCACGCGCCTTGCCATGACCGAAGCCGACGCGGCCCTTTTGGTCGCCGACGACCATCAGAGCGGCGAAGCTGAAGCGACGGCCGCCCTTAACGGTGGCGGCGACGCGGTTGATGTGGACGAGCTTTTCGACGATGTCGCTGTCGACCCGCTCTTCGGGGGCGTTGCGGTCGCGACGGCCGCGGTTTTGGCCGCCTTCTCCGCGCTGTTGATCACCACGAGCCATGATGTTTCCCTTAGAAGTTCAGGCCGGCTTCGCGCGCGGCGTCGGCCAGGGCTTTCACCCGTCCGTGGAAGATGTAGCCGCCACGATCGAAGACGACGTCCTTGACGCCCTTTTCGATGGCGCGTTCGGCGACGAGCTTGCCGACCAGAGCGGCCGCGTCCTTGTCCGCGCCCTTGGTCGAACCTTCACCCTCGAGGGTGGAGGCCGACGCCAGGGTCACGCCGCGTTCATCATCGATGATCTGGGCGTAGATGTTCTTGGACGAACGGAAGACCGACAGACGCGGACGACCGTTGGACAGGGCCTTGAGGCGGGTGCGGGTGCGTTGGGCACGACGCACGGCGGATTCGCGAGGTGAGAGCGCCATGGCTTACTTCTTCTTGCCTTCCTTGCGGCGAACCTTCTCGCCAGCATAGCGCACGCCCTTGCCCTTGTAGGGCTCCGGCGGACGAATGCGGCGGATTTTCGCGGCAATCTCGCCAACCGCCTGCTTGTCAGCGCCGGCGATCTTGATTTCGGTCTGCTTGGGCACCGCGAAGGTGACGCCGGCCGGAGCCTCGACGTCCACATCGTGGCTGAAACCGAGCTGGATGGAGAGCGCGGAGCCCTTCATCGCGGCGCGGTAACCGACGCCCACCAGCTCGAGGGTTTCCTCGAAGCCCGTGGTGACGCCGTGCACCATGTTGGCCAGAAGCGTGCGGGACAGACCCCACATCGACTTGGCGCGCTTGCTTTCGTCGCGCGGGGTGAGGTTCAGGTCAGAACCCTCCTGCTTGACTTCGATCTCGTCCGCGATGGTCCAGGCGAGTTGACCCTTGGGGCCCTTCACCGTGACCGTCTGCCCGTCGATCGTGACTTGCACGTTCGAGGGGATCGCGACGGCTTTCTTACCGATACGTGACATGCTCTTTCCCTCCCGCGCCTAGTAGACGCGGCAGAGGACTTCGCCACCGACGTTAGCGTCGCGTGCGGCGGAGTCCGACATGACGCCCTTCGGCGTCGAAAGGATCGAGATGCCCAGGCCGTTCTTGATCGGCTTCAGGTCCTTGATCGACGAATAGACGCGACGGCCAGGCTTGGACACGCGGCTGATCTCGGCGATCACGGGCTCACCGTCAAAATACTTGAGCTCGATCTCGAATTCGGGGAACGCACCGGGCTTCTCGACCAGCGAGTAGCCGCGGATGTAGCCTTCGTCGGCCAGCACGTCCAGGACGCGGGCGCGCAGCTTGGAAGCCGGCGTCGCAACCTTGGCGCGCTTGCGCGTGGCGGCGTTCTTGATGCGAGCGATCATATCGCTCAGGGGATCGTTCATCGACATCTGATCGTCCTCACCAGCTCGACTTGACGAGGCCGGGGATCTGCCCTTGCGAACCCAGTTCGCGCAGAGCAATCCGGCTCATCTTCAGCTTGCGATAGTAGGCGCGCGGGCGGCCGGTCACTTCGCAACGGTTGCGAATGCGAACAGCCGACGAGCTGCGCGGAAGCTTCGCGAGCTTCAGGCGGGCTTCGAAGCGTTCTTCCAGCGGCAGGCTTTCGTCGTTGGCGATCGCCTTCAGCGCGGCGCGCTTGTCGGCGTATTGCTTGACGAGGGCCTTGACCGCGAGATTACGGTTAACGGCGCTTTTCTTGGCCATGGTGTGTTTCCCTGCCCGCTCTTAATTCGTGAACGGGAACTGGAATTCCTTCAGGAGAGCCTTGGCTTCCTGATCGGTCTTCGCAGTGGTGCAGACGATGATGTCCATGCCCCAGATCTGTTCGATCTGGTCATAGTTGATTTCCGGGAACACCAGGTGCTCCTTCAGGCCCATGGCGTAGTTGCCACGGCCGTCGAAGCTCTTGCCGTTCAGGCCGCGGAAGTCCTTCACGCGCGGCAGCGCGATCGTGACCAGGCGGTCGAGGAATTCGTACATCCGGTCCTTGCGGAGGGTCACCTTGGCGCCGACCACCATGCCTTCGCGCAGCTTGAAGCCGGCGATCGACTTGCGGGCCTTCGTGGCGACCGGCTTCTGGCCAGCGATGGCCATCAGATCCTTCAGCGCGGTCTGGGCCTTCTTGGAGTCGGCCACAGCTTCGCCGATGCCCATGTTCAGGACGATCTTGTCCAGCTTGGGGATCTGCATCTCGTTGGTGTACGCGAACTGTTCCTTCATCGCGGCGCGGATGCGCGCGCGATATTCGGACTTCAGCCGCGGTTCGTAAGCTTGATCAACCATTGATCACCTCGCCCGTGGTCTTGGCGATGCGCACCTTCTTGTCGCCTTCGATCTTGAAGCCGACGCGGGTGGCCTTGCCGTTGGAATCGACCAGCGCGACGTTCGAGACGTGCAGGGTCGCTTCCTTGCTCTTGATGCCGCCTTGCGGATCAGCCTGAGTGGCCTTGGTGTGGCGTTGAACCAGGTTCACGCCTTGCACCAGGACGCGGTTCTCCTTGGGGAGAACCTGGGTCACAGCGCCTTGCTTGCCCTTGTCCTTGCCGGCCAGGACGACAACGCGGTCGCCCTTCTTAATCTTGGCAGCCATTACAGCACCTCGGGGGCGAGGGAGATGATCTTCATGTGGTTCTTGGCGCGCAGTTCGCGAGGAACCGGGCCGAAGATCCGCGTGCCGACCGGCTCGCTCTGCTTGTTGACGATGACCGCGGCGTTCTTGTCGAAACGGATCAGCGACCCGTCCTTACGCTTCATGCCTTGGTTCACGCGAACGACGACGGCGCGGAGCACGTCGCCCTTCTTCACGCGGCCGCGCGGAATGGCTTCCTTCACGGACACGACGATCACGTCACCGACGCTGGCGTAGCGACGACCCGCGCCACCCAGCACCTTGATGCACATGACCCGGCGGGCGCCGGAGTTGTCGGCGACTTCCAGGTTAGTTTGCATCTGGATCATGGTTCAAACCTTCCAGATTAAGCTGAAGCCTTGGGAAGGACTTCCCAGGTCTTCAGCTTGGACTTCGGAGCGCACTCGATGATACGGGCGATTTCGCCCGCCTTGTACGCATTGCTCTCATCGTGCGCGTGGTACTTCTTGGACCGACGCACGATCTTCTTCAGCAGCGGGTGAACGATGGTCCGTTCAACCTTAACCACTACGGTCTTGTCGCCCTTATCGGAGACGACAACCCCTTCGAGGATACGCTTGGGCATATCGTTCTCCTTAAGCCGCGGCCTTGGCGCGCAGCACGGTCTTGATGCGGGCGATTTCCTTGCGGATCTCGCCAACGCGGTGGGTCTTTTCCACCTGACCGGTCGCGGCCTGGAAGCGCAGGTTGAACTGCTCCTTCTTCAGGTTGAGCAGTTGCTCGGCGAGTTGGTCAGGGGTCATGCCCCGGATGTCTTGGATCTTGGTCATGCCGCTTCGGCCTCCAGAGCCGCACCAGCGTCGATGCGGGTGACGACGCGGGTACGGATCGGCAGCTTGGCAGCGCCGAGACGCAGGGCTTCGCGCGCGATATCGTCCGGCACGCCGTCGATTTCGAACATGATGCGGCCCGGAGCCACGCGAGCGGCCCAGTGGTCCACGGCGCCCTTGCCCTTACCCATCCGGACTTCAGCCGGCTTGCCGGTGACCGGCACGTCCGGGAAGATGCGGATCCAGACGCGGCCTTGACGCTTCATCTGGCGGGTGATGGCGCGACGAGCAGCTTCGATCTGGCGAGCCGTGATGCGCTCCGGCTCGACGGCCTTCAGGCCGTACGAACCGAAGTTCAGCAGGGTGCCGCCCTTCGAGGTGCCGTGGATACGGCCCTTGAACTGCTTGCGATACTTGGTTTTTTTCGGTGACAGCATAGCGCTCTATCCTTAGCCCCGATCGCGACGGCCGCGGTCGCCCCGGTCGGGACGATCGCCGCGCTCGCGCCCACCACCTTCGCCGGCCGGGCCGGATTCAGTGGCGAGACGCTTGTCGAGCGCCATCGGGTCATGCTCCAGCACTTCGCCTTTGAAGATCCAGGTCTTCACGCCGATGATGCCGTAGGTGGTCTTGGCTTCCGCGAAACCGTAGTCGATGTCGGCGCGCAGGGTGTGAAGCGGCACGCGACCTTCGCGATACCATTCCATACGAGCGATTTCCGCGCCGCCGAGGCGGCCCGACACGTTGATGCGGATGCCCTTGGCGCCGAGACGGACGGCCGATTGGATCGACCGCTTCATGGCGCGACGGAAGGCGATCCGGCGCTCGAGCTGCTGGGCGATGGACTCGGCCACCAGCTGGGCGTCGGTTTCGGGCTTGCGGATCTCGACGATGTTCAGGTGAACCTCGCCTTCGGTCATCACCGACAGGTCCTTGCGGAGCTTGTCGATGTCGGCGCCCTTCTTGCCGATGATCACGCCCGGACGTGCGGCGTAGATGGTCACGCGGCACTTCTTGTGGGGACGCTCGATGATGATGCGCGAGACGCCGGCTTGATACAGGCGCTTCTTGAGCATCGCACGGACCGCGAGGTCTTGGTGCAGGAGCTTGCCGTACTGCTCGCCGTCGGCGAACCAACGGCTGTCCCAGGTACGGTTTACGCCGAGCCGCAGCCCGACCGGATTGACTTTCTGACCCATCAGGCGGCCTCACCCAGTTCGCGGACCACGATGGTGATCTCGGAGAACGGCTTTTCAACGCGCGTGGCCCGACCGCGAGCACGCGGCGAGAAGCGCTTCATCACCAGGTTCTTGCCCACATAGGCCTCGGCGACGACCAGCGAGTCGATGTCGAGGTTGTGGTTGTTTTCGGCGTTGGAGATCGCCGAATACAGCGCCTTGCGGACGTCCTGAGCGATACGCTTGTGGCTGAATTCGAGCTCGTTCAGAGCGCGCTGGACGTTCAGGCCACGAATGGACTGAGCGACCAGGTTCAGCTTGCGGGCGCTGGTGCGCAGGGTGCGAACCTTGCACATCGCTTCATTGGCCGGCAGGCGGCGAGGTTGTTTAGCTTGGCTCATGGCCTACTTCCTCTTCGCCTTCTTGTCGGCGGCGTGGCCGGGGAAGTTGCGGGTGGGAGCGAACTCACCGAACTTCATGCCGACCATGTCTTCCGACACGGAGACGGGAACGTGCTTCTGACCGTTGTGCACGCCGAACACCAGGCCGACGAACTGCGGCATGATGGTCGAGCGACGCGACCAGGTCTTGATGACGTCCTTGCGGCCCGACGCGAGAGCGGCGTCGGCCTTCTTCAGGAGGTACCCGTCGACGAACGGGCCTTTCCAGACGGAGCGGGTCATGGCTTAGCGGCCCTTTTTCGCTTTGTGGCGCGAACGGATGATGAACTTATCCGTGGCCTTGTTGACGCGGGTCTTGGCGCCCTTGGTCGGCTTGCCGGCCGGGGTCACCGGGTTGCGACCGCCCGAGGTGCGGCCTTCACCACCGCCGTGCGGGTGGTCGACCGGGTTCATGGCGACGCCGCGGACGTGAGGACGACGGCCCATGTGACGAACGCGCCCGGCCTTGCCGAGGTTTTCGTTCATGTGGTCCGGGTTCGACACGGCGCCGACGGTGGCCATGCAGGTGTCCAGCACCATGCGCAGCTCGCCCGAGTTCAGGCGGATCTGAGCATAACCGGCGTCACGACCGACCAGCTGGGCGTAGGCGCCCGCCGAACGCGCGATCTGACCACCCTTGGCGGGCTTCAGCTCGACGTTGTGGATGATCGTGCCGATCGGCATCGTGCGCAGCGGCGAGGCGTTGCCCGGCTTCACGTCGACCTTGTCGGCGGTGACGACTTCGTCGCCGGCCTTCAGGCGTTGCGGGGCCAGGATGTAGGCCAGCTCGCCGTCCTGATACTTGATCAGGGCGATGAAGGCGGTGCGGTTCGGATCGTATTCGAGGCGGACGACCGTGGCCGTGCCTTGCTTACGACGCTTGAAGTCGACCAGACGGTACAGGCGCTTGGCGCCGCCGCCGCGGAAACGGACCGCGATGCGACCATTGCCGCCACGACCGCCCGACTTGGTCAGACCTTCGACCAGCTTCTTTTCCGGGCGGCCCTTGTGGAGCTCGCTGCGGTCGATCAGCACCAGGCCGCGCTGGCCGGGGCTGGTCGGGTTAAAGTGCTTCAAGGCCATGTCTTAGAGCCCCGTCGTGATATCGATCGACTGGCCTTCGGCCAGGGTCACGATGGCTTTTTTGACGTCGGAACGGCGTCCGACGATGCCACGGAAGCGCTTGGTCTTGCCCTTGGTGACCAGGGTGTTGACCTTGGTGACCTTGACCTTGAACAGCTCTTCGACTGCGGCGGCGATTTCGTCCTTCGACGCATCGGCGGACACGCGGAAGACAACCTTGTTCTGCTCGCTGAGCAGGGTGGCCTTCTCGGTGATCACCGGCGACAGGATCGTGTCGTAGTGGCGGGCGGTAGCGGCCATTACGCGGCTTCCTTCTCAGCGAAACGGGCCGAGATCGCCTCGATCGCGTCCTTGGTCAGGACGAGGGTCTGGCGACGCAGCACGTCATAGACGTTCAGGCCGGCGTTCGGCAGCACGTCGATGTTCGGAATGTTGCGGGCGGCGAGCTTGAAGTTGCCGTCCACTTCCGGACCCGCGATGACCAGCGCGTTCTTCAGGCCGATCTTGTCGAAGTTGGCGCGCAGGGCGGCCGTCTTCGGATCGGTCAGAGCCACGTTGTCCAGCACGATGATCGAGCCGGCCTTGGCCTTCGAGGACAGGGCGTGGCGCAGAGCCATGGCGCGGATCTTCTTGGGAAGATCGAACGCGTGGCTACGGACGACAGGGCCGTGGGCCTTGGCGCCGCCGACGAACTGAGCCGCACGGCGCGAACCGTGACGGGCCGAGCCGGTGCCCTTTTGCTTGTACATCTTCTTGCCCGTACGAGAGACCTCGTTGCGGACCTGAATCTTGTGGTTCCCGGAGCGGCGCTTGGCCAGCTGCCAGGTGACGACGCGCTGCAGGATGTCGCCGCGGATGTCGGCGATGCCAAAGATGGCGTCGTCGAGATCAACGGAGCCGGCCTTGCCGCCGTCCAGTTTGATGACGTCGAGTTTCATTAGCCTTCGCCCTCTTCGGTCGTCGCCGCGGGGGCTTCCTCAGCGGGGGTTTCAGCGGCGGCGGCCGGAGCCTGGCCCGCCTTGCGGAAGGCGCCCGGACGCGGCAGGTCGGCCGGAGCGGCCTTCTTGATCGCGTCGCGAACCTTGACGTACGAGCCTTCCGAGCCGGGGACAGCGCCCTTGACCAGGATCAGGCCGCGTTCGACGTCCACTTTCCAAACGGTGACGTTCAGGGTGGTGACGGTTTCCTGACCCAGGTGACCGGCCATCTTCTTGCCCGGGAACGTACGGCCCGGATCTTGGCGGTTACCCGTCGAGCCGTGCGAACGGTGCGAGACCGAGACGCCGTGGGTGGCGCGCAGACCGCCGAAGTTCCAGCGCTTCATGGCGCCGGCGAAACCCTTACCGACGGTGATGCCCTGGATGTCGACCTTCTGGCCGGCGACGTAGTGGTCGGCGGTGAATTCCGCGCCCACTTCGATCAGGGCCGACTCTTCGACGCGGAACTCGGCGACGATCCGCTTGGGCTCGACCGCGTTCTTGGCGAAGTGACCGCGCATGGCGTTCGGGGTGTTCTTGGGCTTCTTGGCGCCGGCGCCGAGTTGCAGGGCGGTGTAACCGTCCTTCTCGACCGTGCGCTGGCCCGTGACCTGGCAACCGTCCAGCGACAGGACGGTGACCGGGACGTGCTGTCCGGTTTCATCGAAGAAGCGGGTCATGCCCAGCTTCTTGGCGATCACGCCAGTACGATTAGCGGGGAGAGTCATCTGTTCGGCCCTCCTTACAGCTTGATTTCGACGTCGACGCCGGCCGACAGGTCGAGCTTCATCAGCGCGTCCACGGTCTGCGGAGTCGGATCAACGATGTCGAGGACGCGCTTGTGCGTGCGGATCTCGAACTGCTCGCGCGACTTCTTGTCGACGTGCGGCGAGCGGTTGACCGTGAATTTCTCGATAAGCGTGGGCAGGGGGATCGGGCCCCGTACCGTCGCACCCGTGCGCTTGGCCGTATTGACGATCTCGCGCGTGGAATGATCCAACACGCGGTGATCGAAGGCCTTGAGCCGGATGCGGATGTTCTGACGATCCATATCGCTCGGTTTCCTAGTGGGCTGCGCCCGCGTCTCGAACCATTTCAAAGACCAACTCGGTCCCCGTGAGGGGTCCGAACGCAGCGTCCGCAAAACAAATTGGCCCGCGCGGTTCCCCGCTCGGGCCGGTGACTGAAAACTGCGCCCCAAAAGGCGCTATCGGCAGTCGTTCGCGAACCGCGTCTAAGCCCGAAAGCTCACAGCCGGTCCAACAGAGGGGGGCTTTTACGTGCGTGAATCGGTTTCGTCAATAGGTTCCCGGGCGCTTTCAAATGCGAGTTTCGGCTTCCCCTGCCCTCGCCCGTTCCGTTCGTGCGGGCGCCGGCGCGGCCGCCGGCGCCAAGCGTGACGGTCAGTCCGGACCCGCTCCCCGCCCCGCAGGTTTCGGATCTTGTTCAAGGCAGGCCTGTGACCCGCGGCCACGCTGAAACAAACCGGCGATCGGTGAAACTTGCTCACATTGAAGCTCGATAAGGGCATGAACGTGCAGGCGCACGCGATAGGATCTCAACCCGTTTCCGCAAGTGTCATAAAACTGCATCAATCGGTCGCGGACCGTTCGCACCGCCCTTGCCCGCCTCGGCGAAGCTCCATAGATCCGCCGCTCCTCGACGGACCGGCGGCCCTCCCCAAACGACCGCCGGCTGATCGAGGCCACACAGTAAGGGGATTACCCACTATGAAGACCCAACTCTTTGCCGCCGCCGCCGTCCTGGCGCTGGCCGTCTCGGCTCCCGCCTTCGCTCAGAACGTCGGTTCGATCGGCGCGGCCGTGAACTACAACGACGTCAAGGCCACCGGCATCGACGCCGACGGCACCTCGTTCAAGGTCGACGGCGACGTCGCCATCCCGACCGGCGCCTGGACCGTCACCCTGAACGGCAACGTCTCGGTCAACGACAACGACCTGAGCGACGAAACCGTCGCCTCGACCGCCGCTCACGCCACGACCCTGGTCGCCGGCGACACCGTGCGCGTCGGCGGCTTCGCCGCCCTGTCGCGTCCGTCGAACGACACCCTGTGGGCCGTCGGCGCCGAAGCCAGCAAGTACCTGGACAAGGTCACCCTGAACGGCCTGGTCGCCTATGGTCAGTCGAACGACCTGGACGCCGACCTGTGGGCCGTCCGCGGCGAAGCCCGCTACTTCGTCTCGGACGACTTCCGTCTGGACGCCGGCGCCGGTTACTCGAACCTGGACGCTGACGCCGGCCTGAACGCCGACATCTGGGACGTCAATGTCGGCGGCGAATACAAGTTCGCCAACACCGGCTGGTCGACCTTCGGCAAGTACACCCACACCGAGTCCAAGGACCTGGCCGACCTGAACGCCGAAGCCGTGAAGATCGGCTTCCGCTACACCTTCGGCGGCAGCCTGAAGACCCGCGACCGTTCGGGCGCCGACCTGATCGACGCCGACACCCTGTTCGGCTTCGGCGTCCGCTAAGGACGCCGTTCGCGATCAGCGGACAACGGAACGCCCCGGAGCTCAGGCTCCGGGGCGTTTCTCTTTATATATATGTATGCGCCCAGGCGATCGCTTAGCGGCCGATGATCACGTCGCCCGAACCGGCCACCGACTTGTGGACATTGCCGGTCGCCTTGGCGACGCGCACGTCGCCCGAACCGGCCACCGAAACCTCGACGTTCTCGGCCTCGCCGCCGAAGTCGACGTCGCCCGAGCCCATTACGCTGACCTCGACCGACCGCGAGCGGCCGCCCGTGACGGTCACATCGCCCGAGCCGGCGATGTTGGCTTCCAGCTTGCCGTTGACGCTGGCGGCGGTCACCCCGCCCGAGCCGGCGATGTTGATCTCCAGGTCGCCGCCGATCTCTTGGGTTTTCACGTCGCCCGAGCCTGCGATGTTGACTTCGGCCGAGCCGGCGCTGCCGACCTTGGTGTCGCCCGAGCCGGCCTGGTTCAGCTCCAGCTTGCCCTTGACGTTGGCCACCGTCCAATCGCCGCAGCCGGCGTTGGACAGTTCCAGATGCTCGGTGCGGCCGACATTGCCGAACACAGCCCCGGCGGCGCCGACCTCGGCGTCCATCGGCACCCGGACCACGACCTGAGGGATATCCTCCCACTTCACGTCGCCGACCCCGCGGACATGGACCACGGTCTTGCCCATCACGGTGTTGCAGCCGTTGATGCGGTTCAACCGCAGGCCGCCGTCGACGGTCACGTCCGATCCGCTCTGACGGATCTTCAGCGGCAGGCTCTGGTTGGTGGTCAGAAACTCGACCTTCACGTCGCCGCGGGCTTCGGGGATCACCTCGACCCGCGCCACGGCGTCCTTGAACTTGACGGACGGCGAGGCCGCGGCCACGCCCGCGAAGCCCAGAGCGGTGGCGGCGGAAGCCAGGAGAAGAAGAGCGCGCATCAGGTGTTCCCTCGAACGACAGGTTTGTTGAGGGAAAGCTAGCGGTCCCCTTATCGGGAAACGACTAAATTCGAGGTCATGACCCGCTTGTCATGATCGGGCCTCAATTCATGCTGGCCGCCAATCGCACCGGGACGGACTTGTAGGCGGGCGTGCCGCTGCGCCGGTCGTGGTCCTCCAGCGCCACCAACATGTTGGTCTCGGGATAGTAGGCGGCCAGGCAACCGCGCGGGATATCGCGCTCCACCAGGGTGAAGCCGCGCACCGCCCGGTCACCCGTCTGGTCGAAGGCGGCCGTCAGGTCGATGCGGTCACCGGCCTTCAGGCCGCGCGCGGCGATGTCGTCGGGATGGGCGAAGACCACGTCGCGGCGGCCGAACACGCCGCGATAGCGATCGTTCTGGCCATAGATGGTGGTGTTGTACTGGTCGTGGCTGCGCAGGGTGGTCAGCAGCAGGACGTCCGCCTCGCCGCGTCGGGCGTCCTGGCCGTCGCGGCGATGCGCCAGGAACTGGGCCTTGCCGCTGGGCGTCTTCCAGACCCGCTCGGACGGCGGAACCGGCAGGCGGAAGCCGCCCGGCTGGCGCACGCGCTCATTATAATTGGCGAAGGCGTCGGGAAAGACCGCCTCGATCAGGTCGCGGATCCTGTCGTAGTCGGCCGCCAAGCCTGGCCAGTCGACGATGTCGTCGGGTCCGAACAACGCCGCGCCGATCCCCGCGACGATGGCCGGCTCGGACTTCAGCTGGTCGGAGGCCGGGGGGTTCAGGCCGCGCGAGGCGTGGACCATCGACATCGAGTCCTCGACCGTCACCGCCTGGCGGCCGCTCGCCTGCAGATCGATCTCGGTTCGCCCCAGGCACGGCAGCAGCAGGCTTTCGGCGCCGTGCAGCAGGTGGGTGCGATTGAGCTTGGTCGCGACGTGGACCGTCAGCCCCACCCTCTGGATGGCCGCGAAGGTCCGGGTCGGATCGGGGGCGGCGACCGCGAAATTGCCGCCCAGGCCGACGAAGACCCCGGTCTCGCCCGCCTCCATGGCCGCGATCGCCTCGACGACGGTGTGGCCATGCTCGCGCGGTGACTTGAAGGCGAACACCTTGTCCATAGAATCGAGGAAGGCGGCCGAGGGCTTCTCCCAGATCCCGACCGTGCGATCGCCTTGGACGTTGGAATGGCCGCGCAGCGGACAGATGCCCGCGCCCGGCCGGCCGATATTGCCCTTGAGCAGCAGCAGGTTGACCAACTGCTGTACGGTGCTGGACGAGCTGCGATGCTGGGTCAGGCCCATGCCGTAGCACAGGATCGTCGCCTTGGCGCCGGCATAGGCCCGCGCCGCCGCCTCGATCTGCTCGCGCGACAGGCCCGACCCGGCCTCGATTTCGTCCCAGCTCAGATCCTCGACAATGGCCTTGAGCGTCTCGAAGCCTTCGGTGTGCTCGGCGATGAAGGCGCGATCCAGAACCATGCCCTGGCTCTCGGCGTCCAGCGCCAGGACCGCCTTCATCATCCCCTGCACGGCCAGGGCGTCGCCGCCGACGGTCAGTTGGTAATAGTCCGAGGCGATCGGCGTCGATGACAGCGTCGCCATCTCGACCGGGTCCTGGGGCGCGGCGAACTTCTCCAGCGCCCGTTCCTTCAGCGGGTTGAAGGCCAGGATCGTCGCCCCGCGCCGGGAGGCGTCGCGCAGGGTGGTCATCATCCGGGGATGGTTGGTGCCCGGGTTGTGGCCAAAGCTCAGGATCAGGTCGGCGTGGTCGAAGTCCTCCAGCGTCACCGTGCCCTTGCCGATGCCGATCGAGTCCGGCAGGCCCACGCTGGTCGGCTCGTGGCACATGTTCGAACAGTCGGGGAAGTTGTTGGTCCCCACCCGCCGGCCCAGCAGCTGGAACAGGAACGCGGCCTCGTTGGACGCCCGGCCCGAGGCGTAGAACTCCGCCCGGTTCGGGTGATCCAGCCTTCGCAAGGCCTCGGCGATACGCGCGAACGCCTGGTCCCACGCGATGGGGACATAGCGATCGCTCGCCCGGTCATAGGCCATCGGATGGGTCAGGCGGCCAAGGTCCTCCAGGGCGTGGTCGCTCCAGGTCTTCAGCTCCGTCACCGTGTGGGCGGCGAACACCTGCGGCGTGGCGCGCTTGGAGGTCGCCTCCCAGGCCACGGCCTTGGCGCCGTTCTCGCAGAACTCGAATGACGAGGTGTGCTTGGGATCGGGCCAGGCGCAACCGGGGCAGTCGAAGCCCTCCGGCTGGTTGGCGCGCAGCAAGGTCTTGCCGCCCTCGATCACCGTCGCCTGGTCGCTCAGCGCTCCGGCCACCGCCTTCAGCGCGCCCCAGCCGCCGGCGGCGTTGTCGTAGCGATGGATGCCGGGGATCTTGGCGTTGGCCTGTTCGATCTCGTCCTTGGCCATCACGCATACTCCGGCACGGCGTCGAGCAGGCGCTCGGCGCGGGTGAAGACAGTATGGCCGTCGGCGCGCGCCAGGGCGACCAAGGTCAGGCCAGACTCCTCGGCCCGGCGGATCGCCAGGTCGGTCGGCGCCGAGACCGCCACCAGGATCGAACAGCCCATCCGGACCGTCTTCTCGACCATCTCGAACGAGCAGCGGCTGGTGACCAGCACGAAGCCTTCGGATGCGTCACGCCCCTCGCGGGCCATGGCCCCCGCCAGCTTGTCCAGGGCGTTGTGGCGCCCGACGTCCTCGCGAACCAGGACCAGCGCGCCCTCCCCGTCCGCGAAGGCGGCGGCGTGAGCGGCCCGGGTCAGACGTCCCAGGGCCTGGGCGCCGTCCAGGGCGTCGACGGCGCGCTGCACCGCCTGGTGCGAGATCGTCGCGCCGGCGTCCAGGCGCGGGAGCGGCCGCACGGCGTCGGCCAGGCGCTGCACGCCGCACAGGCCGCAGCTTGAGCGCCCTTCCAGGCTGCGCGGCCGGGCCTTGCGCTGGATCGCGCCCGGCTTGAGCCTGACATCGGCCATTATGCCCAGATCGGCCTGGGTGACCTCGATCCCGAGCACGTCCTGCGCCCTGGCCACCGCCTCGGTCACGGTGAAGCCCATCGCCAGGTCTTCCACGTCCTCCGGAGTGGCCATCAGCACCGTGTGCGGCCGCCCGTCGAAGGACAGTCCGACGGCGACTTCCTCGGGGACGGCCCGGACGATGTTTTCGGATCCGGCGCCGACCCGCCACTGGGCGGCGGAGCGGCGTTGAGCGGCGGCTTTCGACATGGCCGGAGTCTACCTCCTCGTCGCGCGCATCTCAAAGGCGCTCGTCACGGCAGGAACATTCAAATTCCATCACCGACGGTGGATGACCGCGCGGCCATCCTGACGCACTCTAGGCCATGGCCATCATCGACACCCGCCGCGACCAGATGTTCCCCTGCCTGAGGCCGGAAGAGATCGCCCGCATCCGCCGCTTCGGCGACATCGCCCACGCCAAGGCCGGGGCCCTGCTGGCGAAGGCCGGCGAGGTGTCGCCCGGGGTGATGGTCGTGCTGGAGGGCCGCGCCCAGGTCAGCCGCCGTGACGCTCTGGACGAAACGCACCTGATCGTCGAACACGGTCCCGGCGCCTTCATCGGCGAGTTGGCCCAGCTGTCGGGACGCCCCTCGCTGGTCGACGTCCACGCCCTGACCGACCTGGAGGTGCTGAGGATCAAGCCCGACCGCCTGCGCGCGGTGCTGATCGCCGAGGCCGAGCTGGGCGAGCGGATCATGCGGGCCCTGATCCTGCGTCGCGTCGGCCTCCTGGAAACGGGGGCCGGCGGACCGGTGATCATCGGACGCGCCGGCGACGGGGTGGTCATTCGACTGTCCGGCTTCCTGGCCCGCAACGGCCATCCGTACCAGCACCTGGACCCCGACACCGTCGACTGCGCCAAGGTGCTGATCGAGCGGTTCTCGATCGACGAGGCGGAACTGCCGATCGTGCTCTGCCCCGGCGGCGAGATCCTGCGTCACCCCTCCAACGCCGAACTGGCCCGCTGCATCGGCATGGTCGGCGAGCTGGACCCGAACCGTGTCTACGACGTGGCCGTGGTCGGGGCCGGACCCGCGGGCCTGGCCACCGCCGTCTACGCCGCCTCGGAGGGGCTGTCGGTGCTGGTGCTGGACACCCGGGCGTTCGGCGGCCAGGCCGGGGCCTCGGCGCGGATCGAGAACTATCTGGGCTTTCCCACCGGCGTCTCCGGCATGGCCCTGATGGCCCGCGCCTATAACCAGGCCCAGAAGTTCGGCGCCAACCTGGCCATCCCCGACGAGGTGGCCAGCCTGGACTGCGAGGGCGATGACGGCCTCAGCGGCTACCACCTGAAACTGGTCAGCGGCGAAACCACCCAGGCCAAGACCGTGGTCATCGCCAGCGGCGCCCGCTACCGGCGGCTGGACGTGTCCAATCTGGACGCGTTCGAGGGCAGCAGCGTCCACTACTGGGCCTCGCCGCTGGAGGCCAAACTCTGCGCGGGCCAGGAGGTGGCGCTGGTCGGGGCCGGCAATTCGGCGGGCCAGGCGGCGGTCTATCTGGCCAGCCAGGTGGCCAAGGTCTGGCTGGTGATCCGCGGCAAGAGCCTGGACGCCAGCATGTCGCGTTATCTGATCGACCGCATCGAGAGCCTGCCCAATATCGAGGTGGTCACGCGCAACGAGATCGTCGCGCTGGAGGGCGAGAACGGCCAGCTTCGGGCGATCCGCCACCGCGATCTCGACACCGGCCAGGAGGACCGCTGCGAGATCAGCCACCTGTTCCTGTTCATCGGCGCCGCCCCCAACACGCACTGGCTGAACGATTGCCGGGTCGAGCTGGACAATCGCGGCTTTGTCCGCACCGGCCAGGACCTGGCGCCCGGCCACCCGCCCCTGCAGACCAGTCGCCATGGCGTGTTCGCGATCGGCGATGTGCGGGCCGGCTCGGTCAAGCGCGTGGCGGCGGCGGTCGGCGAAGGCGCCCAGGTGGTGGCCGCGATCCACGCCTATCTGTCCGAGCCGGTGACGGCGGCCTGAAGGGGAGCTGTCGCGAAGCGACTGAGGGGGCGCGAAAGGCTGCCCCCTCCGGCCCTTCGGGCCGCCTCCCCCAGAGGGGGAGGATCAAAGCAAAAGGCCCCGGAGATCGCTCTCCGGGGCCTTCGCTTGGATCAGTTGGTCGCTAGAAGGCCGAGGACTACTCGACGATCTTGGCCACCACGCCGGCGCCGACCGTGCGGCCGCCTTCGCGGATGGCGAAGCGCAGGCCTTGGTCCATGGCGATCGGGGTGATCAGCTCGACGTCCAGCTCGGCGT
>CABFVJ010000011.1_pt1 | contig 48071 bp, 42 predicted proteins | sample 7065501 | NCBI WGS metagenome assembly CABFVJ01 (sample SAMEA5704812, study PRJEB33009) | decomposition metagenome | isolation source: culture collections or soil | reverse complement strand
GTACGACGGCGGGTCGTATCTCAGCCCCCCAATGCTGCTGGGCATGGTGATCCTGGTGCTGGCTGGCCAGCCGCTGAATGATCCTCGCGATAAGGAGCAGCATCCGCTCTTCACGCTGATCGACATCATGGCCAAGCTGCGAGATCCCGACGGGGGCTGTCCGTGGGATCTTGAGCAGACCTTCGCCACGGTGGCGCCCTATACGGTGGAGGAAGCCTACGAGGTCGCCGACGCCATCGAGCGCCATGACCTTTCCGACCTGAAGGAAGAGCTGGGCGACCTGCTGCTGCAGGTGGTGTTCCACGCCCGCATGGCCGAGGAACAGGGGGTCTTCGACCTGGCGGGCGTAGCCTCGGCGATCAATGACAAGATGGTGCGCCGCCATCCGCATGTGTTCGGCGACCATTCCTACGAGAACCAGGACGCCCAGACCGCCGGCTGGGAGGCCCTGAAGGCCCAGGAACGCAAGGCCAAGGCCAAGGGCGGCGTGCTGGACGACGTGCCCGCCGGCCTGCCCGCCATGACCCGCGCCGTGAAGCTGACCAAGCGCGCCGCCCGCGTCGGCTTCGACTGGCCCTCGACCGACGAGGTGCTCGACAAGCTGGCCGAGGAAGTCGCCGAACTGAAGGTCGAGATCGCCGCGGGCGACAAGGCCAAGGCGCGGGAAGAACTGGGCGACCTGCTGTTCGTGGTCGCCAACCTGGCCCGGAAGCTGGATGTCGAGCCCGAGGACGCCCTACGCGCCACCAACGCCAAGTTCGCGCGGCGATTTGCCTTCATCGAGGCCGAACTGGCTAAGGTCGGCCGCACGCCCGACCAGTCGGACCTGGCCGAGATGGACGGGCTGTGGAACGCGGCCAAGGCGGCGGAACGGAAGTAATGCCCGTTGGGAACATGCAATCGTGCATGTCCCCAGACGCGATCAGTCGCCGGTCGCCATGACCCAGACTTCGGGGAACTGACGCTCGAACCGGCCCAGGGCCTGGGCGTCGAGCCGAGCGATCAGGCGAACGCCGCCCTCGGCCTCGTCCTCCCGGCTCTCGACCCGGCCGTTGCGGTAGATCCAAGCCAGGGCCTCGCCGTCCGAGGCCGCCAGGCGCACGGCGACCGGCGGGGTGTCGTCGATCAGGCCGCCGACCCGCTTGAGCAGCTCGGCGCAGCCTTCGCCGGTGACGGCCGAGACGGGGGACGCCCCCTGTCGCCGGGCCTGGCCCTCGAGGATCTCGCGCGCCTCGCCGTCGACCAGGTCGATCTTGTTCCAGACCTCGATCAGGGTCTTGCCGCCCTCGGCTTCGCCGTCGTCGCCGAGCACCTTCAGCTCGGTCAGGACCTTTTGGACGTCTCGCGCCTGGGCATCGGTGTCGGGATTGGCCACGTCGCGCACGTGCAGCACCACGTCGGCCTCCTGTACCTCCTCCAGAGTAGCGCGGAAGGCCTCGACCAGCTCGTGCGGCAGGTCGGAGATGAAGCCGACGGTGTCGGACAGGATCGCCGGCCGCCCATCGGGCAGCTTCACGGTGCGCAAGGTCGGATCCAGGGTGGCGAACAGCATGTCCTGGGCCACGACCGTCGCGTTGGTCAGGCGGTTGAACAGGGTCGACTTGCCGGCGTTGGTGTAGCCCACCAGGGCCACGGTCGGGTACGGGACCCTCTTGCGGGCGCTGCGGTGCAGGGTCCGGGTGCGCCGCACCTCCTCCAGCTCGCGCTTGAGCTTGATGATCACGCCGGCGATCAGGCGGCGGTCCAGTTCGATCTGGGTCTCGCCGGGGCCACCGGTGTTGCCCGTGCCGCCGCGCTGGCGCTCCAGGTGGGTCCAGGTGCGGACCAGGCGCGAGCGCTCGTAGTCCAGCCTGGCCAGCTCGACCTGCAGCTTGCCTTCGCGGGTACGGGCCCGGCGGGCGAAGATCTCGAGGATCAGGCCCGTGCGGTCGACGACCTTCACGTTCAGCGCCTTTTCCAGATTGCGCTGCTGGACCGGAGTCAGCTGGTCGTCGAACACCGCGACATCGATCTTCTCGACTTCGCAGATGGCGGCGAATTCCTCGATCTTGCCTTTGCCGAACAGGGTGGCGGGCGTGACCAGGCGCAGCGGCGCGATGGTCGTCTCGACCACGTCGAGATCGAGGGCGATGGCCAGGCCGACAGCTTCCTCGAGGCGGGCGTTGGGATTACGCGCCTCGAGCGCCGACTGGCCGCGCGTCGGGCGCACGGGATGGATCACGAACGCCCGCAGAACCGGAACGGCGTGGTCGATGGACTTGGAAGTGGATTTGGTCAAACGGCCCTAAATCAAACTTTCGAAGCGTGGCGAGCCACGCCTCGGGGATCAATCGTCTTGATCAGAGCTCGGCTCGTACAGTTGGACGGGCTGAGCCGGCATGATCGTCGAGATGGCGTGCTTGTAGACCAGCTGGGACTGGCCGTCGCGGCGGAGCAGCACGCAGAAATTGTCGAACCAGCTGACAACGCCCTGCAGCTTCACGCCGTTCACCAGGAAGATGGTCAGCGGCGTCTTCGACTTGCGCACGCTGTTCAGGAAGGTGTCCTGAAGGTTCTGTTTTTTTTCGGTCGACATGGGGGTTCCCCTCTTATTGTTTCGGAGGGCCACACGCCCCCCACACAAACAAGTTCAGACTAAAGCATTTTTCGTCAGTTGGTATGACCAATCGGCGAAGAAAGTGCGCTAACGGCTCTAAACCTAGACGATCGACCTAGATCGCCGCGGCCTTGGCGCGCTCGATATAGAGACGCCGAAGCCGCGTCGCCACCGGTCCGGGCTTTCCGTCACCAATTGTCGCACCATCGACGCTGACGATCGGCAGCACCAGCGTGCCGGCGCCGGTGATGAAGGCCTCCCTGGCGGCCTTGGCGTCTTCCACCGTGAACGGCTGCTCGGCGATCGGCAGGCCCGCTTCGGCGATCACCTCCAGCAAGCTGGAACGGGTGATCCCGCGCAGGATATTGGCCTGGGTGTCGCGGGTGCGCAGGCGGCCTTGGGCGTCGACGATCCAGGCGTTGGACGAGGCGCCTTCGGTGACCAGGCCCAGCTCGTCGACGAACCAGGCCTCGACCGCGCCGCGCTCGCGGGCCGCCTGCTTGGCCAGGGCGTTGGGCAGCAGGCCGATCGACTTGATGTCGCAGCGACCCCAGCGGTTCTCCGGCACGGTGATCACCGACTGCCCCTTGGCGGCCTTGGCCTCGGCGGCCACGCGATCCACCCGCTTGGCGGTGATCACCACGGCCGGGGGCACGGCGGGATTGGGGAAGGCGTGGTCGCGCGGAGCCACGCCGCGGGTGACCTGAAGATAGACCATGCCCTCGGTCACCTTGTTGCGGCGGATGGCCTCGCGCAGCACCACGGTCAGGGCTTTCTCGCTCATCGGATGGGCGATCTTCAGCTCGTCGAGGCTGCGCCACAGCCGCGTGAAGTGACCCGCCGCGTCGGCCAGCTTGCCGCCGAACACCGCCCACACCTCATAGACCCCGTCGGCCAGTTGGTAGCCGCGATCCTCGATATGCACGGCGGCCTCGCCGTGGCGGACAAAGCGGCCGTTGACGTAGGCGAAGCGCGACATTCTTCAGTTCCTCATGAGCGCTGCATCGCCGCGCCAAACACATAAAGCCCGTTTTCCCGGCGAAGGCCGGCATCCAGATCCATCCCGAGCCTCTCGTGGTTTCACCTAGGCCCCGGCCTTCGCCGGGGAGACGGATAAAACCACCAGACGAAGACGCCTACTCTTCCTCTTCCACCCGGGCGCCGGCGACGCCCAAGGATTTGAGTTTTCGGTGCAGGGCCGAGCGCTCCATGCCGATGAAGTTGGCGGTGCGCGAGATATTGCCGCCGAACCGCAGGATCTGGGCGTTCAGATATTCGCGCTCGAACAGCTCGCGGGCCTCGCGCAGCGGCAGGGCGATGATCCGCTCGGCCCCGATCGCCCCGGCGTTGCCGCCGGAAGGCTGTTCGTTGGCGTTGAGCATCTCGGCGGTGATCAGGTCGCCCGGCTCGCCGGAGGCCAGGATCAGCATGCGCTCGACGTTGTTGCGCAGCTGCCGGACATTGCCCGGCCAGGCCTGGACCTGCAGGGTCGCCAGGGCGTCTTCGCCCAGCCGTCGGCGTTGCAGACCGGTCGCTTCGCAGACCCGGTCGATGAAGTAGCTGATCAGTTCGGGAATGTCCTCGCGACGCTCGGACAGGCCCGGCACGCGGACCGGCACGACATTCAGGCGGTGGAACAGGTCTTCGCGGAACCGGCCGGCGGCGATTTCCTCGCGCAGCTCGCGCGAGGTCGACGAAATCACCCGCACGTCGACCTGGACGTCGTTGTCGCCGCCCACCCGGCGGAAGCGCTGCTCGACCAGGACCCGCAGGATGCGGCTCTGGGTCTCGCGCGGCATGTCGGCCACCTCGTCGAGATAGAGCGTGCCGCCGTGGGCGCGTTCGAACACCCCGATCTTGCGCGGACGACCGCCCTCGCCTTCCTCGCCGAACAGTTCGACGTCCAGGCGCTCGGGCGCCATGCCGGCGGCGCTGACCGCCACGAATTCGTTGCGCGAGCGGCTGCTGGAGCCGTGGATCAACCGGGCCACCAGCTCCTTGCCGGCGCCGGGCGGACCCGAGACCAGCACGCGACTGTTGGCTGGCGCGACCTTGGCGATCAGCTGGCGCAGGGCCTGGGCCGCCGCGGACTTGCCCATCAGGCCGTCGGCGCTGAAGGCCTGCACCCGCAGCCGGCGGTTCTCGCGCTTGAGGTTGGCCGCCTCCAAGGCCCGCTCGACCACCAGCAGCAGGCGATCGGACTTGAACGGCTTTTCCAGGAACTCGTAGGCGCCGCGCTTGATGGCGCTGACGGCGGTTTCGATATTGCCGTGACCCGAGATCATGATCACCGGCAGGTCGGGGTCCAGGGCCTTGACCATGTCGAGCAGCTCCAGCCCGTCCATGCCCCCGCCCTGCATCCAGATGTCCAGCACCAGCAGCGCGGGCTTTCGGGCCCGCAAGGCGGCCAGCGCCTGGTCGCTATCGGCGGCCACCCGCACCGCGTAGCCCTCATCCTCCAGGATGCCGGCCACCAGTTCGCGGATGTCGACCTCGTCGTCGACCACAAGCACGTCAGCGCTCATATCATCTCCTCTACGCCCGTCTGGGCGTTGGCGGCGGCGAGCCGCGCGGTCGTGGGGAACTTCAGGATGACCCGGGCGCCGGTTCCGTTCAGCGCATCGGTCAGGACCAGTTCGCCTTCGTGGTCCTCCATGATCCGCTTGACGATCGCCAGGCCGAGGCCGGTGCCCTTCTCGCGGGTCGTGACATAGGGTTCGGTCAGCCGATCACGGTCGCGGGCCGGCAGGCCCACGCCGTTGTCCTCGACGATCAGACAGAGGTGCTCGTCGTCCGAGACCAGGCTGGCGACGATGCGGCCCGGCGGCTGCGGCGTGATCTGGCGACGCCCGCCCACCGCCTCGCCGGCGTTCTTGAGGATGTTGGTCAGGGCCTGGCCGACCATCCGCGCGTCGCAGCTGATCCAGACGTCCTCGCCCGGCTCCTCCAGTACGACCTCGGTCTCGGCGTCGACGAAGCGTTGGGCGAACACCGCCTGGCGCAGCATCTCGGTCAGGTCGGCCGGCGCGAAGCGCGGCGCCGGCATGCGGGCGAAGGCGGAGAACTCATCGACCATCCGGCCGATGTCGCCCACCTGGCGGATGATCGTCTCGGTGCAGCGGTCGAAGGTTTCCAGGTCGCCGGTGATGTCCTTGCGGTACTTGCGGCGGATACGTTCGGCCGACAGCTGGATGGGCGTCAGCGGGTTCTTGATCTCGTGGGCGATACGCCGGGCGACGTCCTTCCAGGCGGCGTTGCGCTGGGCAGCCACCAGGCGCGTGATGTCGTCGAAGGTCAGCACCAGGCTCTCGGCCGCGTGGCCGGCGCCGCGGAAGCGCAGGCGCCGGGTCTCGCCGCCGCGGATCACGTCGATCTCGACCTCGGCGTTGGGCCGGCCGCCGCTGATCTCCTGCAGCACGGGCTCCAGTTCGGGCGCCGCCTCGGCCAGGGTCTGACCCACGGCGTCCTCTTTCAAGGCCAGCAGGTCGCCGGCCCGACGGTTGAGCGCGGTGATCCGGCCGTCGGCGTCGAGGCCGACGACGCCGGCGCTGACTCCGGACAGCACGGTCTCGATGAACTGTCGCCGCGACTCCGCGTCCAGGCTGGCCACCTTCAGGGCGGCCTGCTGCGCCTGCAGGTCGGTGGTCATCATATTGAAGGCCACCGACAGGGCGCGGATCTCCTCGGGACCGATCTCGACATCGACGCGGGCGTCGAGGTCGCCGGCCGACACCCGGCCCGCCGCCTGGACCAGACCCGAAACCGGGGCGGCGATGGAGTTGGCCGCGGCGATGCCGACCCAGACGGCGGCGACCAGCACCAGCAGCGCGGTCTCGATATAGCTGAGGCCGAAGATGACCTGGATGCGGGCCTGGTTCTTGGCCGCCTCCCGATAGGAGATCAGCGATTCCTCGCTCTCGATCAGGTGAGCCAGGATGCCCTTGTCGATGGGCCGGGCCACGTAGAGATAGGCGTCGGGAAAGGCCTTCAGGCGGTAGAGGGCCCGGAACAGGTCCTCGTCGACAAAGCGCTGCGAGGTGATGTCGCCGCTGTCCGTCCGCCGAAAGCTCGACGGCGGCGGGGCCAGGAACGGCGGGGCGTCGTCGCTTTCGGCGCGGGCCAGGATCCGGCCGTCGCGGTCCAGGACGTAGGCCGCCGAGAAGCCGTTGTCGGCGGCCATGTCGCGCAGATAGTGGCCGAACGCGACCGGCGAGTCGGCCAGGGTCGGCGCCGCCTGGTTCAGCAGGCCCGCCATGGGACCGACGTGCTCGCTGATATAGGTGGTCTGCTCGCTGACATAGGAGCGGGCCACGGTGGCCGAGTTCTCGACCACGGTGCGCACGCGCTCGCTGAACCAGGCGTCGACCCCGCGATTGACCAGCACGCCGAAGAACAGGGCGACGATCACCGCGGGCGCCACGGCCGCCACCGAGAACAGGCCCACGAAGCGCAGGTGGAGGCGCGCGCCGGCGTCGCTGGCCCGGGCGTCGACCAGGTCCAGCAGCCGCCAGCCGACGATGCCGGCGACGCACAGGATGAGGGCCAGGTTGAAGCCCAGCACCGCGAGGATGATGGTGGTGGCCGGGCCGATCGGTCCCGTGGCGGGCGGCGACGAGGCCAGGAACACCGCCATGGCGGTTAGGGCGATGGCCAGGCCATAGGCCCCGCCCAAGGTGAATCGCGACCGCAGCAGTTCGCGCCACCAGGCCCGGCTGAACCGGGTCGGCGGTCCTTCGAGCTCCAGCACGGACGGAACGGACGCCATTGACCAAGTTTAAGGGCGACTGTGCCCTAAACTCAACAGGCATGTGCCAATTAAGCGTCAGCGTTGACGTTACAATGCGTTCATCTGCACGCAGCACGCGTCATCCCCGCCTTAAAACAGGAGGGAGAAGCGCGTGGAGCGGATTTATCGCCGTCCGCGGGTCATCTCGACGCCCAGATCCTGGATCTTCTTGCGCAATGTGTTGCGGTTGAGTCCCAGGATCTCCGCAGCCCGAACTTGATTGCCGCGGGTGGCCGACAGGGTCAGCTGGATCAGCGGCCGTTCGACCTCCTGCAGCACCCGGTCGTACAGCCCGGCCGCCGGCACGCCGTCCGGCTGGTCGGCGAAGTGCGACGACAGATGACGCTCGACCAGGCTGGCCAGGGTGACCGGGCCTTCGTCGGCGTGGGCGGCCGGCGTGTGGTCCTGCAGTTCGCGATCCACGATGCGAGCGGTGATCAACTCCTCGGCGTAGAGGGCGCACATCCGCCGGATCAGGTTCTCCAGCTCGCGCACATTGCCCGGCCAGGCGTGGCTCTTCATCCGATCCAGCGCGCTCTGGTCGATGGTCTTGGCGGGCAGGCCCTCGCGGTTGGCGCGCAGCAGGAAGGTGCGGGCCAGGTCCGGAATGTCCTCGGTGCGGTCGCGCAGCGGCGGCAGCCGAACGGGCGCGACGTTGAGGCGGAAGAACAGATCCTCGCGGAACAGGCCCTGCTGGATCAGGCCGCGCAGGTCGCGATTTGTGGCGGCGATGATGCGGACGTTGGGGCGGCGGCCGGTCTTGGGGTTGAGCACGGGCTCGGTGCCGTCGATCACCCGCAGCAGCCGCGTCTGGGCGTCCAGCGGCATGTCGCCGATCTCGTCCAGGAACAGGGTGCCGCCGTCGGCCTCGATCAGGCGGCCCATGTCGCCCTCCCCGCGCCCGAACAGTTCGGTCTCGACCCGCTCGCGCGGCACGGCGGCCAGGTTGATGACCACGAACTTGCCGTCGCGACGACGGCCCAGCTCATGCAGGGCGCGGGCCACCAGTTCCTTGCCGGTGCCGCTCTCGCCGAGGATCAGCACCGTCAGGTCGGCGCCGACCAGGCGGGCGATGGTGCGATAGACCTCCTGCATCGGGGCCGAGCGGCCGATCAGCGGCAGGCGCTCGTCGCGCATCGCCCGGGCCTGGGCCTTGGAGGCCTCGGCGTCGGCCGGACGCGACAGGGCCCGGCGGGCGGCGGCGGTGACGTCGTCCAGGTCGAAGGGCTTGGAGACATATTCGAACGCGCCGGCGTCGGCGGCGTTGACCGCCGTCAGCAGGGTGTTCTGGGCGCTCATCACGATGATCGGCAGCTTGGGCCGTTCCTTGCGGATACGCGGCAGCACGTCGAACACGTTCTCGTCGGGCATCATCACGTCGGTGACGACCAAGTCGCCCTCGCCGTCCATCACCCACTTGAGCAGGGTGGTGGCGTTGCCCGTCGCCCGCACCTGATAGCCCAGCCGGGTGAAGGCCTGGCTGAGCACCAGGCGCACCGAGCTGTCGTCGTCGGCGATCAGGATCTTCTTGCTGGCGGCGTTCATGCGTGGGCGTCTCCAGTGGAGGGGGCAAGCTTTTCCGTGGCCATCGGCAGCAGCACGCGGAACACCGTGCGGCCGGGCTCGGAGTCGAAGTCGATCAGGCCGCCGTGGCTGGTCACCAGCTTGGTGACCAGGGCCAGGCCCAGGCCCGTGCCGTTGGCCTTGGTGGTGACGAACGGCTGGAAGAGGTGGTCGCGCAGGCTCTGGGGCACGCCCGGACCGTTGTCCTGGACGCGGATCTCGATCGGCGCGCCGGCCGAGGCCTTGCCGTCGGCGCCGCGCACCCGGACGCCCGGCCGCCAGGCGGTGTGGATGGACAGGATGCCCTGGCCGTCGCCGCGCATGTGGGCGGCCTCGGCGGCATTCTTGACCAGGTTCAGGAACACCTGGATCAGGTGGTCCTCGTCGCCCCAGACGTCCGGCAGCGACGGATCGTAATGCTCCTGCAGCGCCAGGCCGTCGGCGACCCCGTTGACGACCAGGGCCCGAACACGGTCCAGCACCTGGTGGATATTGACCGCCTCGCGCGGGCTTGGGACCTCGTCGGAGAAGGCCTCCATCCGATCGACCAGGCGGCGGATGCGGTCGGTCTCGTCGACGATCAGCTGGGCCAGGGGCTGGTCGGCGGCGCTGGCGCCGGTCTTCAGCAGCTGGGCCGCGCCACGGATGCCGGCTAGCGGGTTCTTGATCTCATGGGCCAGCATGCGCCCCAGGCCGACCACCGAGCGCAGGCCGGCGGCGTCCGAGGCCCGCTCGACGCCCAGCACGCCCTTGACGTGCAGGGTCAGCATCACCGAGCCGTCGCCCAGGGGCGCGGCGGCGCCGTCGGCTTCGAACGGCGGCTGGCCGAACAGATTGACCTCGACCCCGTGCTCGCGGACCAGGGCCCCCTCGAACAGGGCGCGGTCCATCATCGACACCAGCACCGAGCCGGGCGGCAGGGCGGCGCGGAAGCGGCCGCGGGCCAGCAGCGAAAGCCCCTGGCCGAACAGCGCCTCGGCGGCCTCGTTGACCGCCACCAGCGCGCCCTCGCGGTCGACGACCAGGGCGGGTTCGGGGCTGAGATCGAAGGCCGCGATCTTCAGGCTGTCGGCGACCTTGGTGGGCGAGATGCGGGCGTGATCGGTCATGCGGCCTGCCTCCGGTCGCCCAGCCACAGGGCGGTCAAGCCGTCCTCGATCGCGGCGGGATCCTCCAGCCGGCACAGGGCGGAGCGCGCGGCGCGACGCGCCGCCTCGGTTTCGGGCCACGGGGCGGCGTCGATGTAGGAGGCCAGGTGCTTGCGGAACATCTTCAGCCCCAACGTCTGGCCGTAGAAGTCCAGGCTGCGGCGGAAATGGGTGATGGCGATCGCCAGGCGTTCCTCGGCCTCCGGCTCGCGGAAGCCCTCGCCGCGCAAGGACGCCTCGATGGCCTGAGCGATCCAGGGACGGCCATAGACGCCGCGTCCGATCATCACCCCGTCGGCGCCGGACTGGTCCAGGGCCAGGCGGGCGGTGTCGCCGTCGACGATGTCGCCGTTGACCAGCACCGGCACGCCGACCGCCGCCTTGACCGCCGCCACGGCCTCCCAGTCGGCCTCGCCCGTGTAGAACTGGCAGCGGGTGCGGCCGTGGACGGTGATCGCCTGGGCGCCGGCGTCGACGGCCCGGCGGGCGATATCGGCGGCGTTGCGGCTGTCGTCGTCCCAGCCCAGCCGCATCTTGACGGTGACGGGCACGTCGACAGCGCTGACAGCGGCGGCGACCAGAGCCTCGGCCAGATCCGGTTCGCGCATCAGGGCCGAGCCCGAGGCGACGCCGCTGGTGACCATCTTGGACGGGCAGCCGAAATTCAGATCGATGATCTGCGCCCCGGCGTCGGCGGCCATGCGCGCGCCCTGGGCCATGAAGCCGGGGTCGCGCCCGACCAGTTGCACGACCATCAGCGGCAGGCCGTCGCCGACTGCGGCGCGGCGCACGACGTCGGGACGTCCGCGCGCGAATTCGGCGCAGGCCACCATTTCCGTCGCCACATAGGCCGCGCCCAGGCGGGTGGCGGTTTCCCTGAAGGGCAGATCCGAGACACCCGTCATCGGCGCGATCCAAACACGCCCGGGCACCTCGACCTTACCGACTGCGAGACTGTTGCTCATTTTATATGCATCCCCACCGCACTGTTTTTAGGCAATTTGTGCGGCGCAGTAAACCCTCCTTCTCTGGACAAGTTGGGTTGGACCGCTAAACACCGCGAATGACCTTTTCCGCCGTCATCGTCGCCGCCGGTTCCGGCGCCAGGGCCGGCCCCGGCCAGGCCAAGCAATGGCGCGCCCTGGCTGGGAAAACCGTGCTGCGCTGGTCGGCTGAGGCTCTGCTGGCTGGCGGCGCGCAAAAGCTTGTGATCGTGGCCGATCCCGGCGCGCGTCCGCTCCTCGAAGCAGCCCTGCAAGGGCTTTCCGGCTGGACGACGACGCCGGGCGGCGCGACTCGCGCCCTCTCGGTTCAGGCCGGCCTGGCCGCCCTCGCCGACCGGCCGGCCGAAGAGCCGGTGCTGATCCACGACGCCGCCCGCCCCTTCCTCGGCGCCGCAACAATTTCGACCGTGCTCAAGGCTCTCGACGACGCCGATGGCGCGATTCCGGCCTTGCCCGTGGCCGATACGCTGAAAAGTGGAGCGCTCGACGCGGCCGTTGTCACGAAACCGCGTAACGATCTTTGGCGCGCCCAAACGCCTCAGGCCTTCCGTCGCGACCGGCTGCTGGCGGCCTACGCGGCCTGGATGGGGCCGGACGAACCGACCGACGACGGCCAGGTGGTCGAGCGCCACGGCGGCCGGGTCGTCGTGACCGCCGGCGACCCAATGCTGATGAAACTGACCTATCCGGAGGACTTCGCCATGGCCGAGACATTGGCGAGCCGTGCGCGGATCACCCGCATGGGCCAGGGCTTCGACGCTCACCGCTGGGGACCTGGCGAATCCGTCTGGCTGTGCGGCGTCGAGATCGCGCACAATGAAACCCTGATCGGCCATTCGGACGCCGACGCCGGCCTGCACGCCCTGACCGACGCCATCCTGGGCGCGATCGGCGAAGGCGACATCGGCGACCACTTCCCGCCCACCGATCCGCAATGGAAGGGGGCCGCCTCGGACAAATTCCTGATCCATGCCGTCGACCTCGTCCGCCAACGTGGCGGAAGTCTGGTCAATGTGGACGTGACCCTGATCTGCGAGCGGCCGAAGATCAAACCGCACCGGGCGGCGATGCGCGAACGCCTGGCCCAGATCCTGGACCTGCCGCTCGACCGCGTCAGCGTCAAGGCGACCACCACCGAGGGCATGGGCTTCACCGGCCGCGGCGAAGGCCTGGCGGCCCAGGCGATCGCCGTGGTCGAGACGCCGGCCTAGGCTTTCAGCAACTGACCAGCTTGAAGAAGGCCGTCGGGGCCTCCTCCTTGGCTCCGTTACGCTGTCCGTGCCAAAGCGTTTGGGCTAGGTCGGGCAATAGAACATAGGTTGGGGCCGGCGCGTCCTGGCGCGGTAGTTCGGGATCAAATGTTAGAGCCCTGTCGGCGGCCAGATAGTGCATCTCGCCCAGCGGCCGCACGCCGCCGTCGGGAGATGGCGGCGCCCAGCCCGGCGCGGTCACGTCGGTGGTTGAGATCATGTTGATGTAGCGCGCCGAGCCACGGTCGAACAGGAACCAGAAGCTCTTGCCCGACGCCGCCGATCTCACGAAGAAGGCCGTATCGGTCTGCCAGCCCTGGTGCTCAGCCTGAGGCAGGAAGCCGGCCGTGAATCCCGGCGCGCCCATCATTTCGTATCGTGCGGTGGCGGTTTTGCAACCGGTCGGCGCGTCGGCCGACGCCATCGCCGGCGCTCCAAACGCCAGAAAGAAACCGAGGACGGCCAACACGGCGCGCATCTTCATGTACCTTTGATGCAGAGAGTCGGTTTGATGACCAGATCATGAGGCCGACACACCGCATAGTCGTATTTCGCGAGGCCTTATGTTCCCGCTCGAAATCCAGACCCTGGCCCGCCTGCTGATCGACGAGGCGCGGGAGAAGTCCTTGCGGTTGGCCACGGCCGAGAGCTGCACCGGCGGGCTGGTGGCGGGGGCGATCTGCAACATCTCCGGCGCGTCGGATGTCTTCGAGCGCGGCTTCGTCACCTACACCAACCGCGCCAAGTCCGAGATGCTGGGCGTGCCGGGCGACCTGATCGCCGACCATGGCGCGGTGTCGGAGGTGGTGGCGCGGATGATGGCCGAGGGCGCGCTGGAGGCCAGCAACGCCCACGTCGCCGTCTCGATCACCGGGGTGGCGGGACCCGGCGGCGGCTCGCCGCTGAAGCCGGTTGGCACGGTGCATTTCGCGGTGGCCCGCGCCAACCGCTCGGTCGTCCATCGTCACGAGCTGTTCGACGGCGAGACGCGCGAGGGCGTGCAGTTGGCCGCCGTGCGCACGGCGCTGGAGATGCTGCGCGAGGCGGTCGGCTAGATGCCCGAGGCCCCGCCCAGCGACTGGCGACGGTTCGTCGGCCTGGAGCTCTCCCGCGCCGCCCTGGCCAGGGCGGCCGCGCGCAAGACCGAGCTGCGCCACGCCATCCGGGTGTCCGCCGCAGTCGTGGCCGCCTACGCCCTGGCGACCCTGTTGCGCCTGCCTCAGGGCTATTGGGCGGTGTTCACCGCCGTGATTGTTGTGCAGTCGAGCCTCGGCGCCACGATCACCGCCTCCATCGAGCGGCTGATGGGAACGGTGGTCGGCGCGGTCGTCGGGGCCGGAGCGGCCATGCTGCACGCCCGCTTCCCCGGGGCCGGCGGACCGATCCTGGCTGTCACCGCCGCGATGCTGGCCTTCCTGGCCGCCGTCCGCCCAGCGTTCAAGGTGGCGCCGATCACCGCCGTGATCATGCTGATCGGCACGACCACCCACATGGATCCGCTGGTCGCCGCCTTCCTGCGGACGGCCGAGATCACGGTCGGCAGCGTGGTCGGCATCGCCGCCACCCTGCTGATCTTCCCGGCCCGGGCCCACGCCACCGTGGTCGAGAACACGCAAAAGGTGGCGGGACTGCTCGCCGAGCTGCTCGAGCACTACGCCCTGAAGCTGAAGGGCGGCGCGACCGAGCTGGAGGCCCGCGACCACTATGACGACACCCTGAAGGCGCTGAGCAAGCTGCAGACGGCGATGACCGAGGCCGACCGCGAGAGCGCCAGCCACCTCAGCGACCATTCGGTGACCGACGCCCTGCCCCGCACCCTTTGGCGACTGCGCAACGACAGCGTGATGGTCGGCCGGGCGCTGCGCGAGGTTTTTCCCTCGCCGGGCCTGGCCCTGCCGTCGGCGGCCATGTTGAACGCCAGCGCCGGCTTCCTGCGCGCCAGCGCGGCCCTTCTGTCGGGGGGCGCGCGCCCCGACCGCATCGCCTTCGCGCAGGCCCACCAGGCGTTCCAGACCGCCGTCGAGACGCTGCGGGCCGGCGGCGGCACCCGCGCCCTTGCCTTCGACGACGCCGCGCGGGTGTTTGGCCTGGTGTTCGCGATGGAGAACCTGTTCGGCAACCTCGGCGACTTCGAGGAACGGGTCGAGGAGACCGTCGGCAAGCCAGGGTAGCGAGAGGCCGGGCCGCGCATTAGCTATGGCCCATGTCGTCTCTGGCTCTCACCGTTTTCCAAGGTCGCGCGGGCGACCGCAATCCCCGGGGCGCGGCCGGCGCCCTGGCGATCGGCGTGGTCCTCGAAGCCCGCCTGGACCGCCGCGCCGAGCGCGTGGGCGTTCAAGCTTCACCCTTGGCCGCCGATTGGCGCGAGGAACTGGAAGCCGCGCGCCCCGGCTTCAGGGCTCTCGCCGCACGGCTGGACTCCGTACTGAGCGACGGCAAGAGCTCGCTGATCATCCAGGGACGGTGCGCCGCCTCGATCGCCACCCTGCCCGTGGTTCTGCGCCATCATCCCGACGCCTTGATCGTTTGGTTCGACGCCCACGGCGACTGCAACCAGCCCGCCCACTCCACCACGGGCTATCTGGGCGGCATGGTCCTGACCGCTGCCGCCGGCGTCTGGGACTCTGGCCTGGGCGACGGGCTGGCGCTGAGCGATGTCCTGCTGGTCGGGGCTCGGGACCTGGACCCGTGCGAGGCCGCGCTGATCGCCGGCGGCGGGCCGCGCCTGGTCACGGCCGGACCCCGGATCGGAGACCGTCTGGCCGCCGCGATCGGCGACCGGCCGGTCTATATCCACCTCGACTGCGACGTCCTGAACCCCGGCCTCGCGCCCACCGAGTACAGCGTCGACGACGGCCTGAGCTTCGCCGACCTCCGCGAGGCCTGCGCCGTCCTGGCCCGCAATCGGGTGATCGGCCTGGAAATCGCCGAGTTCGAGGACGTGTTCGCGGAGACCGGCGAACCGGGCGACGTCGACGCCCTGCTGGACGCGCTGGCGCCGCTGGTCGAACGGCTGACGGCGTAGAGCCTATCCCGCCAGATACGGCTTGTAGCTCTTTTCCTCGACGATCTCCGACCCGACCAGCGCGTTGATCTGGCGCTTCACGGCGGCGCGGCGATCGTTGTCGATATAGACGCGGCGCGCCAGTTCGACGAACTGCGGACCGAAATCCTGACGGCGCTCGCAGTCCCGCTTGCCGTCCTCGATATCCCAAAGGGCGGCGTTGATCTGCGTCAGTTCAGCGATCAGGTCCTCCATCTGCGGCGACGGGGGGATCTCGCGCGCGGCGGTGGCTTCCAGCAGGGCCAGCTCGGCCCGGACGTTGGCCTCCTTGGCCGCGTCGCCGATCCGCGTCGCCTTGACCCGCAGGATGGTGATCTTGTCGATCAGTTCGCCGGCCGAGATCGGGGCAAGGATGGGCATCAGGATACTCCGGCGATCAGGCGCTGCAGGGCGGCCTCGACCACAGCGAGCGGCAGGGCGGCCATGCCCTCTCCGTAGTCCTCGGCGATGAGCAGCTCAAGGCGCGCGGCGGCGGGGCGGAATTTCACCGCCTTGCGACGGGTCTTCTGCAGCGACAGCAGCGGCGCGCCGCCGGCCGCCAGCATGTGGCCTGGTCCGGCGTCATTGGCGACGGCGGCGGTCAATCGACCGGCCAGGGCGATGGCCAGCAGCGGTCCCTTCACCGTGTTGAAGTCGTCGGTACGGTCCTTCTCCGGGAACAGCGCGCCCGGAACCGCCTCGCGCGCCGTCTGGGCGTCGGTCGCCTCGTCGGGGCCAAAGAAGAACACCGCCTTGCGGCCGGACGCTTCGATGCGCCGCGCCAGGTCCAGATAGTTTTCGAGCGGCCAGCGCTTGTCCTGCCCGCCCGCCCCGGGCGCCAGGCCGATATAGACCAGACCACCGCCAGAAGAGTCGGGCAGCAGGACGCGGGCGGCCGCCGTGGCCTTGGGATCGGCCAGGGCCAGGGGGCGGGGCTGGCCGGCTCCATCGGTGGCCAGGGCGAGCAAGGTCGCCAGGCGATCGGCGACGGCGACGGGCCAGCCAGGCTTGCGGGCCTGGGCGGCGGCGGAGACGAAGCGGCCCTTCGCGGCGCGGCCCGCCACCAGGCTGCGGCGCAGGTTCTCCTGAGTGTCGATCACCAGGTCGAAGACCCGGCCGCCGAACGGCCTGACCCATGGCAGAACATCCAGCGCCCCGACCCCGGTCGGGCCCTCGGTCAGGATCTCGTCGACATAACCGGCCACGACCGCTTTGAGCGGACCGGCATAGACGGTCTCGCCCTTGGCCGCGCACCAGGTGATCCGGGCGTCCGGAAAGGCGGCGCGCAATCCGGCGATGAACGGCAGCTTGATCAGGCCGTCGCCGATCACCTCGCCCATGGAATAGATCAGGATCGACAGAACCATGGCCTCGCTTAGGCCTGTCGCATCGCCGCGGTCAACGACGCAAAACACGATGTGAGTAATCACTTGCAGTACGGCGCGGCCGTGTTAGCCTCTGCTCATGAACGCCAAACCCAAGATCGAGCGCGCGGCCCTCGAAGTGTTCGTCGACCGGGGTGTCGATGCGGCCACAACCAAGCTGATCGCCGCCAAGGCCGGCGTGTCGGAAGGCGCGATCTATCGCCACTGGAAGAGCAAGGACGAGCTGGCCGTCGGCCTGTTCATGGCCACCCATCGCCGCCTGTCGGACCTGATCACCGTCAACGCCGACATGGCCAAGGGCATCCAGGCCAAGGCCGCCGCCGTGGTTCGCGCCTATTGCACCGTGGCCGACGAGGACTGGCTGCTGTTCGCCTTCCACCTGCTGCAACTGCACCATTTCCTACCCTACTACCAGGAGGACGGCCGCGATCCGGTGACCATGGTCGAGGATCTGATCAAGCGGGCGATGATGGACGCCGAGCTGCCGCCGGGCGACCCCCGCGTGGTCGCGGCCATGGCCATAGGGGTGATCACCCAGACCGCCCAGAACAAGGCCTATGGCCGCTTGGGCGACGACGCCCTCTCGGCCCACGCGCCCCTGATGACAGCCGCGGTCCAGGCCGTGCTGTCCGCCCGTTGACCTTCAGGAACATCGAACCATGCGCAGCGCGCTGTTCAACGCCTATTACTGGGTTCTTTCGATCTTCTACGGCCTGTCGGCCGCCCTCTCCGCCCTCCTCCCGGGCCGCAAGCCCATCGCCTTCGCGCTGCGGCTCTACAGCCAGCGGATGATCTGGGCGCTGCGCGTCTTCGCTGGCGTGAAGATCGCGCTGAAGGGTCAGGAGAACCTGCCCCAGGGCGCCTTCATCATCGCCGCGAAGCATCACAGCTGGGGCGACGGCTTCGTGATGTTCGCGAATGTCGACAACCTCAGCTTCGTGACCGGCGACCACCTGGAGAAGTTCCCGCTGGTCGGCCAGATCCTCAAGAAATTCGGCGCCATCGTCGTCGACAGCTGCGGCGGGCCGGAAGCCCGCAAGGCGCTGTCGACCAGCGCCGCCCAGGTGGCCGCCGAGGGCCGCCGCATCCTGATCTATCCGGAGGGGCATCTGGCCGCGCCGGGCGAACGGTTCCGCTATCGCACCGGCGTCTATTACATGAGCCAGGACTTCGACCTGCCGGTCGTGCCGGTGGCGACCAACCTGGGGTGCTTCTGGAAGCAGCAGGACAAGGCCAAGACCCCGGGTACGGCCACCATCGAATTTTTGCCACCCTTGCTCCAAGGCCTGTCCAAGACCGAGTTCATGGCCCGGCTGGAGGACGTCATCGAGACCCGCACCAACCAGCTGATCGCCCAGGCGCGCGGCGAGCCGGTGAAGCCGTCGGTGCTGGTGGAGTGGAACGGCCGCCGGAACGTGGCCACCGCCGAGCGCCAGCCGCGTATCGCCTGATCGGCTGGCTTCCGCCCATCCTTGGAAGAGAAAAGCGCCTAGACCTTCAGCCGCACAGCCCTGGGGCTTAGCCGGCTCAGCAAAGCTCTCAGCGGGTCGTCGCCCGGCTTGATCCCCGCGGCCTCGACGGTCTCGCGTCGCGCCAACACCGCCAGCGGGCGCCCCGGCAGGCCCAGGAGGCCAGGCTCGGCGATCCAGGCCGGCCTGCCGCCTACGCCCGCCAGGTGAGCCTCGACCGGGATCCGCCAAGCGTCCGGCAAGGCCAGGTTTTCGTCCAGCGCCAAGATCCAGGCGCCCCGGGTCGCGGCGCAGCCGGCCGCCAGGCGCGTTCCCGCATCGCCGGCCGCCTGGACCACCGTGGCGCCGCTATCCTCGGCGATGGCCAGGGTGGCGTCGGTCGAGCCGGCGTCGGCGAACACCACCGCCTTGACCAGACCATCGACGGCGGCGGGCACCAGGACGGTCAGGACCGCGACGAGGCGGGCGGCGCTGTTGTGGGTCGGCAGAACGACGGTGATCATGGCCCTGCTTCAGGGCATGGCGGGCGTCAGGTCAAGCCGAGACTTGGCGGCGCGAAGCATGTCATAGCCGCCCCATGATCCCGACTGAGATTCGCCAAAAGCCCTACGCCGCCTTCCTGTTCGACATGGACGGCACGCTGCTCACCTCCATCGCCGCGGCCGAGCGGGTCTGGGGCGACTGGGCTCGCCGGCACGGGCTGGACGTCGAGACCTTCCTCCCGACGGTGCACGGCGTCCGCGCGGAAGAGACGATCCGGCGCCAAAACCTGATCGGCGTCGATGTCGCCCAGGAAGTCGCGGCGATCCTCGCCGCCGAAGTGGCCGATATCGAGGGCGTCGCGCCGATCGCCGGCGCAAAGGCGTTCCTGGACGCCCTGCCCGCCCGGCGCTGGGCCGTGGTGACCTCGGCTCAGCGCGAGCTGGCCCTGCGGCGCCTGGGGGCCGCCGGCCTGCCGATCCCCGACGTGATGATCACCGCCGAGGATGTCGCGCACGGCAAGCCCGCCCCTGACGGCTACGCCCTGGCCGCCCGACGCCTGGGCGTCACCAGCGACGCCTGCCTGGTGTTCGAGGACGCCCCCGCCGGCGTGCTGGCCGGTGAGGCGGCCGGCGCCGAGGTGATGGTGGTCACCGCCGCCCATCGCCATCCGTTCGACACCGACCACCCGACGATCGCCGACTATTCGCAGGTCCGCACCGTGATCGGGGCGGACGGCTTGCGCCTGTTTCCGCTCTAAAGCGTCGCGGCCCTAGAACAGCGACAACTGATCCCCCGCCTTGGGCGGCACGGCGAACTGGGTCAGATCCAACGGGTCCAGCTTGCGGTCCAGTCCGAACCGCGTGCGCGCCAGCTTGAATCGCTGGCTCATGACCTCGGCCACCGGGCCTTCGCCCGTCATCCGCTTGCCCCACTCGGAGCTGTAGGCCGCGCCGCCGCGCATCTGGCGCACCAGCGACATCACCCGCTTGGCGCGGTCTGGATGCTCGGCGGCCAGCCATTCCTCGAACAGGTCCTTGATCTCCAGCGGCAGGCGTACGGCGACGTAGCCGGCCGTGGTCGCGCCGGCCGCGGCCGCGGCCTCGAGCACGGCCTCCATCTCGTGGTCGTTCAACGACGGGATCGAGGGGGCGAACATCACCGTGGTCGGCACCCCGGCCGCCGTCAGCTGGCGCACCGCGTCGATCCGGCGCTTGGGTGTCGCGGCCCGCGGCTCCATGCTGCGCGACAGCCGGTGGTCCAGGCTGGTGATCGACACCGCCGCCCGCGCCAGCCCCGCCCGGCCCATCGGTCCCAGGATGTCGAGATCGCGGGTGATCAGGTTCGACTTGGTGATGATCGAGAACGGGTGGCGAAAGCGCGCCAAGGTCTCGAGCACCGCCCGCGTCACGCGCAGCGTCTTCTCGTCGGGCTGATAGGGATCGGTGTCGCCGCCGATATGGATGACCTTGGGCGCGTAGCTCGGCTTGGACAGCTCGCGCTCCAGCAGCTTGCCGGCCTCGGGCTTGAAATAGATTTTCGTCTCGAAATCCAGGCCCGGCGAATGACCCAGATAGGCGTGGGCCGGCCTCGCATAGCAGTAGATGCAGCCGTGACTGCAACCGCGATAGGGATTGATCGAGCTTTCGAAACCGATGTCGGGACTGTCGTTGCGGGCGATGATGGTCCTCGACTTCATCGGCGCAACGGTGGTGGCGATCTGGGCCGGCTCCTCCTCCTCGCCCCAGCCGTCGTCGAAGGCTTCGCTGACATCGGATACGAAGCGGCTGGTGCGGTTGGACTTGGCCCCACGACCCCGCGCGTGGGACGGCGGGTGACCGGGAAGATTGGCGGGAGCGACCATGGGACGATCATGACCCCTCGCCGGGAACATTTCAAGAACATGATCCTATCGCAACGGGTCGCGGCGCGATTTCGAGGCAGGTTTCGCTCAATCGCACCTACAGGCTTGAGCTTGGCTGACAGTCGGGAAGGCTCATGCCAATTTCGCCCGCCGCGAGGGCGTGCTGGGCGACGGGCCCAGCCCCTCCGCACCAGGAGCCTCCCGATGACCAGCAAGCCGCAAGACCCGATCGAAGCCGAAGTCGAAGCGCCGCATACCGCCAAGGTCGGCGTGATCGACACCGGCCACAACGTGACCAGCTTCAACGACGAGCCGATCAACGGCCTCCTGGCCGACATCGCCGACGGCGACGCCTGATCGCGAGGGGCGTCACCGCCTTGGCGCCGCGATCGCAGGCGACGACGCTCCGTCCACTTCCAGCGGAATCATCGAGCTGCAAAACAGATCGAAATAAATCTTCTAGATGACGTTATTGCGACACCAGACCAATACAAATTCCGCCAGAATTTGACATTACATTGTTCGATATGACTACTTTCTAAGCTTGGAGACACCTAAGATCCACCCCTTGCATTGCGGCGCGATGTCGCGAATGCTAGCCCAATAGGAACTGCACCTGACGCGAGCAGGCGCGGAGAACTTCGGACGAAAGGCGGTTGGCTGAGCATGACATCCTCGGGCGCGAACCGGTCTTCCACCCTGCCCCGCGACCAGACCCTGATCCTGGCGCGTCTGGTCACCGACGCTTCGCAGGCTTTCGACCGCGACCCGGAGGCGGCGCGCGAATTGGTGCGGCGCGCCAGCCAGATGCTGGAGGCCGAGGTTCAGCGCCTGAGCCGCGACCCGCAGACCGGCAAGCTGGCGCCTTGGCAGGTGCGCACGGCCAAGGCCTTCATCGACCAGAACAGTGACCGCAACCTGCAGGTCCGCGACGTGGCCGCCGCGGTTCGGCTAAGCCCGAGCTACTTCTCGCACGCGTTCAAGGAGAGCTTCGGCCAAGCCGCCAAGAGCTACATCATCGGGCGGCGGATCGCGCGCGCCAAGCATCTCATGCTGACCACGAGCGACAGCCTGGCCCACATCGCCCTAGCCTGCGGCTTCTCCGATCAGGCGCATTTCTGCCGGACGTTCGGCGCCCTGATCGGCCAGACGCCCAGCCGCTGGCGGCGCGGGCGGCAAGAACGGCCGGCCGACCTTCCAGCGCTGGCGGCCTGAACCTTTCGAGGACGACGCGCAGACAACCGCCGCCCCTTGTCCCCGCGCCGGCCGAGCCCCAAATTTGAGTCTCCAGCAGGAGATCGATTTGTCTACACCGTTCCAAGGGCATGAGGTCGAGGCGCGGCTGCGGCCCGCCGTCAGCGCCTACGCCTTCGACCTTGATCGCGCATTGTCCGCCGTCGTCGCCCTGGAGGCGCGGGTTCCGGCCGACGCCTTCACGGCCCAGATCCTGGGCACCGAGCGGCTCGGCAACGGCGTGGTGATCAGCGAGAACGGCCTGGTGCTGACCATGGGCTACCTGATCACCGAGGCCAGCCAGGTCGTGCTGACGCTGAACGACGGCGCCCGCGTGCCCGCCCACGTGCTGGGTTTCGACTCGCAGACCGGGCTGGGCCTGGTGCAGGCGCTGGAGCCGCTGGGCTTGCCGCCCCTGCGCCTGGGAACCTCGCGCGACCTCGACGCCGGAAGCGCCGTCGTCATCGCCGGAGCGGGCGGACGGTCGCACGCGGCCGCCGGCCAGGTGCTGACCCGCATGCCGTTCGCCGGCTACTGGGAATATCTGCTGGACGACGCGATCATCACCGAGCCGGCCCATCCGCACTGGAGCGGCGCGGCGCTGATCGGCGCCCAGGGCGAGTTGGTCGGCGTCGGCTCGCTCAGCCTGGCGGGCCAGTCGCGCGGCGGCTTGGCCAAGCCGATGAACATGTTCGTGCCGGTCGATCTGCTGCCGCCGATCCTGGACAGCCTGGCGCGCGGCAAGCCGGCGCATCCTCCCCGCCCCTGGCTGGGGGTCTTCGCTCAGGAAACCGAGTCGCAGGTCATTCTGGTCGGCGTTTCTCCGGGCAGCCCCGCGGCTCGCGCCGAACTGCGCGCCGGAGACCTGATCCTGGCCGTCGCCGGAGACGAGGTGTCCGACCTGACCGAGTTCTACACCGCCCTCTGGGACCAGGGACCGGCCGGCGTCACGATCCCGCTGCGCATCCAGCGCGAGCAGGACGTGTTCGAGGTCGAGATCCGCTCGGTCGACCGCAACGCGCTGCTGAAGAAGCCCAGGCTGAACTAGCGGCGCCAAGGCCGGATACGCGAGACCGCGTCGCCACCCAAACCAGGAGCGCGACTCGCGCCGCGCCGCGGGAACAGCCGCCGGACTGTTCGTCGAATTCGAGGGAGAAGGTGGAGGCCCGGCCCGGAATCGAACCGGGGTGCACGGATTTGCAATCCGCTGCGTCACCACTCCGCCACCGGGCCATCCGGGTCAACGCAAAGCAGCGTCGGCGAAGAGGTCGGTTCGAATACAGGAGCCCGCAGGCCTAGGCAATGGCCATGATGGCCGGGTTCAACAGGTCTTTTCGAGCAGCAGCGCCTTGGTCAGGAAGGCGCGATCCTGACCGGCCACGCTCAACCCCGCCTCGCCGAACAGGGCCCGCAGATCGCTCGCGGCGTAGCTGGAATAATAGGGTTCGTGGAAATAGGCGGGAAAGGCCTCCAACAGCCGCGCAAGGTCCGGTTCGTCCTCGGGCTGCACGGAATCGGCGAAGGCCAATACCCCGCCGGGTTTGAGCACCCGGGCGATCTCGGCGGCGACCCCGGCGCGCACGCGCGGCGGCAGCTCGTGGAACAGGTACACGCAGGTCACCGCGTCGAGGCTGGCGTCGGCGAAGGGCAAGGCTTCGGCGTTCGCCTGCACCCCGCCTCGACCCGAGCGGCTGCGCGCGGCGGCGAGATAGGCGCGCGACAGGTCCAGACCCGCTATGGCGGCGCGCGGGAACGCCGCGTCCAGATCGCACAGGAACGAGCCTGAGCCGCAGGCGATGTCGACCAGCTTCAGGCCGCGCTGGTCCTTGCCCTTCCAGTGCCGGGCCAGCAGCGACAAGGCCCGGCGGCGCATCGCCCCGGCCGCGCCGGAGAACAGCGCCTCGACCTGGGCCTCGTACCGGCGGGCGGAGGCGTCGGTGAACCAGCCGCCCGACTGATAGTGGAAATTCTGCCGGTAGTAGTTCGGGTAGCCCTCGCTCTCGGGCTCCTCTCGCACCTCCACGCCGTCGCCGCGACGGCGGCGGCGATCGACGGCGCGGGCGTCGGCGATCACGTCGAGCGCTTGGCGGAAGGCGTCGGCGGGGTTGCGGGGGCCGTCCCCGACCGGCGGATAGAGGCCGGCGGCGACGTCGGCCGCGTCCTTGTCGAAGGCGGCCAGATAGGCCTTGCGCAGCCGGGCGGCGGAGATCGGCGGTCCCTGCGGCTCGAACCGGGTCTTGGCCTCGCCGTGCGTCGGCCGGGCCAGAGCGCGGGTCACGCCGCCGGCGGCGGTCCACCAGGCGGCCTTGACCGCCGCCTTGGCCCTCTGGCTGGCGCCGTCCAGGGCGAAAGCCGCGCGGCCCTTGGGCCCGGCCTCCCGGGGCTCTCCGCGATCGTCGCGCCGCTCGTCCATCGTCGTCTCCAGGAACGCCTCCCGAGAAGAAGACGTCCTACCGCGAAAATACCCCGACGAGCTCAATATGGGGCGACCATAGGAACTGGTCCACCGGCAAGACCCGCTCGAGGCGGAAGCCGGCCTCGACCAGGATCTTGGCGTCGCGGGCGAAGGTCGCCGGATTGCACGACACCCCGACCACCCGAGCCACCTTCGACTTGGCGATCTCGACATGCTGTTCGAAGGCGCCGGCCCGGGGCGGATCGAGCACGGCCACGTCGACCTTGTTCAGCTCGGTCGACAGCACCGGCCGGCGGGTCAGGTCGCGGGCCTCGGCGGTGATCGCCTTCAGGCCGTTGGCGGTTCCGACCGCGCCCTTCAGGGCGGCGATGGCCGGGGCGGAGCTGTCGGCGGCGTACACCCCGCCGATCTCGGCCAGGCGGAAGGTGAAGGTGCCCACGCCGCTGAACAGGTCGACGATACGCGAGGCGCCCTGGGCCGCCTCGACCGCGAACTCGACCATAGCCTTCTCGGCCTGGGGCACCGCCTGCAGGAAGCTGCCGGCCGGCAGGGAGACGATGGCCGGACCCAGCTTCACCATCGGCTGGCGGGCCATGTAGATCATCTCGCCGGCCATGGTCACCCGGGCGAAGTCATGCTCGCCGGCGATCGTCGCCGCGCGGACCCGGGCGTCGGCCGACAGGCCGCCGCTCTTGGCCTCGACGCCGGTGATGTCGATGTCCAGGCCTGTCGCGGTCAGGGTCACATGCAGGGTCGGGGCCGATTTGGGATGCTCCAGGAACGGCGCGGCCAAGCGGGCCAGGGCCGGAAAGGCCGCGACCAGCTTGGGATTCGACACCGGGCAGGTTTCGATCCGCGCCAGGTTCCACGAGCGGCGCTCCTTGAAGCCCAGCCGCGCCCCGCCCTTGCCGCCCCGGGCGTGCAGGGCGACGCGGCGGCGCGAGGCCGGCGGCGAGGCGAAGGTCGGCAGGACCTCGGTCTCCAGTCCCTCGCGGGCCAGCTGGAACTGGATTTGCTCGCGCTTCCATTCCAGGTACGGCTTGGCGTCCCAGTGCTGGAAGGCGCAGCCGCCGCAGACGCCGAAGTGCGGGCACGGCGGCAGGACGCGATCGGGGCTGGGCTCCAGCACCTCGACCAGCTCGCCGCGGTTGCCGGTCATTTCGGCGGTGATCCGTTCGCCCGGCAGGGTCAGGGGGACGAAAGAGCCCTCGGCGATGCCGTCGCCCTGGGCGCCGACCGCCTGGATCCTCAGTTCACGCATGGATAGTCCAATTTCCGGCCGTCCAGCGGGTGGAACCCCACCACGCGCGACCATTCAGTTGACGAGTCGGGCGCTTGGCCCGCCATGCCTGCGCCACGATCGGCGCAGACAAGCTTTCGGACGCTCCCCATAGCGCATTCGCCGCCAATGCGCGTGAGCGAAAAGGAATGGACGCCGCCGGAGACCCGGCGCGTGAACGAAGATGAACGGGTCGCTCAACGGCCGTTCATGTGGCGTTTGGCATTTTAGGTCGGTAAGGCAGGCCCGAGCATCGGCGGACCTGGTCGGAGGAGTTTTCCATGATGTTCAAGACCGTTCTCGGCGTCGCCGCCGCGGCCGCCCTCGCCGGCGCCCTGGCCCCGTCGATGGCCTCCGCCCAGGCCTATGGCGGCTACAGCGGCTCCGGCGCCTATGCTGGCGGCAGCGGCTATGACGGCAACGGCTATTACTACGACCCCTGCCGCCGCAGCACGACGCAGCGCGGCACGGGCGGCGGTCTGGCCGGCGCGGGCATCGGCGCGGCGATCGGCAGCGGCGTGGCCGCCAAGGGTGCCCGCACCGAGGGCGCGGTGCTGGGCGGCCTGCTGGGCGCGATCGCCGGGTCGGCCATCGGCCGCAATTCGGCGGCCTGCGCCCCGGGCGCCAACCCGCCCCCGCCGCCTCCGCCCGCCTATAACCAGGGCGCCTATAACGACAGCTACCGCCCCGACCCGTCCTATCGCGAAAGCCGCTACGACGACCGCCGCGACGACGACTACACCTACGAGTCCGAGCGCTCCTACGTCATGGGCGACAGCAAGACCGAAGCCAACGGCTGCACCCTGGCCGAAAGCCCGATCTACCTGCCCGACGGCCGCACCCAGAAGCGCTTCGTCCGCGTCTGCCCGGACGCCTCGGGCCGCTATCAGGTCGTCGACTAGGCCTGAGCGTTTCTTATTCGATGGTCTTGGGGCCGCCGGCGTTCGCGCCGGCGGCCTTTTTACAGGTCGGTCTCAGGAAGCCTGGTCTTTGACGGCCCAGAGCAGGTGCTCGACCTGTCCGTCGCCGCCGGTAATCGGGCTCTGGGTCAGGCCCTTGATCGTCCAGCCGGAGTCCTCGACGAAGGCCGAGACCGAGGCGATGCAGTCGGCGATGATGGCCGGATCCTTGACCAGGCCGTTCTTGCCCACCCGGTCGCGGCCCGCCTCGAACTGCGGCTTGATCAGACAGACCAGGTCAGCGCCCGGCTCGGCCAGGTCCAGGGCGACCGGCAGGCATTTCTCCACCGAGATGAAGCTGACGTCGCTGACCACCAGGCTGGGAGCGTCTTCCAGATAGCCTTCGTCCAGGATCCGCGCATCGACGCCCGACAGATCCACGACGCGCTCGTGATGGGCCAGGCGCGGGTGCAATTGCTCGCGGCCGACATCGCAGGCGTAGACCTTGACCGCGCCGCGCTCCAGCAGCACCTCGGTGAAGCCGCCGGTCGAGGCGCCGACGTCCAGGGCGATCCGCTCGCCCACCTTGATCGGCCAAAGGTCCAGGGCGTGAACCAGTTTCAGAGCGCCGCGTCCGACCCAGGGATGCGGCGGCCGGCCGTCCAGCGTGACGGTGTCTTCCAGCAGCTCCGAGGGCTTGGCGACCGCCTTTCCGTCGGCGGTGATCAAGCCGGCCTCGATGGCGGCGCGGGCCTTGGCCCGGCTGTCGAACAGGCCGGTCTCGACCAGCAGGATGTCGGCGCGCTTACGTGTCATGGACGGGGTCTAGCACGTTCGCGCGCCGATGGGCCTAGCCGTCAGCCCTCGACGAACACCTTCTTCAGCTCGTTCTTCATGATCTTGCCGTTGGCGTTGCGCGGCAGGGTCTCGGGCCAGAACACCACCTTCACCGGCACCTTGAAGGCGGCCAGGCGATCGGCGACGAAGGCGCGCAGTTCGGCCTCGGTGGCCTCCGAGCCGGGCTTCAGGGTGACCACGGCCGCCGGCTCCTCGCCCAGGGTCTTGTGCGGGATGCCGACCAGGGCCGCGTCCATCACGGCGGGGTGGTCATAGAGAAGGTTCTCGACCTCGATGCAGTAGATGTTCTCGCCTCCGCGGATCAGCATGTCCTTGGCCCGGTCGATGATGTAGCAGAAGCCCTCCTCGTCCAGCCGCGCCAGGTCTCCGGTGCGCACCCAGCCGTCGACGAAGGTCTGGGCCGTGGCCTCGGGCTTGTTCCAATAGCCCTTCACCACCTGCGGGCCCTTGCACCACAACTCGCCGACCTCGCCGATCGGCAGCTCGCGATACGGCGCCTCCAGGGTCATGATCTTCAGGTCGGTGACCGGCACGGCCGGGCCGCAGCTGTCGGGGCGGTTCTCATAGTCTTCCGCCGAGTTGCTGGTGGCGGTGGCCGAGGTCTCGGTCATGCCCCAGCCGTTGCCGGGCGAGCTCTTGGGCCACAGCTCCTTGATCTTGCGCACCAGTTCCGGGGCCGACGGCGCGCCGCCATAGGCCACGGTCTCCAGCGACGACAGGTCGTAGTTCGGGCGGCTGGGATGCTCGATGATCTGCCAGGCGATGGTCGGCACCCCGCCCATCTGGGTCAGCTTCTCGTCCTGGATCAGCTGCATGGCCTTTTCCGGATCCCACTTGCGGATCATGGCCAGCTTGGCGCCGCCGAACAGCGACGGGTTCATCACCGCGAAACAGCCCGTGGCGTGGAAGAACGGCACCGAGATCAGCGAGCCCTTCTGCGGCAGGCTGGGATCGGGCTGGGGCGGCGCCTCGCCGCGGCGCAGGAAGCTGCGGGCGCTGGCGGCGGCGGCGGCGAAGATGTTGCTGTTGACCGCCCGGTGCGTGGCTAGGGCGCCCTTGGGTTTGCCCGTCGTGCCGGAGGTGTAGAAGATCGTCGCGTCGTCTTCCGGACCCAGTTCGACGGTCGACAGCGGCTTTTCGTCCAGCTTGATCCAGTCGTTGGGGCAGCCGATCACCGACTCCAGCCGCTTCACATACGGGTGGGCGATATCCTCCTTGGAACGGCTGACATAGACCCGCTTGAGTTCGGGGCAGTTGTCGAAATGCTCCTTGAGACGCTCGTAGCGCTCGACGTCCATCACGGCCAAGGACGCGCCGCTGTCGACCAGGCCGTATTCCAGCTCCTGACCCGTCCACCAGGCGTTCAGCGGCGTCAGGATCGCGCCGATCGACAGGCCAGCATAGAAGGCCACCGGCCATTCCGGCAGGTTGCGCATGATGATCGCGACGCGGTCGCCCTTCTTGACGCCGGCCGCTTCCAGTTCGGCGGCGAATACGGTGACGGCGCGATAGAAGGCTTCGAAGCTGACCCGCTCGTCCTCATGGACCAGATAGATCCTGTCCCCATGCGTGCGGCCCACCAGCAGGGTGTCGCGCAGGGTCGGCGGGCAGTTTTTCCAGACCCGGGTCTTCACGCCCCGGATGTCGATCTCCTCCATCTCGCCGGGCGAGCCGGGGGCGGTGATCATGGCGTAGGCCTGTTGCACCGACATGGCCGGCCAGGGAGTCGAGGGAATGGAGGCGGCCTGGGTCATCGTTACTCTCCCGGTATGTGCGTCGCGCTTCGCTGGCCGAGCACGTTTCCCTGGGGAGAAAGCACAGGCCGAGGCGCGATGCAAACATCTGTTCGAACGTAACGGAACAACGATAAGTTAGAGGCGAAGATCCCATCAGGAAGGAAGCCCCCGCCGCGAGAGGGTCACGCCGCTTGCCGCCGTTCGGGGAGCGCCCTAACTCGGGTTACCGAAACAGGGAGTCGTCGCATGCGTCCGTGGATCTCCAGCCTCGCCTTGGCCGCCGCCCTCGTCTTGGCCGGCCCCGGCCTGGCCGCGCCGTCGCCCGTTCCGGTGGCAACCGCTCCCGACGCCGCCCTCGCCGCACGCCTGGACAAGGTGGTCGACGCCGCCGTCGCCGAGCATCGGCTGGTCGGCGCGGTGGTGCTGGTCGCTCGCGACGGTCAGGTCGTCTATAAGCGCGCGGCCGGCCTGGCCGACCGCGAATCCGGCCGCGCCATGCGCGAGGACGCGGTCTTCCGCTTTTCCTCGGTCACCAAGCCGTTCGTCAGCGCGGCCGTGATGAAGCTCGTCGAGGACGGCGTTCTGCGGCTCGACGATCCGGTGACCCAGTACCTGCCGGACTTCCGCCCCAAGCTGGCCGACGGGACCCAGCCGGTCATCACCCTGCGCCAGCTTCTGAACCACACCAGCGGCCTGACCTACGGCCTGGCCGAAAAGCCGTCCCACCCCTATCATCGGCTGGGCGTCTCGGACGGGATCGACCTGTCAGGCGTCACCCTGGACGAGAACATCCGCCGCCTAGGCCAGGCGCCGCTGGCCTTCCCGCCCGGCTCGACCTGGCGCTATTCGCTGGCCATCGACGTGCTGGGCCGCGTGATCGAGAAGGCGACCGACAAGCCGTTGCCCCAGGTGGTGGCCGAGACGGTCACCGGGCCGCTGGGCCTGGCCGATGCGGGCTTCACGGCCCGCGACCCGGCCCGCCTGACCGCGGCCTATTTCAACGCCGAGCCCGCGCCCAGGCGGATGACCGACAATCTCGACGTTCCGCTCGGCGCCACCGCCGTGCGCTTCGCACCGAGCCGGGCGACCGACAAGACCGCTTTCCCGTCCGGCGGCGCGGGCATGGCCGGCACGGCCGGCGACGTCCTGACCCTGCTGGAGGCCGTGCGCAAGGGCGGCGCGCCGATCCTGAAGGCCTCGACCGTGGCCGAGATGACGAAGGACCAGGTCGGCGCCCAGGCGGCGACGCAGGGGCCCGGCTGGGGCTTTGGCTATGGGTGGGCGGTGCTGGACGATCCGGCCGTCGCCAAGACCCCGCAGGGCGCGGGCACGCTGGCCTGGGGCGGCGTCTATGGTCACAACTGGTTCGTCGATCCCAAGAACCGCCTGACGGTGGTGATCATGACCAACACGGCGTTCGAGGGCATGAACGGCCCCTTCACGACGCAGGTGCGCGACGCCGTCTACGGGCGTTGACGCGCGGAAGGAACAGGTCGGCGGGCCTTTTCCTGGTGGCCAGACTTTAGGCCGGACGCACTTTCGCTGGAGCCCTGGCGGGCGTATCCTACGGAGGTTGCCGGCCTTTCGCGCCGGCAACGTGGCTGTCGGCCATGGTGACCCTCGGCCTCCGGAGAGGTCCAGATGAAAACCCTTCTGACAACACTCGCCGCCGTAGGCCTGCTGGCGGCGCCCTTGCTGTCCGCGCCGCAGCAGGCGCAGGCGCAGTCACACGGCGGCGGTCGTGGGGGCGGCGGTCATGGCGGCGGCTATCACGGCGGTGGCGGCTACCACGGTGGCGGATATCACGGTGGAGGCGGCCACTATCACGGCGGCTACCATGGCGGTTACGGCTATGGTCACGGCGGCCATTGGGGCGGCTACGGCTATTACAGCGGCGTCGGATTTGGCCTGGCCCTGGGGACGGCCTATTCCTATCCGTACTGGTCGGGCTATTACGGCTATCCGGGCTATTACGCCGCCCCGACGATCATCGAGCACACCGAGACCGTCTATCGCGATCGGGCCGACGGGCCCGCGCCGGACTATATCCCGGCCTATCGCGACGCCCCCGCCGCGCAGGACGCCGCTCCGTCGCCGGCTTGCGGCGCATGGTCCTGGGACCCCGCCAACGATCGGTACGACTGGATCCCCTGCACCGCCTCGCAGGCGCCCTCGCCGGCCCCGCCGCCGGTACCGCCGCAAGCCCCGCCCAAGGACTCCGGCTGGAGGCCGCCGAGCGAACAACGTTAGGTTTCCGACCCATTTTGACCGCATCAGCGTCGCGTCGGCGCCCCAAAGTCGCGTCAGCCTGAAGGAACGTCGGGGGACGTTTCGACAGATGGGAAACCGCATGCGTTCATTTCTGACCCTTGGCGCCGCCACGATCGCGCTCGCCTTCGCCGCGCCCGCCTTGGCGCAGACCGCTTCCGCCCCCGCCGCCGACCCGGCGGCGTCCGCCCAGGCTCCGGCCAGCGGCGCCGCCGCCACCACGGCTCCCGCCACGGCGCCGGCCACGGCCGCCGCCGCCCCGGTCACCGCCGGTCAGCCCGTCAAGGACAACTCCGGCGCCGTCATCGGTTCGGTCGCCGAGGTCAAGCCCGACGCCAGCGGCAAGTCGATGGCCACGATCAAGATGGACGACAAGACCTTCGCGGTCGACGTCGCCAACCTGGCCGTCCGGGACGGCGCGACCCTGATCAACGCCTCCAAGGCCGAGATCGAGGGCATGCTGGGGGGCGCGAAGAAGTAAGCGCCTCGGCGCGCTGACGGGGACGCCCGCCTGCGGGCGTCCCCGAGCCCTCAGATCACCCGACCGCTTCCAACCGGACCAAGGCCGCCTCGAGCTTGGCCTTGGCGGCCTCGGCCTCGGCCAGGCGTTCGCGGTTTTCCTCGACCACTTCCTCCTTGGCGCGGGCCAGGAAGTCGGGATTGTTCAGCTTCTTGCCGGTCTTCTCGATCTCGCCGACGTGGCCGGCGATTTCCTTGGCCAGGCGCGCCTTCTCGGCCGTCAGGTCGATGAACTCGGCGATGGCCAGGGCGCCGGTCGCCTCGCCCAGCACGAACGGCACGGCGCCGGCCGGGGCCGCATCCGCCTCGCGGGCGCTGTCCAGGCGGGCCAGGGTCAGCAGCAGGTCGCGGTGGCGCGCCAGCCGGGCCTTGGTCTCGGCGTTGGCGCCGATCACCGACAGCGGCGGCTTGGCGCCCGGCGGCACGTTCATCTCGGCGCGCACCGAGCGGATCTCGCCGACCGTGTCGACCAGCCAGCCGATCTCGGCCTCGGCGTCGGCGTCGATCCAGCTCTCCGGCAGGTCCGGCCACTTCTCGACGATCAGCATGCCCGTGCGCGGCGCGCCGAACTCGGCGGTCTTGTCCCACAGCTCCTCGGTGATGAACGGCATCACCGGGTGGAGAAGCTTGAGGATCACGTCCAGCGCCCAGGCGGCCGTGGCGCGGGTCTCGGCCTTGGCCTCGGCGTCGTCGCCGTTGAGGATCGGCTTGGCCAGTTCCAGGTACCAGTCGCAGAACACGTTCCAGATGAAGCGGTACAGCGCGGTGGCGGCGGCGTCGAAGGACGGCTCCTCCAGGGCGCGCGTCACCTCGGCGGCGGTCTTGACCGTCTCGCCGCGGATCCACTTGTTGATCGGCTGCTTCACGGTCGAAGGGTCGAAGCCCTCGACGCGAACGCACTCGTTCATCTGGGCGAAGCGCGAGGCGTTCCACAGCTTGGTGCCGAAGTTGCGGTAGCCCTCGATGCGCTGCTTGCTGAGCTTGATGTCGCGGGCCTGGCCCGACATCGCCGTCATGGTGAAGCGCACCGCGTCGCAGCCCAGTTCGTCGATCAGGACCAGCGGGTCCATCACATTGCCCTTGGACTTGCTCATCTTGGCGCCCTTCTCGTCACGGACGAGGGCGTTGATGAACACCTGCTTGAACGGGACTTCGCCCATGAAGTGGATGCCCATCATCATCATCCGGGCGACCCAGAAGAAGATGATGTCGAAGCCGGTGACCAGGGTGCTGGTCGGGTAGAAACGCTGCAGGTCGTCGGTGTTCTCGGGCCAGCCCAGGGTCGAGAACGGCCACAGGGCCGAGCTGAACCAGGTGTCGAGGACGTCCTCGTCGCGCTTCAGCACCGGGGCCTCGTCGCCATAGTGCAGGATGGCCGCCGCCAGGGCCTCTTCCTCGGTCTCCTCGACGAAGATATGGCCGTCCGGCCCGAACCAGGCCGGGATGCGATGGCCCCACCAGAGCTGGCGCGAGACGCACCAGGGCTCGATGTTGCGCAGCCACTCGAAGTAGGTCTTTTCCCAGTGCCTGGGCTCGAAGACGGTCGCGCCCTCCTCCACCGCCTGCAGGGCCGGCTGGGCCAGGGTCTTGGCGTCGACGTACCACTGGTCGGTCAGGTAGGGCTCGATGACCACGCCCGAGCGGTCGCCGTGCGGGACCATGTGCTTGGTCTTCTCGATCTCGCGCAGCCAGCCGTCTTCCTCGGCCTTGGCGACGATCGCCTTGCGGGCCACGAAGCGGTCGAGGCCGCGATAGGCCTCCGGGACCTCGTCGTTCAGCCGCGCGTCGGGCGTCAGGATGTTGATCGCCGGCAGGCCGTGGCGCTTGCCGACGCCGAAGTCGTTGAAATCATGGGCCGGCGTGATCTTGACCGCGCCCGAGCCCTTGGTCGGGTCGGCATAGTCGTCGGCGACGATCGGGATGCGGCGGCCGACGATCGGCAGGATCACGTCCTTGCCGACCAGGTCCTTGTAGCGTTCATCCGACGGATGGACGGCCACGGCGGTGTCGCCCAGCATCGTTTCCGGACGCGTGGTGGCCACGACGATGAAGTCACGGGTCTCGAACTCGGTGGCCTTGCCGTCCTCGTCGAAGGCGACCGGATATTGGAAGGTCACGCCGTCGGCCAACGGATAGGCGAAGTGCCAATAGGCGCCGTCGACTTCCCGCTGCTCGACCTCGAGGTCGGAGATGGCGGTCTGGAACTGCGGGTCCCAGTTGACCAGGCGCTTGTCGCGATAGAGCAGGTTCTGCTTGTAGAGCTGGACGAACACCTTGCGGACGGCGGCCGACAGCCCCTCGTCCAGGGTGAAGCGCTCGCGCGACCAGTCGCAGCTGGCGCCCAGGCGGCGCAGCTGGTTGGTGATGGCCCCGCCGCTCTCGGCCTTCCACTCCCAGACCTTCTCGACGAAGGCCTCGCGGCCCATCTCGCGACGACCGATATTGCCGGCGGCGGCCAGCTGGCGCTCGACGACCATCTGGGTGGCGATGCCGGCGTGGTCGGTGCCCGGCAGCCACAGGGCCGACTTGCCGCGCATGCGGTGGAAGCGCGTCAGCACGTCCTGCAGCGTGTTGTTCAGGGCATGGCCGATATGCAGCGAGCCCGTGACGTTGGGCGGCGGGATAACGATCGTGAACGACTCGGCGTTCGGGTCCTCGCTCGGCTTGAAGGCCCCGGAGGCCTCCCAGGCGGCGTACAGACGAGGCTCGACGGATTTGGGATCGAAGGTCTTTTCAAGCATGGCGGAGCGGGTATGCCATCTGCGGCCGTCCGGCGAAACCGTGGGCCTTGGTTCAATTGGGATTTTGAGACGGAAAAAGGCGGCCGCCGGAGCGACCGCCTTCTCGGATTTCATGGATTGCAACCTCCTGCGTCCTTCGAGGCCCGTTGCACGGGCTCCTCAGGACAAGGAATTCAGAAGCAACCCACCGTCCTCATCCTGAGGCGCGCGCCGAAGGCGGGCCTCGAAGGACGCACGACGGTTGAAGCGTTATACGCGGCCGCGAGCGATGCGGCTGACTTCTTCCTCGACCTTGGTCTCGACAATGCGCGGCAGGTTCTGGTCCAGCCACTCCTTGAGCAGCGGGCGCAGCAGCTCGCGCACCACGTCCTCGAGCGTGCGGCCGTCCTTGGGCAGCAGGAGGGCCGAGCTCAGGCTGCCGAACGCGCTGGCGGCCAGGCTGGCGGCGTGGTCGCCGACCAGATTGTCGGCCACTTCGTCGCGCGAAAAGCCCTGGATCGGCTCGGGCGCCGGCGCGGCGGCCGGCGGCGGAGCCGGTTCCGGCTCGGGTTCCGGCGAATAGACATCGATGTCGCCCATGGTCTCGACGGGCGCGGCGGGCTCGATCGGATCGGTCAGCTCCAGGACGTCGTCCTCGGCCGGAGTCTCCTCGACCGGAGTCTCCTCGGCGACGGGCGCCGCTTCCGACTCAGGGGCCGCTTCTTCCACAGGCGCGTCGTCTTCGGAGATGATGCGCCGGATGGAGGCGAGGATCTCCTCCATCGTCGGTTCTTGGGAGCTCTGATCGGACATGTGCGCGACGTCTCGTAGGGGGTACGAATCCTGGAACGCCTCGAGGGGCGCCTAGGGCGATGGTGCAGACTTGCGCGGCTTAAGCAAGCTCAAGCATCGCCGACGCGCCAATTCGTCCTACCTGGAAGCCACCGGCGAAGTCGTGGCCGGGGCGCCCTTGACGGCCGTCGAAGGGGCGCCGACCTTGTCGATCCCCTGCACGATCGGCTCCCACGGCACCCAGCCGAAGGCGTGGTTGACCTTGTCGTAGGACTTGACCGGATCATAGCGTTCGACGTTCGGCGCCAGATTGGCGACGTTCAGCACGCCCATGGCCTGCAGCACGCTGGCGCTGGCCACGTATTCGTCGCGGCGGGCCACGACCAGGGCGACCTCGGCGTTGGCCAGTTCAAGCTGGGCGTTCAGCACGTCCAGGGTGGTGCGCAGGCCGACCTGCTGCTCCTGGCGCACGCCCTCGAAGGCGATGCGCGTGGCGCGGACCTGCTCCTCGTTCGAGACCAGGTTGGCGCGCGAGGCCAAGAGGTTGTTCCAGGCGGTCGAGATCTGCTGCAGGGCCGTGCGCTGGGCGCCTTCGACCTGGATCCGGGCGGCGTTCTCGCGTTCCTGGGCGGCGCGGACCTGGGAGCTGGTCAGGCCGCCGGTGAACAGCGGGATCGAGGCGGTGATCGAGCCGGTGTAGCCGCGGTTGTAGTCGCCGAAGTCGCGGCCCGTGCCATTGGTGCGGGTCGCGTCCGTGTCGAAGCCTGCGCGCGCGCCGATCGTCGGACGATAGGCCGCCTTGGCGACCGCCACCCGAGCGGCGGCGGCCTGCTCGGCGTACCGGGCGGCCTGGATCTGCGGATTGTTCCTGTCCACCAGGTCGAAGGCCTGCTCAACGGTGCTGGGCAGCAGCGCAGCCAGCGAGGGTTCGGGCGCCAGGTCGGTGGGGTTCTGGCCGACGACGGCCGCATAGGCCGCGCGGCTGGCGGCCAGGATGGCCTGGGCCGAGGACAGACTGGCCCGGGCGGAAGCCAGTCGGGCTTCGGACTGGGCCACATCGGTGCGGGTGATCTCGCCGACCTCGAAGCGCGCCCTGGATTCCTCCAGCTGGCGGGTCAGGACGTTGACGTTCTCCTGGGCGATGCGCAGGCGTTCCTGGTCGCGGCGGACGTCGACATAGCTCTGAATGACATTGCCCAGCACCGACTGCTCGACGCTGCGCAGATCCTCGCGGCCGGCCAGCACGTCGGCCTGGGCGGCGGTGAGGTTGGCGCTGGCGCGGCCGCCCGTATAGAGCGGCTGCTGCAAGGCCAGGCTGGCCCCGCTGCCGCTGCCGGTGGTGTGATCGCGCGTGACGACCTGGCCGGCGCCGTTGACGAAGGTCTGCTCGTTGGCGAAGTCGGTTCGCGAGACCGTGGCGTCGGCCGAGGCGTTGAGCGTCGGGCGGAACGCGGTCTTGGCCTGAACGACTTCCTCGTCGGCGACGCGCTGGTTGGCGCGCTGGGCCTGGAGCGTCGGGTTGGTCTGGTAGGCCAGGGCCACGGCGTCGGTCAGGGTCTCGGCGCTGGCGACCGAAACAAGACCCGCCATCAGACCCATGCTGCAAGCGGCGGCCAGCAAAGCGGCCCGACGGCTATTCGACATCAAGTGTATCCCCAAGAAACCTTGGCCTCACGAAACCGGCCGAACCAGCGCGAAATCCACGCCCTATATCTTCGGCTGTAAGGCGAGAGGCCAGAGGCCGCTAGTTAAGCTTTTTTCACGCGCACGTTGCGTCTTCGTTTCTGGACTGAAGTCGTCAGAACGCAAAGCCCTGTTCGACGGCGAAACCGGTCAGCAGCGGCGGGGTGGCGTCGAAAACGGCGCGTCGGCCCACACCGTCCTCGGCGTGGACATAGATCACGGCGCGGCCGACCGGCCCGTCGCGTTCGATCACGGCCAGACGGCCGCCGACGGTCAGGGCCTTGGTCCAGCTGGCGGGCGCGCTGGGCACGGCCCCCTCGCAGATGATCACGTCGTAGTCGCCGCCCGGCACGGCCGTCAGGTCCTCGCCGTCCAGGCGGGTGACCTGCAGGCCCATCCGCTCCAGCACGGCCGCGGCGTAGGGCGCGGCGATGGCCAGCGCCTTGTCGCCTTCGCGCGGCCGCAGGTGCTGCAGCAGCTTGCCCACGTCGCGCGGCCGCAGCAGCCAACGGCCTGGGGCGTATTCGACGTTGGCGTCGGCATAGGCCAGATAGCCCTTGCCCGCCGGCACGAGGGTTTCGCGCGGCACGAGGCGCAGGGCGTCCTGCAGCGGCAGATCGGTGACGTCGGCCGTGCGGATTTGGCTTTCGACCATGTTCAGGCGCGCGGCGGCGAAATCGGAGCTCATGGAATCCCTCGGGGGGCTGGACTTTCGACAGGCTTATAGGTCCGCCGCTCCGGTCTAGGCAATCGAGGCTTTCATCTCTGCGTCCATTGGCGGCGCGGCGCCTACCAGCGTCGATATCCCGCCACGCGAGCGGCGAAGGCTTCGGCGCCTTCGTGACCCTGCCAGTCGGCGATGGCCGGGGCCAGGGAAGCGGCCTCCAGGAGCTGGCGCTGGGCGTCCTTGTAGCGCCCGGTGCGGGCGTAGCGAGCCGTATCGAGGATCAGCGCCCGCAGCAGCAGGGTGGCCGCCAGCGGATGACGCCCCTCGATGGCCCGCGCCGCCGGCTCGAGCAGCTCGGGCCGGTCGCCGTCCAGTTCGCTGGACCGGCGCAGCACCAGGCGGGCGGCGCGGTCCCAGGCCGGCCATCGCACCAGAAAGTCGAGGGCGGCGTGCAGGTCGTGGAAATCCTCGGCGTGGGCCAGAGCCTTGTCCTCGGCCTCCACGTCGTCGAAGTCGGGCAGACGCTTGAGATAGTCGCGAAGCCGATCGACCGACAGGCCGCGCTCGAAGCTGGTCCAGCGCATGTCCTGGGCCAGGTCGCCCTGCCCCCGCGCCTCCAGCACCTCGATATAGGCGTCCTCCCAGTCCAGAGCCCCCGGCCCCGGCATGGTCGGGCGGCCCAGCACCGTTCCGACCAGCTGGGCGAACGAGCCCGGGGTCGAGCGGTCGAGCGCCGCCACCGCCTCGTCGAAACGGCCGGCGGCGGTCAGGCGCCGGCCGATCTGCGCGCCGATCGGCGGCAGCACGGCCTGGGAGTCGGTGAACTGGGCGATGTAGCCGTCGACGTCGCCCTGGGCGTCGGCCAGCACCTGGACGGCGGCTTTCAACGCGCCGCTGACCCGTTTCTGCGAGGCCATGGTGGTCTCGACGCGCGCCCGCAGGGCCGCCACGCCGTCCATGCCGAGCGCCGGCAGGGCGTTCTTCAGGACCCGCGGTCCCAGCCCCGTCCGGCCATGCAGCAGCAGGTCCAGGAGCTGGTCGCCCCAGACCCGAGGATTGGGGGCTTTGGGATCCGGCCAGGCCAAGGGCGCGATCGCGGCCACATCGTCGACGGCCGCATCGAACACCGCCTCGACCTCGCCCTTGGCGTCGGCGGTGCGATGCGAGACGCCCTCGGCCAGGGCGAGGAACCGCAGCATGGTGGACAGGGCCAGGGTCGGATCCAGCGCGGCCAGTCGTCCGGCGATCAGGGCCCGCTGCATGTCGAGTTCGCGCACGAACTCCTTGTGCTTGCGCCAGTGAACGCGGGCTCGGCTGTCGGCGACGGTGTCGATGCGCTTGGCCAGTTCGGCGGCCAGGTCTTCGGGGCCGATCTCGCCGGCCAGCTCAAGACGCAGGCGCCGCTTGATCTGCGCGTGCCCCTCGGCGACGTCGATCAACAGCTCGGCCAGTCGCTCCGCGCCCAGTGCGGCCAGATTGGCCGTCGTCAGGGTCTTTCGCGATCCCGTACGCTTCACCGTCGCCAGCGGAGTTCTCCCGTCGCCCTTCGCGTGAGCGGCCTGCGGCGAGTCGCCGGGCCGACCTGAACCCTCTAGCACGGCGGCCGGCGAGGAGCATGCCGTCGGCGCCACCTGCGCTATCTGAGCAACAGGTGACAAACTTCAGTGGTTTCAAGGGACTCGGCCTGGAACGCCGCGCCATCGGCCGTGTTTGACTCGCGGGTCATGGGATTTGTTTGACATGGTCAGGGGCTGGACAGGATCGGGAGCGGCGGCCATCGCTTTGGCCGCTCTGGCTTTGGCCGCGCCCGCCGCGGCGCAGATTTGCCGCGCCCCCGCCCCCGCCGTCGGCCAGACCGTCAGCGGGCCGGTGATGAGCGTGATCGACGGTCGCACGCTGTGCGTCGCCCAAGGCCCGACGCCGGATCGCTGGATCCCGTTGAGAATATCGCCCTCGGTGACCGCCCTGCCCTCCGACCGCGAGCGCCTGATGGCCGCGGCCTTCGCTCAGTCCCTGAACTGCAAGATCACGGGCGGCGGCTCCGTGAAGGCCGCCAACTGCACCCTGGCGGGCCGACCGCTGGAAGCCCTCCTGGCCGAGCCGGCCACGATCATCGAGGCCAAGACCTGGCGCTGAGCGCCTAGGCCGAGCGCTTCAAAGGCGCGGCCGGACAATGGGTCCTCAGGAACTCTTCGTGGCTGGGCAAGGTCGCCACGAAATCGGCCAGCATCGGCGCCGACTTGTCCATCAGGTTCATGATCACGCTCAGCGGGATCCGGTCGACCAACTGCTGATAGCGGTCGGGCCGCACGCCCATGCCCTCCATCACCGACTGCCAGGCCGAGGCGCGGAACATGTCGTCGACGCCGTCGCGCAGGACGGCGGCCGCCTTGAACAGCGCCATGCGCTCCTTCAGGCTCTGAGGCGGCTCGACCTTCTGGTAGTCGCGCCAGAACGGCGTGTCGTCCCGGCGGGTGGTCACGTAGTGCAGGACGATGAAGTCGCGGATCTCTTCGTAGTCGGCGATCATCCGGCGATTATATTCGGCCGCCAGGGTCTGGTCGGCGTCCATGTCCGGCATGAACCGCAGCAGATAGTCCATGCCCTTGTAGATCAGGTGCAGCGCCGTGGATTCCAGCGGCTCGATGAACCCGCAAGACAGGCCGATGGACACCACGTTCTTGACCCACGGCCGCTCGCGCAGGCCGGTCTTGAACGGGATGATGTTGGGCCCCAGCACCACCTCGCCCTGGACCTGGCTCATCAGAGTGGCGGCGGCCTCGTCGTCGCTGAGATATTTGCTGGCGAACACATAGCCGTTGCCCGAGCGGTGCTGCAGCGGAATGCGCCAGCGCCAGCCGAAATCCTGGGCCTGGACGAGAGTGTAAGGGTGCGGCGGGCCGACGTTCTCGGTCTGGGCGACGACGGCCCGGTCGCACAGCAGCACGTCGCTCCAGTCGCGGAACGGCTCGCCGAGGGTCTTGCCGATCAGCAGCGCCCGGAACCCCGAACAGTCGATGAAGAAGTCTCCGGCCACTTCGCGGCCGTCCTTCATGATCACCTTGGCGACGCCGCCGTCGGGACGGGTCACGACGTCGGTGACAATGCCCTCGGTGCGCTTGACGCCGCGCGCCTCGGCGAACTTGCGCAGGTACAGGGCCACCAGCCGCGCATCGACGTGCAGGGCGTAGTTGGCGTGGGAGATCATCGTGCGATGGGCGGTGTTGGGCAGCATGAACTTGCCGGCGTCGGCCATCACGGCGGCCGGGCTGAAATCGCGCAGCCTGGACGGATGACCGTTCTGCTTGGCGCGCAGCCAGCATTGATAGAACTCGTTGACCTCCAGCGGACCGCCGATCTGGCCGAACGGATGGTAGTAGACGTCGCCTTTCTCGAGCCAGTTCTCGAACCGGATGCCCAGCTTGAACGCGGCCTGGGTTTCCTGAATGAATTCCTGCTCGTTGATCCCCAAGGTGCGGATCAGCTGGAGGAACGGCGGAATGGTCGACTCCCCTACCCCGATCGTGCCGATCTCCTCGGACTCGACCAGTTCGACCTGCGTCGGGCCCTTCTGGAAATAGTGGCTGAGCATGGCCGCGCAGATCCATCCGGCCGAGCCGCCGCCGACGATGACGATCTTGTTCAGGTGAGCCATCTGACTGCTCCTACTCGGCCGCGACCGGTTGCGGACGCGCGTACTGTTTGATGAATTCGCCGTGGGTGCGGGTGGCGGCGACGGTGTCGGCCACCGCCTCGCGCATCTGCGCCAGGGCCGCCGACAGCTGACCGGCGTCGAAGCCGTCGACGCTGAGGTCATAGGTCTGCGGCAGGGTGTCGAAGCCGGCATAGATCGCCAGCCAGCTGGGCTGGGAGAACATCTCCCAGCGGTAGCGGACGAAGTGACCCTGGGCCCGCCACAGGTCCATCTTGGTTTGAAGCGTGTCGGGAACCGCCATTTCGCGGCAGTGGGTCCAGAAACCGGTCGGGTCGTCGACCCGGCGGTTGAGCTTGTAGTGCAAGATGATGAAGTCGCGGACGCGCTCCATCTCCAGGCGCGACATCGTGTTGAACTCGTCGACCACCGCCGGATCGAAGTCGCGGTTCGGGAACAGCTGCTTGATCTTCTCGATGCCGGTTTCGATCAGGGCGATGCTGGTGCTTTCCAGCGGCTCCAGGAAGCCGGAGGCCAAGCCCAGGGCGATGCAGTTCTTGTTCCAGGCCTTCAGGCGACGGCCGGGATGAAAGCCGATCTTGCGCGGCTCGTGCAGCAGGCGCTCGTCCAGCGAACCGGTCAGCACCGCCCTCGCCGCCGCGTCGGAGGTGTGACGGCTGGAATAGACGTAGCCGTTGCCCCAACGATGTTGCAGCGGGATGCGCCACCGCCAGCCGGCCTCGTGGGCGGTGACGTCGGTATAGGGCGGCGGCGCGCCCTGCCCCTCGCTTTGCACGGCCAGCGCGCTGTCGCACAGCAGCCACGGGCTCCAGTCCTCGTAGCCGGTGTGCAGGGCCTCTTCGATCAGCAGGCCGCGGAAGCCCGAGCAGTCGATGAACAGGTCGCCGGCGACGCTGGCGCCGGTGTCCAGATCGACCGACTGGATGAAGCCGTCCTCGCCGCGCAGGTTGACCTTGACGATCTTGGCGTCGATGCGTTTGACGCCGTTCTGCTCGGCCACCTGGCGCATCAGCTTGGCGAACAGGGCGGCGTCGAAATGCAGGGCCCAATCGAACACCGACAGGGTCGAGGGCGGGTTGCGCGACGGGGTGGTGAACTTGCCCGCCGCGGCCAGGCTGGCGCCCAGCGAATAGTCGCCGATCGGGGCGGCCTCGCCCAGGGACCGCAGGCGCATCCAGTAGTGATGGAACGACACGCCCTTCAGGTCCTGGCCGTAGAGGCCGAAGGGGTGGATGAACGACGAGCCGGGCTTCAGCCAGTCGTTGAAGCGGATGCCCAGCTTGCAGGTGCCGCCGGTGGCGCGCAGCACGTCGACGTCGGACAGGCCTAGGGCTTGATAGAAGCGGCGGATGGTCGGGATCGTCGCCTCGCCCACGCCGATCGCGCCGATCTCGGAGGACTCGATCAGGGTGATGTTGACCGGGGCCGCGCCGAAATGGTGCTTCAGGCTGGCGGCCGCCATCCAGCCCGCCGTGCCGCCGCCGACGATGACGATCTCCCGGATGCGTCCCTGGTGCGCATTGTCCTGCATGGCTGGTTCCTTACCCGTGATCGAAGCGCTGGGCGGCCTCGCTTCGCGGGCTTTGAGCGCCCGTCTTGGCCATATGCTAGCCGCCCCGCTCAAAAAAAGAAGCCGCCGTGACAGGGGTCACGGCGGCCCGCAGGGAAGGACTGGGCTAGATCACCACTTGGCGCGGATGCCGATGGTGTAGCGGGGCTCGAACTGGTTCTGGCTGGAGTACTGAGTCTTACCGTCCGCGAACTTCACGTAGTAATTCTCGATCTCGCCGCTCACGTTCGATCCGTTGAGGTAGACGACGATGTTGTCGCGAACGTCGTAGCTGAGGTTCACGTCCACGAAGCCGGTGGCGTCCTGGAAGATCGCCAGGTTGTCGCCCGAGCTTCCCGTGACGCTGCTGAGGCGGTCGGTCCGGTAGTTGTAGGCGACGCGGGCCTGCCACTTGTCGTCCTGGTACCAGCCCACGAGATTGTACTGGTACTTGGAGTTGTCGGTGAAAGGCAGCTTCTTGCCGTCCAGGCCCAGGCGCGACTCCGAGCTGGGCGAGTAGGTGGCGTTGGCGTCGACGCCGAAGTTCGAGAAGAAGCCGCCGCCGGTCAGCAGGTCGCTGAACGCCAGCTTGGTGCCGACTTCCAGGCCCTTGACCGAGCCGCCGTCGCCCTGGATGGGCTGGCTGACATTGACGGTGCGCGGCGTGCCGTCCTCGTCCTTGAACGTGCCGGTCGTGGTGCCGCCGGTGACGAAGCTGTCGATCTTCAGCTTGAACACCGACAGGTTCACCATCGAGGCCCCGCCGAAGTAATACTCGACCGCGCCGTCGAAGTTCGTCGACCGCCACGGATCCAGGTACGGGTTGCCCGACGAGCTGGCGCCCGTCACGCAGCGGCCCGGCTTGGTGCCGCAGTCAGCCGTGGAGATGCTGAGGCCGCCGCCATAGTTGCCCAGGTCTAGCGGTTGCATCGTCTTGGAGTAGGCGAAGCGGAACTTCAGGTGGTCGTTGAAGTCGTAGGCGGCGTTCACCGACGGCAGCCAGTCGGTGTACTTGCGGCGGGTGACCGTATCCCCGACGTCGAGGTTGGTGTCGCCGTAGTTCTGGGTGGCGCCGGTCAGGTTCTGCTTCACCAGCAGATCGGTCTGGATGACGTGCAGGCCGACATTGCCGGTCAGCTTGCCGATCTCGAAGTTGGCGGCGCCGTAGGCGCTTTGCTCCTTCAGGGTCACGTCATAGGTCGCGCCCGGGATCTGGTAGCGGACCGCCGCGCCGAACACCTTCTTCTGGAACGACGCCACGTCGTCGAAGTCATGCGGGTCGACGACCCAGAAGCCCGGAATGCCCTGGGTGATGCTGCCCAGGTCGTCCATCCAGATGACGTTGTTGTGGGCGTCGATCTTGGTCGGACGATTGACCGTATAGCCCTGGAAGCAGGTCGGCGTGTTCGGGCGCGGATGGTCCTTGTCGAACGGGTCTTGGCTGCAGTTGGCCAGCGTCGCGCCCAGCGCATTGGCCGCGTTGTACGCCGGGTTGGAGACGACCTCGCCCGCCTGGCACTGGTCCTGGCTCATGACGACGTCGATGGCCTTCCACTGGGCGTAGCAGCCCGCGGCCGGAACCGGCTGGCCGTTGAGCTGAACGGCGCCGGGCGTATTGCCGTAGAACGGCGAGAACAGGTGGAACGCCTCGACCTCGACGGTGCGGTCGCTCTGACGAACCCCGGCGTCGATCTTGGTGATGAAGCCCAGGAACTTGTCGTCGAACTTGTAGTGACCTTCGGCCCGGAACACGTTCATGTCCGAGTCGACTTCGTTGTTGCCTTCCGAGGAGAACGCCGCGATCGCGTAGCTGTCCTTGTTGGCCATGTAGTCCTTGAGCGTCTTGCCCGCGCCCAGACCGCCAGCCAGAGGCGTGTCGAACCCGCTCCAGACCGCCTTGTTGCCGCTGATGTTGTAGTGCAGCTGCGGGTTGGCGCCATAGCCCGCCGGGTTCGGGTTCAGGTAGCAGCCGCCGGCGCTGCCGACGACGGCGTTGCTGCGCTGCGCGGCCGGATATTGGGCGCAGATCGAGGCCGGATAGAACGGGCCTCGCGTACGGTCGGTCGGATCGCGGAACAGGTTGAACCGGCCCGGCGCATATTGCCAGTTGCTCAGGTCGCCCTGGGCCTGGCCGTTCATGCTGAGACGATTGCCGCTGGCGCGGATCGCGCGCACTTCGCTCGTGAAGGCGCCGCCGTTGTCGTACTTCAGTTCGAGGTTGTAGTTCTTGGTCTCGGACTTGGTGGTGCGGTTCACCGCGAAGCTGTTCACCCACCAGGCGTTGATGTCGTACTCGTCGACCGCCAGCCAGGGCTTGCCGTTGCCGGTGCTCTTCTGTCCGGTGTTCTCGAACACGGTCGGGGTGGTCCAGACGCCGAAGGCGCCGCCGTCCCAGCGGTTGGAGATGTTGATGCCGGCGGCGCGGTTGTACTCGTCGAGCTTGGCGTAGAAGCCCTCGGCGATCAGGGTGAAGCCCTCGCCCAGATCGGCCTCGAAGGCGACGTTGACGCCCAGCCGCTTGCGCTCGACCTCGCGGTGGAAGCTTTCGAAGCCGTGCGGCGAGATGAAGTTGTTGGCGGCCGAACCGCCCCAGTCGTTATTGCCCGACAGAGCCACGGAGCCCGACGAGTTGTTGCCGAGATTGGCCTCGCTGGCGGTGGCCGCGACCATCAGGCCGACGCGCTCGTTGCGCCAGTTGACCAGGCCGTTGATCAGGTAGTCGTTTTCCTTGGTGCGTTCGCCGCGCTGGCCTTCCAGGCCGCCGGCGATGGTCAGCCCCTGGTCCATCTGGAAGGGCCGGCGGGTGCGCAGGTCGACGGTGCCGGTGATGCCCGACAACGCGTTGGTCGGGTCGGTCGACTTGTAGACCACCACCTGGTTCATCAGCTGGGCGGGGACGTCCAGCAGGTTGGGCTGGGCCGACCCCATGTTGCCGGCGCTCAGATACTGCTCGCCGTTCAGCAGGGTGATGACCTGGGCCAGGCCGCGGATGTTGATGGTCGCGCCTTCGCCGGCGTCGCGCTTGATCTGCACGCCCGGGATGCGTTGCAGCGAGTCGGCGATGGTGGTGTCGGGCAGCTTGCCGATGTCTTCCGCCGAGATCGCGTCGACGATCGAGGCTTCGCGCCGCTTGATGTCGACCGAGCGCATTTGCGAGCCGCGGATGCCGGTGACGACGACTTCCTCGACCTGCGAGGCGGCTTCCGGCGTCGCCTGGGCGTGAGCGCCGGCGGCCAGAGCCATGGACGAGGCGCCGGCCAGCAGCGCCAGGGTCATGCCCCGCGCCAAGGCGGACTGATTTCGTGGATTGGACAAGATCTTCGCTCCCCAAACGTTTTTATGGCCGTTCTTGACCCCGCCGGTTTCGGCGCGGCTGCATCTTCAATTCGCCTGTCGCTGAGATCGCCGGCCTGTCCGGCGAGCCTTCGTTTCAGGTGAAAGTCTTCGGCGACCCTTGCGCCCCTCGACGCATACGCTGGCTCACGCCCTCCCCAGCCGTGTCCACAAGATCGACAAATGTCCTCTGTGTGTCAATCAAAATGTCAACGTTGTCATTTTGTGACGAAACCCGCTCAAACTGGCCCCACCAAGGCGGTAACAGCGACAAGGGTATGCGAATAAGTACCTGTTTTAGCTAATTATTGCGAGAAACACGGCTTATGTATCACCTTGAAACCGGCGTATGAACGGCCGAAGCTTTTTAAACCGAGCCGTGAAAATTCTCCAGTGATCGCGTGGGCCACCCTCCCTTGCGGCAGGTTCGTCTCGTTGATTCCGATGTCCTAATTTGACCCGAAATCAGCCGATGCATGTCCTAGTAGGACAAAGAAATGTCCTGCCGCATGACATCGTTGTCGGGCTGCGCTATGGCTTGCTCAACGGGGCGGCGGCGGTCTGTGCGATCGGTACGCGGCGCGATCATTTGGTGTTGGGTTCGGCAAGGCATGGCGACGATCCACGATGTGGCGCTGCGAGCGGGCGTGTCGCCCAAGACCGTCTCGCGGGTCATGAACGACCATGAGAGCGTCACCGCCAAGACCCGCCAGCGGGTCCGGGACGCCATGCAGGCGCTCGATTATCACCCCAACGCCGTGGCCCGCGTTCTGCGCTCGCAATCGGCCCCCGCCGTCGGCATCCTGATGGGCGACCCCAGCGGCGGTTACCAGACCCGCATTCACCACGCCCTGATGGTTGCCTGCCTGCAGAACGGCCGTCACCTGTCGGCCGAGTTGGTCGAGGGCGACATGGTCGGCTGGCAGGACCGCATCCGCGCCTTCGTCACCGAAGGCGGCGTGCGCGAAATGGTCCTGCTGCCGCCGGAGTGCGACTTCGCCCCGCTCAAGGCCCTGCTGCGCGAGCATGGCGTGCGCTGCGTGCTGATCTCGCCGACCAGCCCCGATTCCCTCTCGCCCAGCATCGTCATGGACGACCGCGCGGCCGCCCGCGAGGTGGTCGAGCACTTGTTCAGCCTGGGTCACGAGCGGATCGGCCACATCGCCGGCCATCCTGAACACGCCGCCAGCACCCTGCGCCGCAACGGCTTCAACGAAGCCTACGCCGCCGCCGGCAAGCCGCGCCCCGACCCGGAGCTGATCGTTCCCGGCGACTTCACCTTCAAGGGCGGCCTGGCCGGGGCGCAGGCGCTGCTCAACATGGCCAACCCGCCGACCGCCATCTTCGCGGCCAATGACGACATGGCCGCCGCCACCTGCATGGAGGCCCAGCGCCGAGGCCTGAAACTGCCCGACGACCTGTCGGTGGTCGGGTTCGACGACGCGCCGATCGCCGCGGCGATCTGGCCGTCGCTGACCACCATCCGCCAACCTTTCGACCAGATGACCCAGCGGGCCATCACCGCCCTCAACGCATGGAGCGCCAACGCAGCGCTCGGCAAGGCGGCGGCGACCATCGTGGCCCAGCACAGTCTGGTGATCCGCGAGTCCACCGGTCCGCGCCGCTAAACCCGAAGTCCTGTCCGCGAGTTCTGGCCCGCGGCAACAATAAAGTGGGAGGTACTATGAAGCTGCAGACCTGGCGGGGCGTGACCCTGGCCCTCATGCTCGGCGTGTCCGCCGGGGCCCTGGCCCAGACGGCCTGCGCCCCGGCCAGGCCGCCCTTGAAGGTGAAGTCGCCGGGAACGATCAGCTCCGGGTCGGGGCGCGGCTTGCCGGCGGCGGCGTAGGCTTCGTTG
>CABFVJ010000010.1_pt1 | contig 58415 bp, 47 predicted proteins | sample 7065501 | NCBI WGS metagenome assembly CABFVJ01 (sample SAMEA5704812, study PRJEB33009) | decomposition metagenome | isolation source: culture collections or soil | reverse complement strand
TCGCCCCGCCCGTCTTGGCCAGGATGATGGTGATCGCCGCCGTCAACGTCGTCTTGCCGTGGTCAACGTGACCAATCGTGCCGATGTTGCAGTGCGGCTTGTTACGTTCGAACTTTTCCTTGGCCATTTTCTTAGCTCCAGGACCCCAGAAGGGGTCACAATGGTTGAACTTCTGGGGTGGTGAGCGGACGAGCTCCGAGGAGCCCGTCCTATTCCTCGGCAGGCTTTTCCGGAAGGAAAAGCTTACGCGTACTTCTTGATCACTTCGTCGGCGACGTGTTGCGGCACCGGCTCGTAGTGGTCGTATTGCATGGTGAACTGGGCGCGACCTTGGCTCATGCCGCGCAGGGTGTTCACGTAGCCGAACATGTTGGCCAGCGGCACGAAGGCGTTCACCACCGTGGCGTTGCCGCGCATGTCCTGGCCCTGGATCATCCCGCGACGGGCGTTCAGGTCGCCGATGACCGAACCCAGATACTCTTCCGGGGTCACGACCTCGACGGCCATGATCGGCTCGAGCAGCTTGGGAGCGCCCTTTTCACGCAGTTCCTTGAAGGCGGCGCGCGACGCGATTTCGAACGCCAGCACGCTGGAGTCGACGTCGTGGTACTTGCCGTCGGTCAGGGTCGCCTTGAAGTCGATCAGCGGGAAGCCGGCCAGCAGGCCGTTGTCCTTGACCGATTCCAGGCCCTTCTGGACGCCGGGGATGTATTCCTTCGGCACCGCGCCGCCGACGATCGAGTTTTCGAACACGAAGCCCGAACCCGGCTCGCCCGGCTCGAAGGTGATCATGACGCGGGCGAACTGGCCCGTACCACCGGTCTGCTTCTTGTGGGTGTAGTCGATGTCGACCTTGCGGCCCAGGCTTTCGCGATAGGCAACCTGCGGCGCGCCGATGTTGGCTTCGACCTTGTAGGTCCGCTTCAGGATGTCGATCTTGATGTCCAGGTGCAGTTCGCCCATGCCCTTCAGGATCGTCTGGCCGCTTTCGAAGTCGGTCGAGACGGTGAAGGACGGATCCTCGGCGGCCAGCTTGGCCAGGGCGACGCCCAGCTTTTCCTGGTCGGCCTTGGACTTGGGCTCGACGGCGATCTCGATGACGGGGGCCGGGAACTCCATGCGCTCCAGGATCACCGGCGACTTCAGCGGATCGCACAGGGTGTCGCCGGTGCGGGTTTCCTTGAGGCCGGCCAAGGCGACGATGTCGCCGGCATAGGCTTCCTTGATGTCTTCGCGGTTGTTGGAGTGCATCAGCAGCATGCGGCCGACGCGCTCGCGCTTGTCGCGCGTGGCGTTCAGCAGGCTCATGCCGGTTTCCAGCTTGCCCGAATAGATGCGGCAGAAGGTCAGCGAACCGACGAAGGGGTCGTCCATGATCTTGAACGCCAGAACCGACAGCGGCTCGTCGTCCGAGGCGCGACGCACGACTTCTTCTTCGGTCTTGAAGTCGATGCCCTTGGTCGGCGGGATGTCCACCGGCGAGGGCAGGTAGTCGACGACGGCGTCCAGGAGCGTCTGCACGCCCTTGTTCTTGAAGGCCGAGCCGCAGAGGATCGGATAGAAGGCGCCGGTCAGCACGGCCTTACGGATGCACTTCTTCAGCACCGCTTCCGAGGGCTCTTCGCCGCCCAGATAGGCTTCCATGGCTTCGTCGTCGAGTTCGACGGCCGCTTCGACCAGATAGGCGTGGGCTTCCTTGGCCTTGTCCAGCAGGTCGGCGGGGATCTCTTCGTCGCGGAAGTTGGCGCCCAGGGCGTCGTTGTCCCAGATCACGGCCTTCATGCGGACCAGGTCGACCAGGCCGCTCAGCGAGCTTTCCGAACCGATCGGGAATTGGATCGGAACGGCCTTGGCGCCCAGACGGTCACGGATCGACTCGACCGACTTGTCGAAGTCGGCGCCGATCTTGTCCATCTTGTTGACGAAGACGATCCGCGGAACCTTGTACTTGTCGGCCTGACGCCAGACGGTTTCCGTCTGCGGCTCGACGCCGGCGTTGCCGTCCAGCACCGTCACGGCGCCGTCGAGGACGCGGAGCGAGCGCTCGACTTCAATCGTAAAGTCGACGTGGCCTGGGGTGTCGATGATGTTGAGGCGCTTGTCTTTCCAGAAAGCGGTCGTCGCGGCCGACGTGATGGTGATGCCGCGCTCTTGCTCTTGGTCCATCCAGTCCATGGTGGCGGCGCCGTCGTGGACTTCGCCGATCTTGTGCGACTTACCCGTGTAATACAGGATCCGCTCGGTCGTCGTCGTCTTTCCGGCGTCGATGTGCGCCATGATGCCGAAGTTACGGTAGTCTTCGATTTTATGCTGGCGGGCCATGGATCTAGCTCTGCGTGACTGCCCGGCCCCAGACGGGGACAGGGACATTTAAACGTGCGGCGCGGGCGGTTTATCTCAAACCGCCCGCGCCTGAAAGAGTGCTGGTAAGAAAGGTTACCAGCGGTAGTGCGAGAACGCCCGGTTGGCTTCAGCCATCTTGTGCGTGTCTTCGCGCTTCTTCACCGCGGTGCCGCGGTTGTTGGAAGCGTCGAGCAGCTCACCGGCCAGCTTTTCGGTCATGGTGTTCTCGCCGCGCTTGCGGGCGGCGGTCACCAGCCAACGGATGGCCAGGGCACGGCGACGGTCCGGACGGACTTCGACGGGCACCTGATAGGTGGCGCCGCCGACGCGGCGCGACCGGACTTCGATCGCCGGGGCGACGTTGTCCAGGGCGGAGTGGAAGGTCTCAAGCGGACCTTGGTCCTTGCGCTTGTTTTCCAGGATGTCGAAAGCACCATAGATGATGTTTTCGGCGACGGCTTTTTTGCCCTCGTACATCACGTAGTTCATGAACTTCGTGACAATCAGATCTCCAAACTTGGGATCCGGCAGGACTTGGCGTTTCTCGGCGCGACGGCGGCGGGACATCTCTTCTATTCCTTACTTCGGACGCTTGGCGCCGTAGAGCGAACGACGCTGCTTACGATCCTTGACCCCTTGGGTGTCGAGGACGCCGCGCAGGATGTGATAACGGACGCCGGGCAAGTCCTTGACGCGGCCGCCGCGGATGAGCACCACCGAGTGCTCCTGCAGGTTGTGGCCTTCGCCCGGGATATAGCAAACGGCTTCGATGCCGGTGGTCAAACGGACCTTGGCGACCTTACGCAGAGCCGAGTTCGGCTTCTTCGGGGTCGTCGTGTAGACGCGCGTGCAAACGCCGCGACGTTGAGGGCAGCCCTTCAGGGCGGGCACCTTGTTCCGGACCGGCTTAGGTTGGCGCGGTTTGCGGATGAGCTGGTTGACGGTAGGCATTCAGTCTCTGCTCTGATGGAAGCGTGTGCCTGTCGGCCGAAGCGCTTCGGGTCCTTGTTGTTTTTCTTCCGGCTTTCTCGGCCCCGGATGGGGACCTGATAAACACGAAACTCGCCGGGACGCGGGTAGCGTTCCGGCGGGCTATCCGTCGGGTAAGGGACGGGCGCTCATCAGGACGGACAGGGTCCGCCTCGAAAAGAGCGCGGAAACTACTCGCGAACCTCTCCCACGTCAATGCCGAGTCAAATCGGGCGTTTGCGTCGATTGTCGGCCTCGTAACGGCCACGCTTTCGCCACCTGAGGTCGCAAGCCTGGCGTCGCTCAGTTCGCCGTTCACGAGGCCGCCTTGCGCCCGCCGAAAACCGCCCCCGAAGGCCTCGGGCGACGTCTGGAGCGCGGCGCGATCCTTGTCGCGGCCGTAGGGCTGCACGCCTTGGTGCTGTTCCTGCTGACACGGCCCGCGCCGCTTGTCTTTGCCGACCGCTCGAACGACGAGGACGCGATCGATGTGACACTCGACCGCTCGCGGCGGCCGGCGCGCTCGACCGGCGGCGCGGACGCGGCGGCCCGCATGCGGCCTGTTCCGGCGCGACTCCCGCCTTCCGGGGTGGAGCCCCTGCCCTTCCAGCCCGAGGCGGTCGCTCAGGCGGGCCCCGCCGTCGGCTCCGCCCCGGCCGGCGCGGGCTCGACCGGGGACCTGGCGGCGGCCCTGCGCGGCGGCGGCTTCGCCTGCGGAAGCGAGCGCGACGCCCGGCTGTCGCCCGAGGAGCGGGCACGATGTCAGGAAAAGCTCGGGGCCCTGGCGCGAAACGCCCGCCCGCTGCCCGCCACGATCGACGTCGAAAAGCGCGCCTATTACGCGGCCGTCGCCGAGGCCTATCGCAATCGCGGCCAGATGGTCCCCCTGACGGCGCGCGGGGCGGGCGGAATGTTCGCGACCGAGGACAGCATCCACCTGGGCCACGGCCCCCGCGCCGGCTGCTCCTGGAAGTTCGGCCCCAACGCCGACAAGGCGCCCAAGGGCCCGCCCAACGCGCTGCGGGCCGGACATTGCTTCATCCAGCCGCCGGTCGGCTCGCTCACCCCGGAAGCGGACCTGCAAAAGCCCTATTAGCAAAGCTGCTCGCCAATCCCATCTAGCGTTCAGCGGCCACGGTTTGGCCACTTGCGGTCGAAAGGCTGTCCGCCTGGTCACCGCAGAGCTTCCTGTCGAGTTCGTCCTTGTCCCAGTCCTCCGTCATGGCGCGCAGAGCCCGGTTGAGAAACGGCGTCGTCCTGGCCGGGTCGCTGCTGCTGCACGCCGTGATCCTGGCGGCCCTGGGCTGGCCGGTGATGACCCGCTTCCAGGACCGATCCAACGACGAGGACGCCATCAGCGTCACCCTGGAACGCAGTGTCGTGGCGCGCCGTCCCGCACCGGAGGCGGTCGTTAGTCCCGATCGCGCCGCCGCGGCCTTGCCGGTGCAGCCGCGCGCGCCGCGCCTGGTCGCGCCGCCCTCGGTGCGGCCCCTCGGCGCGGCGCCGGTTCCCGGACCGCCCGCGCCCGCAAACCGCGAGACCGGGGCCCGGCCAGCCCCGCCGCGGGACGGACAGCAAGGCGATCTGCGCACCGCCTTGCGCGGCAGCAGCGCCGGCTGCGCCAACACCGAGGCCGTCGGCCTCAACCGGCGTGAACAGGAGCATTGCGACGAAAAGTTCGGCGCAACGGCCCGCAACGCGCCAGTCTACGAGGCGCCGATGGACGCGGGCAAGCGCCGGGGCTTCGACGCCCAGGCGCTGCGCCAGCAGGCCGACCGCGCCTATCGCGACGCGCCGATGGGCGTTGGGGTCGACCATCGCAATCGCGACGATCCGGGCAAGGGCAAGGACATCCCCTGGGTGCTGGGCGCCGGGGAGGACGGCCTGGGTCGGCAGAAGTCCGCCGACCAGCAGACGCTTAAGCGGCTGGACGATGCGCGGAAGGCTGACGAGCGTCGGAAGCAGGCCGCGCGAGAGAACGATCAGCGCTAGCGACCTTGAAGTGGCTGATCAGGGCGGCCAGGCCCTCGACCTCGCGCACCAGGGTCATGCTGTCGGCGGCCGATCGGTTGACCATGGCGGCGTTCTTCTGGGTGGCCTGGTCCATGTGGCCGACGGCGGCGTTGACCTCCGACAGGCCCGAGGCCTGCTCGGCGGCCGAGGCGGCGATCTGGCCGATGACGCCGTCGATGGCCCCGACTTGGCCGGCGATCTTCTGCAGGGCCTCGCCCGTGCGGCCCACCAGCACCACGCCGGCCTCGACCTGGCGGGCGGAGTCGGAGATGTGGATCTTGATCTCCTTGGCGGCGTCGGCGGACCGCTGCGCCAGGGCCCGGACTTCCTGGGCGACGACCGCGAAACCGCGGCCCGCGTCGCCGGCCCGAGCGGCCTCGACGCCGGCGTTCAGGGCCAGGAGGTTGGTCTGGAAGGCGATCTCGTCGATGACGCCGATGATCGACGCCACCTGGTGCGAGGAGGCCTCGATGCCGCCGATCGCCTGGATGGTCTCCTCGACGACGGCGCGCGAGCGCCCGGCTTCGGCCTGGGCCTCGCTGACCGCCTCGCGCGCCCCGCGCGCGCCGTCGGCGGCCACGCGGACCGCGCTGGTGATCTGGGTCAGGGCGGCGGCGGCTTCTTCCAGGCTGGCCGCCTGCTGCTCGCTGCGCGCCGACAGGTCGCCGGCCGCGCCCGCGATACCGTTGGCGCCGGAGGTCAGACCGCCCACGGCGGAGATCACCGCGCCGAGCGCCTGCTCCAGGCGTTCGACGGCCTGGTTGAAGTCGGCGCGCAGGCGTTCGTAGTCGGGAGCGAAGGCTTCGGTCAGGCGCACGGTCAGATCGCCCGCGGACAAGCGGTCCAGGCCGTGGGCCAGGCGCGACACCACCAGGGCCTGCTGCTCGGCCTGCTGGTGATCGCGATCGAACGTCTCGCGGCGCTCGGTCTCGGCGGCTTGGCGATGGGTTTCGGCCTGGGCCGCGATGCGACCCTTCTCGTGGGCCTCGTCGCGGAACGCGTGGACCGCGTCCGCCATCAGGCCGATGTCGTCGCGACGGCCGGCGAACGGCAAGGTCACGGTCAGGTCGCCCCCCATCACCCGCTTCATGGCGTCACGCAGGTCGCGCAGCGGCGACAGCTGGCGGCGGACCATCATGACCGAGGCGGCGACGCCCAGGCCGGCCAGGACCACGCCGGCCGCCGCCAGCCAGATCAGCTGGCGATAGACGGGTTGGAAGTAGTCGGCCTTGGCGACGCCGACATAGAGGATGCCGATCACCTCGCCCGAGGCGTTCTTGATCGGGTCGTAGGCGGCGAAGTAGGGCTTGCCCAGCACCTTGGCTTCGCCGCGATAGGCCTCGCCTCGGCCCAGCACCGCGTCATAGACCGGCCCCTTGGCCAGGGGCGTGCCGACGCCGCGGCTGCCATCGGGCTTCTGGACGTTGGTGGCGACGCGGGTGTCGCCCATGAAGATGGTCATGGTGCCGCCGACCAGGTCCTTGACGTGGTCGACCATGGCGACGTCGCCGTTCAGCGTCTTGCCGCCGACGGTCAGCTTGTCGCCCTCGCGCGCGAAGACCGCGCCCTGGCCGCCGACCGTGTCCCAGGCCACGCGCATGCTGGCCTCCTGCTGGGCGACCGCCTGCGACTTGGCGAAATCGAGCGAGCTCTTTCCAACGATCGCCAGCAGGGCCAGCAGCAGGCTCATGAAGGCCGCGACGATGGTCAGGCTGACCTTGGTGGAGATGTCGGAACGCATGCGGGCGCCAATATTCTGGAGGGATCGCCTCCGTTTGCGCCGCATCCCCTCAAGCAAGGCTTAACCCTACGGCGCCCTGTCCAGATAAAACAAAAACCGCGACGTTAGGTCGCACCGCCCAAAGCAAAACGGCCCGGGATTGCTCCCGGGCCGTTCCGTTTCAGGGCTTGGAAGAGGCTTAGGCGTCTTCGGCGATGACCGCGGGCAGCGGCTCCATCGCGTCTTCGCGCTGCTGGGCCAACTGCTCGTCGCGCTTGGCGGCGACGCGCTGCAGGCTGCGCAGGTAGGAACCCGTGCCCGCGGGGATCAGGCGACCCACGATGACGTTTTCCTTCAGGCCTTCCAGGGTGTCGGTCTTGCCGTGCACCGAGGCTTCGGTCAGGACGCGGGTCGTTTCCTGGAACGACGCGGCCGAGATGAAGCTCTTGGTTTGCAGCGAGGCCTTGGTGATGCCGAGCAGCACGGGCTGCGTCGTGGCCGGACGACCGCCGCGCGCGACGGCCTTGTCCTGCTCGACGTAGAACTCGGGCTTGTCGAGGTGATCGCCCTTGATCAGACCCGTATCGCCCGGCTCCAGGATCTCGACCTTCTGCAGCATCTGACGAACGATCGTCTCGATGTGCTTGTCGTTGATCGGCACGCCTTGCAGTCGATAGACCTCCTGGATTTCGTCCACGAGGAAGTTGGCCAGGGCCTCGACGCCCAGGATGCGCAGGATGTCGTGCGGATCCGGGTTGCCGTCGATGATGTACTCGCCGCGCGCGATGAAGTCGCCATCGTGCACCGCGATGTGCTTGCCCTTGGGGATCAGGAACTCGACCGCTTCGCCCTGGTTGCCGTCAGCGTCGACTTCCGGGGTGATCTTGATGCGGCGCTTGTTCTTGTAATCCTTGCCGAATTCGACACGGCCGTCCATTTCCGCGATGACCGCGCAGTCCTTCGGACGGCGGGCTTCGAAGAGTTCGGCGACGCGCGGCAGACCCCCGGTGATGTCGCGGGTCTTGGCGCCTTCGGTCGGGATACGCGCGATGACCTCGCCCGGCTTGACCATGTCCCCGTCAGCGACGGAGAGAATGGCGCCGACCGACATCAGGTAGCGAGCCTCGCCGCCGTTAGCCAGGCGGACGTACGAGCCGTCCTCGGCCAGCACGCCCATGGCGGGGCGCAGGTCCGAAGCGCGGGCCGAGGTCCGCCAGTCGGCGATCACGCGTTGCGCGATGCCGGTGGCTTCGTCGGTCTCCTCGCGGACGGAGAAGCCGTCCACCAGGTCTTCCGCACGGATCTTGCCGGCCACTTCGGTGATGATCGGGGTGGTGTAGGGGTCCCAATCAGCGAGGCGTTGGCCGCGCTTCACCTTGTCGCCGTCCTTGACCTTCAGGCGCGCGCCGTACGGCGGCTTGTAGTTCTCGCGTTCCTTGCCGTCGACCAGGACGCTCACGGCCGTGTTGCGGCTCATGACCACCAGGGCGCCGTCCGAACCCACAACGGTGGCGCCGGTCACGCGGACCGTACCGTCGTTGCTGCTTTCGAAGAACGACTGCTCGGCCACCTGGGCGGTGCCGCCGATGTGGAAGGTCCGCATCGTCAGCTGGGTGCCGGGCTCGCCGATCGACTGGGCGGCGATGACGCCGACCGCTTCACCGATGTTCACCGGCGTGCCGCGAGCCAGGTCGCGACCATAGCAGGCGCCGCAGACGCCGATCTTGGCTTCGCAGGTCAGGACCGAGCGCACCTTCACCGACTGCACCGCAGCGGCTTCGATGGCGTCGGCCATGTTCTCGGTCAGGTAGGTGTCGGCCGGGATGATGATCTCGCCGGTCGCCGGGTCCTTGATGTCCTCGGCCGAGAAACGGCCCAGGACGCGGGCGCCCAGCGAGACCAGCACGTCGCCGCCTTCGACCACGGCGCGCAGGGTGATGCCCCGCGTGGTGCCGCAGTCTTCCTCGACGATGATGCAGTCCTGCGCGACGTCGACCAGACGGCGGGTCAGGTAGCCCGAGTTAGCGGTCTTCAGCGCGGTGTCCGCCAGGCCCTTACGAGCGCCGTGGGTCGAGTTGAAGTATTCCTGAACGGTCAGGCCTTCCTTGAAGTTCGAGACGATCGGGGTCTCGATGATCTCGCCGGAGGGCTTGGCCATCAGGCCGCGCATGCCGCCCAGCTGCTTCATCTGGGCTTGCGAACCCCGAGCGCCGGAGTGGGCCATCATGTAGATGGCGTTGATTTCCTTCTCGCGGCCGTTCTCGTCCTTATGCTTCATCTGAAGCTCGGCCATCATCTCGTCGGCGACGCGGTCGGTGGCCTTCGCCCAGGCGTCAACGACCTTGTTGTACTTCTCACCCTTGGTGATCAGGCCGTCGGCGTATTGTTGCTCGTACTCTTCCGCCAGGGTGCGGGTTTCGGCGACGATCGCCTCCTTCCGCTTCGGGATGATGATGTCGTCCTTGCCGAAGGAGATGCCGGCCTTGGCCGCTTCCTTGAAGCCCAGGCCCATGATCTGGTCGGCGAAGATCACCGTCGCCTTCTGACCGCAGTGGCGGTAGACGACGTCGATCAGGTTGCCGATTTCCTTCTTGGTCAGCGCCTTTTCGATCAGTCGGTGACCGATCGCGGTGTGCTGGGGCAGAAGGGCGGCGATCTTCATCCGGCCCGGGGTGGTGTCGATCACCCGGCGGCGGACGACGCCGTCGGCGTCCATTTCCGTGAAGCGCGACTTGATCTTGGCGTGCAGGCTGACGACGCCGGCGTCCATGGCGGCTTCGATTTCGCCCAGGTCGGCGAAGATCTTGCCTTCACCCGGCTCGCCGTCGCGAGCGACCGACAGGTAGTACAGACCCAGGACGATGTCCTGCGACGGCACGATGATCGGGCGACCGTTGGCGGGCGACAGGATGTTGTTGGTCGACATCATCAGGACGCGCGCTTCCAGCTGGGCCTCGAGGCTCAGCGGGACGTGCACGGCCATCTGGTCGCCGTCGAAGTCGGCGTTGAACGCGGCGCAGACCAGCGGGTGCAGCTGGATGGCCTTGCCCTCGATCAGCTTCGGCTCGAACGCCTGGATGCCCAGACGGTGGAGCGTCGGCGCGCGGTTCAACATCACCGGGTGCTCGCGGATCACCTCTTCGAGGATGTCCCACACCTGGGGCTGTTCGCGCTCGACCATGCGCTTGGACTGCTTGACGGTGCCCGACAGGCCCTTGGCGTCAAGGCGCGCATAGATGAACGGCTTGAACAGCTCCAGAGCCATCTTCTTGGGCAGGCCGCACTCGTGCAGCTTCAGGTCCGGACCCACGACGATGACCGAACGGCCCGAATAGTCGACGCGCTTGCCCAGCAGGTTCTGACGGAAGCGGCCTTGCTTGCCCTTCAGCATGTCGGCCAGCGACTTCAGCGGACGCTTGTTGGCGCCCGTGATGACGCGACCGCGACGGCCGTTGTCGAACAGGGCGTCGACCGACTCCTGCAGCATCCGCTTTTCGTTGCGGATGATGATGTCGGGGGCGCGCAGCTCGATCAGGCGCTTCAGGCGGTTGTTACGGTTGATGACCCGGCGATACAGGTCGTTCAGGTCCGAGGTGGCGAAGCGGCCGCCGTCCAGCGGCACCAGCGGACGCAGTTCCGGCGGAATGACCGGAACGACCGTCAGCACCATCCATTCCGGGCGGTTGCCCGACTCGGAGAAGGCTTCGAGGATCTTCAGGCGCTTGCTGAACTTCTTCTGCTTCATGTCCGACGGGTTGCCCGCCAGCTCTTCGCGCAGCTTTTCGGCCTCCTTGTCGAGGTCGATGGCCTTCAGCAGGTTCTGGACGGCTTCAGCGCCGATCTCGGCGGTGAAGCTGTCGTCGCCGTATTCGTCCTGGGCGCGCATGAAGTCGTCCTCGCTGAGCAGCTGGTGCTGCTTCAGCGGGGTCAGGCCCGGCTCGGTGACGATGTAGTATTCGAAGTACAGGACGCGCTCGATGTCCTTCAGCGGCATGTCGAGCATCATGGCGATGCGCGAGGGCAGCGACTTCAGGAACCAGATGTGGGCGACCGGCGAGGCCAGTTCGATGTGGCCCATGCGCTCGCGACGGACGCGGGCCAGGGTGACTTCGACGCCGCACTTTTCGCAGATGATGCCCTTGTACTTCATGCGCTTGTACTTGCCGCACAGGCATTCGTAGTCCTTGGTCGGGCCAAAGATACGGGCGCAGAACAGGCCGTCACGCTCGGGCTTGAACGTGCGGTAGTTGATGGTTTCCGGCTTCTTGATCTCGCCGAACGACCACGAGCGGATCTTTTCCGGCGAGGCCAGCGAGATGCGGATCTGGTCGAAGGTCGGAGCGGCCTGGACCGGATTGAAGATGTTCAGGACTTCCTGGTTCATCTTGGTTCCTTCTGCGGGACTACCCGCGAAAATTCAAAGTGGAGAGGCTGAGCGAAGGCCCCTCCCCCGTCGTCAGACGGAGGAGGGAGATCCGGATCAGCTGTTCTCCAGCTCGACGTTCAGGCCGAGCGAGCGCATTTCCTTGACCAGCACGTTGAAGCTTTCCGGGATACCGGCTTCGAACGTGTCGTCGCCACGGACGATCGACTCGTAGACCTTGGTCCGGCCGGCCACGTCGTCGGACTTCACCGTCAGCATTTCCTGCAGGGTGTAGGCCGCGCCGTAGGCTTCCAGAGCCCACACTTCCATTTCGCCGAAGCGCTGACCGCCGAACTGGGCCTTACCACCCAGCGGCTGTTGCGTGACGAGCGAGTACGGACCGATCGAACGGGCGTGGATCTTGTCGTCGACCAGGTGGTGCAGCTTCAGCATGTAGATGTAGCCGACCGTGACCGGACGCTTGAACTGGTCGCCCGTCTGGCCGTCGAACAGGATCGACTGACCCGACGGATCGACGCCCGCCATGATCAGATGCTCCTCGATGTCGCCGATGCGCGCACCGTCGAACACCGGGGTGGCGATCGGAACGCCCTTGCCGAGGTTGCGGGCCAGTTCGACCAGCTCTTCCTCGGTTTCCGGCAGTTCCTCGTCCGGGCCGTAGATTTCGGTCAGACGATCGACCAGGGCCTTCTTCTGACCGCCGGCCTGCCAGTCTTCCAGCAGGTTGGTGATCTGCTTGCCGAGGTTGGCGCAGGCCCAGCCCAGGTGGGTTTCGAAGATCTGGCCGACGTTCATGCGCGACGGCACGCCCAGCGGGTTCAGAACGACGTCGACGTGCGTCCCGTCGGCGAGGAACGGCATGTCCTCGATCGGCAGGATGCGCGAGATGACGCCCTTGTTGCCGTGACGGCCGGCCATCTTGTCGCCGGGCTGAAGCTTGCGCTTCACGGCCACGAAGACCTTGACCATCTTCATCACGCCCGGGGGCAGTTCGTCGCCGCGCTGCAGCTTGTCGACCTTGTCCTCGAAGCGACGGTCCAGACGCTTGCGGTTCTCGTCGAACAGACGACGCAGGCTTTCCAGTTCGCCCATTGCCTTCTCGTCCTCGAGGGCGATCTGCCACCACAGACCCGGCTGGACTTCAGCCAGGCCCTCGGCGGTGATCGCGCCGCGCGACAGGCCCTTGGGACCCGACAGGGCGACGTTGCCGATCAGCAGTTCGCGCAGGCGGCCCGAGATGTTGCGGTTCAGGATCGCGAATTCATCGTCGCGGTCCTTGCCCAGGCGGTCGATCTCGGCGCGTTCGATGGCCAGGGCGCGTTCGTCCTTGTCGACGCCGTGACGGTTGAACACGCGCACGTCGACGATCGTGCCGGCGACGCCCGGAGGCAGACGCAGGCTGGTGTCGCGGACGTCCGAGGCCTTTTCGCCGAAGATGGCGCGCAGGAGCTTTTCTTCCGGCGTCATTGGGCTTTCGCCCTTCGGGGTGACCTTGCCGACCAGGATGTCGCCCGGCTGGACTTCGGCGCCGATCGCCACGATGCCCGCTTCGTCGAGGTTGCGCAGGGCTTCCTCGCCGACGTTGGGGATGTCGCGGGTGATTTCTTCCGGACCGAGCTTGGTGTCGCGGGCCATGACTTCGAATTCCTCGATGTGGATCGAGGTGAAGACGTCGTCGCGGACGATGCGCTCGGAGATCAGGATCGAGTCTTCGAAGTTGTAGCCGTTCCAGGGCATGAACGCGACGAGCGCGTTGCGGCCCAGGGCCAGTTCACCCAGCTCGGTCGACGGACCGTCGGCGATGATGTCGCCGGCGCTGATCCGGTCGCCCACCTTCACCAGCGGACGCTGGTTGATGCAGGTCGACTGGTTCGAACGCTGGAACTTCGACAGGCGGTAGATGTCGACGCCCGAACGGGCGGCGTCGGTCTCTTCCGTGGCGCGGACGACGATACGCGTACCGTCGATCTGCTCCACCACGCCGGTGCGCTTGGCGATGACCACGGCGCCCGAGTCACGGGCCACAACGGCTTCCATGCCGGTGCCGACCAGCGGGGCGTCGGACTGCACCAGCGGCACGGCCTGACGTTGCATGTTCGAGCCCATGAGGGCGCGGTTGGCGTCGTCGTTTTCCAGGAAGGGGATCAGGGCCGCGGCCACCGAAACCACCTGACGCGGCGACACATCCATCAAGTCGACTTGCTCCTTCTGGAGCAGGGTCGGTTCGCCGTTGATCCGGCCGGGGACCAGGTCTTCGACGATCTCGCCGTTCAACACCTTGATGTTGGACTGGGCGATGACGTGCTTCGACTCTTCCATGGCCGACATGTAGACGACTTCGTCCATCGGCTTGCCGTCGGCGACGCGACGGTAGGGGCTCTCGATGAAGCCGTATTTGTTGACGCGGGCGTGGGTGGCCAGCGAGTTGATCAGACCGATGTTCGGGCCTTCCGGCGTTTCAATCGGGCAGATGCGGCCGTAGTGCGTCGGGTGAACGTCGCGGACTTCGAAGCCGGCGCGCTCGCGGGTCAGACCGCCCGGGCCAAGCGCCGACAGACGGCGCTTGTGGGTGATCTCCGACAGCGGGTTGGTCTGGTCCATGAACTGCGACAGCTGCGAGGAGCCGAAGAATTCACGCACCGAGGCCGCGGCCGGCTTGGCGTTGATCAGGTCGTGCGGCATCACGGTGTCGATGTCGACCGACGACATGCGTTCCTTGATGGCGCGTTCCATGCGCAGCAAGCCGACGCGGTACTGGTTTTCCAGCAGCTCGCCCACCGAACGCACCCGGCGGTTGCCCAGGTTGTCGATGTCGTCGATTTCGCCGCGACCGTCGCGCAGGCCGACCAGCAGCTTCAGGACGGCCAGCACGTCTTCCTTGCGGAGCACGCGCATCTCGTCCGAAGCGTCCAGCTCCAGGCGCATGTTCATCTTCACGCGGCCCACGGCCGACAGGTCGTAGCGCTCGGCGTCGAAGAACAGCGACTTGAACATCGCTTCGGCGGCTTCGACGGTCGGCGGCTCGCCCGGACGCATCACACGGTAGATGTCGAACAGCGCGTCCTCGCGGACGGCGTTCTTGTCCACGCGCAGGGTGTTGCGCATGTAGGCGCCGACCGTGACGTGGTCGATGTCCAGCACGTCGATGGTGCTGAAGCCTTGGTCGGCCAGGGCCTGGATCGAGGTGACGTCCAGTTCGTCGCCGGCTTCGGCGTAGATCTCGCCGTTCTCGAAGTTGACGGCGTCGCGGGCCAGGTAGCGGCCGGTCAGGGCTTCCGGCGCCAGCAGCAGGGTCTTCAGGCCGCCGTCAGCCAGCTTCTTGGCCTGGCGGGCGGTGATCTTGGTGCCGGCCGGAGCCACTTCCTCGCCGGTGTCGGCGTCGATCAGGGCGAATTCCGGCTTCACGCCGCGCCAGCGCTCGGGCTTGTACGGGGTGGCCCAGCCTTCGGCGCCGGCGGCGGTGCGCTTCTCGAACGGGACGACGTCATAGAACGTCGTTAGGATCTCTTCGCCGTCCATGCCCAGGGCATAGAGGAAAGTGGTGGCGGGCAGCTTGCGGCGGCGGTCGATGCGGACATAGACCACGTCCTTGGCGTCAAACTCGAAGTCCAGCCACGAGCCGCGGTACGGGATCACGCGGGCAGCGAACAGAAGCTTGCCCGAGGCGTGGGTCTTGCCCTTGTCGTGGTCGAAGAACACGCCGGGCGAACGGTGCATCTGCGAGACGATGACCCGCTCGGTGCCGTTGACGATGAAGGTGCCCTTGTCGGTCATGAGCGGGATGTCGCCCATGTAGACGTCCTGCTCCTTGATGTCCTTGACGGACCGGGCGCCGGTTTCTTCTTCCGTTTCGAACACGATCAGGCGCAGCTTGACCTTCAGCGGCGCCGCGAAGGTCATGTCGCGCTGGATGCATTCCTCAACGTCGTACTTGGGCTCTTCGAATTCGTACGAGACGTATTCGAGCACCGCGCGCTCGTTGAAGTCCTTGATCGGGAACACCGACTTGAAGACCGCCTCGATGCCTTCGTCGCGGCGTTGGCCCGGACGGACCTCGCGCTGAAGGAACTGTTCGTAGGAGGAGCGCTGAACCTCGATCAGGTTCGGCATCTGCACAGCTTCGGGGATGCGGCCGAAAGACTTCCGGATCCGCTTCTTGCCGGTGAAGGATTGCGCCATGTTTTTTCCCTGGGCGCGGACGGACTCCGCGCGTGAATTCGAATGTACCTAGCGTCCACCCTCGCCGCTCTCCGTCGAGGAGAGCTGCGGACGCTGGAATTCCCCTGTCAGGACAACCGGGACCGGAAGCCTGACGGGCGCCCCTTCGCGCTGGTCGGAGGGCGGCTGACCGCGCCTCGGGGCGTATCATGCGGACACACGCGTACGCGTTCCGCCGAATGTCTTCGTGAACGGGCGGATATAGGACAAGCCGCCGCGGTTGGAAAGGGGCTTTATCCACAAAAGAATGCGAGAGCCGAGGGAACCGCCCTTGGGCCGCCTCAGCTCGGCACTTCAACCGGCTTGAGGACTGGACCAGCGACCAAGGCTCGCCCGAAGGCGATTCCCGGCTTCTCGATATAACGATACATCAGCCAAGCCAGCGGGATCGAGGCCGCCGTGGCGAGCAATTGCGTCGCCAGAGCCCCCGGCTGGCTCAGTTCGCCTGGCAGCAGATCGGCGAGCGTCAGACCGATGACCTGCATCGGGCGGTGAAGCAGGTAGATTGAGAACGAGATGCCGCCGACCAGCAGCACCGGACCGCTGGCGAACAGCGCGTTGAACACGCGCTCAGACGCCTTCAGCGACTGGCCCCAGACCAGATAACAATAGAACGGCAGCCAGACGCAGAGCGCCAGCGAGGCCTTGAACAGCAGGATCGCGGCGGCGGCGGCGAACATCGCCAGCACCGGAGCGGGGCCTGAGAACGTCCGCAGCTTGGGCAGGGCGAGGCGGGACAAAATCCCGACCCCGAAGATGGCGATATTGCCGGCCAGGTGCGACGGCACTTGGAAGTCGCCGAAATAGCCCTTCTTGTAGGCCATGGTGGCGAGGATGCATGCCGCGATCGACACGACCGCCCGGGCCGGCGTCCGCGCCATGGCCAAGGCCAGCGGCGCCAGCAGGTAGAATTGCCATTCCAGCGAGACGCTCCAGGCGGCTGGCAGGAAGGTCAGCGAAGCCTTGGGCAGCACCTGTTCGGGCACGAGGCCGTGCAGCATGGTCGCGTGCAGCAGGAAGTGCGGCCAGAAATTGTCGTGGCTCTCCTCGTTCAGTGCGACGACATTGGCCCTGTAGGCGGGCCATCCCTCGGTCGCCCAATCATGGGTCTGAACAAATCCGGCCCAGAGCGGCAGGAGCAGGAAACCGATCACGCAGCAGACGATGAAGCAGGGATACAGCCGGAAGAACCGCCGCGTGATGTATTTGATGTATCCCTCGTCCTTGCTCAGCAGCAGGTGAGCGATCACGAACCCGCTGACGATCATGAACACTTGCACGGCGGTGTCGCCCTGCATGATCAGCTTCAACGGTCCCGGCGGCTTAAGATAGCCCGACAGCTGCATCGCATGGCCCGCGGCTACCCACAACGCTAGGTACCCGCGCAGCCCCTCAATGGGCTTGAAGCTCTTTTCCATGCTCGCCCCCCGGCTGTCGCCTATCAGACATAGGCCACGGCCTGTGGACAAGCAACAGACGATAGGCTCTCTGGGCCTTTTCCGGGTCCCGGCGCCGCAAATGACGCCTACCTGTGGTTGGCCTGCCCGAATTCAGGCTCGCCGGGCAGATCGGCCCATACCCCGGACGAGTCCAGGACGGGGAGGATGAGCCTGAAGACCTACCGGCCCACCACCTGCACCGCGCCCAGCGCCTGGGCCGCCAGGGCCTTGTCGCCGGTGGCCGTCAGCTTGCCGGCCTTGTCGTCCCAATGCAGCTTGACGATCTTGCCGACGCCCTTCTCGTAGGCGTTGGTCACGCCGTCGTCGTCGTAAAGCGTGAAGTCGACGTCGCGCCCCGGATAGACCTTCACCGCGCTGATCGCCTGCGGCGTGGCCGTGCTCTGGATCGGCGCGCCCATCGGGATGATCGAGCCGGCGCGCACGAACAGCGGGATAGTGTCGATCGGGGCATGGACGCTGATCGTCTGGCCGCCCTTGAACGTCTTGCCGGTCCAGTAGTCGTACCAGTCGGCGCCCGCCGGCAGGTAGACGTCGCGATCCTCCACGCCCTGGTCGGTGATCGGCGCCACCAGGAAGGCGGGGCCGAACATGTATTGGTCGCCGAGGTTGGCCACCTTGGGGTCGTTCGGGAAGTCCATGAACAGGCCCCGCATGAACGGCGCGCCGGTCTCGTAGGTCGAATGGCCCATCGAATACAGGTACGGCATCAGGGCGTAGCGCAGCTTCAAGTACTTCACGACCACCGCCTCGGCGCCCTTGCCGAAGGACCAGACCTCGGTCTCCTTGCGCGAACCGTGCACGCGCAGGGTCGGGGTGAAGGTCCCGTACTGGAACCAGCGCGCGAACAGCTCCGGATAGTCGTTGTTCTGGCCGACCACGGCGCGGGCGTCGGACGGATCCAGCAGCGGCGGCCGGGTCGCGGTCGTGGTCTGGGGCAGGTACTGCCAGCCGCCGATGTCGTTGCCCCAATAGGCCATGCCCGAGGCGGTGAAGTTCAGGCCCGTCGGCACCTGGCGCTTCAGCGCTTCCCAGGTGGGCTGGATGTCGGACGACCAGAACAGCGCTCCGTTGCGCTGGGCGCCGATATAGGCGGCGCGCGCCAGGATCAGGTTGCGCTTGTCGGGACGGTCGCGGCGCGAGCCCTCGGCCACGCCCTGGGTGTGGACCAGCGGGTAGACGTTGCGATAGCGCTCGCCCGAGCCGATGCTCCAGAAATAGCCCTCCGGCACCAGGTCCGGCTCGGTCTCGTCCAGCCAGAACCAGTCGAAGCCCTTGGACGCGATGTTGTCGCGGATCTTGCCCCAGAACCACTCGCGGGCCTGGGGATTGGTGCTGTCGATCAGGGCGCCGGCGCGGTCGCTGCGGAACGGCAGGCCGTCGACCGGCTTGCCGTCGGCGTCCTTCAACAGCCAGCCCTTGTCGGCGAGGTAGTTGAAGTAGCGGCTTTCCTTCTCGAAGCGCGGCCAGACGCTGATGATGCTGTGCACGCCGTTGTCGTGCAGCTCCTTGTTCATCGCGGCCGGATCCGGGAAGTAGGTCGGATCGATGTCGAGCTGGCCCATCCGGGTCCAGTAGAACCAGTCCAGCACCATGACATCGAGCGGGTAGCCGCGGTCGCGATAGCCCTTGGCGATGGCGAGGATCTGCTGCTGGCTCTCGTAGCGGGCCTTGGATTGGATGTAGCCGAACGCCGCCTTGGGCGGCAGCGGCGTCACGCCGGTCAGCTTGCGATAGCCGGCGTAGATCTCGTCATAGCCGCCGGTGATCACGAAGAACGACACCCGCTCGCCGACCTTCGACTGCCACAGGGTGCGCCCGTTGACGGCGGGATAGACGTGGGTGTCCGACGGGTTGTCCCAGAGGATGCCGTAGCCCTTGCTGGAGACCAGGAACGGAACGCAGACGGTCTCGCCGTGCGGCGCGTCGTAGTGGTGCTTGCAGTCGATGGTCCGGCCGCGCAGGTCCAGGATTCCCTCCTGGTTCTGACCCAGACCGTAGAAGTGCTCGTCGGGGCTGGTCGAGAAGCTGGCGCCGGCCTGATAGGTCCGCTCGCCCGACACCACGTGCGGCGACAGTTCCCAGCCGTTCATGGTCACGACGTCGGTCCCGTCGGCCCGGCGCACCTTGACCGAGACCGGCGGCAGCGAAGGAGCGAAATAGCGTTCCATCTGCGAAGGCGCGCCCGGCCAGGGCTGGGCGACGACTTCCAGCGACAGCGCGCCGGAGGTGAAGATGTCGGCGCCGGCCTTCTGGTCGTGCCGCCAGCCCTTGGCGTCGCTGTCGGCCAGGAAGCCGTAGCCCGCCGGCTCGGCGGCCAGGTCCTTGTCCTGGCTGATCGTCACCCGGACGATGTTGGGGGCGTAGGTCTCGACCGAGACATAGGAGCCGTTGCGGTCGACCACCGCCATCGGCGCGGCCGCCGCGACCGGCGGCGAGGCCAAGGTCGCCGTCAGACCCGCGACGAGGGCCAGGGCCAGACCCCATCCAGCCGCCCGGAGCCGCGAAACCTCGTTGGGCCGATCCATCGCTTCCCCCTGTTACCGCTATCTCTTTGAGCGATGGCTAGAGGCGCGACGGCGGACCGTCAACAAGATTGATATTACTAATACACCTAGGTCCGCCGCATGACCTTGCCGATTAGCGAGATGGCCAGGCCGACGAGGCACACGAAGAAGGCGATCTTGGTCAGGGCCACGGCCACGTGCATGACGAAGCCAAGGATCCCGAACACGATCATCAGGACGAGCAGGATGGCGGCGAGCTTGAGCATGGAGGGATAACGCGGTTCGCGCGGCGGACGTTCCTGAAGTGGCCCAAAAGAAAACGGCCCCGGAGGTTTCCCTCCGGGGCCGTCAGCTTGTGCGTCAGAGACTGACGCCGGCAGGTCCCCCAGGCGCGAGGCCTGGGGACGTGAATTACTTCACGGTGACCTTGGCGCCGGCTTCGGTCAGCTTCTTGGCGACTTCGTCGGCGATTTGCTTCGAGACGTTTTCAACGACGTTCTGCGGAGCGCCTTCGACCAGGTCCTTGGCTTCCTTCAGGCCCAGGTCCGGACGAACGCCGCGGACTTCCTTGATCACGTTGATCTTCTTGTCGCCACCGTCCGTCAGGACGACGGTGAATTCGGTTTGCTCTTCGGCGGCTTCGGCCGGAGCGGCGGCAGCGCCGCCAGCGGCGGCGACGGCGACCGGAGCGGCGGCCGAGACGCCCCACTTTTCTTCCAGCAGCTTGGAGAGCTCAGCAGCTTCCAGGACCGACAGGGTGGACAGTTCTTCAACCAGCTTATCAAGCTTCGACATGGGTAATTTCCTTAGAGAATGAGGGATTTATGCGGAGATGACTTACGCGGCGTCTTTGGTCGCATAGGCGTTGAAGACGCGAGCCAATTGGCCAGCCGGGGCCTGCAGGACGCCAGCGATCTTGGTCGCCGGAGCCTGGATGAGGCCGATGAGCTTGCCACGGATCTGGTCGAGCGACGGCAGCGTGGCCAGGGCCCGCACCGCGTTTTCGTCCAGAACGTTCGTCTGGCCCAGGATGCCGCCGACAAGCTTGAGCTTCTCGTTTTCCTTGGCGTACTGGGTGACGATCTTGGCGGCGGAGACAGGATCCTTGCCAAAGGCGATGGCGACCGGGCCGGTGAACAGGGCGTCGCCCTTTTCGCCGATCGAGCCGTCGAGCGCCTTTTGGACCAGGGTGTTCTTCACCACCTGGAACGTGCCCTCTTCCTTGCGGAGGCGGGCGCGCAGTTCAGTCATTTCCGCAACGGTCATGCCCGAATAGTGGGTCACGACGACAGCGCCGGCGCCGGCGAACACGCTTTTCAGCGCCTCGATCGACTCCTGCTTTTGAGCGCGGTCCATTGCGGTCTCCTACTCAATTACAGCGGCCGGACCATTCCGGCAGCCAAATGCGCGGCGCATGAAGGATCGCTCCCGCACGCGAGTTGCATCAGCCTGTTCCAAGGAAAGTCAGCCGCGCGTCCCATCCCGAAGGCGGAAATAGCGTGGTCTTGTCCATCCCTGTCTCCCGACGGCGAGGAAGGGCTCTTCCTCAGTTATGGCGTTGGTGACCCCACGCCCCGCTGTTCACAAACAGGTCTTCGCCGGGCGGACCCGACGGAGAAGGGGCGGCGTATAGACGAGTTGGGGAAGGATTTCAACACCGGTCGATGATTTCCACGCCGGTTCGCGCCGCGTCGAAGAACGTGGTTGCCGAGTTGGACCCCAGGCCGCCAAATGGCGCGAACCCAGGAGATCTTCAAATGCGCGCCCTGATCCTGCTCGTCGCGTCGCTTTCGTTCGCCCCCGCCCTGGCGCGGGCGGCCGGCCCGGAGGCGCTTCCCGACCGCTTCATCGCCGCGTGGAACGCGCATGACCCCAAGGCCTTCGAGGCGCTCTACGCCCCCGACGCCGTCTGGGTGCCCGTCGCCGAGGAGCGGACCGAGGGCCGCGATGCGATCGTGTCCGAGTTCGCCAAGGTTCATGTCGGCGGCTGGGCGCAGAAGACCACGATCACCAAGAAGGATGTCCCCGAGGTGCACCTGCTGCGCCCGGACGTGGCGACGATCTTCTTCCACATGGACTTCCTGATGAACGGCCAGCCGGTGCAGGGGCTGCAACGCGCGATGATCCTGGTCGCCACCGCCACGAACGGCGAATGGAAGATCTCGGCGGGTCAGCTGACCAAGGAGTCGCCCGCGAAGTGATGCGCGACACCCTCCCCAAGCGGGGCCGAGACGTGCTCTAAATCCCCGAACGCCGAGGGGATCAAACATGCATCGCACCGCCGCCGCGCTGACCGCGCTCTTCCTGTCCGCCCTGCCGGTCGCGACCCTCGCCGAGCCCCGCCTGCCGCCGATCCCCAAGGCCGTCGTCGCCGATCCGGCCCGCGACGCGGCCCATCCGGCCAACATGGTCGCCTTCACCGTTCCCACCGGCGGCGCGCGGGTCAATGCGCTGATGTACCTGGCCTCGGGCGATCAGCCGCACCCGACCATGCTGTTCCTGCACGGTTTCCCCGGCAACGAGACCAATATCGACCTCATGCAGGCCGTGCGCCGGGCCGGCTGGAACGTGCTGAAGATCAACTATCGCGGCTCGTGGGGCAGCCCGGGGAAGTTCTCGTTCGCCAACGCCCGCGCCGACGGCGAGGCGGCGGTGGCCTTCCTCAACGATCCGGTCAACATCGCCATGTACCGCATCGACCCCAAGCGGATCGTCGTGGCCGGCCACAGCATGGGCGGCTTCATGGCCGCCGACGCCTCGGCCGCCGATCCCCGGGTGGCGGGCACGGTGCTGATCGACGCCTGGGACATCGGTAAGGAGAAGGACGGGATCACCAGCCCGGCCGCCCGCAAGGCGGCGATCGAGGGCATGCGCCCCGACACCGTCCCCCTGGCCGGAACCAGCGCCGAACTGCTGGTCAAGGAGATCGAGACCAACGCCGCCAAGCTGGACCTCGAGGCGCTCAGCGCCCGGGTGGCCAGCCGGCCGCTGCTGCTGATCGGCGCCGAGCACGCCGGCGCGCCGACCACCCGCAAGCTGGCCGCCGCGGCCCGTCAGGCCCAGGCCCAGAACGCGCCCAAGGGGGCGCTGACCGAAACCTACATGGACACCGACCACAGCTTTTCGGACAGCCGCATCGCGCTGGAAGCCGAGGTGATCCGCTGGCTGGGCCAGTTCGATCCGGCCTCGGCCAGGCCCGGCACGCCGCAGATCCCGCTGAAGGCCGCCTATGACGAGACCAACCCGTTCGCCCGCATCCTGCGCGGCGAGATGGCCGTGCCCAAGGTTTACGAGGACGACCAGGTCCTGGCCTTCATGGACCACGCCCCGGCCGAGCCGGGCCACGTGCTGGTGATCTCCAAGACCTCCAAGGCCCGCAACATCCTGGAGATCTCGCCCCAGGACCTGTCGCGGCTGATGACCGTGGCTGCCCGCGTGGGCCAGGCCCAGGTCGACGGCCTGGGGGTCGAGGGCTTCACGATCATCCAGAACAACGGCGTCGGCCAGAGCGTGCCGCACCTGCACATCCACGTCATCCCGCGCCTGGCCGGCAAGCCGCTGACCTTCGTCGAGAACGAGAAGGGTGATCCGCAGGAGATCGAGGCCCTGGCGGCGAAGATCCGGGCGGCGATGAAATAGGTCCGGTATTCACTCCAGCTGTCATCCCGGACGAGCGCGCAGCGCGAAGATCCGGGACCGACGCCTGAGCTCAGCGCTTCCGGCGGTCCCGGATCGGCGGCCCTTTGGGCCTTGTCTGGGATGACAGCTTGAGTTGTCAGGCTAGCCCAGCCGCTCGACCACCGCCCTGGCCGCCGCCACGCCCGTCGCGAAGCAGGCCTGCAGCAGGTAGCCGCCGGTCGGGGCCTCCCAGTCCAGCATCTCCCCGGCCACGAACACGCCGGGCGCGGCCTTCAATTCCAGACCGTTCAGGCCGTCGAACGACAGCCCGCCGGCCGAGGAAATGGCCCGCTCCAGGCCTTGCGCCCCGGTCAGCACGATCGGCGCGGCCTTGATCGCCCCCGCCAAGGCGTCGGGCGCCGCCGGCAGGGCCGTGCCGTGCGCCTCGCGCAGCAGGCCGATCTCGACGGGCGACAGGTGGGCGGCCTTGCGCAGCCAACTCGACAGCGACTGGCCGCCACGCGGTCTGGACAGGCGGGCGGTCAGCTGAGCCAGCGAGACGTCCGGGCGCAGGTCGATCTGCAGCGTCGCTTGGCCTTGGGCCCCGATCGCGTCGCGCAGAGCCGCCGACAGCGCATAGACCGCGCCGCCCTCCAGACCATAGCCCGCCGCCAGGGCATCGCCGCGCGATGTCTCGCCGCCAAAGCTCAGGGCGACGTTCTTCAGCGGCGCGCCGGCGAACCGGTCCTGGAACACGGGCGTCCACGCCACGGTGAAACCGACATTGGCCGGCCGGAACGGCGCGACGGCCGCGCCCCGCGCCGCCAGCAGCGGCGCCCAGGCGCCGTCCGAGCCGAGCCTGGCCCAGCTGGCTCCGCCCAGGGCGAGGATCGTGGCGCGCGGCCGCACGGCGCACGGCCCTTCAGGCGCCTCGAAGGTCAGGTCGCCGGCCGCGTTCCAGCCGGTCCAGGTCCAGCGAAGATTCAGCGCCACGCCCTGCCCTTCCAGCCGCGCGATCCACGCCCGCAGCAGGGGCGAGGCCTTGAGCGCCTTGGGAAACACCCGGCCGCTGGAGCCCACGAACGTCGCCTGCCCCAGGCCCTCGGCCCACGCCGCCAGGTCGGCCGGGGTGAACGCCTCCAGCATCGGCCGCAGGATCGACGTCGTGGCGCCATAGCGCTCGACGAACCGCTCGAAGTCTTCGGAATGCGTCAGGTTCAATCCGCCGCGCCCGGCCATCAGGAACTTGCGTCCCAGGGTCGGCATGCGCTCGAACACCGCCACCGACAGCCCGGCCGCGCTCAGCGCCTCGGCCGCCATCAGCCCGGCCGGCCCGCCGCCGATCACGGCGACGTCGAGAGCTTGGGGGTCGGTCACGCGGGCGGGATATCCGTCAGGAAAGGAAGGTCAATGCTCTTATAGAGCAGGCGCGCGCCATTCGAAGGGCTAGGCCCCAAACGCAAAGCGGGCGCTGGATCGCTCCAGCGCCCGCTCGCTAACGCGAAGTCGAAAAAGGCTTAGGCGTTGACCGAAGCGACGTCGATCTTGAAGCCCGGGCCCATCGTCGAGGACAGGCCGATACGCTTCACATAGACGCCCTTGGCGCCGGCCGGCTTGGCCTTGTTGAGCGCGTCGACCAGGGCCTTCACGTTCAGCAGCAGGGCTTCGTCGGTGAACGAGACCTTGCCGATGCCGGCGTGGACGATGCCCGCCTTCTCGACGCGGAACTCGACGGCGCCGCCCTTGGCGTCCTTCACGGCTTGGCCGACGTTCGGGGTCACGGTGCCGACCTTCGGGTTCGGCATCAGGCCGCGCGGGCCCAGCACCTTACCGAGGCGACCGACCAGGGCCATCATGTCCGGGGTCGCGATGACGCGATCGAAGTCCATGAAGCCGCCGGCGATCTTTTCGTACAGGTCTTCGGCGCCGACGTGCTCGGCGCCCGCCGCGGTGGCTTCAGCCGCCTTGGCGTCCTTGGCGAAGACGGCGACGCGGACGTCGCGGCCGGTGCCCGACGGCAGGTTCACGACGCCGCGGACCTGCTGGTCGGCGTGGCGCGGATCGACGCCGAGGTTGACCGAGATTTCGATCGACTCGTCGAACTTGGCCTTGGCGTTGGCCTTGACCAGGGCGATGGCGTCCGAAACGGCGTGCGAAGCTTCGCGGTCGCCGGTCCAGGCCTGGATGCGCTTGGGTTGCTTGGCCATGGTCTTAGGCCTCCACGATCTTCAGGCCCATGGCCTTGGCGGAGCCTTCGATGATCTTGGCCGCGGCCTCGAGATCGTTGGCGTTCAGGTCCTTCATCTTCTTTTCGGCGATCTCGCGCAGCTGGGTGCGGGTCACTTCGCCGACGGTCTCGCGACCGGTCAGCTTGGCGCCGGACTTCAGGCCGGTGATCTGCTTCAGATAGTGCGTCGCCGGGGGCGTCTTGGTGACGAAGGTGAACGACTTGTCTTGGTATACGGTGATCACGGTCGGCAGGGGGGTGCCCTTTTCGACGTTCTCGGTGCGCGCGTTGAACTCCTTACAGAAGCCCATGATGTTGACGCCGCGCTGGCCCAGTGCGGGGCCGATGGGCGGTGAAGGCGTGGCGGAGCCGGCCTTCACCTGGAGCTTGATATAGCCCAGGATCTTCTTAGCCATTGTATCCTCTCAAGAAAGCCGAGCTAACGGCCTTCGCTGGTTGGCCGTGGTGCGGGCTTGGCGTCCCTCCCACGGATTTGATCTTGCCGGTACTCAAATGACTAACGGCAAGCACGCCCCGGGACAGGTCCTGGGACGAAGGCGCGGCATGTAGCAGTTGGGGCGGCGGGAGTCTAGCGACGGGCGGCCATGACCGCCTTCGGCCTGGCGTATACAACAAGCCCCGCGACCCTACGCCTTGGCCAGCTCCGCCTCCACCTGGCCCAGCCGTTCCTTGCCGAAGAACATCTCGTCGCCGACGAAGAAGGTCGGAATGCCGAACACGCCTCGCTCCACCGCGCTGTCGGTATTGGCCGCCAGCTCCGCCTTGACCGCCGGATCGGTCGAGGCCGCCAGCAGGCCTTGGCCGTCCAGCCCCGCCGCGCCGGCGGTGGCGACGAACACCTCCGGATCGTCGAGCTTCAGCCCCTCCTCCCACATGCCGCGCAACATGGCGTCCAGATAGGCCTGGCCGACGGCGGCCCGTTGGGCGGCGACCATGCCGCGCATCAGCAGCAGGGTGTTGACCGGGAAGTGCGGATTGAACCGGAAGGCGCTCAGGCCGTGGGCCTCGATGAAGCGCCGGGTCTCGAGCATCTCGTAGGCGATCTTGCCCTTGATCCCGCCGAACGCCACCATCGGCGCCTGGTTGCCGGTCAGCTTGAAGATCCCGCCCAGCAGGCAAGGCAGCAGAACGATCGTCGCGCCGGTGCGGGCGGCGATCCCGGGCAGCACCTTGTGGGCCAGGTAGGCGTTGGGGCTGCCGAAGTCGAAGATGAACTCGACGGTCTTGGCGTGGGTCTGCGCGTGGGTCTGGTTCATGGCGCCGCTCACCAGCTTTCGCCCCAGGGGCGCAGGTCGAGCTCGTGGGTCCAGGCCGACCGCGGCTGGCGATGCAGCCAGACGAAGTTTCCGGCGATATCGTCGGGCTTGAGGATCTCGTCGCGGTCGAGCAGGCCCTGGACATCGTCGCGCATCGAGCGGGTGAACACCCCGTCGATGGCGCCGTCGACCACCACGTGGGCCACGTGCAGGCCCTTGGGTCCCAGCTCGCGCGCCATGCTCTGGGCCACGGCCCGCAGACCGGCCTTGGCCGAGGCGAAGGCCGCGAAGCCGTCCTTGCCGCGCAGGGAGGCGCTGGCTCCGGTGAACAGGATCGTCCCTCGTCCGCGCGGCGTCATCACCCGGGCCGCCTCGCGCCCCGCCAGGAAGCCGGCGAAGCAGGCCATCTCCCATACCTTGCTGAACACCTGGGCCGTGGTCTCGGTGATCGAGAAGCGGACGTTCGCGCCGATATTGAACACCACCACCTCGAGGGGCCCGACATCGGCCTCGATCTGGTCGACCAGGGCGATCATCTCGGCTTCCGACCGGGCGTTGACGCCGAAGGCCCGAGCCCGCCCGCCGGCCTCGCGGATCGAGGCGGCCAGGGCTTCCAACTGGTCCAGGTGACGCGGGCGCCGGGTGACGCAGACCATGTAGCCCTCGGCGGCGAAGGCCCGGGCGATCGCCCCGCCAACCCCGTCGCCCGCGCCCACCACCAGGCACGCGCCCTTGCCGGTTTCCGCCATCGGCCTGCTCCCTTGATCGTTGGCGCAAACTTCGTATTGAATCTGTACTGAGTCAAATCCATAATGGCCAAAGCTTGGAGACGAGGTCGCGATGAAGTGGGAGACCCTGGCCGACCAGCCGTGTTCGATCGCGCGGACCCTGGCGGTGATCGGCGATCGCTGGACGCTGATGATCCTGCGCGACTGCTTTCTGGGCGTGCGCCGGTTCGAGGCCTTCCAGGCCCGGTTGGGCATCTCGCGCACCATCGTCACAGACCGGCTGCGCGTACTGGTCGCCGAAGGCGTGCTGCGCCGCGAGGCCTATCAGCAGAATCCGCCTCGTCATGAATACCGGCTCACCGCCAAGGGGCTGGACCTTCACCCGGTCATCCTGGCCATCGCCCGTTTCGGCGACGACCATTACGCCGACCAGGCCGGCGCGCCGGTGGTGCGCCGGCACAAGGGCTGCGGCTGCGACTTCCAGCCGGTGCAGACATGCTCCGAATGCGGGGAAGCGGTGACGGCGCGGGACGTCGAAGCGCGGCCGGGGGCGGGCTTCGAGGGGGTGTAGGCGCGAACGCGCATGGCTCGCCCGCCGACCCGGGATCACGTTCGAAAGTCGCCAACCCGTGCATGCGAACCTTCGATCCACGTGATATGACCCCCGCCCCCTCCCGGAAGCGACTATGCTGGGGAGGTGTTTAGGTGGAGAAGCCGGATGAGTAGGGTGCTGGTTATCGGCGCGGGCGGTGTCGGTTCGGTCGCCGTCCATAAGATGGCGATGAACGAGGACATCTTCTCGCACATCACCTTGGCGAGCCGCACGAAATCGAAATGCGACGCCATCGCGCGGTCGGTGAAAGAGCGCACAGGCGTGACCGTCGAGACGGCGGCGCTCGACGCCGACGACGTCGCGGCGACCACGGCGCTGATCCAGGCGGTGCGGCCGCAGTTGGTCGTCAACCTGGCGCTGCCCTATCAGGACCTGGCCATCATGGACGCCTGTCTGGCGGCCGGCGTGAACTATATGGACACCGCCAACTACGAGCCGCGCGACGAGGCCAAGTTCGAATATAGCTGGCAGTGGGCCTATCAGGACCGCTTCAAGGCGGCCGGCCTGATGGCCCTGCTGGGCAGCGGCTTCGACCCCGGCGTCACCTCGGTGTTCACCACCTATACCAAGAAGCACCTGCTGGACCGGATCGACACGCTCGACATCCTGGACTGCAACGGCGGCGACACCGGCCTGCCCTTCGCCACCAACTTCAATCCGGAAATCAACATCCGCGAAGTGACCGCGCCGTCGCGCCACTGGGAAAACGGCCAATGGGTCGAAGGCCCCGCCCTGAGCCACAAGCAGGTCTTCGACTTCGACCAGGTCGGTCCGAAGAACATGTACCTGATGTACCATGAGGAACTTGAGTCCCTGGCCAAGTTCTTCCCCGAGATCTCGCGCATCCGCTTCTGGATGACGTTCGGCGATTCCTATCTCAAGCACCTGGAGGTGCTGGGCAATATCGGCATGACCAGCATCGAGCCGATGATGTTCCAGGGCCGCGAGATCGTCCCGATCGAGTTCCTGAAGGCCCTGCTGCCCGAGCCAGCCTCCCTGGGCCCGATCACCAAGGGCAAGACCAATATCGGCACGATCGCGACCGGCCAGAAGGACGGCCGGGCGAGGACAGTCTACGTCAACAACGTGTGCGACCACGAAGAAGCCTATGCCGAGACCGGCAACCAGGCGGTCAGCTACACCACGGGCGTGCCCGCCATGATCGGCGCGGCCCTGATGCTCACCGGCCAGTGGAAGGGCGCGGGCGTGTTCAACATGGAGCAACTGGATCCCGATCCGTTCATGGACATGCTGAACCGGCACGGCCTGCCCTGGAAGGTGCGGGATCTGGACGCGCCCCTGGCCTTCTGATCGGACCCACGAATGGACATCCAGATGGAGACCAAGGCGGCCGGACCCGGGGCGTTCGCGCGCTTTGACCTGAATCGCGTCCCCTCGCCCTGTTTCGTGGTCGACGAGGTGGCGGTGCGCCGTAACCTGGCCGTGCTCAAGGACGTGGGCGACCGGGCCGGGGCCAAGGTGCTGCTGGCGCTCAAGGCGTTCTCGATGTGGTCGCTGGCCGACGTGGTGGGCGAGTATCTGGACGGCGTCTGCGCCTCGGGTCTCTGGGAGGCGCGGCTGGCGCGCGAGCACTATCGTGGCCACCTCACCACCTATTCGCCGGCCTACAAGCGCGAGGACCTGCCCGAGATCCTGGCGCTGTCCGACTCGGTGATTTTCAACTCGCCCGACCAACTGGCGCGGTTCGCCGACGTGATCGCGGCGGCGCGCGGCCGGGGCGAGGTCTTCGACATCGGTCTGCGCCTGAACCCCGAGCACAGCGAGGCCGAGGTCGCCAAGTACGATCCGTGCCAGCGCGGCTCGCGGCTCGGCTTCCCGGTGTCGCAACTCAAGCCCGAACACCTCGAAGGGGTCGACGGCCTGCACGTCCACGCGCTGTGCGAGCAGGGCTTTGAGCCGCTGCAGCGGATCTGGGCCTCCCTGGAGCCGAAGCTGGAAGGCCTGCTGGGAGGGCTGAAATGGCTCAACCTGGGCGGCGGCCACCACATCACCCGCGCCGACTACCGGCGTGACGACCTGGTCGCCCTGCTGGCCCAGATCGCCGCCCGCCACGGCCTGGAAGTCTATGTCGAGCCGGGCGAGGCCATCGCCCTGGACGCCGGCGTCCTGGTCGGCGAGATCCTCGACACCTTCGACAACGGCATGCCCGTCGCGATCACCGACATCTCGGCCACCTGCCACATGCCCGACGTCATCGAAGCGCCCTATCGGCCCGCCATGCTGGACGAGCGTCCCGACGGCGTGAGCGTCAGGATCGGCGGCCCCTCATGCCTGGCCGGCGACATCGTCGGCGACTACGTCTTCGCCTCGGCCCCGAGGCCGGGAACACGGATCGCCTTCCTCGACCAGGCCCACTATTCGATGGTCAAGACCAACACCTTCAACGGCGTCCCCCTCCCGGCGATCGCGTTGTGGAACAGCGACACCGACGCGCTGCGACTGGTCCGCCGGTTCGACTACACCGAGTTTCGAGATCGGCTGTCCTGATCCTGGGATCGGCTACGGAAGCGTCCCGGACAGCAAAAACCCCGCGCCGTCGCCGACGCGGGGTTTTCAGAAGCGCCGAGTCGAAAGCCGCCGCTAGGCGATCTTCTCGACCTGGCTGTATTCCAGTTCCACCGGGGTGGCGCGGCCGAAGATCGAGACGGTGACGCGCAGGCGGGCCCGCTCCTCGTCGACCTGCTCGACCGAGCCGTTGAAGCTGGCGAACGGGCCGTCGGTGACGCGCACGTTCTCGCCGACCTCGAACAGCACCACGGTCTTGGGACGCTCGACGCCCTCTTCGATCGTGCCGATGATGCGCTGGACTTCCTTTTCGGAGACCGGCTGCGGCTTGGAGGCGCTGCCCAGGAAGCCCGTGACCTTCGGGGTGTTCTTGATCAGGTGATAGGCTTCGTCCGAGAGGTTCATCTTCACCAGCACGTAGCCGGGGAAGAACTTGCGCTCGGCGTTGACCTTGCGGCCGCGACGGATCTCGACGACGTCCTCGGTCGGAACCAGGATCTCGGAGAAGCTGTCTTCCAGGCCGTGGCTCTTGGCCTGTTCGCGGATGCTCTCGGCCACCTTCTTCTCGAAGTTCGAGTAGGCGTGGACGATGTACCACTTGTGGTTCGGATTGGACGCGGTGTCGGTGCTCATGATGTTTCTTATCCCGCGGCGATCTTGAGGAGCAGGTTGGCGCCCAGGCCCAGGATCCAGTCGGCGAAGGTGAAGAACAGCGAAGCCAGCACCACCATGATGAAGACCATCACCGAGGTGATCCAGGTCTCCTTGCGGGTGGTCCAGGTGATCTTGCGGGCCTCGGCGCGGACTTCCTGCGCGAAGCGGACCGGGTTGAACGGCTTCTTCGGCGCGGCCTGAGCCTTGGCGGCGGCGGTCGCCTGACCACCGGCGGGCGCGAGCGCCGCGGCCGTCTTCGCGGCGCGGTTCTTGATCGCAGACGGGTTAGAACCCGGTTTCCTGGCCATGACTTAAGAGGCTCGCGACTTTCGATAGGTCAGCCCGAAAGCCGGGGTGACCGATGACATATAGTGGCAGGAGTGGAGGGACTCGAACCCACGACCCTCGGTTTTGGAGACCGATGCTCTACCAGCTGAGCTACACTCCTGCGGAACCGCGATCCCCTTAGCGGAGATTCCGGCTTTCCGACAATGAACATCGCGCCGGTAGGCTCTTTGAAGCCCGCCAGCGCGTTGGTCTCATCGCCAGAGCCGCGTCGTTTAGCAGGGTCGTTCGAGCCCGGCAAGCGGCCGGAGCGCGATCCGCGCTTTCGACCTCGTTCCGAAGGATCAGCCGCCGGCGCGGCGCGTTAGGCCTTGGCGCCAGTAAACGCCCGGAGGACGCGCCATGCCGACATCCACCAGCCCGAACCCGACCGGCTCCAACGCGGACAGACCCTCCAACCGGGAGGTCGAGAATGAGAACCAGCGCCCGGCCCAAGGCCTGGACCAGGGCGCCGACGGCAAGCCTCCCCGTCCGGCGACCGAGCCGCGCGGCGCCGAGGGCAGTTCGGATTCGCCGAAGACCCGGACGGATCCGGGCTCCGGCGAAGCCTAGAGCCTGCCTAGCCGGCCTTTTCCGCTTCCGGCGCGGCTGCTGGAGCGGCCGCGGCGCATTGGATGTTCAGATACGACCACTTCACGTCCGCGAGCTTGCGGCCGCATTGGGTGTTTTCACCCAGATCGCGTCCTTGAAGAGAGATCGCCACGCCCTTGGCCGGATCCGGCGCCGGCGAGGTTCCGGAGATGTCGTAGTAGCCGCCGCCCGGGCCGCGAACCACCATGCACGACGTCGATTCCACGGGGCGGACGCACCCCGAGGCCGTGACCGCCTTGCCCTCCAGGGAGACCTGTTGGGCTTGTTGAGCTGAATTTCCGGTTTCCTGCCCGCAGGCAGCTACGCTTAACGCTAACAGACTGGCCGCCGCGGCGGCCTTTACGAACCTTACCCGCATACGTTCCTCCGTATCATTGGCTTCCGCGTCGTTTTCGCGACAGGAAGCAAGCGGAAGAGTGCGCCCGGTTTCGGGAGGCGGCAATCACAATTTTGACACGGTTCAAAAAACAGGCGTCGCTCATTTTGACGCATTTGGGGAAGATTTTCTCAAAGCCCTTTCAGACCACCAAAGTTGACATCCACCCGCCTGTGCTCACATGAGACGCAGTCGCTTCAGGGCCGTGGCGACGCGATCTCAGAATTCCGCGGTCCGCCGCGCGCCGAGGACTTGAAACCCGTTATGACGGCCATCGAAACCACCGCTGCACCGCCCGCTCCGCCGGCCGCCAAGGAAGCCGCCTGGCACACCGAGACCGTGCTGTGGGTCAAGCACTGGACCGACCGTCTGTTCAGCTTCGCGATCACCCGCCCGGCCAGCTTCCGCTTCCGCTCCGGCGAGTTCGTGATGATCGGCCTGCCGCCGCGCGAGGACCTGGGCGAGAAGAAGCCGATCCTGCGCGCCTATTCGATCGGCTCGCCGCATTTCGCCGAAGAGCTGGAGTTCTTCTCGATCAAGGTGCCCGACGGCCCTCTGACCTCGCGGCTGCAGCAGATCAAGGAAGGCGACCAGGTCCTGCTCGGCAAGAAGCCGACCGGCACCCTGGTGCTGGACGCCGTCCGCCCGGGCAAGCGGCTGTTCCTGTTCGGCACCGGCACGGGCCTGGCGCCCTGGCTGTCGGTGGCCCGCGACCCCGACGCCTACAGCCGCTTCGAACAGGTGATCGTCGCCCACGGCGTGCGCGAGGTTCAGGAACTGGCCTACCGCGACCTGTTCACCGCGCAGATCCACGACGATCCGCTGGTCGGCGACGAGGCCAAGGCCCAGCTCGTCTACTATCCCACCGTCACCCGCGAGCCGTTCGAGCGCCAGGGCCGGTTCACCGACCTGATCGAGAGCGGCAAGCTGTTCGCCGACCTGGGCCTGGAACAGGTGAAGTTCGACCCCGAGCACGACCGCGCCATGCTTTGCGGCTCGATGGCGATGATCAAGGACACCGCCGCCCTGCTGGAAGCCCACGGGCTGACCGAAGGCTCAAACGCCGAGCCGGGCGACTTCGTGATCGAGCGGGCGTTCGTGGGGTGACCCACAGACGGGGACAGGCTCATGCGCCTGTCCCTAGCCCTGTCTAGCCGCCCAACCGCTTGAACGTCCGGTCCCAGCGCATGTGGCTGACCAGGGTCCAGGGCTTGAGCGCGCTGGCCCCGGGGCTCATCGAGGCCACGACCAGTTCGGCGCGGCCGACTAGGTCGTCGGCCGGCACATAGCCCATGCCCAGCTCCGGCGGCAGATAGGCGTCCAGCGCGCCGTCCCAGGCGCAGGCCGACTGACCTCGGGGGATTGGGCCGGGGTCGAAGCGGCTGTCCAGGCTGTTGTCGCGGTTGTCGCCCATCACGAAGAAGCAGCCCTTGGGCACCGTATAGACCCCCGTATTGGCCCCCGGCGTGCCCGAGCCCCAGCTGTGGGTGACATAGGTCTTGCCGCCGGGCAGGGTCTCCTTGAACTGGCCGACCGGGATCGCCTCGCCGAACGGGACCTCCACCGAGGTCGACAGCCATTCGCGGCGCACGGGCCGGTGATTGATGTGCAGCACGCCCTCGACCACCTGGATCTGGTCGCCGGGCAGGCCGATCAGCCGCTTGATCACGTCGGTGCGGCCGTCGTTGGGCTTCTTGAACACCACGATGTCGCCCCGGACCGGGACCTGGCCCAGCAGCCGCCCCGGCGGCAGCGGCGGACTGAGTGGAATGGAGTGGCGGCTCCAGCCGTAGGGATACTTGCTGACCAGGATGTAGTCGCCGACCTGAAGGGTGGGCTCCATCGAGCCGGACGGGATGGTGAAGGGCTGGCACAGCACCACGCGCGGGACGAGCACGATGGCCAGGGTCAGGGCCAAGGTCCGGAGCCATCCGCCAGGGCCGTCCTCCTTGCCGGGGTCACGCTTCGTCATCGCGAAAATCTCCCTCCGCTATTGGAAAACCATAACAGCGCGGCTCGGCGACGCGCGTTACAAATGGCTCATGGTTGCGAGAGGGCGGACGTGAGCGGCGACAAGCTTCAACTGAAGAACCTGACGGTCGCGGAGGCGCGGGGCCGCATGCTGTCCGACGCTCGGCGGCTGGGGGTCGAGACGGTCGCCCTGGCGGACGCCGTCGGCCGGGTGCTGGCCGCCCCGATCGTCGCCGACCGCGACCAGCCGCCGTTCGACGCCTCGGCCATGGACGGCTGGGCGATCCGCCGCGCGGACCTGTCGCCCGAGGCGCGGTTCCGGATCGCCGGCGAAAGCGCCGCCGGGCGGGCCTACGGCCATCCGGTGGAAAGCGGCCAGGCGGTGCGGATCTTCACCGGCGCCCCCGTGCCGCCGGGCGCCGATCTGGTGGTGATCCAGGAAAACGCGGTCCGGGACGGCGAGACGGTGACCTTCACGATCGATCGCGATCCGCCGCCCGGCAACATCCGAGCGGCCGGCGGCGACTTCCGGGCCGGCGAGCGTCTGCTGGCCGAAGGTGTGCGACTGGACGCCTGGCGGCTGTCGCTGGCCGCCGCCGCCGGACGCGCCAGCCTGAGCGTGGCGCGCCGCCCCCCGGTCGCCATCCTGGCCACGGGCGACGAACTGGTGTCGCCCGGCGCGACACCAGCCCCCGACCAGATCTTCGAGTCCGGCTCGTTCAGCCTGGCGGCCCTGGTCGCGGCCTGGGGCGGCGAGGCGGTCAAGTTGAAGGCCCAGGCCGATGATCTGGCGGCTATCGCCCTGGCGGTCGATGCGGCCAAGGCCGACCTGATCGTCACGGTGGGCGGCGCTTCGGTCGGCGACCACGACCTGGTCAAGCCGGCCCTGGAAACCCTGGGCCTGGCGCTGAGGGTCCAGACCATCGCGGTGCGGCCCGGCAAGCCGACCTGGTTCGGAACCTTGGGCGACGGCCGCCGGGTTCTGGGCCTGCCGGGCAATCCGGCCTCGGCCCTGGTCTGCGCCGAACTGTTCCTGCGGCCGCTGCTGGCCGCTCTCACCGGCGCCGATCCGACCTCCAGCGTCGAGGGGGCGATCAGCGCCGGCGTCCTGGCCGTTCCCCTGCCCGCCAACGGACCGCGCGAACACTGGATGCGCGCCGCCCGCGCCGTCGACGCCCAGGGCCGGGTGCGGGTCACGCCCTTTCCCGACCAAGACTCCTCGCTGATCGGCGTGTTTTCCCGCGCCGACTGCCTGGTGGTCCGCCCGGCCGGCGCCCCGGCGGCCTCGGCCGGCGACGTGGTCGACCTGCTGCCCTTGGCGCGCGGCTAGAGGCCACGGGCCGACGCCTCGACTGGCGACGACGCACCCGGAGCATGCTAAGCCGCGTTCGAAGCGGTCTGAGGGCGACCGCGGCGGGAGTTTGCGTTGATGGGTCGTATGGTCAAGATCGCGGCGCACATGGTGCTGGCCTTCACGGCCATGCTGCTGGCCCAGACGCTGACCGCCGGCGCCGCGACCTTCACCGCTTCGGCCCTCGCCCACGCCGCCCTGTTCGCCGGGGCCGCCCTGGCGGTCGAGATCCTGTTCCAGGTCGAACGGTCGCCGTGGCGGTTCTTCGCGGCCAGCGACGGCTTGCGGCTGGCGCGTTCGGCCGCGCTGTCGGTGCTGACCTTCGCCTTGATCGCCCGCCTGCTGGACGTGCGCCAGCCCGGCGGGCTGCGCACCCTGGCGGCCGCCTTCCTCTTGCAGGCGGCGCTGCTGGCGGGGCTGCGGATCGTGCGCCGCGCCCTGCATGAGAAGGTTCTGGTCGACGCCCTGACGCGCCTGCGCCCGGCGCCGGCCTCGCCCGCCCTGCCCCGCCTGCTGATCGTCGGCTCGGCCAACGACGCCGAGGCCTTCCTGCGCGCGCCGGCCGCCCTGGGCGAACGCTACGCCCCCGTCGGGGTCCTGACCTCCGAGGCCCGCGAGACCGGCGACGAGCTGGGCGGGGTCTGCGTCCTGGGAACCATCGCCGACTTCGACACGGTGATGACCCAACTGCGCGACGGCGGCCTGCAGCCCTCGGCCCTGCTGTTCCTCACCGACGGCCCGCTGAGCGCCTTCGGAGCCGAGCGCCTGGGCCGCTTGAAGACCGAGGGCGTGCGCCTGCTGCGCCGCCAAGGCGTGGTCGACATGGCCGCACCCGGCGTGGGCGCGAGCGGCTCGGCCCTGCGCGAGATCAGCCTGGAAGAGTTGCTCAGCCGCGCGCCGGTGCGCCTGGACCCCGAACCGGTCCGCGCCCTGGTCGCCGGCAAAAGGGTCCTGGTCACCGGAGCCGGCGGCAGCATCGGCTCCGAACTGGCGCGCCAGATCGCCGCCAGCGGCCCGGCCCGACTGATCCTGCTGGACGCCGCCGAAGCCAATCTCTTCCACATCGACCGCGAACTGGGCGAGGCCTGGCCCGCCCTGCCGCGCCGCGACGTGCTGTGCGACGTGCGCGACGCCGCCCGCCTGGACACGGTGTTCGCCGCCGAGCAGCCGGAACTGGTCTTCCACGCCGCCGCCCTCAAGCACGTCACCCTGGTCGAGAACCACCCCTGCGAGGGCGTGCGCACCAACGTGCTGGGCAGCCGCAATGTCGCCGTCGCCGCCAAGGCCTGCGGCGCGGCTCACCTGGCCTTGATCTCCACCGACAAGGCCGTGGCCCCGGCCAGCGTGATGGGCGCGACCAAGCGGGTGGCCGAGGCCGTGGTCCGCCAGTTCGCCGGTGATCCCGAAGGACGCGGCGGGTCGACGCGGGTCAGCGTCGTGCGGTTCGGCAACGTGCTGGGCTCGGCCGGTTCGGTGGTGCCGATCTTCCAGCACCAGATCGCCCGGGGCGGCCCGGTCACCCTGACCGACGCCCAGGTCGAGCGCTATTTCATGACCATTCCCGAGGCCGTGCAACTGGTGCTGCGCGCCGTGGCCCTGTCCGCCGGCGACGTGGAGCCCCCCATGGGCGTCCTGACGCTGGAGATGGGCGAACCGGTCAAGATCATCGACCTGGCCCGGCGGATGATCGAGCTGCAGGGCCTGGTCCCCGACCGCGACATCGCGATCAAGATCACCGGCCTGCGACCGGGCGAGAAGCTCACCGAAGCCCTGGTGGACGTCAACGAGACCGCCCGCTCCAAGGCCGAAGGCGTCACCGAGGCCACGCCCCTGGCGCCGCTGCCGCCAATCGCGCCCGCCGTCCTGGCCGCGCTGGAGGCCGCCGCCCTGGCCGGGGACGAGACCCTGGTTCGTGAGCGGCTGTTCGCCCTGGTCGAGACGTTGCGCGCCGCCCCTTCCGGCGCGACCGGCGCGCCCCGGGCGAAAGGCGCCCGGTCCAGCAAGACACCCACCCGGGCCTAATTCAGCCTGGCTCGCCCTTGAGGACGAGCAGAAAAGCCAGAATCAGCGTCCAATGACCCATCTTGCCGCGCGGGGGCGAGGCGTCTCGCCTTGAGACAGTGCAGCGTCGGTGGCATCCAGATGTTCGAACAGGTGGTGGACGTCACCCGGCTGGACGGGTTCGTCCGGTATACGCGCGGCATTGTCAGGGTCCGGTTGATCCTGGTCATCGCCTTCGTGGGGCTGCTGGCGATCTACGCCCCGCTGCGCATGACGCTGTTCGGCCTGGTCGAGCTGGCCATCTACGCGGCCCTGTTCCTGGCCACCGAGGCGGCCCTGCGGCATCCCGACCCGGTCCTGGCGCTCCGGCGGCTGCGCTGGCAGTCGATCGGCCTGGTCTTCCTGCTGTCGACCAACGCCTGCGCCCTGGCCGTGAAGATCCATCTGCTCGGCAAGCCGGTCCTGCGGATAGAGGCCGCCCTGCTGGCCACCGGCGTGCTGCTGTTCGCCGCCCTGCGCGTGCATACGGGCAAGGTCAGCTATGTCACGGCCGTCGGACCGCCGGTGGCGACCCTACTGTGGATGGCCTTGGACGGCGGCGCGCCCCTGGCGGAAAATCACTATGCCGCGACCATGCTGCTGTTCGTCGTCGCCGTGCTGACCGCCACCTGGCGCCAGCAGGCCACGGACACCGCCCTGGCCCAGACGCTGCGCGACCTGGCCCGCAAGAACGCCGACCTGACCGAGGCGGTCGCCGAGGCCAAGGCGGCCAGCCGCGCCAAGTCCGACCTGCTGGCCGTCGCCAGCCACGAGATCCGCACCCCGCTGAACGCCGTGCTCGGCTTCGCCCACGCCCTGCGGCGCGACACCTTCCTGACCGCCACCCAGAAGGACCTGGCCCAGGGCGTGCTGGACGGCGGCGCCCAGCTGACGCGGCTGCTCGACACCGTGCTGGACCTGACCAAGGTCGAGTCGGGCCAGGCGTCCCTGAACCTCGCCCCGGTCGACCTGCGCCGTCTGGTCCGAACCGTGGTGCGGGTGTGGAGCGCCCACGCCCAGGCCGTCGGCGTCCAACTGAGTTTCGAGGACGCCGATCCTGACCTCGCCTACGGGGTTCTGGCCGACGAGGCCAAGCTCGAGCAGGTTCTGGTCAATCTGGTCTCCAACGGCCTGAAGGTCTCGCCGTCGGATGGAGCGGTCGTGGTCCGGCTGGCGGGGGTGGCCAAGGGCGAGGTGCTGAGCGTCCTGGTCGAGGTCCGCGACAGCGGCGCGGCCGTGCCCCCGGACGACCGGCCCCGGATGTTCGAGGCCTACGACCAGACCGAACGCGGTCGGACGCTGGGCGGCAGCGGCCTGGGCCTGTCGATCTGCGCCGCCAACCTGGCCCTGATGGGCGGCGAGATCGGCGTCGATGATCCGCCCGGCGTTTCGTCCGGCAAAAGCGGCGCGGTGTTCTGGCTGGCCTTCGAGGCGGCGATCCTGACCGTCCCGAGCGCCCCCGCCGAGCTCAGCATGACGACGGCGATCCGGGTGCTGGCGGCCGAGGACAATCCCGCCAACCGCCGGGTGCTGGCCGCCTTGCTGGCCGACTCGTCCGTCGAGCTGGTGTTCGCCGAGGACGGCGCTCAGGCGGTCGACGCCTGGCGGGCCGAGGCGTTCGACCTGGTGCTGATGGACGTCAACATGCCAGTGCTGGACGGGGTGCGCGCCCTGGCCGAGATTCGCAGGCTCGAGGCCGCTTCGCCGCGCAGCCGCACGGCCGTCTGGATGCTGACCGCCAACGTCTTCGACGACGACGTCGCCCGCTACCGGGCCGACGGCGCGGACGGGGTGCTGCGCAAGCCGATCGACACCCTCGCCCTGTTCGACCTGCTGGCTCAGGTCGCGGAAGCGAAGGCGGCGGCGGCGGTAGAGGGCGAAAGCCTTTCCCTTTAAGTCCGCTCTTCCCGGGTAGCGGGGATCAGTGGAAATCCCGGCTGCGCTGCAGCCGGCCCGAGGTCCGCATCCGCACCGTCGGGGCCGGCGCCTCGGGATCCTCCTTCATCCGCGCCAGCTCGGCCGACAGGTCGGTAAAGCTCTCGGCCACCACGTGGATCACGCCCTCAGACGCTTGCACTTTGCCGTGGACCACCAGGAACGAGGCGCTCATCACCGTGCGGCGGTGGGCGTCGAAGCAGTCTTTCCAGACCACCGCATTGGCCACGCCCGTCTCGTCCTCCAGGGTCAGGAACACCACGCCCTTGGCCGTGCCGGGCCGCTGACGGATCAGCACCAGGCCGCCGACCGAGACCTTACGGCCGTTGCGGAAGTCCTGCAGCCGATCGGCCGCGACCACGCCCAGCCGGTTCAGCATCGGCCGGAAGAAACCGCAGGGATGGGCCTTCAGCGACAGGCTGGTGGTGCGGTAGTCCTCGGCCACCTGCTGAGGCAGGGCCATGACCGGCAAGGCGACCGTGTCCTCGAACAGCGGCAGGCCGGCCAGCAGCGGCGCCTGGCTGTCGACCTTGACCTCTCCCTTCAGCCCCTTGACCGCCCACAGGGCGTCGCGGCGGCTCAGGCCGGTCGAGGCGAAGGCGTCGGCCTCGGCCAGTAATTCCAGCGCCCGCTGCGAGACGCCGCGTCGGGCGAAGTCGGCGGGCGTGCGGGCGCCGGCGGCGCGGGCGGCGATGATGAGATCGATATCGTCAGGCTCGCGATGCTTGCCCGTCTCGTCCTTCCTCCCCGCCTCGTCTTTCTTCTTTGTCAGGCCCTTGATCTGGCGCAGGCCCAGGCGGACGGCCTTCCAATGCGGGCGGGTTTCGGGATTGAAAAGCTTGTCGGGAGCGATCTTCCTCTCCTCACCCGTGAAACGGGGGAGGTGGCGCGTCGCTATCAGCGACGTGACGGAGGGGGCGTCGTGCGGCGGTCGGACGCCCCCTCCGTCACGATGCGTATCCGCATCGCGCCACCTCCCCCGCTGCGCGGGTGAGGAGAAGTTGCGTTCCTCCAGCGTGCAGTCCCAGTCGCTCAGCAGGATATCGGGGGCCCTGACCTCGACCCCATGCTCGCGCGCGTCGCGCACCAGCTGGGCCGGCTGGTAGAAGCCCATCGGCTGGGAGTTGATCAGGGCCGCGCAGAACACGTCCGGCCAGGCCCATTTGATCCAGGCCGAGACATAGACCAGCTTGGCGAAGCTGGCCGCGTGGCTTTCCGGAAAGCCGTAGGAACCGAAGCCCTCGATCTGCTTGAAGCACCGGGTGGCGAAGTCGCGTTCGTAGCCGCGCCGCACCATGCCCTCGACGAACTTGTCGCGATATTCGCCCGGATCGCCCAGGTTCTTGAAGGTGGCCATGGCCTTGCGCAGGCCGTCGGCCTCGTCGGGCGTGAACTTGGCCGCCTCGATGGCCAGGCTCATGGCCTGTTCCTGGAACAGCGGCACGCCGTAGGTGTTGCCCAGGATGCCGCGCAGCTCCCCTTTGCATTCCGGCTCGTTCAACGGTTCTGGAAAATCCACCGGCTCCAGGCCCTGGCGCCGCCGCAGATAGGGATGGACCATGTCGCCCTGGATCGGGCCGGGCCGAACGATCGCCACCTCGATGACCAGGTCGTAGAACCGATTGGGCTTCAGCCTGGGCAGCATCGACATCTGGGCCCGGCTCTCGACCTGGAACACCCCGACGCTGTCGGCCACGGACAGCATGTCGTAGACGCCCTTCACCTCCGAGGGCACGTCGGCCAGGTCGGTGATCGGCTGGCCGTGGTCGGCGCGCAGCATGCCGAACGCCCGCTGGATGGCGGTCAGCATGCCCAGGGCCAGGACGTCGACCTTCATCAGCTTGAGGCTGTCGATATCGTCCTTGTCCCACTCGATGAAGGTGCGGTCCTTCATCGCCGCATTGCCGATCGGCACGGTCTCGTCCAGCCGCCGCTTGGTCAGCACGAAGCCGCCGACGTGCTGCGACAGGTGGCGCGGGAACTGCAGAAGCTCGGTGGCCAGGGCGATGGCGCGGGCGATCTGCGGGTTCTTCGGATCCAGCCCCGTCTGCCGGATGTGCTCGTCGGGCAGGCCGTCGCCCCAGCTGCCCCAGACGGTGTTGGCCAGGATGGCGGTGATGTCCTCGGTCAGGCCCAGGGCCTTGCCGACGTCGCGGATGGCGCTGCGCGGCCGATAGTGGATCACCGTGCCGCAGATCGCGGCGTACTCGCGGCCATAGCGCGCGTAGACATATTGCATCACCTCCTCGCGCCGCTCGTGCTCGAAGTCGACATCGATGTCCGGCGGCTCGCCGCGGTTCTCGGAAATGAAGCGGGTGAACAGCAGGCGGTGCTCGGTGGGGTCGATTGCCGTCACCCCCAGGCAGAAGCAGACCGAGGAGTTAGCCGCCGAGCCGCGTCCCTGGCACAGGATGCCCATCTCCCGCGCCTTGTGGACGATGTCGTGCACGGTGATGAAGTAGTTGGGGTAGTCCATCTTGGCGATCAGCCGCAGCTCCTCGCGAAGTTGGTCGGCGACCTTGTCCGGCACGCCGCCAGGATAACGCCAGGCCGCGCCCTGCCAGGTCAGGTCGGTCAGGTGCTGCATGGCGCTCTTGCCGGGCGGCACCGGCTCGTCCGGATATTGCTCGTTCAACTGGCCCAGGTCGAAGCCGATGCGCTCAACGATCTCCATCGTGCGCTCCACGGCCTGGGGCCAGCGCTCGAACAGCCGCGCCATCTCGGCCGGGGTCTTGATGTGACGCTCGGCGTTGGCTTCGAGCCTGAAGCCCGCTTCGGTGATCGTGCAGCCCTCGCGGATGCAGGTCAGCACGTCCTGCAGCGGGCGTCGCTCGGGACCGTGATAGAGCACGTCATTGGTCGCCACCATCGGCGCGCCGGCGTCCCGCGCCAGGTCCGACAACCGCGACAGGCGCTTGAGGTCCTGGGCGGCGTAGGCCCGGCTGGCGGCCAGCCAGACCCGGCCGCGCAGCGCGCCGGCCATGCGGGTCAGGTCGGTCTCGAAGGCCTCGTCCAGTTTCGCCGGCGGCACGATCAGGGCCAGCTGGCCGTCGGCGTGATCCAGGAAATCCTTCCAGAACAGATGGCACTCGCCCTTCTCGGCCCGACGCTGGCCCACGGTCAGCAGGCGGGTCAGGCGGGCGAAGGCCTCGCGGTCGGACGGGTAGACCAGCAGGCTGGGTGTGCCGTCCATGAAGTCCAGCCGGCAGCCGGTCAGGGCGCGGATCTGCAAATCCTTGGCCGCCGTCCAGGCCCGCACCACCCCGGCCAGGCTGTTGCGATCGGTGACCCCGACCGCGCTCAGGCCCAGGGCCTGACCGGTCAGCATCAGCTCCTGGGCGTGCGACGCCCCGCGCAGGAAGGAGAAGTTGGTGGTGGCCTGGAGCTCGGCGTAGGCGTGAGTTTTCATGGGCGCGCACTTGCCCCCACCTGACGGCTTCGCCGTCTGTCCGCCCCCATAGGGGGCGGAGCCTCGCGCTCGGCGCCGGCGGCAGGGCTCTTCCCCCTATGGGGGAAGACGGCCGAAGGCCCGTAGGGGGCAAGTGCGTGGCTATCCGAACAAGCCATGCAACCACCATTTCGGGGCCTTCTCCCCGTCGCCGTACAGCCCCGCCCGGAAGATCCAGAACCGCTCGCCCGTCTCGTCCTCGACCCGGTAATAGTCGCGCACCTTGCCCGGCCCGACCTCGTCGAAGGCCTTGCGCCACCATTCCTGGCCGATCCGCTCAGGCCCCTCGGCCAGGCGGACGCGACGCGACTTGCCGCGCCAGCGGAACTGGACCGGCGGATCGTCGGGCAGCTTGGCCATGACCTCGATCGCCTCCGGTCGGCGCAACAGACGGGACGGCCGGGGCCGCTCCGGGTCCCAGCCCGTTTCCGGCGCGGGGTCCAGCGGCGCGGCGCGCGTCACAGAGCGTTCCGGCACGTGGCTCTGGTGGGGATCGGCCCGCCAGACCCGGTCCTCGCCCAGGCGGTTGATCAGCCGGTCGACCAGCGGCGCCAGGCCCTCCTCCAGGCTGACCCCGCCATCGGCGTCCAGGCTCCGCTGAGCCACGGACAGCGGCTCGACATCGGCCGCCCAAAGGGTGACGACCTCGACGCCGAACCCCGGATCCACCGTCTCCAGTTTCGGCTTCAGCAGCTTGGCGAGGCGGGCCGGATCGCGGCCGGGACGCGACAGGCCCGCCCGCACCGGCTGGTCCTTGCCGTCCAGGCGGTGAAAGACCAGCTCGAACCGCCGCGCGCCCTGGCCCTCGGCCTCCAGCCGGGCGCACAGCAGGGCGCAGATGTCGGCGGTCACCCGTTCCAAGTCGGACAGGGCGCTGATCGGCTCGAAGAAGGCCAGGCGGTCGAACCACGGCGTGAGGGGGCGACGGAAGACCAGGGCCTCGCGGGCCGCGCCCAGGGCCTGGTCGATGCGCAGCACCGCGGAGAGGCCGAACCGCCGGGCCAGCTGGGCGCGCGGCAAGCTCAGCAGCTGGCCGACATGAAACAGGCCCAGGCGCGGCAGCTGGGCCTGGGCCGCCTCGTCCAGGCGCAGGGCGGCCACCGGCAGCGGGGCCAGGAGCGGGGCCTGGCCGCCGGGCGGGCTGATCGTGCGGTCGGCGGCGTAACGGGCCAGGGCCCAGGCCGCCCCGGGCGTGTCGGCGATCGCGCCCCTGGCCGGCGCGCCCCAGCGCTGCAGCCGGGCCAGCAGGTCGTCCAGCATCATGGCCTCGCCGCCCCACAGGTGCGAGACGCCCTCGACGTCGAGGAACAGGCCGTCCAGCCCGTCGATGGCCACGGCCGGCGAGAAGCGCACGCACCAGTCGCAGAGGACTTCCAGCGCCGCGCGGTCGCCCTCCGGATCGTGGTCGGCGGTGACCAGGTCCGGGACCAGGGCCGCGGCGTCGGCGGCCTTCTGGCCGACGTGCAGGCCCAGGGCCGCCGCCGCGTCGTCGACGGCGGCCAGCCGGCGCGTCCCGCCTTCGGTGGCGATGAGGGCGAACGGTGGGGAAGACCCCCTCCGGCCCTCCGGGCCACCTCCCCCAGAGGGGGAGGCGCTATGCCGCGTAAGCTGCTCCCCCTCTGGGGGAGCTGTCGGCGAAGCCGACTGAGGGGGTTGAGGGGGCGCTTTCCTCGCCCACGTCGTGATCGGCCAATTGCGACACCAGACGGAAAGGATGCGGGCCATCGGCGGCCTCCGCTTGTTCGAGGATCCAGGCGCCGGGACGGCCGCCCCGGCAGCGTTCGAGTTCGACCCGCCAGCGCGGCGGGCCCAGGCCCGGCTCGCCCGGCGGCGGCCGGCTGGGCGCGGCGGCGATGCGCCAGCGGGTCTGGGCGGCCGCGCCCGACACCTCCCGCGCGCCGCCTCCCCTTGGTCCGGCCGGCCCGCCATAGGGTCGTCTTCGCAGCAACACGCCCGTCGCGCCGCGTCGCTCGCAGGCCAGCTGCAGGCGACGGCCGGCCTTGAGGTCTGGGCTCTGCGCCTCGCCGATCGCGGCGGCGACGCCGACCGTGGCCAGGGCGTCCTCCAGCACGGCCAGCACCTCGGCCTCGTCACGGGCCCTCACCTGGATCAGGCGCTCGACCGGGAAGCCCAGGTTCACCAGGCCCGGCGCGTGCAGATCGTCGCGGCGCATCACCCAGACCACCGCGCCCCGAGCGGTCAGCGGCCGCAGCATCAAGGCGGAAAAGGCCGCAGGCGCGGCGCCTGTCTCTTCCTCCAGTCCCGAACCGCCCACCTCGTGCCAGCCGCCGCGCTGAAGGCCCCCGGCCGGAAAGCAGCCGTCGATGCGCGGATCGCCGAACGGCAGGACGGGAGGCGGAGTCCGAGTCCCCGCTTCCAAGGCGGCGATCTGGGCTCTCAAAGCCGAAAGGGCGGGCTTCGCCCCGGGCATTTCGCATCTCCAATGTTCCACTTTTGTTCTGATCCTCCAAGGTTGGAGAGTCAAGCGGGGGCGGCCTTAGGACGCGGGCGGATAGCTGATAGGGTGCTCTCACTATCCCTCCGCCGAGGAGACGGATTGGATGGGAGGCAGATCCATGGCCGAAGTCGAACTGCACACCGACGGTCCGGTCTGGACCGTGACGATCAACCGGCCCGACAAGCGCAATGCGGTGAACCCCGAGACCGCCCTGCAGCTGCGGGCGGCCTTCGACGCCTTCGAGGCCGATCCCCAGGCCGCCGTCGCCGTGCTGACGGGGACCGGCGGGACGTTCTGCTCAGGCTTTGACCTGGCCGTGGCCGCTTCCGGCGAAGGCGAGCGCTACGACCCGGTCGGCGAGGGCCCCATGGGGCCGACGCGGCGGCTGCTGTCCAAGCCGGTGATCGCCGCTGTCGAGGGCCATGCGGTGGCCGGCGGGCTGGAGCTGGCCCTGTGGTGCGACCTGCGGGTGGCCTCGGCCGGTGCGATCTTCGGGGTGTTCTGCCGGCGCTGGGGCGTGCCGCTGATCGACGGCGGCACCGTGCGGCTGCCGCGCCTCGTCGGCCAGGGCCGGGCGTTGGACATGATCCTGACCGGCCGGGCGGTCGAGGCGGCCGAGGCGCTGAGCTGGGGCCTGGCCGATCGCGTGGTTCCGGAGGGCGAAGCGCTGAACGTCGCCCAGGCCCTGGCCGCCCAGATCGCCGCCTTCCCGCAGCTCTGCCTGCGCGCCGACCGCGCCTCGGCCTTCGCCCAGTGGGACGTCTCGCTGGAAGAGGCGCTGAAAGCCGAGGGGATCGGCGGGCTGGAGCCGCTGCGCCGCGAGGCTCGGGCCGGGGCGGCGCGGTTCAAGGACGGCGAAGGGCGGGGTGGGAAGTTCTGAGCGCTTCCCCCATATTCCTTTCATCCCGGCGAAAGCCGGGACCCAAGCGGGCTTGGCTGTTCCTGGCTCAGCGCCCCATCCGACACTCGGCTTGGGTCCCGACTTTCGCCGGGATGAATGGAGATTGAGGATGTTCGAGGCCTAAAACCGCGCCCTGGCCCGCCACCACTGGCTGACCAGCATCGGCCCGAACGCGGCGCTGACGCCGCAGGCGTCGGCGAACAGGTCGAACCACGAGGCGTCGCGACCGACGAAGGCCTGCAGGATCTCGATCGCGCCGCCGAAGGCCACGAGGACCAGGCCGATGCGATGCAGCCGGCTCTGCGGCAGGGCCAGGCTGGCCAGGACGCTCAGGACGTAGAAGACGATGAAGTGCTTGGCCTTGTCCCACGGGATCAGGCCCATGTTGTCATTGTCGGGCAGCAGGGCCCGAGCCAGGGCGTAGGCCGACGCGGCCAGGAAGACGATGAAGACGATGCGGTTGATCTTGCGGGCGCGGATGGACATCGGAGTTCCTGGCTGGGCTCCCCGCACCTAGCCGTTCCGGTGAGGCTTGAAAATGGCGGGCGGCGATCTTGGCCGTATCGCCTCGCGGCGTGCATCCGATCTGCACGCGCCTGGGGATTGGGGACATGCCCTGGGCATGTCCCCGACCGTGATCCTTAGAACGTCAGGGCGCGGGCTTCCTTGACGTGCGGCAGGGCCTGGATCTTGGCCAGCAGGGCCTCGTCCGGAGCCTGGTCGACGCCGACCAGCGCGATCGCGTCCTCATCGGCCGACAGGCGGCCCAGGTTGAAGGTGGCGATGTTGACGCCCGCCTCGCCCAGCAGCATGCCCAGGGCGCCGATGAAGCCCGGCTTGTCCAGGTTGTTGATGTAGAGCATGGCCGGCGAGAAGCCCGCGTCCAGCTCCATGCCCTTGACCTCGACGATGCGCGGCGCGCCGGCGATCACCGTGCCGGCGAAGGCGCGCTTGCCCTTCTCGGTGGTGATGGTCACGCGCATCAGGCTGTCATAGGTGGGGCTGACCTCCTGGCGGCTCTCGGAGACGGTGATGCCGCGCTCCTTGGCCACCGCGGGCGCGGAGACCATGTTGATCTCGGCCAGCATCGGCTTGAGGATCCCGGCCAGGGCGGCCGAGGTCATCGGCTTGACGTTCAGCTTGGAGACCTCGCCCTCGAAGGCGATGTCGATGGCGGAGATGCCGAAGTCGACCATCTGGCCGGCCAGGGCGCCGATCTTCTCGGCCAGGGCCACGAAAGGCTTCAGCTTGGGGGCTTCCTCGGCGGTGATCGAGGGGCTGTTGAGGGCGTTGGTGACCGCGCCGGTCAGCAGGTAGTCGCTCATCTGCTCGGCGACCTGCAGGGCGACGTTCTCCTGGGCCTCGTTGGTGCTGGCGCCCAGGTGCGGGGTGGCCACGACCTTGTCCGAACCGAACAGCGGGTTTTCCTTGGCTGGCTCGGTGACGAACACGTCGAAGGCCGCGCCGCCGACATGGCCGTCGTCCAGCAGCTTGCGCAGGGCCGCCTCGTCGACTAGGCCGCCGCGGGCGCAGTTGACGATCAGCACGCCCTTCTTGGTCTTGGCCAGGTTCTCGGCCGACAGGATGTTGCGGGTCTTGTCGGTCAGCGGGGTGTGCAGGGTGATGACGTCGGCGCGGGCCAGCAGCTCTTCCAGCTCGACCTTCTCCACGCCCATCTCCACGGCGCGCTCGGGCGACAGGAAGGGGTCGTAGGCCACGACCTTCATCTTCAGGCCCAGGGCCCGGTCGGCGACGATGCCGCCGATGTTGCCGGCCCCGATCAGGCCCAGCGTCTTGGCGTACAGCTCCACGCCCATGAAGCGGTTCTTCTCCCACTTGCCGGCCTGGGTGCTGGCGTCGGCGGCGGGCAGCTGGCGGGCCAGGGCGAACATCATGGCGATGGCGTGCTCGGCGGTGGTGATCGAGTTGCCGAACGGGGTGTTCATCACCACCACCCCCTTGGCGGTGGCGGCGGGGATGTCGACATTGTCGACGCCGATGCCGGCCCGGGCGATGACCTGCAGCTTGTGCGCGGCGGCGATCACGTCCTTGTCGAGCTTGGCGCCCGAGCGGATGGCGATGCCGTCATAGTCGCCGATCACGGCGATCAGCTCGTCCTTGGAAAGGCCGGTCTTGATGTCGAAATCGACGCCGCGGTTCTTGAAGATGTCGACGGCGGCGGGGGAAAGCTTGTCGGCGATGAGGACGCGGGGAGCGGTCATGTGGGGGATTCCTTGCGGAGAATTTTTCGGGGTGAAAGCCCCCTCCGGCCCGTTGGGCTACCTCCCCAGAGGGGGAGGAACTCGGCCGCGAGATGCTCCCCCTCTGGGGGAGCTGTCGCGGAGCGACTGAGGGGGTTCTAGGGCGCTAGCTTAAGCGGCGGCCAGTTCGGCCGAGACGGAGGCGAACGCCCAGTCCAGCCAGGGCGTCAGGGCCTCGAGATCCGAGGCCTCGACGGTGGCGCCGCACCAGATGCGCAGGCCGGCCGGGGCGTCGCGATAGCCGCCGATGTCGAGGGCCGCGCCCTCCTTCTCGAGCAGGCTGGCCAGCTTCTTGGCGAAGTCGGCCTGGGCGTCGTCCGACAGGGCCGCGATCTTGGGATCGACGACCTTGAGGCACACCGAGGTGTTGGAGCGGATCTCCGGCGTCGCGGCCAGGAACTCGACCCACGGGGTCTTGGCCACCCAGTCGGCCAGCACCGCCAGGTTCTGGTCGGCCCGGGCCTGCATGGCCTGCAGACCGCCGATCGAGGCGGCCCACTTCAGGGCGTCCAGGGCGTCCTCGACGCACAGCATCGACGGCGTGTTGATGGTCGCGCCTTCGAAGATGTCGGCGGCGATCTTGCCGCCTTTCGTCATGCGGAACAGCTTCGGCATCGGCCAGGCCGGAGTGTAGCTCTCCAGACGGGCCACGGCGCGCGGCGACAGGATCAGGATCCCGTGCGCGCCCTCGCCGCCCAGGGCCTTCTGCCAGGAGAAGGTCACGACATCCAGCTTGGTCCAGTCCAGGTCCTGGGCGAAGGCGGCGCTGGTGGCGTCGCAGATGACGACGCCTTCGCGGTCGGCCGAGATGAAGTCGGCGTTGGGGACGCGGACGCCCGAGGTGGTGCCGTTCCAGGTGAACACCAGGTCCTTGGCCGGATCGACCTTGGAGGTGTCGGGCAGCTGGCCGTAGGGCGCGTCGAGCACTTCCACGTTCGGCAGCTTCAGTTGCTTGGTGACGTCGGTGACCCAGTCCTTGCCGAACGACTCGAAGGCCAGCAGCTGCACCGGACGGGCGCCCAGCATCGACCACATCGCCATCTCGACGGCGCCGGTGTCCGAACCGGCGACGATGCCGATCAGGAAGTCGGCGGGGACTTCCAGCACTTCGCGCGTCTGGTCGATGGCGGCCTTCAGGCGGCCCTTGCCCAGCTTGGAACGGTGCGACCGGCCCAAAACGGCGTTTCTGAGATTTTCGGGGGTCCAGCCTGGGCGCTTGGCGCAGGGGCCGGAAGAGAACTCGGGGCGAGCCGGGCGGATCGCCGGCTTGGCGAGGGTCGTCATATCGATGTCTCCCATCCTTACAGATGGACTGCATCCCGTTGGGGGGATGTGGCCCGCCGGCGAGAAACCTCGTTTCGACGGCAAAGGCAAGGAGAGATTTTGCCGCGCGGCGGACAATTCGTCCGCATCCGGCAAATTATTTTCTAGCGCTCGCCCCGCTGCGCCAGGAGACGACGACACCGAACAGGATGCAGATCAGCACGCCTGCGGAGTTCAGGTTGTTGACCACGCGATAGGTCAGATCATGGGAACGGTCGCCGACGATGTAGTAGGCGTGCAGGCTGAATTGGATAGCCTGCAACAGCATGGCCCCACCCAGCCAGGGACTGGCATAGCGCAGGGCGAGCATCAGGAAGCTCAAGCCGTAGAGCCCCTCACAGAACAACGACACTGTGGCTTGCGGCCGCGCCGGTAGCAGGAGCTGGATCGCCAGAGACACGACAGCGCCGACCAGGATGATGACGGCGCCCCAACGTTCCGCCGCGGCCCCTCTCAACCAGGCCAGACTGCATACCACCAGGGTAGCGGTCCATCCTAAAAAGAGCGCGACGTACGTGTTCATCCCTAGAGTCTCTATCGTGAAATGGAGACTCTAGGGATTAAACTCTTGCAATATTGCCTAGCTGGCTTGAGCGACCTGCTCGTCAGCCGTCGGCTCGCCGGCCGAAAGCTTGATTTCCCAGCCCATCATCTTGGTGCGGACACCCAGACGCAGACGGGTTTCATCCAGCTCGGCATGCGCGTCGACCATCGCGCTGCGGGCTTCCGACAAAGCCGCCATGGCGGCCATGACCTTGGCGGTCGCGCCCGAAGCAACAGTCGCCGACAGACCGAGATCCTTACGGGCTTGCACCATATCCGCCATCATTTCAGCGGCTTGGACCATCGCGGTATCGATCGCGGCTTCAGTGCCATGCAGCTTTGCAGCCACACGTTTGACAACGAAAATCTTTTCCAACGCCCCATCTCCTTAATGAAAGACTAACAGTAAAGGTAAACGAAAAGTTAAGAGATTGGCAATTGAAAATGCGCGTTAACGTTGTTTTGCTGCGCTGGGTGATTTCTTGGAAGCGAAGCGTTAGGAAGATTGCGTGAAGGTGGACCTCTAGGATTCTCCTGGGACGGGAAATGATCGAGGACAGCCGCAGCCCTGGAGCCGCGACGCACGCGCCCCTGCAGGCGCGAATCGCGGCTGTCGCGCTGACCACGACTGTGGCCGCGCTGCTGGCGGCGTGCCTGTGCTTCATGCTCCAGCAGTGGAGCGTCGCCCGTCAGGAATCTCAGGCAAACCACGAGATCCTGGCCCAGATGGTGGCGGCCGGCGCCGCCGCGCCGATGGCCGATCACAATACGGTCGGGGCCTATCGCGCGCTCGAAGCCGTGGCCAAGGCTCCCAACGTCGCATCGGTCCAGCTGACCGACATGAACGGCCAGGTCGTCGCCCAGGTCGGCGCGGTCAAGGAGGCCGAGGTCGACACCCTGGTCCGGCCCATCAAGATGGGCTCCCGGCAGGTCGGCTCGCTCTCGCTGTCCGCCCGCCGTCCCAGCCTGACCGAGATCATGGCCCGCGACCTGGCCCTGACCGGCACCCTGTTCTTCGGCTCGGCCGGCCTGGCGATCCTGCTGGCCAACGGCCTGGCCCGGCGGATGACCAAGCCGATGGAGCGCTTGTCCCAGGCCATGCGCGAGGTCGCCGCCGACGGCCGCTTCAAGCCGGTCGAGCAGGCGGCCGACGACGAGGTCTTCCAGAGCCTGACCGACAGCTTCAACCACCTGGTCTCGCGGCTGGAGATCAACGACCACGAGCTGCGCGGCGCGATGGCCGAACTGGTCAAGGCGCGCGACGACGCCAACGCCGCCAATGTCCTGAAGTCGCACTTCCTGGCCAATATGAGCCACGAGATCCGCACGCCGCTGAACGGCGTGCTGGCCATGACCGAGGTGATGGCCATGGGCGAGCTCTCCGCGGCCCAACGCGAACGCCTGTCGGTGATCCGCGAATCCGGGACCCTGCTGCTGTCGGTGCTCAACGACGTGCTCGACCTGTCGAAGATCGAGGCCGGCCGCCTGGACCTGGTCGACCGCGACTTCGACCTGGCGAGCCTGGCCCTGTCGGTCCGCGAATCCTACGCCGCCCAGGCGCGCGCCAAGAACCTGGAGTTCGGCGTCTTCGTCGCGCCGGAGGCCCTGGGCTCGTGGCGCGGCGACGCCGATCGCCTGCGCCAGATCCTGGGCAATCTGGTCTCCAACGCCCTGAAGTTCACGCTTGAGGGCAGCGTCTCGGTGCGCTTCGCCTCGGCCGACGACGGCAGCGGCCTGCGGATCGACGTGGTCGACACCGGCGTCGGCATCGACGCCGAGACCCTGCCGCGGCTGTTCGACAAATTCGTTCAGGCCGACAGTTCGACCACCCGCCGGTTCGGCGGTTCGGGCCTGGGCCTGTCGATCTGCCACGAACTGGCCACCCTGATGGGCGGCAGCGTCCACGTGCAGAGCCGCGAGGGCCAGGGCTCGACCTTCACGGTGGTGGTGGCCATGCCGCGCGGCGAGGCTCCGGTCCACGCCCCGGTCGAGACCGCCCCGCCGCCGATCGAGTCCGAACGCCGGCTGCGCGTCCTGGCCGCCGACGACAATCCCACGAACCAGAAGGTCATCGCCGCCGTCCTGGCCCCGCTGGGGGCCGAGGTCGAGCTGGTGGCCAACGGCGTGGCCTGCATCGAAGCCTGGAAGCGCGGCGGCCACGACATCGTGCTGATGGACATCCACATGCCGGTGATGGACGGCGTCGAGGCGGCCCGCACCATTCGCGCCCTCGAGGTCAGCGAGGGCCGCAAGCGGGTTCCGATCGTCGCGGTCACCGCCAACGCCCTGGTTCACCAGGTCGAGGGCTACATGGCCGCCGGCATGGACGGTCACGTCGCCAAGCCGATCGAGGTGACCAAGCTCTACGACGCGATCGAGACGGCCGTGGCCGCGGCCCGGCGCGACGGGTCCAAGGTCGCGGCCGCCTAGTCCCCTTGGGGGAGCAGGCGTTCACCAACCTGAACCCCACATAACGAGCGGCTCAGAACCGCTTCAGCCGGACTGTGTTTCCTTGTGTTCAACGTCGTCCCGTCGGGCGTCGGAAAACATTCAAGAGGAACCGTACCGATGAAAAAGATCCTGCTTTCTATCGCCGCGGTCTCGGCCGTCGCCGCCGCTGTCCCCGCCGTCGCCTCGGCCCAGGCCTATGGCTATGACCGTGGTTACGACGGCGGCCGCGAGCGCGGCTACAACCAAGATGTCGGTCGCGATCGCGTCGCGCGCCTCGACCAGCGGATCGACGTGGGCGTCCGCAGCGGCGGCCTGACCCGTGACGAAGCCTGGCGCCTGAAGGGCGACCTGCGCGAAACCGCGCGTCTGGAAGCTCGCTATCGTCGCGGCGGCCTGAACGGCTGGGAACGCGCCGACCTGGATCGCCGCTACGACCGCATCAGCGCCCAGATCCGCTACGAGCGCCACGACCGCGACTACAACTACGGCCGTCGCTACTAGGGTCTTGAAGACCTAACCGAGAGCCGGTTTCACCCTCAACCGGCTCTCGACCATCGTGAAGCCGCGGCCGCGCAGGAGAACGCGCGCGCCGCGGCTTTCGCATTCCAGGTCCCCGCCCCGCCCAGGATAGGCCTGGTGAAACCGCAGGGTCGTCGCGCCCAGCTTGTCGGCGTACAGCGGCGTCAGGATGCAGTGGGCCGAGCCGGTGGTCGGGTCCTCGGGAATGCCGCAGCCCGGCGCGAAGAACCGGCTGACCACGCTGTAGTCCCGGTCGGGATCGCCCGCAGGCTCCGCGAGGGCGGCGACGATCACCTGCCCCGGTCCGCCCTGGGCCAGGCCCGCGCCGATCGTGTTCAGCAGCGCCAAGTCCGGCGACACGCCCCGCACCGTCGCCTCGTCGGCGACGACGGCCAGCAGGTACTGACCCGCCCAGATCTCCAGGGGCGTCGCGCCCAGGGCCTTGGCCAGCGTCTCGGTCAGGTCCGGCCGCGCCTCGATCCGGCGCGGCGGATCGGCCGGGAAATCCATCTCCAGTCCCGCGCCGCCGAACACCCCGCCCGCCCGGCGCACGGTCAGCGCGCCCGACAGGGTGTCGAAGGTCAGCAGCGGGACGTCGACGTCCATCTCCTCGAACAGGGCGTGGGCGCTGGCCAGGGTGGCGTGGCCGCAGATCGGGGCCTCGACGGTCGGGGTGAACCAACGCAGGCCGAAACGGGCCGGATCGGCGGTCTTCAACAGAAAGGCCGTCTCGGCCTGATTGTTCTCGGCCGCGAGGGCCTGCATCCAGGCGGTCTTCGGCCAGGTCTCGAACGGCTCGACCACGCAGGCCGGATTGCCCTTGAACGGGGCCGAGGCGAAGGCGTCGATGGTCCACTGGCGCATGGCGAGGCTCCGAACAGGCGGTCGATCTCGCGGTCGTAGGATCAAGGCGTCTCTGGATCAAAGCCAACATTGTCATTCAGGACAATGTTTCAGTCGCCCGCCACCGTGATCTCGGGCCACCGCGCCTTGGCCGAACCGGTGGTCCGCGCCCAGCCGCCCGCCCCTTTCACCCGCAGCGGGTTGGGCCGCAGGCGCAGGGCGAACAGGTCCTCCAGTCCGAACGGCGCGAACACCGACAGGCTGTCGTCCGCCTCCATCCGCACGCCCACGCAGAAGGCCGTGGCCACGAAACGCTTCAAGGCGGCGGCGCTGGACTCCAGCGGCGGATAAGGCTCGTCGGCGCCGAACTTCTGCTCGAACCACAGGTGGACCCGGGCCTGGTTGCGCACCTCCACCAGACTGCGGAGCGGCTCGTCGAACGCCGCCGCCACCCGCCGGATCACCACGTCCTCGGCCTCATAGGAGGTGTCGGAATCGTCGTGATAGGCCACGTCGTAGTCCTTGATCCCGTAGTCCGGGGCCCGGCCGGTCAGGTGATTCCAGACCGGCTGGTAGACCGCACCGGAGAAGATCATGCCGTCGGGCAGGCCCAGGTCGCGGACCGTTCGCAGCACCCGCAGAGTGGTGGGCGTGGCGCGGATGATGTCGGCCAGCCGGGCTTCCAGGCCGCCCACCGTCTCTTCAATCATCGGCGCACCACCCAGGCGTGGTCCAGCGGACCGTGTCCCGCCCCGAAACCCGGCGCGCGCAGCATGGCTTCGTGGACATAGTTCCAGGCGCGGGCGACTGAGTCCGTCAGGCTCAGGCCCTGGGCCAGCCCGGTCGCGCAGGCGCTGGCCAGGGTGCAGCCCGTGCCGTGGGTGTGGCGGGTTTCGATGCGTTCGCCCTCGAAGGCGGTCTCGCCCTGGCGGGTGATCAGCAGGTCCACCACGCGCTCTCCCGCGACATGCCCGCCCTTCATCAACACCGCATGGGCGCCCAGCTCCAGCAGGGCCTCGCCGGCCCGGCGCAGATCGTCGGTGGTCTGGACCTCCAGCCCGGTCAGGGCGGCGGCCTCCGGAGCGTTGGGGGTCAGCAGGGCGGCGCGGGGGATCAACAGGGCGCGAAGCGCTCCCACCGCCGGCGCGGCCAGCAGCGAGGCGCCGCCCTTGGCGACCATCACCGGATCGATGACGGCTGGAACGCCCTTGGCGCTGTCCAGCACCCGGGCCGCCACCTCGACCGTGGCGGCGTCGCCCAACATGCCGGTCTTGAAGGCGTCGGCCCCGATGTCGTCAAGCACGGCGCGGGCCTGGGCCTCGATCACGTCCAGCGGGATCGGATGCACGCCGGTGACGCCCAGGGTGTTCTGCACGGTGATGGCGGTGATCGCCGTGGCCGCATAGCCGCCCAGGGCGGTGATGGTCTTGATGTCGGCCTGGATCCCCGCCCCACCGCCGGAATCCGATCCGGCGAGGACGAGCACGCGGCCTTGGGGAGAGGAGGCTTGGGTCATGGAGCGGTTCTAGCGGGGAGTCGGGGGCGTGGGGTAGGCCCTTGGGCCGGTGGGTGCGCTACTTCCCCGCCACGCTCTCGAAACTCCCCGCCGCGCCTGGGAACACCACCGGGCTCTCCCAGCCGTCGGCGCTGATGCTCGACACGCCGAAGAACCAGTCGTCGATCACCACATTGGCCAGCACCGTCCCGGTCTCGGCTCCGACCGCCCGCTGGTGGCTCCACTGGGGTTCCGTCGTGCCCCGCCACCAGACGCGGTATCCCGTCGCGCCAGGAACCGGCGCCCATGAGACCTTTGTGTCCGCGCTGACCGCGCCCTCGATCTTGACGCCCGTCGGCGCGGCCGGGGCCGAGGCCAGGGCCGCCAGGGTCACGGCGTTCAGCCGCGTCACCTGGGCCAGGTACGGGAAGTCGACGCCCGCGACCACGTCGCCATAGGCCCGGCCGTTCTCGGTGCGCACCGTCTGGTGCTGGCGGTCGTAGTTCTCGGCGGCTTCCGTGACCCGCACCGCCGGATAGCCGGCCTCCAGGACCGGAACCTGGTCGCCGCCTCGGCCGAAGCGGTCGGTGCGATAGACCATCGTCACGTCCAGGCCCGTCAGATAGCGGTCGGCCAGGCCGTCCATGAACCGGGCCAGGTTGCGCGAGGGGCTGTCGACCTCGCCGCCGTTGTAGCGCCGGGTGTTGGCCTGTTCCGGCGTCTCGACCGCCTTGGTGCCTTCCGAGAACACCCGCACGTGGGCGCGGTCGACCGCGCCGCCGATGCCGTGGGTGTTGCCGACGATGTCATTGTTGAGGTCGGCCTCGACCTTCCAGCCCTTTTCCTTGGCGGTCTGGGCCAGCAGTTGGCCGCCGAACAGCCCCTGCTCCTCGCCCGACAGCACGGCGTAGACGATGGTGGCCGGGAATCTGTGCCTGGACAGCACCCGCGCCGCCTCCAGCACCGCCGCCACGCCCGAGGCGTCGTCGTTTGCGCCCGGCGCGTCGGTGGTCGCGTCCATCACGTCGTTGACGCGGCTGTCGATATGGCCGGCGATGATGATCACCCGGTCCGGATCGGTGGTCCCGCGCTGGATTCCCAGCACATCGACGATCTCGACCCCGTTCGGGGCGCGCTTGCCGGTGAAGGTCTTGGTCGGCGTCTCGACCACGATGCAGCCGCCGCAATCCTTGGAGATCATCGCGAATCGCGAGGCCGTCCAGCGCCGCGCCGCGCCGATGCCCCGGGTCTCGGACGTGGTGTCCGACAGGGTGTGGCGGGTGCCGAAGCCGACCAGCGTCCGGATCGTCGCCTCCAGCGCCTTGGGATCGACGTCGGCGGCGACCGTTTTCAGGACGGGCTGGGCTTTTGCGAGGTTGGCGGCTGGCGCGGCGAAGGCGGGGCCGGCCAAGGCCAAGGCGGCGGCGAGGGCGAGGACGAAACGCATGGAGTCTCCGAAGGAAGCCGCGCAGCTTGGCGCTTTCCCTGGCGGACGCAAGGGGGCGTCAGGCCCCGATCGCGCCCCAGACCTTCAGCGCCTGGACCGTCTCCCTGACGTCGTGCGCCCGCACCGCCGCCACGCCGGCCGCCGCGCCGTGCAGGTGGGCGGCCAGGGAGCCGCCCAGGCGGCCCGTGGGCTCGACGCCTTGCGGGTCGAGCGAGGCGATGAAGCGCTTGCGGCTGGCCCCCAGCAGAATCGGATAGCCCAGGGCCACGAAGCGCGGCAGGGCGGCCAGCAGGGCGACATTGTGGGCGGGGGTCTTGCCAAAGCCTATGCCCGGATCCAGCCAGATCTTCTCGCGCTCGACCCCGGCCGCCATGGCGGTGAGCGCGCGGGCCAGCAGGAAGGCCTCGACCTCGGCGACCACGTCATCGTAGCGCGGGTCGTCCTGCATGGTCCCGGGCTCGCCCAGCATGTGCATCAGCACGACCTCGCAACCTAGCTCGGCGGCGACTTCCGGGGCGTCTGGAGCAAAGCGCAGGGCGGCGACGTCGTTCCAGATGGTGGCCCCGGCGGCGACGGCGGCGCGGGCCACGGCGGGCTTCATGGTGTCGATCGAGATGGCGACGTCGCTGGCGGCGCGGATCGCCGCGATCAGCGGAACGACGCGGGCGATCTCCTCGGCCGCCGACACCGGCGCGGCGCCCGGCCGGGTGCTCTCGCCGCCGATGTCGAGGATGTCGGCCCCCGCGTCGACCAGGCGTCGCGCCTGCTCCAGAGCCGCGCCCGGGTCGAAGAACCGCCCGCCGTCCGAGAAGCTGTCGGGCGTGACGTTGACGATCCCCATGACGCGGGGGTGGGGGGGGGGG
>CABFVJ010000009.1_pt1 | contig 147200 bp, 133 predicted proteins | sample 7065501 | NCBI WGS metagenome assembly CABFVJ01 (sample SAMEA5704812, study PRJEB33009) | decomposition metagenome | isolation source: culture collections or soil | reverse complement strand
TCACCAGACTGTGCGGGGCCACGATGGTCGCCGACACCCGCGCCGACCTGGCGGTCAAGGCCATGACCCAGGACGAGAAGCTGACGGTGATCTTCGGCTTCTTCGGCGCCGACATGGGGACCAAGTACAAGCGCGTCGCCGACGCCCTGCCCGGCTCGGCCGGCTACGTGCCGGGGATCGAGCGCCTCGGGATCCCGGCGCAATTCCAGACCGACGCCGGGGTCGGCGTCGCCACCCAGGGCGGCGAGCCGAAAAAGCGTGAGCGCACCGCCCTGCCCTCGGGCATGGCCACGACGGCCACCTGGAATCCCGAACTGGCTCAGGCCGGGGGGGCCATGATCGGCTCGGAAGCGCGCGACTCCGGCTTCAACGTCATGCTGGCCGGCGGCGTGAACCTGGTCCGCGAACCGCGCAACGGCCGCAACTTCGAATATGGCGGCGAGGATCCCTGGCTGGCCGGCAAGATGGTCGGGGCCCAGATCAAGGGCATCCAGTCCAACGCCATCGTCTCGACCATCAAGCACTACGCCCTGAACGGCCAGGAGACCGGCCGTTTCATCCTGGACGCCCGGATCGGCGAGGCCGACGCGCGCACCTCCGACCTGCTGGCGTTCCAGTTCGCCATCGAGGACTCCGATCCGCACTCGGTGATGTGCTCCTACAATCGGGTCAACGGCGACTACGCCTGCGAGAACGCGTTCCTGCTCAACAAGGTCCTCAAGCAGGACTGGGGCTACAAGAACTACGTGATGTCCGACTGGGGCGCGGCGCATTCCAGCGCCAAGGCGATCAACGCCGGTCTCGACCAGGAGTCGGCGGGCGAGGCCTTCGACAAGCAAAGCTTCTTCCGGGGGCCGCTGAAGGACGCCCTGGCCAAGGGCGAGATCACCCAGGCGCGGGTGGACGACATGGCGCGCCGGGTCCTGCGCGGCCTGTTCGCCAGCGGCGTGGTCGAAAAGCCGGTGAAGATCGCCACGATCGATTACGCGGCCCACGCCAAGGTCACGCGCGCCGACGCCGAGGAAGGCGTGGTGCTGCTCAAGAACGACAAGGGCCTGCTGCCCCTGGTCGCCGGCGCCAAGAAGATCGCCGTGATCGGCGGCCATGCCGATGTCGGGGTGCTGTCGGGGGGCGGCTCCTCGCAGGTCTATCCGATCGGCGGCCGCGCCGTGACCGGCGAAGGCCCCGCCTCGTGGCCGGGCCCGATGATCTACTTCCCGTCGTCGCCGCTGAAGGCGCTGAAGGCCCGCCTGCCCGGCGCCGACATCCAGTTCGCCGACGGCAGGGACAAGGCCGCCGCCGCCAAGCTGGCGGCCGCCAGCGACGTGGTCCTGGTGTTCGCCACCCAGTGGAACGGCGAGTCGTTCGACAGCCCGCTGACCCTGGAGAACAACCAGGACGCCCTGATCGACGCCGTCGCCGCCGCCAACGCCAAGACGGTGGTGGTGCTGGAGACCGGCGGCCCGGTGCTGATGCCGTGGCTGGCCAAGGTCGGCGGCGTGGTCGAGGCTTGGTATCCCGGTTCGGAGGGCGGCGAGGCTATCGCGCGGGTCCTGACCGGCGAGGTCGACGCCTCGGGGCGGCTGCCGGTCACCTTCCCCGCCTCGCTCGACCAACTGCCCCGCCCGGTGCTGGACGGCGATCCCAAGAAGCCGGACGACCCGTTCGCGGTCGACTATAGGATCGAGGGCGCGGCGGTCGGCTACAAGTGGTTCGACAAGAAGGGCCATGCCCCGCTGTTCGCCTTCGGCCACGGCCTTTCCTACACGACCTTCGGCTACGACAATCTCAAGGCCGGGACCCAGGGCGGCGCCCTGACGGTCAGCTTCGACGTGAAGAACACCGGCCAGCGGACCGGCAAGGCCGTGCCGCAGGTCTACGTCTCGCCCAAGGCTGGAGGCTGGGAGGCGCCGCAGCGCCTGGCCGCTTTCAAGAAGGTCGAGCTGGCGCCCGGCGCGAGCACCCGTGTGACCCTGACGGTCGATCCCCGCCTGCTGGCGGTCTGGGACGAGAAGGCCCACGGCTGGTCCGTCGCCGCCGGCGACTACACGGTCAGCCTGGGGAGTTCGTCGCGCGAAACAGCCGCCAAGGCCGATGTCGCCGTGGCCGCCCAGACGCTTCCCGTCGGCCTGATGAAGCCCTGAAGGCTATTTGGTCGCAGGCTCAATTAAGGTCTGATTAACCATGAAAGCCGAATTTCGGCAGGTCTTTCTTGAAGACACCCACCATCACTGACTTTCCACAGCCCGGTCCTGGACCGGGCTGTTTTTTTGTCCGAATGCGCTTGCACCGAGTCAAATCGGCGGCTATCACCCGGCCTCTTCCTGAGGCGACCTGTTCCGCGGTAGCTCAGTGGTAGAGCAGCCGGCTGTTAACCGGCTGGTCGTAGGTTCGAATCCTACCCGCGGAGCCACCTCCGGTTTTGAGAGAGATCCGGCCTGACGGCCGGATTTTTCGTATCTGGACCCAGGGATCTTCGCCTAGCCCGGATCATGGGTTGGCCCGCCAAAGACGCCTCGGGTTCCAGACCTGCAATCCTCCCATTCCCGTTCGCCATTCCTGACGCCCGGCCCGCCGTTGCAGGAATGGATGGATGGCGCGCTTTCCTCTCACTAGGCTGGGTCTCGGACACAGCCTGGGGACCCGAGATGGATGACCGCACGAGGGACGCCCTGACGAAGGTTCCGGCCGTATCGCTCGGCTTCTGGATCATCAAGATTCTCTGCACCACCCTGGGCGAAACCGGCGGCGACACCGTCTCGATGACCTGGCTGGGCGAGACCACGTCGCAAGCGGGCAAATCGGGCCTCAACGGCTATCTGGTGGGCACGCTGATCTTCGGCGTCCTGCTCGTCGTCCTCGCAGCGGCCCAGATCAGGGCGCGGCGCTTCAATCCCTGGCTCTACTGGGCGACGATCGTCGCCTCGACGACCGCGGGCACGACCCTGGCCGACTTTTGCACCCGCTCGCTGGGCATCGGATATTTCGGCGGCTCGCTTCTGCTGCTCGGCGGCGTGCTGCTGTCGCTGCTGGCCTGGCGTCGGACCCTGGGGAGCGTCTCGGTCGACACCGTGACCGGTCCGCGAGCGGAACTGTTCTACTGGGTCACGATCACCTTCTCCCAGACCCTCGGCACCGCGCTCGGCGACTGGGCGGCGGACGGCGGCCTTGGATATTCGGGCGGCGCCCTGGTCTTCGGAGCCGCCCTGCTCGTGCTCGCGGGCCTCTATCTGTGGACGTCCGTCAGTCGGGTCTTGCTGTTCTGGACCGCCTTCGTCCTGACCCGTCCGCTGGGCGCCACGATCGGCGACTTCTTCGACAAGCCGGCCGCCCACGGCGGACTTGCGATCAGTCGTCCCCTGGCTTCCATCGTCTTGGCCGTGGCGGTGATCGCCCTGATCGGTCTGCTGCCGCAGCGTGCGGGGCGGCGCTCGGAGATCGAACCCGCGCCGTGATCCGGGGCGGCCCGGCGAGCCTGACCCACGTTCGGCGAGAAAAATGACGTCCAAGCGGAGCCTTAATGCGTCGGCCGCGTTTACTACCCCGAACGGGGAACATCGCCATGACCAATCCAACTTCGGCCCAGACGACGTTCGAGCGCGAGCTCGTCAGCCTCATCCCGCATCTGCGCGCCTTCGGCCGCTCGCTGACGGGCAACGCCAGCCACGGCGACGACCTGGCGCAGGACGCCCTGACCAAGGCTCTGGCCTCGCGGGCCTCCTATCAGCCAGGCACCAACATGAAGGCCTGGACCTTCATGATCCTGCGCAACGTGTTCTATTCGGAAAAGCGCCGCTCGTGGCGCTCGTGCGCCCTCGACCCGGAAGTCGCCGAGCGGACCCTGGTGTCGACGTCGAACCCGACGGCGGCCCTGGAGCTGGACGAGATGCGCCGGGCGCTCGACATGCTGCCGCCCGACCAGCGCGAAGCCCTGGTGCTGATCGGCGCCGCGGGCATGTCGTACGAAGAGGTCGCCGAGGTGACCGGCGCCGCCCTGGGCACCATCAAGAGCCGCGTCAGCCGGGCGCGCGATCGCCTGGCCCTGATCTTCGCCGAAGGCCAGATCAACGAGGACCACCAGCCGGCCCACGCCGCCATGGCGTCGATCTTCCGGCAAATCGACGACTACCGCGCCCGCGCCGCCTAAAGGTCGCAGCGCTGAAGATCAGATCGAGGCGGCGCCTAGTGCGCCGCCTTTTTCTTGCGCGGGATCAGGTGGACCACGCCGACGATCAGGCCGCCGATGATCAGTCCGACCACCGCCGAGCCCGCCGCCATGGCCAGCCAGCCCGTCACGGGTCCGATCACCGGGACCGATCCGGCCCAGTGAGACGCGCCCTCGACCCAATGCGGCACGGGGGTGAGGTGGAAGTGTTCCAGGCCGTGGACGATGATCCCGCCCCCGACCCACAGCATCGCCGCGGTGCCGATCACGGTCAGGGCCTCCATGGTCACCGGCATGGCCTTGACCAGGCCGCGCCCCAGCGCCCGGGCTCCGGCGTTGGACCGCTTGGCCAGGTGGAGGCCGATGTCGTCCATCTTCACGATCAAGGCCACCACGCCGTAGACCGCCACCGTCAGCGCGATCCCGATCACCGCCAGGGCCGCGGCCTGAACCGCCAGCGGCTGGTCGGCGACGTCCGCCAGGGCGATGGCCATGATCTCGCCCGACAGGATCAGATCGGTGCGGATCGCGCCGCCTACCTTCTGGGCCTCCAGTTCGGCGCTGCTCAAGGCGAAGTCCTCGACCTCGTCGCCCGCCACCTCGTGATCCACGAAGGTCTCGATGATCTTCTCGGTTGCCTCAAAGGCCAGATAGGCCCCGCCGCACATCAGGATCGGCGTCACCGCCCACGGCGCGAAGGCGCTGAGGATCAGGGCCCCGGGCAGCAGGAACAGCAGCTTGTTGCGGAATGAGCCGAGCGCGATCTTCCAGACGATCGGCAGTTCGCGGTCGGGGGTGAACCCCATGGCGTAGCCGGGGGTGACGGCGGTGTCGTCGACCACCACCCCGGCCGCCTTGACCCCCGCCTTGCCCGCCGCCGCGCCGACGTCGTCCAGCGAGGCGGCCGCCAGCTTGGTGATGCCGGCGATGTCGTCGAGAAGGGCGGCGAGGCCGGAAGGCATGGGCGAGGTCTCTATTCGGGTTGAGGCTCAAGCGAATAGACCGGCCCGTGCGCTCCGGTCGAGCCCTAACCCTTGTCGAGAACCGCGTCGGCCTTCTTGTCGATGCGCTTTTCCTCGGCCTTGGACATCCGCCCGGCCTTCACGGCCTGGCTGGCCCGGGCCTTGGCGTTGCGGGCGTGGGCCTTGTCCTCGATCGGATAGGCGCGCTTCTCTGGCTCGGCGAAGGCCTTGTCCGGCAGCTTGTCGCGTTTGTCGGCGTTCAGCTCGGCCATCGCGTCACGCCTTGGGATGGGCCAGGCCCAGCGCTTCGACAGGAGCGTCGTCGTCGCTGCCATCGCCGTCCGGGGTGACGATCTCGGCCGGCTCGTCCTGGCGGGCCAGGTCACGGGCCCCCACGCCCCCGCCCTGCTGGATGTTGCGATTGGCCTCGACCGTCGAGGGATCGTAGGTCTCGTCGGCTTCGTCGCCGTTGGTGACGTCAGGTTCGGCCATGGGAGTTCTCCAGTCCTATCCCCAGCCAACGACCGGCGCGGCCGGGACGTTCCCCTGAGATTCCCTGGGGCGACCTTCAGAATAAAATCAGCGCCTGTGACAGTTGCGATCAAGGCCCGACACGCCAGATATGCCAGACGCCGACGCGGGGTCGGCCAACCTTTCCAGGGACCGTTTCATGCCCACTCTGTTCGATCCGCTTGTCGTCGGCGACCTTGAGCTGCCCAACCGCGTCGTCATGGCGCCGCTGACCCGCCTGCGGGCCGGGCCGACCCAGATCCCCAACGCCTTGATGGCCGAGTACTACGCCCAGCGCGCCTCGGCCGGCCTGCTGATCACCGAAGGCGTGCCGGTCGTTCCGCAAGGCGTCGGCTACCAGGGCGTCCCCGGCATCTGGTCCCAGGAGCAGGTCGAGGGCTGGAAGCAGGTCACCAAGGCCGTGCACGACAAGGGCGGCCGCATCTTCATGCAGATCTGGCACGTGGGCCGGGTTTCCGATCCGTCGTTCCATGGCGGCGAAGCGCCGGTCGGCCCCAGCCCGATCGCCGCCAAGGGCCATGTCAGCCTGCTGCGCCCCGAACGCCCCTACCCCACGCCGCGCGCCCTGACGACCGAGGAAGTCGTCGGCGTGGTCGAGGCCTTCCGCCAGGGCGCACAGAACGCCAAGGCCGCCGGCTTCGACGGCGTCGAGATCCACGGCGCCAACGGTTATCTGCTCGATCAATTCCTGCAGGACGGCTCCAACCAGCGCACCGACCGCTATGGCGGTTCGATCGAGAACCGCGCCCGCCTGATGCTGGAGGTCGCCGACGCGGCGGCGTCGGTGTTCGGTCCCGGCCGGGTCGGCATGCACCTGGCCCCCCGCGCCGACAGCCACTCGATGGGCGACAGCGACCTGGCCGCCACCTTCGGCTACGTGGCCAAGGAACTGGGCCAGCGCGGGATCGCCTTCCTCTGCGCCCGTGAATACGACGGTCCCGACAGCCTGGGCGCGGACCTGAAGAAGGCGTTCGGCGGCGTCTACATCGCCAACGAGAAGTTCACCGCCGCCACCGCCCAGGCCGCCCTGGACGCGGGCAAGGCCGACGCGGTCGCCTTCGGCAAGGCCTATATCGCCAATCCGGACCTGGTGGAGCGCCTGCGACTTGGCGCGCCGCTGAACGATCCGGATCCCACCACCTTCTACGGCGGCGACGCTCGCGGCTACGTCGACTACCCCGCGTTGAAGACGCCGGTCGCGGCCGCGGCCGAGTAGGCCGACCCGCTTCGAAGGCGGGATTTCCGCAACAACCTGTATCCGCTGCGCCATTTGCTGCGTTGGGTCTTCACCACGCCGCGCGGAGCGGATACAGGCTTAACCATGACAAAGACCAATGATCACTGGAAGACCGTTCTGCAACGCGGCGCCAACGCCCTGGCCTTCCGGATCACCAGCCCGCCCACCGCCGTAAAGCCGACCATGGTCGCCGAGCCGGCGCCGCAGAAGCGCGCCCTGCCCGTCATGGTCTATCACGCGGTGGCGGCCTGCGCCCTGGTCGACAGCTGGGTCGCCGGCGGCGAAGGCGAGATCCTGATCGACCGCCCCGCCGTCCTGATCCGGCAAAAGCTGGCGAACGCCAAGGCCGCCGAGCCGCCGGGCAGCACGCAGTCGCCGTTCTCGAGCGGCTACGCGGCGGACTACCGGCTGACGCTGGCGGGGTTGACCTGGCTGGCGATCATCGACGACCCGGCCGGCCGGCTGGAGGCGCTGGCGACGCAGTACGCGCCTCCCGAGCCGCGCGTGAAGCTGGTCTAGGTTCGTCCCCTACCAGGCCCCGGTATTCGGCATCGAGGCCCAGGGCTCGGCCGGCTCCAGGCTGCCGTCCTGCAGCAGTTCGATCGAGATGTTGTCCGGCGAGCGGACGAAGGCCATGTGGCCGTCGCGCGGTGGACGGTTGATCGTCACGCCCATGTCCATCAGCCGCTGGCAGGTTTCGTAGATATCGTCGACGCGATAGGCCAGGTGGCCGAAATTGCGGCCGCCCTGATAGTCCTCGGGATCCCAGTTGTAGGTCAGCTCGACCAGCGGCGCCTTGCGTTCCTTGGCCAGCTCGACGTCTTCCGGCGCGGCCAGGAACACCAGGGTGAAGCGGCCCTTTTCGTTCTCCATCCGGTAGGCCTCGATCAGGCCCAGGCCATCGCAATAGAAGCGTAGCGAGGCGTCGAGGTCCTTCACGCGGACCATGGTGTGCAGATAGCGCATGACGGCTCCTCAAGCGGATAACGTGCGGCAGGATATAGGCGCTCCGCCCTGCCGCACCCCATTTGTCGACTGAACGGCCGCAGGGGCCTATTCGCCGGTCCGCGCGGCCTGCCCCTGCAGGGCCCGCTGGGCGCGGTCCACCGCGTCCATCAGCTGGCCCAGGGCCAGGCCCTCCGGGCTGTCGGCGCGGTAGATCTCGCGCAAGGCCGGCACGCGGTCCTTGCAGGCGGCCATAGCGTCCAGGGCTCGATCGATCTTTCGCGTCAGCATGACAGTAACCGCCGTTTTCGTTCTATTTTTGTTCTAGCTTGGCGGTTCTCCGGTTTCAATCGCCAACCGACTCCGCCGCCACCGGTTTCTCCCGAGTCTGCCGCCGCCACAACGCGGCGTATTCGCCGCCGGCCTCCAAAAGCGCCGCGTGCGCGCCGCGCTCCACGACCTTTCCCCGACGCAGGACGACGATCTCGTCGGCGTCGGCGATGGTCGATAGGCGGTGGGCGACGACCAGGGTCGTGCGGCCCGCCCGCGCCTTGCGCAGGGTGGCCTGGATGGCGGCCTCTGTGCGGCTGTCCAGGGCGCTGGTCGCCTCGTCCAGAATCAGCACGCGGGGGTCGGCCAGCAGGGCCCGGGCGATGCCAACGCGCTGGCGCTCGCCGCCCGACAGCTTCAGCCCGCGCTCGCCGACCTTGGTGGCCATGCCTTCGGGCAGGTTGCGGATGAACTCGCCCAGCTCCGCCGCTTCGGCCGCGGCCCAGACATCGGCCTCCGAGGCGTTGGGGCGAGCGAAGGCGATATTGGCCATCACCGTGTCATTGAACAGCGCCACGTCCTGCGGCACCAGGGCCACGGCCTGGCGCAACGAGGCCTGTTTCAGGGCCTTCAGGTCGTGGCCGTCCAGGGTGACCCGTCCGGCCTGGGGATCGATCATCCGCAAGGCCAGGCGCACCAGGGTGGTCTTGCCCGCGCCCGAGGGGCCGACGATGGCGACGGTGGTCCCTGGCTCGGCGGTGAAGGTCACGCCCTGAAGACCCTCCGAGCGCGCGCCGTGGCGGAACGACACGCCCTCGAAGGCCACGGCTCCGCCGCGCCGGTCGGCGGGCGGCGGCAGGTCGATGGCGTCGTCGGCGTCGGCCACGTCCGGCTGGGCGCGACGCAGGTCGAGCATGGCCTCCATGTCGATGAACGACTGGCGGATCTCGCGATAGGCGAAACCCAGGATGTTCAACGGCCCGTACAGATTGACCAGAATCAGAACGGCGGCGGTGACGTCGCCGGGGCCGATCCGGCCCGAGGCCGCCTCGCCGCCCGCCAGGATCGCCATCACGCCCAGGCCCAGGCTCATCACCGCCGATTGGATGCTGTTGAGCAGGGTCAGGGAGTTGGTGGCCTTGATATTGGCCGCGCCGTAAGCCTTCAGGGCCGTGTCGTAGCCGCCCACCGCCCGGTCCTCGGCCCCGAACGCCTTGACCGTTTCGTAGTTCAGCAAGGCGTCCACCGCCCGACCGGCGGCCTCGGCGTCGGCCTCGTTCATCACCCGGCGGTGGCCGATCCGCCAGTCCGAGATGGCGAAGGTCACCACGCCGTAGATCACCACCGTGACCACCGCCGTCAGGGCGAAGCGCCAGTCATAGGCCTTGGCCAGCACGACGGCGGCCATCACCAGCTCCACGGCGGTCGGCGCGATGTTGAACACCAGCCCGCGCAGCAGGAAATCCATCGACCTGGCGCCCCGGTCGATCACCCGCGACAGCGAGCCCGTGCGCTTGGTCTGGTGGAAATCGATCGACAGAGACAGGGCGTGGGCGAAGGTCTCGACCGCCGCCCGCGTCTGGGCCGCCTGGGCCACGGGGGTGAACACCGCGTCGCGGGCCTGGGGGGCCACGGCGGCGATGAAGCGGATCAAGGCCCAGCCGCCGGCCAGGGCCGCGAACGTCAGGCCGATCTGCACGCCCGCGCCCTGGCCGGCGCTCAGGGTGTTGACCGCCTTGCCCAGCAGCAGCGGCGCGATGACGCCCAGGAACTTGCCGGCGAAGGTGAAAACCAGGGCCAGGCTCACGCGCCAGCGCAGTCCCGGAGCCTTCGAACGCATGACGAGGCTGAAGAGGTCGGCCAAGGCCTTCCAGCCGTTGGCCTTGACCTCGGCGGGCGCCACCGCTCCGGCGACGGCTCCAGATCGCGACGAGGCCATCCCCCTCACCGGGCGTCGCCCAGCAGCTGGGTGGTTTGCAGGCCGCCGCCAGGCGTCATCCAATCGACCCGCCAGCCCGCGGGGGTGAGCGTGGAAGAGGCCGGCCCCCCCTTGGGCGGCGCCGGCGCGCTGACGTCGACGACGACCTGTTGCTCGCCGCCCTCGCCCGCCACCTGGATCACGTGCGTTCCCGCCACCAGCGGTTGGTCCAGGGAGATCGAGAACCGGCCGTCGGCGCCGACCTTGCCCTCGCCGCGTACGGCGCGATCGACCCGCACCCCAAGGCCCGCGCCGGGCGCGCCGACGCCGGAGACCACGCCCCCGCCGCTGGGATCGTAGTCGATGACCAGGACGCGGGGCGACGGCGACGTCTGGCCCATCACCTCGGCGCCGGCGCCGGCCCGCAGCAGAACCGCGACGCCGTTGGGCGCGACCATCACATATCCCTGAGCCTGCACCGTGCGCCCCTCCAGGGTCATCGACAGCCCGTAGAGCCGGGGCTCGGCGGCCAGGGGGACGACCAACCGCCAGACGCCGGCCGCGTCGGCCTTGCCCACCAGCGCCTCGCCGGTCGGCGCGCCCAGCCGCACGCTGGCCAGGGGCTCGGCCTGGCCCGACAGCGCCACCGTTTCGCCCTGACGAACCACGGACGCGACACGCGGCGGCCTCAGATAGCCGGCCTGGGGCGAAACCTGCTCGGCCTTGGGCGTCGCGGGATCGCTTCGCCAGCCCTTGTCCCCGCGGTCGCAAGCGGCCAAGGCCAGCGTGGCGAGCGCCGCGCCGGCGCAGGTCGACTTGAAACCGATCTTGCGAATCCTGATCATGGCGTATCCAACGGCCGACGCGATGCCCGGCGGCCACATGTATTGGGTGTTCACGTGCGGCGCGCCGACCTTCGCTACAAGGACGGGCGCGCTTTTATTTTTCTGGAGTGGACGACGATGCCCGACCTGTCCAGCGGCCAAGTCTCGACCGCCGACGCCCCCAAGGCCGTCTGCGTCTATTGCGGCTCGTCGAACGCGGCCGCCCCGGCCTTTCTGGAAGCGGCCTTCGAGATCGGCGGCGATTTCGCCAGGGCCGGGCTGAAGCTCGTCTATGGCGGCGGCGGCGTGGGACTGATGGGCGCCACGGCCCGCGGCGCGCACCAGGCCGGCGGCCGGGTGCTGGGAATCATCCCGGAATTCCTGCGCGGCCGCGAGCAGCCGTTCGACGACGTCGAAACCGTGGTCGTCGCCTCGATGCACGAGCGCAAGATGATGATGTTCGAGCGCTCGGACGCCTTCGTCGTGCTGCCCGGCGGCATCGGCACCCTGGAGGAGATCATCGAACTGCTGTCCTGGCGGCGCCTGGATCTGCATCGCAAGCCGATCGTCTTTCACAATCCCGACGGCTTCTGGGATCCGCTGTTCGCGCTGTTGCAGCACACCATCGACCAAGGCCTGACTCCGCCCGCCCTGGCCGACTGCTGGCGGGTGGCCGAGAAAGCCAGCGACATCACGCCCGCCCTGCTGGCTTGGCTGGCGGAAACAGTGCAAGAAGACGGATCTTCAAACGTCCGTTTGTTGACTTAGTTGCGAAAAGCAACGCATTGTGCCCGCGCCGGCCTCCCCATGCCGGCTTAGGGGATAATAGGAAACCAGCATGCGTATCTTCGTGACCGCCCTCGTCGCGGCCTCCGCCCTTTCGACCGGCGCCTTGGCCGCCGAAGGCGCCGTTCTCAAGCTGAAGGCGCCGAGCAAGGCTCCGACCCTGATCCAGGACGGCGCCATGTGGCGCTGCAACGGCGATGTCTGCGCCGCGCCCCAGGTCAAGTCGCTGCCGATCGGCCGCGCCTGCCGCAAGGTCGCCGCCGAACTGGGCGCCGTGGCCGCCTTCAACTATCGCGGCGAAGAACTGGACGCGGCGGGCGTCGCCGACTGCAACACCGTCGCCAAGCCTTAACGCGCCCGAAGTTTTCGAGACGACGAGGGCCGGCCGTCATGCGGACCGGCCCTTTTTCTCGCCTGCGCCCGGCTACTTGCGGCCGGAGGGCTTGGGTTCGGTGACCGTCGGCTTGGGCGCCTGCCGTCCTCCGACCAGCATTCCGCCGATCAGGGCGAAGGACAGCATGGCGTGGTTCATCTTCGATACGGTCATGGGCGGCGTCTCCAGGCGGGCCGTTGGACCAGGAGACGCGCGCGGCTTGCAGGGCTCTTACCCCTCCCAGTCGTCAGCGCGTCGTCCGAAAGCATCGCCCCACAGCGGGCAGACGCAAGAAAAATCATCCGAACCCTGACGAATTCCGCCCACGGACGATCGAGCTTTCCCTTGGCCGCCAAAGCCTTGCACCGCAAAGAAAAAGCCGCCCGCGACAGCCTGTCGTGGGCGGCTTGATCGTTGATCGCCGGCTGTCCGTGGACGGTTTAGGCCGCCTTGCCGCTGACCGGCCCGAACGACAGCGATTCGTAGCGCTTGAGGTGGTGGTCGACCGAACCGAACAGGCCCTCGATGATGGAGGCGCGCTTGAAGTAGTGGCCGATCGCCAGCTCGTCGGTCATGCCCATGCCGCCGTGGATCTGGATGGCGTTCTGGCCGACGAACTTGCAGGCGCGGCCGATACGGACCTTGGCGGCCGAGACGGCCTTGGCGCGCTCGGCGTCGCTCTCGTCCAGCTTGATGGTGGCCATGTAGGTCATCGACACGGCCTGCTCGACCTCGATGAACATGTCGACCATGCGGTGCTGCAGCACCTGGAAGTTGGAGATGGCCGTGCCGAACTGCTTGCGCTGCTTGGCGTAGTCCAGGGTGCCCTCGTGCAGCTTGCGCAGCACGCCCACGGCTTCGGCGCCGACGGCGGCCGTGGCCTCGTCGATCACCTTGTTGACCAGCGGAAGCCCGCCGCCCTCTTCGCCGATCAGGGCGTCCGCCGGGATCGAGACGTTCTCGAAATAGACTTCCGAGGCGCGGCCGCCGTCGACCGTCGGATAGTCGCGGGTGACGACGCCCGGCAGGGTCTTGTCGATCAGGAACACCGAGACGCCGCCGGCGTCGCGCTGGGCGCCACCGGTGCGGGCGGTGACCACCAGGTGGGTAGCGAACGGCGCCCCGACCACCACGGCCTTGTGGCCGTTCAGGACGTAGCCTGACCCTTCCTTCCTGGCCGTGGTCTTCAGGTCCTGCCAGGTGTAGCGGGCCTGCGGTTCGGCATAGGCGAAGGCGATGGTGATCGCGCCGCCGACGATGCCCTCGATCACCGAGGCCGCGCCGGCATAGCCCGAGTGCTTCATGAAGCCGCCGCCGATCACCACGGTGCCGAGGTAGGGCTCGATCACCAGCGCCTTACCGAACTCCTCCATGATGATCATGTTGTCGATGGCGCCGCCGCCCAGGCCGCCCAGTTCCTCGCTGAACGAGGCCCCGAGGATGCCCAGCTCCTCGGCGAAGGCCTTCCAGTAATCGGCCCGCCAGCCGCTCTCGGACGCCACGATCTTGCGACGGGTCTCGAAGTCGTACTTGTCCTGCAGGAAGCTCGCGACCGTGTCGCGGACCATCGACTGCTCTTCGGTGAAGTTGAAATCCATGAGGCGTTTCCTCTTATGACCCCCCTCCCCCTTGCGGGGAGGGGTTGGGGGTGGGGGTGCCAGCGCCGAGGATTGAGACTACGCGCTGAGCGGCGGTATGTGGGTCGTAGATGGCCTGCTCGTTGGGAATACGGATCACCGTATAGCCGCGCGATTCAAGCCAGGATTGGCGTTCGGCGTCCCGGGACGCCACGTGAGGCAGATCGTGAATTCCGCCGTCAACCTCGACGATCACGCGATGATGGTGACAGACGAAGTCCACGACGTAGGGACCGAAGGGGGCTTGGCGGCGAAAGTGCGATCCGGGGATTTCGATCTTTCCCAACGCCTTCCAGAACAGCTTTTCGGCCAGAGTCGGCTCGCGGCGCATTCGGCGGGCTGATCGATCGGCCCGCTCGGATGTGTGCAAAGGTCCTGGCGTTCGTGCTGACACCCCCACCCCCTACCCCCTCCCCGCAGGGGGGAGGGGAACTGCAAATTCTCAGGCCTTCATCAAAGTCCCAGCACCATCTTGGCGATGATGTTGCGCTGGATCTCGTTGGAGCCGCCGTAGATCGACGTCTTGCGGACGTTGAAATAGGTCGGGGCCGCGCGGTGGGCGAAGTCCGGACCGATCGGGTGGGCGTTGTCGCCGTCCTGCGGGAAGCCGCGGAAGTACGGCGCGCCATAGTGGCCGGCGGCCTCGAGCACCAGTTCGGTGATCCGTTGCTGGATCTCGGTGCCCTTGATCTTCAGCACCGAGGATTCCGGACCGGGGCCCTTGCCGGCGGCTTCACCGGCCAGGGTCCGCAGCTCGGTATATTCCAAGGCCGTCAGGTCGATCTCCAGGTCGGCGACCTTGCGCTTGAAGGCCGGGTCGGTCAGCAGCGGCTGGCCGTCGTCGCCCAGCTCGACCTGGGCGATCTGGCGGATGCGTTCGATGCCGCGCTTGGAGCGCGCCACGCCGGCGATGCCCGAACGCTCGTGGGCCAGCAGGAACTTGGCGCAGGTCCAGCCCTTGTTCTCTTCATAGATGCGGTTCTCGACCGGCACCTTGACGTTCTCGAGCCAGACCTCGTTGACCTCGTGCTCGCCGCCCAGGGTGATGATCGGACGCACGGTCACGCCCGGCGACTTCATGTCGATCAGCAGGAACGAGATGCCTTCCTGGATCTTGGCGGTCGGGTCGGTGCGGACCAGGCAGAAGATCCAGTCGCCGTGCTGGGCCAGGGTGGTCCAGGTCTTCTGGCCGTTGACCAGGTAGTATTCCTTGCCGTCGTCGCCGGTGAAGCGCTCGGCCTTGGTCTTCAGGCTGGCGAGGTCCGACCCCGCGCCGGGCTCGCTGTAGCCCTGGGCCCACCAGATGTCGCCCGACAGGGTCGGCGGCAGGAAGCGTTCCTTCTGTTCGGGCGTGCCGAAGGTGTAGATCACCGGCCCGACCATGTTGATGCCGAACGGCAGGATCGGCACGCAGTCGGCGCGGGCGGTCTCTTCCGACCAGATGTAGCGTTGAACCGAGGTCCAGCCCGGGCCGCCGTACTTCTCGGGCCAGGCCGGGGCGACCCAGCCCTTCTTGGCCAGGACGCGGTGCCAAGAAAGGAAGTCCTCCTTCGCCATTTCCTCGCCCTCCTCCTGCTTTTCACGCAGGCCGGCGGGGTAGTTCTCGGCGATGAAGGCGCGGACCTCGTCGCGGAACGCGACATCTTCAGGCGAGAAATCGAGGTTCATGGCGGGCTCCCGGAAATCGGCCCTCTTGGGGACCGTCTTTGATCTTCGGGAGTCACCTTAGAGTTCGAACGAACGTTTGGAAAGATGACCTTAGCGTCAACGTAAACATTGTTCAGGTTGACCATGACGCGGACAGACCGTGCGTCCTTCGGGGCCCGGTCCGCGGGCGCCTCAGGATGAGGAAGTCGGTGCGGACTGCCCCTCTGAATCCCTCATCCTGAGGTGTAAGCCGAAGGCGAGCCTCGAAGGACGCACAGCGGCTCAGCGAACCTCGCAGGCCAGGCGAACCAGGGCCAGGGCGGTCACCCCGCCCACGCCTTCTTCCTCGGCGAGGTCGAGATCGATCAGCGGCCGCCTGCCCAGCGCGTCCAACAGGCGGGCGTGACCCCGGGCGGTTCCGACATGGCTCGCCTGGCAGTGGGCGATCAGGCTCGGATCCATCGCGTGCAGCACGGCCGCGGCGGCGGCGGCGGCGTAGCCGTCCAGCAGCACGGGGATCTTCTGGACCCGGGCGGCCAGGATCGCGCCGACCAGGGCCGCGGTTTCGCGGCCGCCCAGCTGACGCAGGGCCGCCAGGGGATCCGAAAGGTCGTCCTCGGCCGCGGCGCGGGTCACCGCGGCGGCGATCGGCTCGGGCGCGTGGCTCCAGTCGCCGGCCTCGCCGCCGAACAGGGCCAGGGCGATCGCGCCGGCCGCGCGGTCGGTCTCCGCGGCGATCACGCCGGGAATCAGCAGGTCGGGCTGCTTGGCCAGGGCCTCCATGCCGAAGGCCATCGTCGCGGCGCATTCCTTCTCGCTCATCGACGCCTTGCCGACGGCATCGGGCGTCGGGCGGTCGATGGCCAGGTCGAAGGCCTCCAGCCCCGCGCCCTGGACGCCGGCGATACGGCAGACATTGGCCCCGCCGGCGGCCACCGCCTCCAGGCGCTCGCGGGCGTAGCCGCGCGGTCCCACGCCTTGGCGCGCGCCGGCGTACAGGGCGACGACCGGACGCAGCACCGCCGGCGGCGTCTTGCCGGTCCAGTCCGTCAGCCAGGCCGAAATCTCGGCCAGGCGGTCGCCGGACGTGAAAGTCGCGGCGGGCGCGGCCGGCGCGTCGGCGGCCAGCTTGCGGATGTCGTCGAAGGGCGAACCGGGGGGCGAAGAAGAGGTCATGGGGCGCGGACTTAAGCCAGCCGGCGGCCGATGCAAAGGCCGCCTATTGCGCGCGGATCGCCGAGCGGCGAAATTCGGCCGATGAGTTCGGATATCGCAGCCCCGCCCGCCCGGCCGCCCCGCCCGATCGTCACGCCCTGCGTCAAGGTCTGCGCGGTGGACGGGACGCTGGGACTTTGCCTGGGCTGTCGACGGACCCTGCCGGAGATCGCCGGCTGGGCGCGCCTCAGCGACGAGGAACGGGCGGCGATCATGGCCGCCCTTCCCCATCGCCCGGACCCGATGGCCAGCCTCACGGCCGGCCTGGGCTAGACAGTCCTAGTTCGAGGTATTGACGGAAGCGCCGGTCGCCGCGCCGTTCAGCCAGGCCGAGCAGGCGCTGGACCGTTCGGCCAGCAGCTTTTCCTTCTTGGCGCCGTCGGCCTTGTCGCCTTCCTTTTGCGCCGCCGAGATCTTGCTGTTCGCCGACTGGCGGACAGGCAGATCGCGGCTGCCGACTTCCTGCTTCAGGAACGCGTCGATACCGGCGGTGTCCAACTTGCCCAGGCCTTCGGACGCGGCGAGGCCACGGCAGCGCGCAGCCTGCAGGAATTGGAAATTGCTGATGTCGGCCGCTTGGGCGGCGCCGGCCAGGGTCGAAATGGCGATGACCGTCGCGACAATGATCTTTTTCATGACAAACGTTCCCTCAAGAAGCACTTAATTCGATGAGGGCAATCTGCCGCAAAAGTACTGCCGTCCTAAGTTAAATCGAAGTAATCCGCTACGTTACATAGATTTAATATTATGCACGATAAGTATTACTGATTTTTAATCTACTGATCGATTATCGATTAATTAAGGACGAAAAATCGCGCTGAGATTGATTCACCGATTGCAAACCCATTCGCCGCTATCCTCTTCGCAACGGTCGTAGAAACGGCCAACAAGCCTGTGAAGGCGGGGTGACTTCAATGCTCAAGTTCGCGTCCATCGCGATCGTAGGCGCGCTCTCGGCGGTCGGCGCGGCGCAGGCCGTCGTGTCGCTGGACGACCTGCGCCAGCCGGACCTGCGCGGCCCCGCTCCGGCGACGGCCGCGGTCGACGACGCCGCCCAGATCGTCAAGGCCGCCGACGGCCACTTCTGGGCCGAGGCCAAGGTCGACGGCCGCGCCGTGCGCTTCCTGATCGACACCGGCGCCACCGCCGTCGCGCTCAGCCAGACCGACGCCAAGCGCCTGGGCATCGACACCCAGGCGCTGGACTACAGCTACCGGGTCATGACCGCCTCGGGCGAGACCCGCGCCGCCTCGGTCAAGCTGGCCAGCGTCTCGGTGGCCGGCGCCCGCGTCAGCGACGTCGACGCCCTGGTCGTCGAAAAGGGCCTGGAGACCTCGCTGCTGGGCATGAGCTACCTGGGACGGCTGTCCAGCTTCCAGGCCACGCCCCGCGCGCTGATTTTGAGGTCCTAGCCCGCGGCGGCTTCGAGGGTCCGGGCCTCGCGCGCCTCGACCGCCTGCCGCACGGCCGCAAGGGCGCGGTCGACCACATCCAGCCCCGCGCCCGCCGCGACGCCTTCGACGGTCAGGATGCGACGCCACGCTCGCGCGCCCGGCAGACCATGGAACAGGCCCAGCATATGCCGGCTCATCGCCGCCAGATGCACGCCCGCCGCCAGTTGGCCGGCCATGTACGGCTTGTAGAGCTCGACCGCCTCGAACGCGTCGATGTCTGCGACATCCTCGCCGAACACCCGGCGATCGACCTGCCCCAGCAGCCCGGGCTCGTGATAGGCCGCTCGTCCCAGCATGACGCCGTCCACATGCTCCAACTGCGCCAGCGACACGTCCAGGTCCGGGATTCCGCCGTTGATGACGATCGTCAGGTCCGGGCGTTCGGCCTTCAGGCGATGGACGAGCGGATAGTCCAGCGGCGGCACGTCGCGGTTTTCCTTGGGTGACAGGCCCTTCAGCCAGGCCTTGCGCGCGTGGACCACGAAACTGGTGACGCCGGCCTGGGCCGACAGGTCGACCAGTTCGAACAGGCTCTGCTCGGGCTCCTGGTCGTCCACTCCGATCCGGCACTTGACCGTCACGGGAACGGACACCGCCGCCGCCATGGCGGCCATGCAGTCGGCCACCAGCTGGGGCTCCCGCATGAGGCAGGCGCCGAACCGGCCGCTCTGCACGCGGTCGGATGGGCAACCGACGTTCAGATTGATCTCGTCATAGCCCCAGTCCTCGCCAATCCTTGCGGCGGCGGCCAGGTCGGCGGGTTCCGAACCGCCCAGTTGCAAGGCCACCGGATGCTGGCCGGCGTCGAACCCCAGCAGCTTCTCGCGATCGCCGTTCAACACCGCGCCGCTGGTGACCATTTCCGAATAGAGCAGCGCCCGGCGCGACAGCACGCGGTGCAGCGACCGGCAATGTCGGTCGCTCCAGTCCATCATCGGGGCGACGGACAATCTATGGGGTTGGAAGATCTGCATCGAGGGCGGGGTTCGGAACCATGAGACGGCGCGTCTCTCTATGACGGTTTTCGCCGTCGCGCGACAGGCCGCTGAAGATGGGTTCGTAAGGGGCGGCGGCAACATCCGGTGAAGCGGTTCGCCGGGCGCGATTCGATCGCGGCGTTCGCGCTCCCCCGTGGCAAGCGCGCCGGAAGCGGGGCCGACTTCCTCAGAAAAGGGCGCCGCGCGCGAAAACATGCCGTGGGCGGGGCGCCGTCAGCCCACTTTTGCTACGACAACGTTGTCATTGAAAACATTGGTCTTTTCCAAGGCGACCGGCGCGCTATGGTGCGGCTCAAGGCGAACAATAGTTTCGCCAACTTGCAGCAGGACCGGACATGCAGAACCCAGCCAAGGGCGCCAACGGGCCCTCGACGAAACACGCGCGCCTGTTGGCCTGGGTCGACGAGGTCGCCGCCCTGACCAAGCCGAAGGCCGTTCACTGGTGCGACGAGCAGGCCTGATCGCCCGCCTTCCCCCGCCCCACCAAGACACGAGCGCCAGACCGTCCCGGCGCATGGAGACCGAATGCACGTCGCTATGGATAAGCCCGCCCGCAAGTTCGTGGTCGGAAACTGGAAGATGCACGGCGGCCGCGACGCCCTGCCCGTTCTGGGAGCGATTGACGCGGCGGCGCGCGAGACGCCCGCTGTCGACGTGGGCGTGGCGGTTCCCGCGACCCTGATCACGGCCGCCTGGCAGGCCGCCGCCGCCCTGAGCGTCGGCGCCCAGGACATCCACGCCGCGGACAAGGGCGCCCACACCGGTTGCCTGTCGGCGCCGATGGTCAAGGACGCCGGCGCGGCCTTCACCATCGTCGGACACAGCGAGTGCCGGGCGGGCCGCCAGGAGACCGACGCCGAGGTGCGCGCCAAGGCCCAGGCCGCGCGGCGGCACGGGCTGTCGGTGATCCTCTGCGTCGGCGAGGCGCTGGACGTCCGCGAGGCCGGACAGGCCGAACAGGTGGTGCGCGGCCAGCTGGAAAATTGCCTGCCGGCCGACGCGGACGGCGACTGGCTGTCGGTGGCCTACGAACCGATCTGGGCGATCGGCACGGGTCGGGCCGCGACCCTGGAGGACGTCGCCGCCATGCACGCGGCGCTGCGCGAGACCTGCCGCGCCGTGCTCGGCCCGGCCGGCGATCGCATCCGGCTGCTGTACGGCGGGTCGGTCACCCCGGCCAACGCCGCGGGCATCCTCACGACCCCGAACGTCGACGGGGTGCTGGTCGGCGGCGCCAGCCTGACCGCCGAGACCTTCCTGCCGATCATCGCCCACGCCTGAGGCGCGATCGACGGCCCGGTTCCATCGGGCAAGACATCGGCGACTTTCGACCCCGAGCGGACTTTCAGGCGCGGTGCGTCCTTCGAGGCGCGCTCAGGAGCGCGCACCTCAGGATGAGGAATTCAGAACAAAGCTCCTCATCCTGAGGCGCCCGCGCAGCGGGCCTCGAAGGACGCACGGCGTGTCCGTTTCCCACTTGGAACGTCTGCTCATAACCTCGGTCACTCGCTCCGACGCCCGCAGCACGGCGGACGCCAGGACCCCTATGCGGACGCCCTCACCCGCCCGGCGCGTAGGGGAAGCTCTGACCTTCGTAATATTCCAGCGAATGGGCTGGAGCCGCCTCCCCGGCCGGCAGCGGCAGGCCGGAGAACGTCTGGAAATAGGCGATCGAAGCGTCGCGCCACCACTGGGCTTCGTTGCGCTGGATGGCCAGGAAGTCGGCGACCTGCGCATGGCGTTCGGGATCGACATAGGGCGTCAGGTCCGCCCAGGTCCGCTTCATGCCGTCGACATAGGAAACGCCGCGCGAATAGTGGGTGACCATGCCGTTCCACAGGGTCTGGCCGTTCTTCAGCCTGTAGGTCCACGGCAGGTGGTGGAACCACAGCAGGTCCTTCTCGTCGACGGTCTTCAGGTCCGAGAAGCGCTTGGCGACCACGGGGGCGTATTGGGCCACGGCGTTGCTGCCGGTCGCGGTGCGATCGAAGCCGATCCCGTCCTTGCCGGCCTTGGCGTAGTAGACGCTGGTCCAGTCGGCGCGCGGCCCGCCGCTCACCCAGGGCCCGGGCCCATAGTGGTGGCTGCGGCCCATCTGGTGGTGCAGGCCCAGCGGCGTCATGTAGTCCACCGCCGCTTCGCGCGAGCCCATCATCATCGCCACGGTCGGGGCGACGAAATGCGGATCGGTCGAGAAGGTCATCTTGGCCCAGTCGGCGGCGATCTCCTGGGTCGAGGCTTCCGGGTCCCAGGCCAGGCGGCCGAAGACGTACCAGTTGGCCTGATCAAACTGCGAGCCCGACCAGTTGCGGTCGCGGCCGATGTTGGAGACGCCCGCCATCAGGGTCAGGGGGCGGCGGTCCAGTGATCCGTCCACCACCTTGGCCACGGTCGAGCCCTTGCCCTCGGCGTAGGTGTCCGACTTCAGCGTCTCCTCGTAGAGCGGGCCGAGATAGACCAGGTGGGTGGCGAAGCCGAGATATTCCTTGGTGATCTGGAACTCCATGCCGAGGTTGGTCTTGGGCATGGCCCCGAACAGCGGGTGGAACGGCTCGCGCGGCTGGAAGTCGATCGCCCCGTTCTTGACCTGAACGATGACGTTGTCGCGGAACTGGCCGTCGAACGGCTTGAACTCGCTGTAGCCCTGCTTGGCGCGGTCATCGGGCTGCTCGTGCGAATAGACGAAGGCCCGCCACATCACGATGCCGCCGTGCGGGCCCACGGCGTCGGCCAGCATGTTGGCTCCGTCGACATGGGTGCGGCCGTAGTCCTGGGGACCCGGCTGACCTTCCGAATTGGCCTTCACCAGGAAGCCGCCGAAGTCGGGAATGACCTTGTAGATCTCGTCGGCCTTGGCCTTCCAGAAGGCGCGCACGGCCGGGTCCAGCGGGTCGGCGGTCTTCAGGCCGCCGATCTCGATCGGGGCCGAGAACCGGGCCGACAGATAGACCTTGATCCCGTACGGGCGGAATACGTCGGCCAGGGCGCCGGCCTTGGCGATATAGGGCGCGGTCAGGCTGTCGGCCTTGGCGTTGACGTTGTTCAGCACCGCGCCGTTGATGCCGATCGAGGCGTTGGCGCGGGCGTAATCGACGTAGCGCGGATCCTTGTAGTCCGGCAGCTTCCACCAGTCCCACAGCGAAGCGCCGGCATAGCCGCGCTCGACATGGCCATCCAGGTTGTCCCAGTGGTTCAGCAGGCGGTGGTTGACCTTGGGAGCCGACAGGATGTCCAGCTTGTCGACGCCCCGCCCCGTCTGGACCAGGCGCAGATAGTGGAACACCCCATACAGCACGCCGATGTCGTTATTGGCGGCGATCACGGTGGTCTTGCCCACCGTCCGAATGAGGTAGCCCTCGTCGCCGGCGGCCTTCAGCGGCAGGTTCAGCGCGGCTACGGCGGGCGAGCTGCTCGGTGTTCCCAGCACGATCGACGGACCGTCGAGGACCGGTGCGCCGCCGACCAGACTGTCCAACCCGCGCTGCAGTTCGGCGCGCGCGATCTTGAGCGTCGGCGTGTCGGCGACCGGCGCGACCGCCCGGATCGCCGGACGCTGAGCCGCCGCCAGCGGCCGATAGCGCAGCCACAGGTCATAGCCGTCCTCGGCGCGCGCGGCGGAGGAGATCAGGGTCGCGGAAACCAGGCTGGCCGCCAGGCAAAGCCCACGCACGAAGGACACAAGACGCATGTTTTCTCCCGGCGACACCATGCCGTACGACGCGAAAGGGCGCGACGGTCTTTGATCTCGTGATACCGCCACCTTGCACAAAGGTCGAGACACTACGACTAATTGGTCAGACCAATAGGTTGACAACGGCCCCGCCTGATTTAGACCGATACCGCTACCATTCGACCTCGACGGTCGGGTCAACGAAAGCGTTTCAATGCCCAAGATCACCGCCGCGCGCGTCATCGTCACCTCGCCGGGACGAAACTTCGTCACCTTGAAAATCGAGACCAGCGACGGCGTGTATGGCGTCGGCGACGCCACGCTGAACGGCCGCGAGTTGGCCGTGGCCAGCTATCTGACCGACCACGTCATCCCCTGCCTGATCGGGCGCGACGCCCACCAGATCGAGGACATCTGGCAGTACCTGTACAAGGGCGCCTACTGGCGTCGGGGCCCGGTGACCATGGCCGCCATCGCCGCGGTCGACATGGCGCTTTGGGACATCAAGGCCAAGATCGCCGGCCTACCGCTGTACCAGCTGCTGGGCGGGGCCTGCCGCACCGGGGTGATGGTCTATGGCCACGCCAACGGCGCGACGATCGAGGAAACGCTCGACAACGCCGCCGTCTATGCGGAGCAGGGCTACAAGGCCATCCGCCTCCAGTCTGGCGTGCCCGGCCTGAAGGGCGTCTACGGCGTCTCCAAGGATAAGTTCTTCTACGAGCCCGCCGACGCCGACCTGCCGACCGAGAGCCTGTGGTCGACCGAAAAGTACCTGCGCAGCGCGCCCGGCCTGTTCGAGGCGGCGCGCGACAAACTGGGCTGGGACGTGCACCTGCTGCACGACGTCCACCATCGCCTCACCCCGATCGAAGCCGGCCGCCTGGGCAAGGACCTGGAGCCCTACCGCCCGTTCTGGATGGAGGACGCCGTCCCCGCCGAGAACCAGGCCAGCTTCCGCATCATCCGTCAGCACACCACCACGCCCCTGGCCGTGGGCGAGATCTTCAACTCGATCTGGGACTGCAAGCAGCTGATCGAGGAACAGCTGATCGACTATATCCGCGCCACCGTGGTCCATGCCGGCGGCATCACCCACCTGCGCAAGATCGCCAGCTTCGCCGATCTGCACCACGTGCGCACCGGCTGCCACGGCGCCACCGACCTGTCGCCGATCTGCATGGCCGCGGCCCTGCACTTCGACATGTCGATCCCCAATTTCGGCGTCCAGGAATATATGCGCCACACCGAGGCGACCGACGCTGTGTTCCCGCACGCCTACAGCTTTGCGGACGGCATACTGCATCCGGGCGAGGCGATCGGCATGGGCGTCGACATCGACGAGGTCGAGGCCGCCAAGTATCCCTACAAGCGCGCCTACCTGCCGATCGCCCGCCGCGAGGACGGCTCCATGCACGACTGGTGATACTGCTGAAACGCCAGGCGCGACCGAGGTTTTAGAGGCGATCGCCAAGCCTTTAGCGCGCGGCGTCAAAATTAGCCCGCGCGTGTCAGGTCGGCTATGCTATCGCGACTCCAAGGGCCTCGCGGCCGCCGAGAACCGACGAAAGCACATGGCCGAGAACGTCAAGCTCTACCGCCGCATCGCCGACTCGATCGCCGACGCCATCGAGAGCGGCCAGTACAAGCTTGGCGACCGTCTGCCCACGGAACGTGAGCTGGCCGAGCAGTTCGGCGTCAGCCGCCCCACCCTGCGCGAAGCGATGATCGCCCTGGAAATGCTGGGCATGATCGAGGCCCGGCACGGCCTGGGCATCTATGTCACCGGCGATGTCCGCCCGGTCACCCCGGCCAGCGCCGAGCCGGCGTTCGAGATCGGCGCGTTCGAGCTGATCGAGGCGCGCCGGCTGTTCGAGGGCGAGGCCGCCGCCCTGGCCGCCACGGCGATCAGCGACGACCAGATCCAGGAGCTCGAGGCCCTGATGGTGCGCATGGCCCGCGAGGAGGAGATCCAGGGCGAGGACGCCGACCGCGAGTTCCACATGGTCATCGCCCGCGCCTCCGGGAACGGCGCGATCATCGCCACGATCGAAAACCTGTGGGAGTGGCGCAACCGCTCGCCCTTGGCCCGCAACATCCTGACGCGCGCCCGCGGCATGGGGCTGGAGCCGCGCATCATCGAGCATCGCCGAGTGTTCGAAGCCTTAAAGGCCCGCGATCCCGCCGCCGCCCGCCAGGCGATGCGCGACCACCTGGAGCGCGTGATCGACCATCTGCTGCACGCCACCGAAACCGAGGCCGTCGAGCGGGCCAAGCTGGAAACCGGGGCCCGGCGCTCGGCGATCGCCAAGCGCGTCGCGATCTAGGCGGCCCCAGCCCCCTCCGGCCCTGCGGGCCACCTCCCCCAAAAGGGGGAGGATTTATGCCGCGCAGATGCTCCCCCTCTGGGGGAGCTGTCGCGGAGCGACTGAGGGGGCCTTCGCGGCTAGACCACCGTCAGCGTCGCCGGCTTCAACTGAGCCGAGTTCGGGCCCGACAGCAGGGTGAACTTGCCCGGCTCGACCACGCGCTTCATCTCCAGGTTCCACAGCGACAGGTCCAGCGGCGAGACCTCGAAGGTCACGGTCTGCTTGGCGCCGGGGGCCAGGGTGACGCGCTTGAAGTGCTTCAGCTCCAGCAGCGGACGGGTCACCGAGGCGGCCTCGTCGTGGATGTAGAGCTGGACCACCTCGTCGCCGGCGACCTTGCCGGTGTTGGTGACGTCGACCTCGACCTTGACGCTCTCGTTGGTCCCGATGCTGGCCTTGACCGGGCGCGGGGCCGAGATGTCGAAGGTGGTGTACGAGAGACCGAAACCGAACGGATAGAGCGGCGTCGTCTCGTCGAACAGATAGCCGCGACGGGCCGTGGGCTTGCGGTTGTAGAAGATCGGCAGCTGGCCCACGTCTCGGGCGATGCTGACCGGCAGCTTGCCGCCCGGATTGGCCCGGCCGAACAGGATGTCGGCGGCGGCGTTGCCGGTCTCCTGGCCCAGGTACCAGCCTTCGATCAGGGCGTCGGCCCGCTCGGCCAGCAGGTTGACCGACAGCGGACGACCGTTCAGCAGGAACACCACCGTGGGCTTGCCCAGGTCGAAGATCGCCTTGGCCAGATCGTTCTGCTGACCGATCAGGTCCAGGCTGTCGCGGTCGCCCAGGTGGTTGTCGGCCCAGGCCTCGCGGCTGGTCTGCTCGTTGTCGCCCAGCACCATGACGACGACATCGGCCTTCCTGGCCACCTCGACCGCTTCGGCGATCAGCTTGGCGTTGACGGCCGGGTCGACCAGCTTGACCTCGTCCTGGGCCCAGATCCGGGCCTCGGTGATCCGCACGGCCTCGGCGTAGTCCAGCGTGAAGCCGCTCTTCTTGGCCTCGGCCTGCAGGCCTTCATAGATCGACACCACGTGGCGCGGCGTGTCGCTGTAGCCGCCGATCGGGGTGTCCTTGGCGTGGGTTCCCAGCAGGGCCAAGCGCTTGAACTTGCCCGCGTCGAGCGGCAGCAGACCCTTGTCGTTCTTCAGCAGCACGACCGCCTTGCGGGCGGCCTCGCGGGCCAGGGCGACGGCGTCGGGCGCGGCGGTCTCGGCGTCGGCCGTCTTCTCGTCGACATACGGGTTCTCGAACAACCCGCCTTCGAACTTCATGGCCAGCACCCGGGCGACGGCCTGGTCGACCGCGGCCTGCGGGATGCGGCCCGCCTTCACCAGGTCGGGGATCAGCGCATAGGCCTCGCCGTCGGGCAGCTCGACGTCGACGCCGGCGTTCATGGCCATCACCGCCGTGTCGGCCAGATTGTCGGTCATCTTGTGCCGGGCCATCAGTTCCTTGATGGCGAAATAGTCGCTCTGCACCGAGCCCTTGTAGCCCCACTCCTTGCGCAGGATGTCGGTCAGCAGCCAGCGGTTGGCGTGCGAGGGCACCCCGTCGATCTCGTTGTACGACGGCATGACCGAGCGCACCGGCAGCTCCTTCACCGCCCGTTCGAACGGCGGGAAGAAGTTCTCGCGCAGGGTGCGTTCGGCGATCTGCGCCGGACCGACATTGGTGCCGTTCTCGGGCTGGCCGTGGCCGGTCATGTGCTTGAGGGTGACGAACACCTTGTCCTTGGCCAGGGGCAAGGTCTTGCCCTGGAAGCCGCGGATCGCCGCCAGGCCGATCTCGGCGCACAGGTGCGGATCCTCGCCGTAGGTCTCCTCGATGCGGCCCCAGCGCGGGTCGCGGGCCACGTCGACCACGGGGGCCAAGGCGATGTTGGAGCCCCGGGCCCGCATCTCGCGGGCGGCGACGGCGAAGATCTTCTCGGTCAGGTCCGGATCGAAGGTCGAGGCCAGGGCGATCGCCTGCGGAAAGCTGGTGGCGTCCCGGGCGACATAGCCGTGCAGGGCCTCGTCGTGCATCAGCATCGGGATGCCGAGGCGGGTCTTTTCCACGGCCCATTTCTGGGCGGCGTTGGTGTAGCGCGCGGTCTGGGCGGCGTTGCGGCCGATCGAGCCGTCCTCGGCCCCGGCCGCGGCGTCCACGACCGTGGCGGGCTTGAGGCCGCGGCGGTCGGTCGGGCGCGAGATCTGGCCCAGGCCGTTGGGGAAGTTCTGGCTGGCCTGCTCGGGCGAGAACTCGCCTTCCGGCGTCTGGATCTTGGCCTTGGTCAGCCAGATCCCGATCAGTTGGGCGGCCTTTTCTTCCAGCGTCATGCGCGAGAGAAGGTCGCGGACCCGCAGCTCGACCGACTGGCTCGGGTCCTTGTAGAGGGGCTTGTCGGACTTGGCGGCCGGCGAGGCGGCGCGGGCCAGGGGCGAGGACGCGGCGGCCAAGGCGGCCAAGCTGACGCCGAGCGTGCGGCGGGTGACGGTCTGGCGGCTCATGATCTCTTTCGTTTCCCCACGATGAACGGACCGTCGAACGGACGGTGGCGGCGTTGCTCGCCGGCGTTGACCGACACTATGGAAGGAGAGGTCAGGCCACTCAAGTTTTTTATGGTACCGGTCTCATTTCCTCGCCTAGGATGGGCGAAACGGGAAGACCTGTCGTCGGACGGGCTGGAGGAAATCTTGGATCTTGGAAAACGCGCCCTCGTCGGGTTGGCCGCCGCGCTCTCGTTGGGCGTCGCCCCCTTGGCGATCGCCCAGGCGGCTCCCGCCAAGGCCGAGAAGGCCGAGCGCTGGGTGGCCTCGTGGGCCACGGCCCAGATGATTCCGGCGGCCAAGGACGCCCTGCCCGCCGCCGACGTCACCGACGGCACGCTGCGCCAGACCCTGCGGCTGAGCACCGGCGGCGGCAAGATTCGCGTGCGGCTGTCCAACGCCTTCGGGGCCGAGCCGCTGAAGCTGTCGGGCGCCCATGTCGCCCTGGCCGCGGCGCCCGGCTCGGCCCGCATCGATCCCGCCAGCGACCGCAGCCTGACCTTTTCGGGCCGTCCGGAGGTGACCATCCCGGCCGGGGCCGAATATCTGTCCGATCCGATCGATTTCCCGGCCGCGCCGCTGGCGAACCTGGCGATCACCCTGCGCTTCGACGGCGCCCCGCCGGCCCAGCAGACCAGCCATCCAGGCTCGCGCACCACCTCCTGGTTCGGGGCCGGCGATCAGCTGGCCGCCGCCGAGTTGACCGGAGGCAAGTCGCTGGACCGCTGGTTCGTGATTTCCGGCGTCGACGTGCGACGCGCGTCCGGCGCCAGCCTGGTGGCCTTCGGCGACTCGATCACCGACGGCTACGGCGTCACCACCAACGGCAACAATCGCTGGCCCGACATCCTGGCGGCCCGGCTGCAGGCCGATCCGCGCACCAAGGGCGTGGGCGTGCTGAACGCCGGCATCGGCGGCAACCGTCTGCTGCTGGACGGCCTGGGTCCCAACGCCATGGCCCGCTTCGACCGCGACGTGCTGAACCAGGCGGGCGTCAAATATGTGATCCTGCTGGAGGGGGTGAATGATCTGGGCACCCTGACCCGCGAGCAGCCGGTCAGTCCCGAGGCCCATGCCGGTCTGGTGGCCCGGATGATGGTGTCCTACGACCAGATGATCCAGCGCGCCCGGCAGCGGGGGATCAAGATCTACGGCGCGACCGTCATGCCCTACGCCGGCTCGGCCTACTATCATCCCGACGCCGCCAACGAGCAGGACCGGCAGGCGATCAACGCCTGGATCCGCACGCCAGGCCGCTTCGACGCGGTGATCGATTTCGACAAGCTGACGCACGACCCGGCCCATCCCAGCAAGCTGTCCCCGGCCTACGACTCCGGCGACGGCCTGCATCCCTCGCTGGCCGGCTACAAGGCCATGGCCGATGCGGTGCCGTTGGACCTGTTCACGCGCTGACCCCTGCTTGAGCGCCCCGGTCCCGCGAACCGAAACAAACCTGAAACGTCTTGATCTTAGCGTAGCCTTTGGAATGACACCGGTTTCCAAAACAAGACTCGATACGAGCGATTTCAGGGAGGGGCGATTGGCCCGCGCGAAACAAACCCTCAAGGCCACGCTGCTGCTATCCGCCGCGCTGATCCTTGTTCCGGCGCTCGCCCAAGCGGCGCTGGACCAACAGGACGGCGGCCTGCTGTTCCACCTCACCGGGGCCAAGGGCCTGACCGCCGACCTTGCCGGCGGGGCCGCCGCGCCCAACTTCGCGGACAAGGTCAAGATCCAGACCGACCCCGTGCACGGCCCCTATATCGAGGCGGCCGGCGAGGAGACGCTGAGCTGGATGGCCCCCGGCAACATCTACGCCCAGCGCGGCACGCTCAGCTTCTACTGGCGGGCTCGCGATCCGGTCGGGCCCACCCCCTTCCCGCTGTTTCGCGTCGGCTACGCCGATCACACCAGCTGGGACATGGCCTGGCTGCGCATCGACTGGAACGGCAAGGGTTTCGACGCCTTCGTCACCGACGACAACCTCGCGCGGGTGCGGGTCAGCACGACCGCCGCCGCGCCCAAGCCCGACCAGTGGATCCTGGTGACCTTCACCTGGGACGAAGCCAAGGGGATCGCCCTCTATATCGACGGCAAGCCGGTGGCCTCCAGGGCCCAGGCCGCCGCCCTGGACGCGGGCCTGGACCAGTTCGGCCCGCACAGCCGGGTGATCTCGCCCCACCAGGTGCAGAGCGCCTACCAGTTCGTCCGCGGCGGCGACGTCGACGACATCCGCGTCTACGACCACGCCCTGGACGACGCCGCGGTCGCCGGCCTGGCCGCGGGCCGGGAGCCCGCGCCCGCGGTCGCGACCTCCGACGCCAAGACCTGGCTGTATCGCTACGGCTGGAACCGCCCGGCCGATCCGCCGCCCTATCTGGCCGACGCCAAGACCTCGATCCGCAAGGTCGAGTTCACCGACCAGTACGACCTGAAGGAACGCATGAGCCTGGGCTCGGACGGTATCGCCGAGACCACCTGGCCGGGCGTCTACAACCGTTCGAAACTGCCCGGCCGCCACGACTATTTCGAGCTGCCCGACTGGAACGTCTATGTCGAAGGCGGCAAGGCGATCACCTTCACCCTGCCCGACGAGCCCTATAATCGTCTCGAGTTCCAGGGCGCGGCCTACGGGGCCCTGACCGCCATCGACGCGGCCGGCCAGGAAACGCCGCTGGCCAAGCGGGCCAAGGGCGAGCTGCGCACCTCCAACCAGTTCGCGGCCCGTAAAGGTGGCAAACTGCGCTTCGAGAACGTGGTGCAGGAAACCCCGATCCAGGAGCTGGCGGCCTATAACGTCACCGCCGCCGCCGAGCCGGACGAGTTCACCCTCAGCTATGTCGTGCGTCCCGGCGCCGACCCGGCCACCTATCCGTCGCTGGACGAGCTCTCGACCTTCGTGAAGGGCCGGTACGCGCCCGGCGAGCGGACGATCGTGACCGCCCTGCCCGTTTCGGCTCCGACCAAGCCCCGCGCCGACAGCGCCGCCGCTCCCGCCCGCCCCATCGTCCACATCCTGATCCCGGCCGACTTCCGCCAGAACCGTCCCGGCGGTCCGGTGGGCAAGTTCCAGTATGGCTGGCAGGGCATGGACGCGGGCCTGGACGGCGTGGCGATCGACATCCCCGCCCTGAAGGTCAAGGCCACGCACGGCGAGCTTTTCCCGCTGAACATCAAGGTCAAGGATCCCCTGTGGCCGGGCCGCGACCTGATCGACGTCAATGTCTCGGTCAAGCCGGGCGAGGCGCGCACGGTCTATCTCGACACGCGCGACCGCATCCTGCCGGAAGGCAAGAGCCTGTATCTCAGCATCGCCGGAGCCGGCGGCGACTTCGACGCCAGGCAGCTGGACGGCATGGCCGTGCGCCTGAAATTCAAGTCGGCGCAGGACGCCAAGGCCGAGCACGTCGCCGACCGCCTGGCGCAGGCGCGCGACAACCTGGCCTTCCTGGTCGAGGAGCACGACGTCTCCAAGCGTCTGGGCCGCTACGCGCGGCTGGACCTTGAGCTGTCGGACCTGCTGAAGGTCGATCCCAAGAACCCGCACGGCCGCGAGATGTGGTTCGAGCTCAATCCCGAGCAACCGGGCCCCGCCGTCACCCTGCCGGTCGCTCCGGCGGGCGTACCGAAGTGGGCCTTCCTGCAGGTCGAGGATCTCAAGCGCGTCCGCCGCTTCATCGAATGGTGGATCGACAAGCGTCAGGTTGCGTACGGCGACTTCGGCGGCGGCATCTCGGACGACAACGACCTGACCCAGCAGTGGCCGCCCTTGGCCCTGATGGGCGACATTCCCGACAAGACCACCGCCTCGCTGAACGCCCTGCTCGACGCGGCGTACAAGAACGACATGATCCCCAACGGCCTGTCGGCGATCAAGACCGATGAGCTGCACTCGTACGAGGAGGCGATCAACCTCAAGGCCGAGGCCATGTACACCAGCTATGGCGATCCCAAGATCGTCGAGCGGATGATGGAGACGGCCCGCGCCTATCCCACCGTGATGAACAAGGGCGAGGACGGCCACGTCCACGTGCTCAGCCGCTACTTCTCGGCCACCGACGTGTCGCGCGACGGCCCGTGGGGTTGGTCACACCCCTATTCGTACCTGATCTTGCATCCCGGCCTGCTGCTGGGCGACTTCAACGGCGATCCGACGATGCGCAAGCTGGTCGTCGAGTTGGCCGACGGCCACCTGGCGCACGGCAAGCAGGATCCCGACGGGACCTGGCGCTATCCGGAAGACATCAACGCCGCCACCGGCCAGTCGCGCGGCGAGTTGACCGGCAAGGGGCGCGGCAATGTCGCGGCCATGCAGCTGTTCTGGGCCGCCTGGCGCTGGACCGGCGACGAGAAGTACCTGCGGCCGCTGAAGGGCGAGATCGCCCACCAGTCGGGGCGCGGGCTAGAGGAGCTGAACAGCGACGTCATCGACATGCTGGGCCTGCGCGGCCAGGCTGGGCCGATGATCAAGTCCCAGCTCGACAAGGGTTCGGACGATCCGTTCCTGCTCTACGAAGCCTGGCGCTCGACCGGCGACACCGCCTATCTCGAAAAGGTCTACAGCGACGAGATCACCACCGCCGAACAGCGGATGTGGATGATGACCGAGGCGCATTGGTGGTCGGACCGGGTGGAGCTGTTCAGCGACATCCTGCAACGCTCGCGGCTCGGCGGCATGGCCCTGCGGCGCAACCAGATGGTCCCGGGGCACTTGGTCAGCTGGCGGTTCGACACCCCCACCGCGGCCGAGGACGTCGGCGTCCTGGTCACCGGCGGACAGAAAAGCTTCAAGGTCACCGGCTACAACCTGACCGGCCAGCCGCTGCATGCGGTGATGACGGGGTGGGACGTCGCGGCGGGGTCGTGGAGCATGACGCGGTCGGTCGAAGGCGCGGCGGAGCCGGGCGCTTCGGTGACCTTCGAACGCACCACGGGCCTCGACATGACGTTCGCGCCCGGCAAGACCACGACCTGGGAGTTCACCCTGCAAAGCCCCGCGGCCACGCCGGTGACCGAACGCGCCGATCTCGGCATCGGTCGAGACGACGTCAAGGCGACCCGGTCCGGCCTGACGGTCACCGTCCACAGCCTTGGCGCCAAGACCGCCCCGGCCTCGGCGGTGGTGGTCGAGGACGCGGCGGGCCGCGAACTGGCTCGCGCGACCGTCCCCGCCCTGCCCGCGCCGCTGGACCTGAAACCCAAGACCACGCGGGTCGCCCTGAAGGCCGGCTGGAAGACCGGCTACCGGGTCCGCATCCTTACCCCGGCCAACGCGCCGGAGATCACCCAGCTCAACAACATCGTCACAGCCCCCTGACTTCAACCTGGAGACCTCGGAGCGGACAAGCTCCGAGGGCGTTGCTTAGCCCATGGCCGAAACCCTCACTGTGCCCCGCGATATCGTCCAACGCCTGCGTGCGCGGCTGCCCGCCGTGACGCGCGAGCATCTTTTCGATTGCTATGCGATCAGTGAAACCACCTGGACCAAGCTGCGCGACGGCAAGCCGATCAAGCGCTCGACGCTGGACCGCATCCTGCAGCGCTATGAACGGTTGGTCGCCCTCGCGGCCTGACACCGGAGCGTTCCAGAACGGTTTTGACGGCTGGAGCGGCGGCGGTCCGCCCCGCTTTCCAAGCCGCCGGCTGGCGCGAATCCCGAAGCTTGGCCGATAGCGCTCGGCGGCGATTCTCGGGATTCCCGGTGAGTCTTCGCAGCGCACAAATCTCGCGCCTGCTTTACGAACCCTTGGATCGTCGCGCGCCGGCGGGCTGCAAGGCAACGATAAGTCATTGATTCAAAGACGTTTAGGATCGCCAAAACGCTTGCAGAACCTCGCGAAACCTACGCGTTAACCCTTGCGATCTTCATGGAGTGACAAAGCGCGTTTCGCCCGGCAGGGTTGGCTCTCTTTTGATTCCAGCAGATGAGCTGACTTATGAACGTTTCGGATCTGGTCGACGCCGCCGTGGCCGCCGACGACAAGCTGACCAAGACTCAGGCCAAGGCCATCATCGACGGCGTCTTCAAGTCGCTGACCGACGCCGCCGTGAAGGGCGAAGAAGTCTCGATCCCGGGCTTCGGCAAGTTCAAGGTCCAGGCCAAGCCGGCCCGCACCGGCCGCAACCCCTCGACGGGCGCCGCCATCCAGATCGCGGCCAGCAAGAAGGTCGCCTTCACGCCCGCCAAGCAGCTGAAGGACGCCGTCAACGGCTAATCCCAAGGCGAGCGGCCGGTCTCCCGGCCGGCCGCTCATCTGGCTCTTGGCGCTCCACCAGCCTCAAGCGCCCGTCCGTCGGCATGACCGACGCGACCTTCCGGACAGCCTAACGTCCGACGCGGCGGCTCCATCCCGCCCCTTCTCCCCCGACATCCGATCCTACGGCGCTCCGACCTCGCGCCCGGCTCCGACGCAAGGCCTTGAGTCCGTTCGGACCGATCCGGCTCGTCTTGGGGCCCTGCCCTCTTGATCTCCCTGGCCATTTGACTGACACCGGTTTCCATAACAGCTCGGATACGGGCGAACCTCGGGATGGAATGATGGCGGGCGCAGCAAGCACCTCCAGGATCCTGGCTTGGGCCGCCCTATTGTTCGCCGCGGGCCTCTCGTCTCCCGTCCTCGCGGCCGAGGCGACGCGCGCCCCCTACGGGGTCACCGCCGCCGGCGCTCCGGTCGAAGTCTTCACGCTGAAGAACGATCACGGCATGACCGTGAAGGTCCTGTCCTACGGCGGGATCATCACCCAGGTCGACGTCCCGGACCGCAAGGGCGGGATCAACAACGTCGTGCTGGAGCTGGCCGACCTGAAGGCCTACGAGGCCCGGGCCAATTTCAGTTCGTTGCTGGGTCGCTACGCCAACCGGATCTCGCACGGCGGGTTCTCGATCGACGGCGTCCGCCACGACCTGCCCAGCAGCGCCGAGGGCGTCTCCTCGCATGGCGGTGCGACCGGCTTTTCCACGCGCTTGTGGACCGGCGCGCCGTTCAGGCGCCACGGCGCGGCGGGCGTGACCCTGACCTACACCGCCGTTGATGGCGAAGGCGGCTATCCGGGGACCCTGAAGGCGGCCGTGACCTATACGGTCACGCGCAAGAACACCCTGCGCATCGACTACCGCGCCACCACCGACAAGCCGACCGTGATCAATCTCAGCCATCACGCCTATTTCAACCTGGCGGGCGGCGGCGACGTCTATGACCAGACCGTCCAGGTTCTGGCCCAGAGCTACACCCCGATCAACGCCCGCAAGCTGGTGACCGGCGAGATCGCCCCGGTGGCCGGCACCGCCCTGGACCTGCGCCACCCCGTCCCCCTGGGCGAGCGGGTCACGGCGGACGATCCGCAGATCAGGTTCGCCAACGGCTTCGACCACAACTTCGTCGTCGACGGCGGCGGGCGCGGCAGGCTGGTGCCCGCGGTTCGCGTCGCCGACCCCGGCAGCGGCCGCACCCTCGAAGTCGCCACCACGCAGCCGGGCGTCCAGCTGTTCACCGCCAACAGCTTCAATGGAACCCTGAAGACGCCCGACGGGCGCGGCCTGGAAAAGGGCGCGGGCCTGGCCATCGAGACCCAGCACTTCGCCGACAGCCCCAACAATCCCAGCTTCCCCTCGACCGTGCTGCGGCCGGGCCAGACGTTCAAGCAGACGACCGAGTTCCGGTTCGGGGTGAGACAGTAGCGCGCCGCTGCAACCCATCGCCCGTCCACGGCGCTATCTTCTCCTGCTTGGAGAAACCCCATGAGCGACCAGAAGCCCCAAGGCGACATCGAAGGCCTGGAAAAAGCGCTGAAGAACCAGCCCGAGCCCGACCTGAAGGACCAGGGCGACATCGCCGCCGACGACGCCGGCGCCACGGCCCTGGCTGAACGGGTAACCCGCGACGCCGGCGTTCAGGGCGAGGATGAGTCGGCGGACTAGGCCGCCGCCGCCTGCCTGAACTCACGAGGCGAGACGCCGTACTGGTCCCGGAAGGCGCGGCTGAAATGGGCCGAGCCGTTGAAGCCCCAGCGAAAACAGATCTCGGAAATCGACAGCCGCGCGTGCTGCGGACTGGCCAGGTCGGTGCGGCAGCGTTCCAGTCGCCGGGTGCGCAGGTAGTGGCTGAAGGTCTCGTCGGCGCTGGCGAACAGCTTCTGGACGTAGCGCGGTGAAACCCCTTCCTCGTCGGCGACCCGTCGCAACGACAGGTCGGGATCCGGCAGCAGGGTCTCGATGGTCTGGCACAGGCGCTGCAGATGGGCCGTGGGCGCCCCGGCGCCCATGCCCAGCACGTCGGCGGCCTGGCCGCGCTCGACCAGGCAGATGGCCAGGAACTCGGTCAGGGCCAGTTCGACCGGCCGCAATTGGTCGACGGTCAGGTCCTCCAGTCCGTCGGCCGTGGCCCGCAGCAGGCCGGACAGGATGTGGGCGACGCCGCCGGCGCACTCCAGCCGCCCGACCCGGAGGTTCACCGGCGCGATCAGCCGATGGTCCAGAGCCACGCGGGGCGCGCGGACGAACATCAGCCGGCAGCGGGTCTCCAGCCGCAGGGCCGCGGCCTGGCCCGTTGGGCCGTAGGCGATGTCGCCCGGCGCCAGGTCATCGGCCAGGTCCTCGGTGACCAGAGTAGCCCCACCGCTCAGCAGCACCGCCAGCCACACCGCCGCCGGCTGGCCCGAGAGCCGGCCGGAGATCGCCTGGGCGCCGGCCTCGACCAGGGCGAACTCGATGCCCAGCGGCGACGTCAGGCAGACCACGGAAGCCGAGGCCGGCTCGGCGTCCGAGAGACCCTCGATCGGCAGGCCCAGCCGGTTCATGGCCTCGCGCCAAGCCTCGGCGCGCTCGGCGCGCGGGTGGCTGTCGGTGCTGAACGACCAAGCCTTCATCGATCCGCTAGCTCTTCATCTTGGGAAAGATGTCGCGCGGGATGCGCACGTGGCACCCCTGCTTGCCGTCGACCACCTGGGTGACGCCGAAGTCCGAGGCCACGCTCATCAGCGAATAGGCGTCGTTCTTCGACAGGCCCACATGATCGCTGAGCAGGGTCAGCATGTTCAGCGAGGCGTCCCTCATGGCCACGTTCAGGTCCTCGTCGAAGCCATGGACGATCCACCACTTCGGCGTCTCCAGCAGGGGGCCGGGCGAGACGAAGTCCTTGCGCAGCACGATCTGCATCAGGACGTTGAGAGAGCTCTCGATGGCCGTGCCCGAGATCTCGCCGTCGCCCTGGCTGACATGGGGATCGCCGATCGAGAACAGCCCGCCCTCGACCTGCACCGGGTAGTACATCGTCGCCCCGGCCCCGATCCGCCAGTTGTCGATATTGCCGCCGTGGGCGCCGGGCGGGATGGTGCTGACCCGGCCGTCGACGGCGGGGGCCACGCCGGCCGTGCCCAGGTGCGGACGGGCCGCGACGCGCACGCCGCCCAGGGCCGGCTGGCGGTCGCATTCGGGGCAATTGGTGATCGTGCCCGGGATCAGGTACTTGCCTTCGAAGTCGTAGGCGTAGAGAGCGCTGGCGGTATTGGTGTTCTGATCCAGCTCGTAGATCGTCACCCGCTCCTTCTCGCCGAACTCCTTGTAGAGATAGCCCCAGTTGGCCGCGAGGTTGGAGCCGTAGTTGTTGCGGGGGACCATGCGCAGATAGCGCACCTCCAGCACATCGCCGGGCTTGGCGTCTTCGACGTAGATCGGACCGGTCATGATGTGGACGCCGGGATTGCGGTCATCCTCGGGGATCTCGGTGAAGATCCGCGTGACCGCCTCGTCCATCATCAGATCGGGGGCGTCGCCCGCGTGATGGGTGATCGCCTCGGCCGAAACCAGGTCGCCGCTCTTGATGCGCAGCGACGGCTTGATCGACGGATCGAAGTAGCCCCAGTGCACGGTCTTGGGCGTGGCGAGCAGCGTGTGCAGGGCGCCAGGCATCACGTCAGGACGGGTCTGGCCGGGTTCGCAGATGAAGGGCATCGGGTCTCTCCGGTCAGGCCGCGGCGGTCGAGAGCGTGACCGAGGTCATGCTCAGCGAGCCGTGCTCGATATGGTCGGGGGCGAAGCTGGCGACGTCGCCCGGCAGGCGCGCGCCCAGCACGTAAAGCAGCGGCCAGTAGTGGTCGGGGGTCGGGACCGACTTGGCGGCGTCCTGGCCCTGCGAGGCGAAGTTCACCGCCCGCTCGGGCGCGTCCTCGGCGATGGCCTGCTTGATGTAGTCGTTGAACCGCTGCGACCAGTCGTAGGGCGCGCAATGGCGCTCGCCCCAGTTCATGGCCGGCAGGTTGTGGACGATGTTGCCGGTGCCGACGATCAGCACCCCTTCGTCCCGCAGCGGCGCCAGGCGCTTGGCCAGCTCGAAGTGCCATTCCGGCGGCTTGGAGGCGTCCATGGACAGCTGCACCACCGGCACGTCGGCGTCCGGATAGGCCTTGCTCAGCACTGACCAGGTCCCGTGGTCCAGGCCCCAGGCCTGCTGATCCAGCGTCACCGGCTGGGGGGCCAGCAGATCCTTGACCCGCGCCGCCAGCGCGGGGGAGCCGGGCGCGGGATACTGCACGTCGAACAGGGCCTGCGGGAACGAGGCGCCGAAGTCGTGGATGGTGCGCGGCGCGGTCATGGCGGTGACGCCGACGCCTTGCGTCAGCCAGTGGGCCGAAATGCAGAGGATGGCCTTGGGCTTGCCGAACGCCTCGCCCATGGCTTTCCAGGCCTTGGTGGTGTCGTTGGTCTCCAAGGCGATCATCGGGCTGCCGTGGCCGAAGAAGACGACCGGCATGCGGCTCATGCGGCGACCTCCGCCTTCGAGGCTTTCAGGCCCGCCCAGGCCTTCTGGTAGCGCGGGGTGAGCCAGCGATTGAACTGCACCTGCGCCCCCTCCTGCCACGAATAGCGGCCGCGGACCGCGAACCGCGAGCGCAGCCCCACCTGGACCAGTTCGTCGACATGCATGTCCTGGGCGATGATCTTGCCCGCCGAGGTCATGATCATCTCCAGCCGTTCGTCGAAGCCGGGGGTCTCGGTGGCGCCGGGCGCAACCAGGAGGCCGGTGTCCTGCTCCATGGTCTCGGGACCGGTCGGCCGCAGGATCAGGTAGATGACCATGTCGCTGGTCATCACCAGCGATAGCGTCGGCGGGATGTTGGCGAAGGTGGCGCGGTTGCGGTCGACGTCGGTCAACTTCGGGAAGATCGGCAGGACCGCCTTCTGGGTCGGGTTGAAGCTGACGTCCGGGTGAGTGGTGCCGTTGTAGCGCAGGAAGCCGGCGTCGCCCTCGGCCGCCTCCGGGAAGCTGCACAGCTCGCTGGGAATGAAGTCGTGCAGCGGGCCACGATGCAGCTTGTTGGCGTGGTAGCCGTCGTTGTTGTTCTCGAACATCACCTTCCAGTTCCAGGCGAACTGGCCCGTCATCGGCGGGGTCAGGCCCTCGGCGTTGGACAGGTCGTAATTGGCGATCGCGTCCTCGACCGCCGCCAGGCGCGGGGCCAAGGGCGGCGCGGCGTCGTCGAAATTGATGAAGATGAAGCCCAGCCAGACCTCGACCTTGAAGGCCGGCAACTTGACGGACTTCTTGTCGAAGTCGCACGCCCGCTCCATGGCCGGGGCGTTCACCAGGTCGCCGTTCAGCGAATAGACCCAGTGGTGATAGGGACAGACGAAGCCGCGAGTGTTGCCCCGGCCCTCCGCCACCAGCATGGCCCGGTGCTGGCACACGGCCGACATGGCCTTGATCTCGTTCGAGCGGTTCTTCGTCACGATGATCGGCTCGCCGATGATCGTGGTGGTGAAGTAGTCGCCCTGCTCCTTCACCCAGTCGACCCGGCCCACGCACAGCCATTCGTGATTGAACAGCGCCTCCTTCTCGAAGGCGTAGAAGGCCGCGTCGGTGTAGCAGGCGGGCGGCAGGGTCTCGGCCGCGTCGACGTCGAGCATCGAGCGCGACAGGCCGTCGAAGAAGGCGTCGTTAAGATGGGGTGCGGGCGTGGGGCCCATGGCGCAGGCGCTCCTTCGAACTATCGATACGAAGGCTAGGCGCGGCGCGCCCGGCGGTCTTGCACCAGCGCGCACGATAACTTGGCCGTCGCCTGGCGAGCAGGCGGCGTCGCCGGGTTCTGGAGCGGAAATGTGCAAAACACGCGCAAGGCCCGGGCGCCGGACGACTTTGCACGACGCGCACGGAAAGGGATCGGGCGCGCAGGGACAAGACGCGCTTCAACAGCTGGCCTAGGTTCCGTTGCAGACAGCTTCCAAAGGACCGCGCCCGTGGACATGACGCTCGCCGACGACCTGACGATCTCGGACCTGAAGCCCGGCTTCGGCGCCCGGATCCACGACATCGACCTGCCGTCCGCGTCGGACGCCGAGATCGACAAGGTGGTCGCCGCCTTCCACCGTCACGGCGCCGTCGTCGTGCCCGGACAGACCATGACGCCCGACGACCTGATGCGCTTCATCGGCCGGTTCGGCGATCCGGAAGATCATACCCAGACGCGCTTCACCCTGCCCGGCTATCCGAAGATCTTCATCCTCAGCAACCGGGTCGTGGACGGCAAGCCGATCGGTGCTCACAACGACGGCGTCGGCTGGCACACCGACTACAGCTACAAGCCCGAGCCGGTCATGCTGACCATGCTCTATGCGGTGGAGGTCCCGGACGAGGGATCAGACACCCTGCTGGCCGACGGCTGCGCCGCCTGGAACGCCCTCTCGCCCGAGAAGCAGGCCGAGCTGCTGCCGCTGCGCCTGCACCACAGCTACAAGCACTTCATGGCCACCCGCCAGTTCGGCCAGCAGCAGACCCTGTCGCCGGAGCTGGAAGCGGCCAATCCGGACGTCGAGCATCCGCTGATCCGCACCCACCCCGCCGACGGCCGCAAGGCGCTGTGGCCCTCGACCGGCACGGTGACCGAAGTGATCGGCAAGCCGGGCCCCGAAGGCCTGGCCATGCTCGACGACCTGGTGGCGTTCATGACCGGCGACGACTTCGTCTACCGCCACAAGTGGACCAAGGGCGACCTGCTGATGTGGGACAACCGCTGCACCCTCCACACCGGCACGCTGTACGACGACACCAAGTACTTCCGGACCATGCACCGGCTGTGGGTTAAGGGCGACAAGCCTTACTAGTTCAAAGGGGGTTGTCATCCCGGACGAGCGCGCAGCGCGAAGATCCGGGACCGACCCGTGAACTCAGAGCTTCCGGCGGTCCCGGATCGGCGGCCCTTCGGGCCTTGTCCGGGATGACAAATTTGAGGGCGTTGGAACGACACATGACCAAAACCTGGCTGATCACGGGCGTCTCCGGCGGCCTTGGGCGCGAGATCGCCCTGGCGGCCATCGCGCGCGGCGACGTCGTCTTCGGCACGGTTCGCAAGGCCAAGGACGCCGACGCCTTCGAATTGCTGGGCGGCCGCGCCCTGGTTCTGGACGTCACCGACCAGGCGGGGGTGAAGGCGGGGGTCGCCGAGGCCGAGGCGGTCGCCGGCCGGATCGACATCCTCGTGAACAACGCCGGCTACGGCTTGGTCGGGGCGGTGGAGGAGGCCTCGCTCGACGAGGTCCGCGCCCAGTTCGAGACCAATGTCATCGGGCCGCTGGCCATGCTGAAGGCGGTGCTGCCGGCCATGCGCGCCCGTCGCGCCGGACGGATCATCAACATCACCTCGGTCTCGGGTCTGGCGGTCTGGGCCGGCACCGGCGTCTATTGCGCCAGCAAGTGGGCGCTGGACGGTCTGACCCAGACCCTGGCCGCCGAGGTGGCCGAGTTGGGGATCAAGGTGACCAATGTCGCGCCCGGCGGCCTGCGGACCAGCTTCTCCACCGGCTCCAAGGCCGTCGTGGCCAGCAAGATCGCCGACTATGACGGGCTGGCCCGCGACGCCGAACGGATCATGGCGGAGCACGCCGGCCACGAGCCCGGCGACCCGGCCAAAGCCGCCCAGGCCGTCCTGCGCATCGCCGACGCGGACGCCCCGCCCCTGCACCTGCTGCTGGGCGAGGACGCGCTGAAATACGCGGGCTACGCCGCCGCCGGCCTGGCCGCCGATATCGACGCCTGGAAAGACCTCACCCTGTCGATCGGCTTCGCCGACACCCCTTTTTCCTGACGGAGCCTCAATGACCAACACCCTGATCTTCGTCGACCTGGCCTCCGAAGACCCGGACGCCGCCGGTAATTTCTACGCCCAGGTGTTCGGCTGGGAGAACGACGCCCGGCCCAAGGGCGAGTACCACCGCATGGTGCCCGGCGGCTTCTTCAAGAAGAGCGACGGGACCGACAGCGAGATCGGCAACCTGCACCTGGGGATCTTCAAGGCCGCCAACGCCCGCCCCCACCCCGAGCCGGCCGGCGTCGAACCGCGCGCCCTGTCGACAGAGGGTCGCAAGCCGCGCATCTGGGTGCTGATCGGCGACGACGACAGCGCCGACCGCATCCTGTCCACCGCCCAGACGCTCGGCGCGACCCTGCTGTGGCGCGACCACTACTGGTCCGAGTTCAACGGCTACAACCACGCTTTCCGTGATCCCTGGGGGAACGAGATCGTGCTGTGGGGCAAGGCGGGCCAGAACCCGGAGGTCCCGGCCGGCTTCACCCGGGAATAGACCGTTTCCGCGCGCGCCGCCCTCGACGGCTAGGCCGTGAACTCGAGCGCGGCGGCGGTCGTCACCCGGCCGACGCGCGGGAAGATCCGCTCCACAGCGAAGGCGTGCATTTCCGGCGAGAAGCTGGTCATCGCGTCCTCGACCAGCACCATGGCGTAGCCGTGCTCGTAGCCGGAGCGCGCCGCCGACTCGACGCCGAGATTGGTCGCCACCCCGGCCAGGACGACGGTCTGGACGCCGCGTCGCCGCAGTTCCAGGTCCAGGCCCGTCTGGTGGAAGGCGTTCCACTGGCGCTTGGTCACGCGGACGTCACCGGGCTGGGCCAGGCCGTCGGCCAGGTCGCCCCAACCCGCCGGAAAGCCGCCCGGAGGAATCGCCATGGGCTGGTCGACAGCGGTCTTGAGCCGGTCGGCGTCGTCGGCGGCGAAGGCCACATTGACCAACACCACCGGCGCGCCGGCTTCGCGGAAGCGGGCCGCCAAGGCCTTGCCGGCCTCCAGCGCCTGCTCGCCCGTGCGGGGCGCGACGGGCATGGCCAGGATGCCGTTCTGCAGGTCGATCAGCACCAGGGCCGTGGTCTTGGGATCGAGCTTGATCATGAAAAATCGCCTTTCGGACAAGCGCCGGCGCGCACGCCGCTAGCCTGCGGCGCGTCGGCTCGTTATATGAGGATGAGCTCACATTGGATATATGAGGATGACCTCATCTAAGTCAACCACCGCCCGCGCGCCGCAACGCAAGCGCGGGGAGCTGCGCGTGGCGGCGTTGCAGGACGCGGCCCTGGCGGTGTTCGCGGAAAAGGGGTTCGAGGCCGCGACGATGACCCAGATCGCCGCGCGGGCCGGGGCGCCGATCGGCTCGCTGTACCAGTTCTTTCCCAACAAGGACGTGCTGGCCGACGCCCTGATCGACCGCTACGCCGGCCAACTGGGCCAGGCCCTGGACGGGCTCGAGGCCGCCCTGCCCAGCCTGAGCACCGCCGCCCTGGCCGACGCCCTGCTCGACCTGTTCCCCAGTCGTCGACGGGAGCGAGACGCGGCCCTGGCCCTGGTCGACGCCCGCCCCGACCGCAGCCTGCGCTCGGCCGCGCTGCGCGACATGATGCGCGACCGCGTCGCCGCCTTGCTGGCCAAACACGCGCCGGACAAGCCCGCCCAGGCCGTCCGCGACGTGGCCATCGCCTTCCTGGGCAGCATGAAGATGGCCGCGATGCTGGAGGCCGAACCCGCTCCAGCCGAGGCGATCGCCGAGTTCCGGTCGATGGCGCGGCTCTATCTGGTCAACCGGCTCGGCGCCTAGACGCGGGTCAGGTCGCCGGCGCGGTCAGAAAGGCCGATCACCCGCCACCGTCACCCGGTAGCCCGTCCGCGTGTCCGGGAAATAGTCCCAGATGGCTTGATGCCAGGTGCAGCGGTTGTCCCAGAAGGCCACCGAGTTCTTCCGCCAGCGGAAGCGCACCTGGAAGTCGGGGTTGGACGCATGCTGGTAGAGGAAGGCCAGGATCGCCGCGCTCTCGGCCTTCGACACGCCCATGATCCGGGTCGTGTAGGACGGGTTGACGAACAGGCTCTTGCGGCCGCTGACCGGGTGGGTGCGGACGATCGGGTGGACCGAGCAATTGTACTTGCGGTCGATGTCCGGGAAGATCGCCTTGTAGACCGGATTGGCGTCGTGTTCGGCCGACAGCCCTTCCAGATAGGCCTTCATCTTGTCCGACAGGGTGTCGTAGGCCGCGTACATGCTGGCGAAGCAGGTGTCGCCGCCGTCGTCGGGCATGACCTTCATGTAGAGGATGCTGCCCAGCGGCGGCTCGGGATCGCAGGTCAGGTCCGAGTGCCAGCTCTCGCCGGCCACGAACTTGGACTGGGCGTCGGCGTGGATCGCCACGATCTCGGGATGCTCGGCGAGGCCGGGCACGCCCGAATGGATGGCCAGGTCGCCGAACTTGCGGCCGAAGGCCTTGTGGGCGTCGTGGGTCATCTCCTGGTCGCGGAAGAAGATCACCTGGTACTGGGTCAGGGCCTGGTGGACCTCCTCGAACTGGCGGTTCGTCAGCGGCTTGCCCAGGTCGACGCCGAACACCTCCGCCCCGATCCGGCGGGTCATCGGCTTCACGTCGAGTACGTCGTAGGTCATGTGAAACCGCCCTTCTAAGCGTTGAGGAAGGCGCCGCGCACATAGACGAGCGGAGCCTTGGCTTCGTCGACCACGACGCGCAGGACGCGGCCGACCAGGATTTCGTGATCGCCGCCGTCGTGGGCGGCGTGCAGCTCGCATTCGACGGCCGCCGTGGCGCCGGCCAGCAGCGGCGCGCCGCAGACCCCGGCCTCGACAGCGGTCAGGGCGAACCGGTCGTCCGCGCCGCTCTTGGCGAAGCGATAGGCCAGGTCGCCCTGGTCGCTGGCCAGGATGTTGACGCAGAAGCTCCTGGCCTGGCTCAAGGCCGCCAGGGTGCGGCTGTCGCGCTTGAGGCAGACCATGACCAGCGGCGGGTCCATCGACACCGAGCTGAACGCGCTGACCGTCGTGCCGACCAGGCGGCCGTCATGACAGACAGTGACCACGGTCACCCCCGCCGCGAAGCTGCCCATCGCCTTGCGGAAGTCGTGCGGCTCGGGCGCCAATTCTCTGACGGCGACGCTCACGGTTACTCGTTCCCGAACGGATTGTCGGGATAGACCGCCGAGGCCGGGCGCTTGGCGCTCTCGTCGGGGCTGGCCCGGCCGCAGACCGCCAGCGCCGTCAGGGCGTAGACCAGGGCGCTGTCGACCAGGTCCTGGGGCGTGGGACGCCACCGGCGGAAGCCGGTGGTGATGGCCGGAATCCGGTGCATGTTGAACACGTTATGGTCGCGCCACATGCTGGAATAGACCGGGTTGGCCAGGGCCACGGGATGACCCAGGCTCAGCTTGGTGGCGTCGTCCACGGCGGCGACCAGCGGGGCCACTTCGCGGCCGTCGGCCTCGAAGCCGTGGCGCACAACCACCGGCTCGATGTCGATGCGGCCCAGGCCCGCCTCGCGAACCATGGCCTCCAGCGAATGCTGGATGTCGGCCACCCGCTGTTTCGGATTGAGGCCCACCTCCAGATACAGGTTCACCAGCTCGGTGCCGGCCCCGAAGGCGTAGGGAATGCCGCCGCGGATCGAGGCGATCTGCGACTTCGGATTAGCCACCCCGCCGGGGCTGACATACTGGCTCTGCTTTTCCCATTCCCCGCTCCAGGCGTGGATGGCGTCGGTCAGCCGGCCGATCTTGTAGATCGGGTTGGGATGCTTGGCGGCCGTCTCGGGATGGTCCAGCAGCGGGGTGAAGACCCCCTCCCCCCACACCTGGAAGCGGAACACCGCATAGCCGCAGCCGACCCAGGTCAGGCCGAAGTCGCAGCCCTCGGCGGCGATCGCGTAGTCGGGCGCCACGCCGCCGTGGTGGAACAGGTAGTGGGCGCCGATGTCCTTGCCCATGTAGGCGACGCCGCGGTGCTCCTCGATCGGCTCGGGGCCGATCTCGCCGGGACAGGCGGTCAGGTACATCTTGCCCGCCAGCTCGTAGCCGGCCGTCTTCAGCGCCTTGGCGGCGATCATGAAGCAGCTCATCGGCCCGCGGTCGTTGGCGATCGGGTAGCCGTACAGCTTGCCGTCCTCCAGCCAGCACGTCTCCCATTCGGGATTGGCGATAGTCTCGGGCGCGTACTTGTAGGCGTCCAGATCCGGATTCCAGGTCGGCGCCTCGGTGTCGAGGTGGGCGGTGAACAGCAGGTTCTTGCCGACCCCCTTGCCGCCGTGCGTGCCGATGATGTTGGGCCGCTCGGGCGTCGCCCCGACCTTGCGCGGCGAGAAGCCCTCGCGCGCCATCCAGTCGTAGACGTAGTTGGCGACCTCCAGCTCCTTGCCCGAGGGCGCGGGGATGTTGCCGAGCGTCAGGGCCAGTTCGACGATCTCGTCCTGGCTGATGGCGGCGGCGATGGCCGCGCGGTCCTCGTCGGTGACGTGGTACGGGGCCGAAGCCCCCATGGCGGGAAATCCGTCGGCCATACTCAAGCAGCCCCTTTCCAGGCGTCGGCGATCGCGGCCGTGTCGGTCAGGATCGCGCTGTTCAGCGCCATCACCTTCAGCGAAGCCTCATGGATGTCCGCCTCGTAGGCGGCGCAGGCGTCGGCGGCGACAAAGACGTGGTAGTCCAGGTCGAAGGCGTCGCGCACGGTGCTGTCGACGCAGCATTCCGTCGTCAGACCGGCCACCACCAAGGTGTCGACGCCCAGCTTGGTCAGTTGCGCATCCAGGTCGGTGCCGACAAAGCCGCTGTAGCGGGTCTTGTGCACGACCACCTCGCCCGGCGCGGGCTGCGGACCGTAGAACTGCGACCCCGCCTGGCCGGCCCGGCACAGGGCCGCGTCGACCTCGGGATCGCCGCCACGCCGGCGCATGCGCTCGTTCCAGGCGGGGGAGTCGGTCTCGGGCGTGGTCGACAGGCCGACGAACACCACCGGCACGCCGGCCGCGCGCGCGTCCGCGACCAGCTTTTCGGCGGCCGTCAGGGCGGGCCGCACGACGCTCATGTCGATGAAAGCGCCCAGCACGCCGTCCGGCGAGCCGAAGTCGACCTGCATGTCGATCACCAGCACCGCCGTCCGGCCCGGCGCGATCCAAGCGCCCAGGCCTTCCGCGGCTTCTCCGGTCGGACTCACGGCGTTCACGAATAGACCGCCCGCAGGCCCGGCAGAATGTCGGCGCCGAACATGGTCAGGCCCTCGACATAGTCGGGGAAGATCAGCATCAGCCCGTCCAGCTCGCAGTAGCTGACGAACTCCTCGATCTGCGAGGCGCAGTTCGACGGCGAGCCGACGACCGTGTGGGTCATGAACGCGCCCTGCTGCCTGGCGACCGTGTCCAGCTTATCGGCCGGCACGCCCCAGCTGGCCAGCATGGCTAGGATCGCGCCCATGTCGGCGCCGTCCTTGTAGTGCTCGACCATGGCGGCGGCCTTGGCGTCGGTGTCGCCGTGGACGACCGTGCACATGGCGTAGGTCTTGATGGTCTTGCCCATGGCCTCGGCGGTCTTCTTGGCGCGCAGCGAGGCGTCGCGGCGCTCGTCGGGCGTGCGGCCGCCGATGAAGCAGGCGTCAGCCTCGCGCACCGAGAACTGGAAGCCGCGGTCCGACATGCCGGCGCAGACGATCTCCGGGCGCGGCTTGCTGAGCGGCTTGGGCTTGGACTGGCAGTCCTTCATCGTGAAGAACTTGCCGGCGAAGTCGACGCTGTCCTCGGCCCACAGGCGCTTGACGACCGTGGTCCATTCCTCGGTCAGGGCGTAGCGGTCGTCGTGCGAGAGGCTGTCGTCCCAGGCCCCCATCTGGTCGAACTCGCCCTTGTAGGCGCCGGCCACGATGTTGAGGCCCGCCCGGCCGCCGCTGATGTGGTCCAGGGTGGCGATCATCTTCGCCGCCACCGCGGGGTTCTGCAGCAGCGGGTGGATGGTGGCCCAGATGCGCACGTTCTTGGTGGCCTCGGCGATGCCGGCCATCATCGTGACCGACTCCAGGGCCGTGCCCCAGTGGTCGGTCTCGCCGCCGAAACCGCGGAACTTGCCCATGGACATCACGAAGTCCATGCCGACTTGGTCGGCGGTGACCGCCGCGGCCTTGTTCTGCTGGTAGAGGCCGTCGAGGACCGGGGTGGTCTTGGAGATGATCCAGCCGCCGTTGGCGACCGGCAGGAAGACCCCGAAGTCCTTGTGCTTGGATGGGCTGTGGAACATGGCGGCTCCTCCTTACGCGGCGTCTTGAAGCATACTGGGAACCGGTTCGGCGACCGGGTCTTGAAGAGCGGCCTTGCGCGGCGGCCGCATGAAACAGGCGGCCACGAAGATGACTCCGATTATCGCCGCGCACACCTGGAAGGTTGGGGCGAAGCTGCCCAGGTGGTCGCGCATCACCCCGCCGACCACCGGGCCCAGGGCCGAGACCGCGCCCACCAGGCAGACCAGCGAGAAGATCTCCAGATTGTTCTTGCGGCCATAGTAGTTGAGCAAAAGGATGCTGACCGCCAGCACCGTCAGGCCAAATCCGACGCCGACGCCGATCGCGAACACCATCAGCAGCGGCCAGGTTGTGGCGTGGGCCAGGGCCAGCAGGCCGACCGCCATCATCCCCTGCGCGCCCGCCAGCAGCCAGCGCGGATCGACCCGGTCGCCCAGCAGACCGCCGCCCATCCGGGCCGCCACCTGCATCAAGGACTCCAGGCTGATGGCGGCGATGGCCACGGCCGAGACGACGCCCAGCTCGGTGAAGTGGGTCGGGGCCAGGCTGACCGCGGTCACCCCGCCCAGCAGGTGGGCGAAATAAGCGGCCAGGATCACGTAGAACTGCGGGGTGCGAACCGCCTCCTTCACCGTCCAGTCGGTGGCGGTGCGATAGACCTTGGCGTTGACGGGCGCGGCCTGGATGTCCTCGGCCACGGCCTTGTCGGTTTCGACGGCGGCCGCCTCCAGCCAGGCGCGGCCGCCGACCAGAGCCGCGCACAGGGCGCCGACCACCACCGAAGCCGCGGCCTGGGCCCACCAGTACGGGCGCCAGCCGCCGTGGGCCATGGCCATGCCGCTGACCGCCATCCACGGGCCGACCACCCCGCCCAGCGAGCCGATGGTGAAATAGATCCCGAACGGCAGGGCGCGCTTCTTGAACAGCATCGACAGCACGTGGGTGCCGGGGATCAGGGCCATCATCTGGTAGCCCACGCCCAGCAGGGCGGTGCCGACCAGATAGACCGCCAGACCCGGCGAGGCGGCCAGGCAGGCGAAGCCCGCCACCATGACGAGCGAACCGACGATGATCGTGCCGCGCACGCCGATCCTGCGGATCAGCAGGGCCGGCAGCTTGGAGGATCCGCCGCAGAAAGCGCCCAGGAACGTGAAGCCCAGGAACGCGGGCCCGAAGGCCCAGCCCTGCTCCTTGATCATCGCCGGCAGCACCACGCCCAGCGACGAGAAGGTCGAGGCGGTGATCAGGAACAGCAGCAGGCTCAGCGCGCCGAGCAGCAGCCAGGACCTCCACGGGATCGTCGTCGACATGGGAGCCTCCATGTTTAAGCCAAGCCCGCGCCCCGTCTCCGGAGCGCGGGACGGGAACTAGAACTTGCGCGACAGGGTCACGCGCCACTCGCGGCCCTTGCTGGGCAGCGCGCCGAGGTTGGCGTAGCTGTCGGCGTCGGGCGTGAAGTAGAGCTTGTCGAACAGGTTATCGATGTTGGCCGTCACCGTGTACGGCCCGTACTCGTAATAGGCCGAGGCGTTGGCGACGTAGTAGGCCGGATAGGTCACGGCGTTCTGCACGGTGCCCGCGGTCTTGGTCACGTGGGTGACGCCCAGCGCGCCGCCGACCTTGCCCCAGTCGTGGTCGTCGCTGGTATAGGCGCCGTACAGGCTGACCACCGATTTCGGGATCAGGGTGTAGTCGTAGTCTCCCGCCCGGCCCGGCAGGCCGTTGAAGGCCCAGACCACATAGGTGCCGCCGAAGGCCTGCGATCCCGGGACGCCGGCGCTGTAGGCAGGGATGTACTGGAACGAGGTGTCGGGGCCCTTGACCGTGGTGTGCTGGCTGTTGCCCGAGAAGGTGAAGCTGAAGTTCTCGCTGGCCAGCCAGCGGACTTCCAGCTCCACGCCCTTGGCGCGGGTGCCGGTCGGCGTGCCGGTGATCCCGGTCAGCTGGGTACGATTCTGGCGGTAGCCGGCCAGCGAGCCGACCAGGGTGCCCTTCAGCCATTGGAACTTCACCCCGGCCTCGGCCAGGTCGCTGTCGGACAGCCAGGCGTCGCTGGCGTCGGCCACCAGGCTGGGGGCCACGTCGCCGGCCTGGCTCATCTCCAGGGCCGAGGCCTTGGCGTAGGTGATGTAGGGCATCATCCCGCCCGGGACCTTGTAGGTGGCGCTGGCGCTGTAGGTGAACTTGTCCTTGCCGGCCTTCTGCTCGCCCGCGATCTGGTAGCTGAGCACGCCGGTGTCGTTGGACTTGACGTCGTAGTCGTCCCAGCGGCCGCCGAGCACCAGGTTCAGCTTGTCGGCGATCATCACGTCGGTGGTGAAGAACAGGCCCTTCTGGCTCCAGTCGGACTTGTTGTCGTTCTCCCAGGCCAGGCCAAGCACGCCGGCGCCGGTCTCGGTGGTGAACGGGCTGTCGATGATGTCGGTGGCCGTGGCGCCGAAGCTGATGTCGCGGCGATCCAGGGCGATCACGCCGCTGTTGTAGCTTTCGCGCCGCCGGCCCGAGAAGTCGCGGTACGAGGCGCCGACGAACGACTTGGCCTTGACCGTCCCGTCCATGAAGTCGTTGGCGAAGTCATAGGTGACTCGGCCTTCCCAGACCGAGCTGTCGAACCAGGCCGGATAGCCGTACGAGACGAAGCGCTTGTTCTCCTGGTCGTCGTAGAAGACCTGCGCCTTGATCGTGCTGTCGGGCGACAGGGCCTTGGCGAGGTCGAAATACAGGGTGTTGGTGTCGGTCTTCGAGAAGTCCGCCGGGCTGATATAGACCGTGCGCGGCGACAGCTTGGTGGCGCCCACGCCGGCGTCCAGGATGTGGGCGGCGTTGGTGTTGTAGAAGCCGTAGTACGGGATGTAGAGCGGGTTGAACGCCGGGTCGTAATAGTACGGATTGGCGCCGTTGCCGCTGATCTCGTTCAGGGTCATGCGGCCGTTGTGGTCGCTGTCGACCAGGGTCGTGTCGCGGCCGGTGGTGTAGGTCCCGTTGTCGATCAGGCCCTGGGTCAGGCGGTTCCAGCCGGGCGTCTGCACGTCGCCGTCGGAGTGGTACTTCATGCCGCCGAGCGCCGTGGTCCAGCCGTTGCCCAGGTCGAAGTCGGCCGAGATCTCGCCGGTCTGGCGACGCGGATAGATCCCCTTGTAGAAGCTGTGGCTGTCCTCGACCTCGCCATAGGCGTAGACGCCGCCGGTCACCGGACCCAGGTTCACCGGCAGGCCCAGTTGGGCCGTGGCGTTCTTCCTGTTGTACGAGCCGTAGGTGGCGGTGACCTCGCCGGTCGGCTCGGACAGGTAGCCGCCCTCGTTCTTGCCCGACTTCGGGATGAAGTTCAGCATGCCGCCGACCTTGCCCGAGCCGTAGATCGGGGTCGGCGGGCCGCGCACGATCTGGATCTGGTCGGCCGCGCCGATCGGCGTGGAATAGGTGCCGCGGTTCTCGATGCGCTTGAAGCCGCGGAAATAGTTCTCGGCCAGGGTGCCGCGGATGTTCAGGGCCCCGGGCACGCCGTAGAAGCTGGCGGTGTAGGTGCCGGGCGACACGGCGGTCAGGCCGTCGATGGTCTCGATGCCGTAACGCTGCAGGGTGGTGTCGGAGACGAAGCTCGCCGACCGCGGCGTCTCCAGCAGCGGCTTGTCCAGGCCGAACACGGTGTTGTTGGGCTTGGTCTCGAGCAGACCCGCCTTGTCGCGCGCCTTGACCACGATCTCGTCGACGGCGGTCGAGGCGTCGGCCGGTTCGGCCGTGGTCTCGGCGGCTATGGCGTGACCCGACGCGGCGACGGACAGAGCGAGCAGAACAGCGACGGAAGATCCCGCCATCAAAAGCCGTTGGTTCGACATGACGTCCTCATTCGAGGTCGTCGCGCCCATCACCCGCGGTGATTATCCCCAGGACGACGCCTCTTGAGAACCAGCATCACCCACCTGCCGCCGCCTGGCCGGATCGGCATCTGACATTTTGAACGAAATGTCGTCGGCGCACGCTTCTTGCTCAGTCAGAGGGCCTTTTCGCACGGCCAAGGTCAAGAAACTTGATCCACTGCGCACAAGGAGCCGCCAAAAGCGTTGCGGCTTGACCCGGCGTATCGGCGCGCGGGTCTAATTTCGCGCCGTGTCGATCCACACGACCGCCTGGCGCGCGGCCGGCTTGGAGATCAGATGGACCTCGGCCGCGGCGGCGGAAGGATCGCGCAGGCCGCTCCAGGTGGCGGTGACCAGCCCGCCGGAAATCAGGGTCAGAAACGCTAGGCGACGCAACGCGCACATGGGGAACCTCTTTGACGGCGACTATCGCCGTGGGTGGTTTCCGAGGCGTTGAGCCGGGTGCGCCGGCCCCCGCGACACGCCGCCGCGCCTAGCCCCTAGGCGGTGGCGCGCGTGTTCCTTTGAAGTGTCTTCCGTTGGTCGGATATTTCGATCATATTGGAAATATGGAATTGAAAGCCGCCGCCGCCAATCTTTCCGCACTCGGCCACGAAGGACGCCTGGCGATCTTCCGCCTGCTGGTCCAGGCGGGCCCGCAGGGCGTCGCGGCCGGCGAGATCGCCCGCCGGATGGGGATGCTGCCCAACACCCTGTCGGCCAATCTGAACATCCTCTCGCACGCCGGCCTGATCGGCTCGCGGCGTGAAGGCCGCTCCATCCTCTACGCCGCCGACTATCCAGCCATGACCGGCCTGCTGGGCTTCCTGATGCAGGATTGCTGCAACGGCGCGCCGGAGATTTGCGCGCCGCTGGAGGGCCTTATCGCCCAAGCCGCCTGCTGCGACCCGCGGCCTCTCTCGTGACCCCCGTCTTCGATCTCAAGCGCCGCCTGGCCGCCGAGGCCCTCGGCTCGGCCCTGTTGCTGGCCGTTGTCATCGGTTCGGGAATCATGGGCCAGCGCTTGTCGGGCGGCAACGACGCGATTGCCCTGCTGGGCAACACCCTGGCGACCGGCGCGGGCCTGGTGGTGCTGATCACCATCCTTGGCCCGATATCGGGCGCGCACCTCAATCCAGTGGTCACTCTGGTGAGCCGGCTGCGACGTGAGATCGGGACGTCGGACGCCTTGCTGTACCTTCTGGTCCAGGTCGTCGGCGCGATCGCCGGGGCCTGGCTGGCCCACGCCATGTTCGCCGAGCCGATCCTGCAGGTCTCGACCAAGCTGCGGAACGGCCCCGCCCAGATGCTGGCCGAGACCGTCGCCACCTTCGGCCTCATCGCGACCATCCTGGGCGCCGTTCGTTTCCGGCCGGACCTCACGGCCGTGGCGGTCGGGCTTTACATCACCGCCGCCTACTGGTTCACCGCCTCGACCTCGTTCGCCAATCCGGCGGTCACCCTGGCCCGCAGCCTGTCCGACACCTTCGCCGGCATAGCGCCCGCCTCGGCCCCCGCCTTCATCCTGGCCCAGTTCGTCGGCGCCCTGGCGGCGGCCCTGGTGTTCGGATGGCTTCTCAAGGAACAGCCCGCCCCATGACCCACGCCGACTTCCCCGTCACCATCTTCCACAATCCCAAGTGCGGCACCTCGCGCAACGTGCTGGCCATGATCCAGGCGGCCGGATACCAGCCCTCGGTTGTCGAGTACCTGAAAACCCCGTGGACCCGTCCGCAGCTGGCCGAGCTGATGGCTCAGGGCGGCGTGGGCCCGCGCGCGTGGCTGAGGGTGAAGGGGACGCCGGCCGAGACCCTGGGCCTGACCGCGCCGGACGTCTCGGACGACGCGATCCTGGACGCCATGGTCGCCGAGCCGATCCTGGTCGAGCGTCCCGTCGTGGTCACCCCCAAGGGCGTGCGGCTGTGCCGGCCGTCGGAGCGGGTGTTCGACCTGCTCGAGACCCTGCCCGAAAGCTTCACCAAGGAAGACGGCGAGGTCGTCCGCCCGAGGGGCTAGCCGGAGAGGGGCGCGAGATCGTCCGTGGACGGATTCCGTCGCAAAACTGTCGCCAAACTGTGACAAATGACAGCGGCACAGGACGTACAGTTTGTCCGTTCCCTCCTTCTCGCCCCCCTCGAAAGTAGGAATGCCTCATGAAGACCCTGCTCGGAGCCACCGCCGCGCTTGGCCTGCTGGCCGGCGCGTCCAGCGCCCACGCCGCCCGTGACTATGTCTGGGCCGCCGGATCCTCGACCGTCTTCCCGTTCGCCACCCGCACCGCCGAGAACTTCGCCAAGAAGACGGGCAAGAAGTCGCCCAAGGTCGAGAGCCTGGGCACCGGGGGCGGCATCAAGATGTTCTGCGGCGGCATGGGCGAGAAATTCCCCGACATCGCCAACGCCTCGCGCCCGATGAAGAAGTCCGAGTTCGAGGCCTGCAAGGCCAAGGGCGTCAACAACATCGTCGAGCTGAAGGTCGGCTTCGACGGCATCGTCGTGGCCATGGACAAGTCCTCGCCGGACTACAACTTCAAGGTCGAGCACCTGTATCTGGGCTTGGGCCAGAACGTGCTGCGCGGCGGCCAGTTCGTGGCCAACCCCTACAAGACCTGGAAGGACGTCGGCGCCGGCCTGCCCGCCAACCGCATCCTGGTCTACGGCCCGCCGCCCACCTCGGGCACCCGCGACGCCTTTGTCGAACTGGCCATCGAGGGCGGCGCCAAGAAGTTCCCGACCGCCAAGGCCCTGGCCGACAAGGACGAGAAGGGCTTCAAGGCCAAGGTCGACCCGCTGCGCACGGACGGCGCCTGGGTGGACGCCGGCGAGAACGACAACGCCATCGTCGGCACCATCGAGAAGACCCCCGGCGCGCTGGGCGTGTTCGGCTACAGCTTCCTCGAAGAGAACGGCAACCGCATCAAGGGCGCCAGCGTCAACGGCGTGAAGCCTTCGGCCCAGACGATCGCCAGCGGCCAGTACCCGCTGTCCCGCTCGCTCTACATCTACGTCAAGAAGGACCAGGTCGGGGTCACCCCGGGCCTGAAGGAGTTCGTCGGCGAGTTCGTCTCCGACGCCGCGAGCGGCCGGGGCGGCTATCTGCAAGGCCGCGGCCTGATCCCCCTGCCCCCGGCCCAGCACGAAGCCATGAAGGCCGCGGCGGGCAAGCTGCCCGCGATGGCCGCGCCCAAGTCGTAAGATCGCGCGACCAAGCCAAAAGCGAAACGGCCCCGGAGCGATCCGGGGCCGTTTTTCGTTCCGCGTGCAAACGCACAGGCCTTGACCCGCGCGGCGTCTGGAGGCTCGATGGCGATCATCGGTTGGAGCCCGCCAATGATCGATCCCATCGAAGAACGTCTGCAGGATCTGGAACGGCTTGTCCTCAAGCAGTCCGAGCGCATCGACGCGCTCGAGGATCGCCTGGAGGCCATGCGCCGGGCCGCGCAACGCGCCGTGGACGCGGAACTGGCCGAGACCAAGGCCGCCTAGCGGTGGCCGCTCCAGGCCGGGCGACCTAGTTCGAGGGCTGGTCGTTCGAGGGCGGGTTGGGCGTCGCGCGCGAGGTCATGCCCGCGGCGGCGGCGTCGTCGGCCATCTGGGCGTCGACGGAGGGCTCTACGGGGGGCGGGACCGGCGGCGGCGCCGCGGCGACGGGCGCCGGCGCGGCGGGCTCGGACTTGGGCATGGCGGCCACGGGCTTGGACGGGGGCTTGGCCTCGACAGGCGCGGTCGCGCCGATCTCGGGCGAGGCGTCTTCACGGTCGCCATCGCGCTGCATGGTGTTGGCCATCAACAGCACGCCGGCCACGGCGACCGCCCCGATCAAGGCGCCCAGGACGATCCATCCGAACGGGTTGCTCTTGCGTTCGGCCTTGGCCATCCGGTCTTCCTCTATCGCGGCTCCCTTAGGCGCCGACCCAACGCCGGACAGGTCCGACGTCGACATGGACGAAATTGCTGGTGGGGTAATAACCCACGCCGCCCCGTCCGAGATCCAGGGCCGCGGCCCTCAGGCGATCCAGAGCGACATCCTCCAGATAGATGTCCATCGCCTTGCCGTCCATGTGCAGGCTGCGCTTGGCCACCTGACCGCTGCGTTCGTGCAACATGGCGTTGGTCTTGGGGGAACGATAGCCGGAAATCACCTGGAAGTGAGACCTGGTCCCGGTCTTCCGGGCCAGGTCCGACAGGGTGTCGAACAGCTCGGGATGCATCGAATAGACGTCGCCGGTGCGGTAGTCGCGCAGCACCTTGTCCAGCGCCTGGACGGCGTCGGGCACGTATTGGCCCTTCTCGAAATAGACCGCTTCCAGCTTTTCCTGGGTGTGGATGTTGTGCAGCTTCAACCAGCGCGGCGCCTGCGAGGCGGAACGAGTCGCGGCGACCGGAGTTGCTACAGGGACAACGGCCGAAAGGGCGTCGTCGGCCAGGTCTTCAGTCATCGCCTCGGGCATGTCGGACGACTGGCGCTGCAGAAGATCGCCGATGGGATCGGAGATCCCCAGCTTGGCCCCCGTGAGCCGAGACTGGGCGAAGGCCGCCATCGGCCCGACGGCGCTCGCGCCGAGCACGCCAAGGCCAAGCCCCAACAGCTTGCGTCGTTCGATCATCTTACGCTTCCCCGGACTGACCTCGCGGATGCCGGAAGGCTGGGTCGCCGCACTTGGCGGACCCTCACGCGAGCACTAAAGGCGCCTGAGTCTTTCCAAACCGGAAAGGTTCGTGCCGGGAAGAGGCCTTACACGGACCCGAGGGTCAAGCTGAGCCAGGGGCTCCTGCGGCGATACGCTGCACCAGCACCTTATCCCAGCCATAGGGGTCGTCGCGGAAGTTCATCTGCCCGTCTGGGGTCATGTACGCCGTCCAGTAGAGCAGAAATACGGCGATTGGCTGAGCTAGCGGGGCGCGCACGGTCTTGCCCGCCGCGATGGTCGCGTCGACCACGTCGGGCTGCCAGTCGGGGCTGGAGGCCAGCAGCTGCTTGGCCAGCGGGATGGGCTTTTCCAGGCGCACGCAGCCGTGGCTGGCCAGGCGGCTGAAGCTGGCGAACTTCGAGCGGCTGGGGGTGTCGTGCAGATAGACGCCGTAGGGATTGTCGAAATCGAACTTCACCAGACCCAGGGCCGCCTTCGGTCCGGCCTTCTGCTGCAGCCGAGACGTCCCCTCGCCGGTCGAGATGACGATGAAGTCGTTGCGCTTCAGATAGCCGGGATTGGCGCGCTCCTTGGGCCACAACTCCTTGGCGGCGATCGACGAGGGCACGTTCCAGGGCGGATTGAGGACGATCGAATGGATCGTCGACTGCAGCATCGGCGTCTCGTCGCCTGGACGGCCGGTCACAGCGCGCATGGTGAGGTTCGGGGCGTCGTCGTGGAAGACGCTCATCACCGCCGCGGCGATATTGACCTGGATGCGGTCGGCCGGCAGCTGCTGGGGCAACCAGCGCCAGCGCTCCATATTGGCCAGGATCTGGCCGATCCGACGCTCGACGACGACGTTCAAGGCCGCCAGGGTCATGGGGCCCAGGCCGCCGTCGGGATTGAGCCCGAAGCGCTTCTGGGCGCGCATCAGGGCCTGCTGCAGGGCCTCGTCGAACACCGGGCCCTTGCCCGTCGCCACCGTCGAATCCTCGGCCGCCAGGCGGTCTCTCAGGGCGGCGATGCGAGGATCGCCGGTCGCCCCGAGCTTCAGCGGCTCGCCGGCCGGGATGGGCTTCCAACCGCCCTTGGCGGCGATCTCGCGATAGGCGGCCAGTCCCTTCCGCAGGGTCTGGTAGCCGGTATAGGGCGGCGGCAGGCTGTCCAGCCACGGGGCGAGGCGATCCTGAGCCACGGCCTGGGCGAAGTCGGGGCCCGGATCGTAGGGCAAGGGGCGCAGACCCCAGTCCTCGAGGAAGGCGTCCAGCGCCAGCCGGCCCGTGCGCACGGCCTTGGCGTAGCGCAGGGTCAGGGCGATCAGCTGCGCCTGGCCGGTCTGCCGCGTGGCGGCGTCGCGGGCGTTCAAGGCCGGCAGGATCTCGTCCGGGGCGAAGGCCACCGGCTCGAAGCCGTGGGTGGACGACTGGTTCAAGGTCCGCAGCAGCAACTCGACCTGGTCCGGCCGCAGCGTGACGCTGGTCGGCGGCGGAGCGGGTTGCGGCTGGGGCCGCGGCGCGGGGGGGTTCTGGACCTGGGCGACCGCCGAGGAAATCGTCAGAAAAGAGAGCGCGCCGCCAAGCAGTGCGTCACGTTTGGTCCAGGACTTGATCACCGTCGAAAGATCTCGCCGTACGCTTGTGCGCGGCCAACCCGCGCATCTCCAAATGGCCTTCGCGATCCCGCCTCGTCAACGCGGGATCGTGGAAGGCCAACGGTTCAGATCGCGTCTGGTTCTTTATCTTTTGAGGCGGAACCTTAAGGCCACACTGATGGTTTGATCCGGACGTCACGGCGCGGTCGCGCCCCTCCAGCGTCAGGATTTCATCGATGAGAATCGCCCAGGTCCCGCCCCTGTACGAAGCCGTCCCGCCGCGTTTTTACGGCGGCACGGAAAGGGTCGTGGCTCACCTCACCGACGCCCTGGTCGACCTGGGGCACGAGGTCACCCTGTTCGCCTCGGGCGACGCGCGCACCAAGGCTGAACTGGTCGTCGTGCGCGACCAGGCGATCCGCCTCGACCCCGCCCCGTTGAAGTCGGACCTGGCCGCCCACATGGCCATGCTGAGCGAGGTTCGCCGCCAGGCCCATCGCTTCGATGTCATCCACTTCCATACCGACATGATCCACTTCCCGATGTTCGAGGACATGGCCGGCAAGACCCTGACCACGCTGCACGGCCGGCTGGACCTGAAGGACCTGCCGGGGGTCTATCGCCGCTGGCCGCAATATCCGCTGGTCTCGATCTCGGACGACCAGCGCAGGCCCCTGCCCTTCGCCAACTGGGCCGGCACGGTGCTGCACGGCATGGCCGAGGAGATCTACGATTTCCGTCCGAAATCCGAAGGTTACCTCGCCTTCCTCGGCCGCATCTCGCCCGAGAAGGGGCCCGACCGGGCGATCGCCATCGCCAAGCGCCTGGGCAAGAAGCTGAAGATCGCCGCCAAGATCGACGCCGCCGACCGGGCCTATTTCCACAACGAGATCGAGCATCTGATGGACGATCCGCTGATCGAGTTCGTCGGCGAGATCGGCGACCATCAGAAGTCCGACTTCCTGGGCAACGCCGACGCCCTGCTGTTCCCGATCGCCTGGCCCGAGCCTTTCGGCCTGGTGATGATCGAGGCCATGGCCTGCGGCACGCCGGTGATCGCCTACGACTGCGGTTCGGTGCCCGAGGTGATCGAGGACGGCCTGACCGGCTTCATCGTCCGGGACGAGGATGGCGCCGTGGCCGCGGCCCAACGCCTGGACCAGATCAATCGGTTCGAGGTCCGTCGTCGATTCGAGACCCGGTTCTCGGCGACCGCCATGGCCCACCGCTATCTGGACCTCTATGATCGCCTCGAAGAAGCGTCCGCGCCGCCGCGCCTGACGCTGGCCCAAAGCGCCTGACCCTTCCGACGCGCGCTCGCCGCGTCTGGGACAAGATCAGGTTTTAGGATTCTGAAGCCCGCCCGCCGCCGCACGCGGCGCGGCGGGCTTTCGAGGGACCTCCGCGCAAAGGGGCCAAGGCATGGACGATCTCACACCGGGGCCCACCCCGACCAGCGGCGTCGAACAGGGCGAGACGGGCGAACCCCGCGTTCCCTATCGGCTGTTCGCGCTGAAGGACAAAGACACCTTTCTGGTCGCCGACGCGTTCGGCGACGTGCTGGGGGCGGCCGACGGCCTGTTCCACGACGACACGCGCCTGCTGTCGCGGCTGCGCCTGCTGCTGGGCGGCCGATCGCCGGCCCTGCTGAGCGCGGCGGTGTCGCAGGACAACGTGTTCTTCACCTCACACTCGACCAACGAGCCCCTGCCCGCCCTGGGGGGCGCCGCCGCGCCGCACGGCGCCATCCATGTCGAGCGCAAGCGCTTCCTCTGGGACCAGCGGCTCTACGAGCGCCTGCGGTTCGTCAACTACAGCCGCGACATGGTCATCCTGCCGGTCAGCCTGGAGTACGACGCCGACTTCCACGACATGTTCGAGGTTCGCGGCTCCAAGCGGCCCGCGCGCGGCCGCGTCCTGCCCGCCGAGACCAACGGCCGCGCCGTCACCTACGCCTATGACGGCCTGGACGGCGTTCGGCGCACCAGCGTGATCTCGTTCTCCGAACCGCCGGGACGGATCGCCCCCCAGCGCGCCGACTTCATGTTCATGCTGACGCCCGAGACTCACTTCGATCTCTATATCGAGGTCGGGGTCGAGCACGCCCATCCGCCGACGCGAGAGCGCTGGCGGGCGGCGGCGGCGCGGGCCCGGCTGGACATGCGGCGGCGTCGACGGCGCGGCGCCCGCCTGCGCAGCTCGGGCCGGCTGTTCAACGATTGGCTGGAGAAGTCGCGGGCCGACCTGGCGCTGCTGACCACCCAGTTCGCCACCGGCCCCTATCCCTATGCCGGCATCCCCTGGTTCTCGACCCCGTTCGGTCGCGACGCCATCATCACCGCCTGGCAGGTCCTCTGGATCGAGCCCGGCCTGGCCAAGGGCGTCCTGGCCTACCTGGCCGAGCACCAGGCCGAGGAGGTCAGCGCCTTCCGCGACAGCGCGCCCGGCAAGATCATGCACGAGACCCGCAAGGGCGAGATGACCGCCTTGGGCGAGCTGCCGTTCGGCCGCTACTACGGCGGGGTCGACACCACGCCGCTGTTCGTGGCCCTGGCCTGCGCCTACGCCGAGCGCACGGGGGATCTGACGTTCATCGACGGCCTGTGGGAGCCGCTGCTGAACGCCATCGCCTGGATCGAGCATTTCGGCGATAGCGACGGCGACGGGCTGATCGACTATGCGCGAGGCCTGGACTCCGGCCTGTCCAACCAGAACTGGAAGGACAGCGAGGACAGCGTCTTCCACGAGGACGGCAGGTTCCCGGACGGTCCGATCGCCGTGGTCGAGGTCCAGGGCTACGCATTCGCGGCCTTCAAGGGCATGGCCGACCTGGCCGAGCGTCGCGGCGATCTCGAGAACGCCCAGCGCTGGCGGGACAAGGCCGAGCATCTGCGCCAGCAGGTCGAAACCAAGTTCTGGATGGAGGACAAGGGCTTCTACGCCATGGCGATCGACGGCCACGGCAAGCCCTGCCGCGTGCGGGGCTCCAATCCCGGCCACCTGCTGTTCTGCGGCCTGCCCACGCCAGAACGGGCCAAGAAGGTGGCCGACGCCCTGCTGTCGGCGGCGTTCCACAACGGCTTCGGGGTGCGGACCCTGGCCCAGGGCGAGCCGCGCTTCAATCCGATGAGCTATCACAACGGCTCGGTCTGGCCGCACGACACCGCCATCTGCGCCATGGGTCTGGCCCGCTACGGCCATCGCGACGGCGTGGTCGAGATGACCTCCGGTCTCTTCGAGACCGCCGCCCACTATGAAATGCGCTTGCCGGAGCTGTTCTGCGGCTTCCCGCGCCAGCCGGGCGAGCCGCCGGTGGCCTATCCGGTGGCCTGCCTGCCCCAGGCCTGGGCGGCCGGGTCGGCCTTCATGATGCTGCAGGCCTGTCTGGGCATCACCATCGACGGCTGGCGGGGCGAGGTCCAGCTGACCGACCCGCGCCTGCCGATCGGCATCGACCACCTGCAGATCGACGGCCTGACGATCGGCGCGGCCTCGACCGACATCACCTTCGAGCACGTCGGCGCCCACGTCGCGGCCCACACGAGCAAGCACTCGCAGGTGCCCATCCTGATCAGACGCTAAGAGGCCTCTCCCTTCCCTCCGCTCATCCCGGCGAACGCCGGGACCCAGATGGCAAGGCTGGGTGTTTGCTCCACAAGCTCAGCGCCCTTCCAATCAGCCTCTCGACTTTGGGATCTGGGTCCCGGCGTTCGCCGGGATGAGCGGTTTAAAACCTTAAGCTCCTAATGAGCGGAACCACAGCATGCCGCAAAACCTCGACCTCTTCCCGATCGGCAACTGCGCCGTCAGCGCCCTGATCGACCGCTCCGGCCGCTTCGTCTGGGCCTGCGCCCCGCGCATCGATTCCGATCCGGTGTTCAGTTCCCTGCTGGGCGGGCTGGAGCCGGGCGATCCGCTGGCCAAGGGGACCTGGGAGGTCGTGGTCGACGGCGCCGCCAGCGTCGAGCAGGCGTATCTGCGAAACACCCCGATCCTGCGGACGGTCATCACCGACGCCGACGGCGCCAGCCTCGAGATCATCGATTTCGCGCCGCGCTACCAGCAGTTCGGCCGCAGCTTCCGGCCCACCGCCTTCATCCGCCTGATCCGCCCGCTGACCAGCGTCGCGCGGATCACCATCCGCCTGCGTCCGACCGCCGACTGGGGCGCGCGCGCGGCCGAGACCACCCACGGCTCCAACCACATCCGCTACCTGTGCTCGGACATGACCCTGCGCCTGTCCACCGACGGGCCGGTGTCGCACGTGCTGGAGGAGCGCACCTTCCGGCTGGAAAAGCCGATCGCCATGTACCTGGGGGCCGACGAGGGCTTCAACGCCGACATCGGGGCCACCTGCAACCGCATGCTGCAGCAGACCCAGGAATACTGGATGGACTGGGTGCGCGGCCTGGCCGTGCCGCTGGACTATCAGAGCGCGGTGATCCGCGCCGCCATCACCCTCAAGCTCTGCATGCACGAGGAGACCGGGGCGATCGTGGCCGCCATGACCACGTCGATCCCCGAACACGCCGACAGCGGCCGCAACTGGGACTATCGCTACTGCTGGCTGCGCGACGCCTATTACGTCGTGCAGGCCCTGAACCGCCTCGGCGCGGTCGACATCCTCGAAAACTACCTGGGCTATCTGCGCAACATCGTCGATCGCGCGGCTGGAGGCCACGTCCAGCCCCTGTTCGGCGTGGGGTTCGAGCCGCAACTGACCGAACGCTTCGCGCCCGACCTGCCCGGCTATCGCGGCATGGGCCCCGTTCGCATCGGAAACCAGGCCTTCGAGCACCAGCAGCACGACGTCTACGGCCAGATCATCCTGTCCAGCGTCCAGGCGTTCTTCGACGAGCGCCTGCTCCGCCCGGGCACGGTGGAAGACTTCCAGAACCTGGAGCCGGTCGGCGAGCGGGCCTTCCAACTGCATGACCAGCCCGACGCCAGCCTGTGGGAGTTCCGGGGCCGGGCCAATGTCCACACCTATTCGGCGGTGATGTGCTGGGCGGCCTGCGACCGGCTGGGCAACGCCGCCGCCCGCCTGCGCCTGAGCGACCGCGCCGACTTCTGGAACGAACGGGCCGCCAAGGTGCGCAAGACCATCGACGAGCGGGCCTGGAACGAGACCCTGGGCCGCTTCGCCGCCACCTTCGAGGGCGACGAGCTGGACGCCAGCCTGCTGCAGCTGGTCGACCTGCGCTTCATCGAGGCCAACGACCCCCGCAACGTCGCCACCGTCGCCGCCGTCGAGGCGGGCCTGCGCAAGGGCTCCTACCTGCTGCGCTACGCCATCCCCGACGATTTCGGCGCGCCGCAGACGGCGTTCAACATCTGCACCTTCTGGCTGGTCGAGGCCCTGTACCTGGCCGGCCGGATCGACGAGGCGCGCGAGCTGTTCGACGAGATGCTGGCCCGCCGCACCACCGCCGGCCTGCTGTCGGAGGACATCGGCTTCTCGGACGGCGAACTGTGGGGAAACTACCCCCAGACCTATTCGCTGGTCGGGCTGATCAACTGCGCGGTGCTGCTGAGCCGGCCCTGGACGTCGGTGCGGTGATCCTGGCCTCGCCCGGGATCGCGTGACTGCCTAGAAGTCCCGCACCAATGGCCTGTCATCCCGGACGAGCGCGCAGCGCGAAGATCCGGTACCGACGCGTGAACTCAAAGCTTCCGGCGGTCCCGGATCTGCGCTTCGCTTGTCCTGGATGACACGCGCTCTTGGCGCCAAAGAGCCATTGTCGGCCCCCTACGGGACAGGAGAAGGCGCCCTACTCCCATAGGCATGTCCCCATTCCTCCATCGCGTCGAGCAGCGGGCCCAGCGTCATGCCCAGTTCGGTGAAGGCGTATTCCACCCAGGGGGGAACGCGCTCGTGGACGGTGCGAGAGATCACGCCGTCGTCCTCCAGGGATCTCAGCTGCAGGGTCAGCATGCGCTGGGTGATGTCCGGCATCAGGCGGCGCAGTTCGTTGAAGCGGCGCGGCTGATCCTTCAGGTGAAACAGGATGGTCGGCTTCCACTTGCCGCCGATCACGTCGACGGTGGCGGCGACCGGGCACCACGGCGCGGGCTGCTTGGACATCGAGGCCTCCGAACACGCGTTCGCGCAAAGCGGGCGGTATAAAAATAGTGCGTACTTATTAGCGGGAAACCGCCGGTTTATGAACACGCCGTCCGAGCGATGGAGGTGATCATGACGCGGGAATGGAAGGCCGTAATCCTGGCGATGCTGCTGACGGCGCAGGCGTCGCACGCCCTCGCCGCGCCGCCGGTCGGCGATGTCGCACGGGGCGAAAGGCTGTATGGCGGCCGCTGCGGTTTCTGCCACAGCCTGGACTCCAACCGCTTCGGCCCACGTCACCGCGGCGTCTATGGTCGCCGCGTCGCCAGCGTGCCGGACTTCCGCTACAGCAAGGCGCTGGCGGCCCGCGCCTTCGTCTGGAACGCCGATACGCTGGACGCCTGGCTAGCCGATTCCAAGCGCTTCGCGCCCGGAACCTCGATGGGCGTCAGGATCGCCTCGGCCCAGGACCGCGCCGACCTGATCGCCTATCTGCGCGCCCATCCATGAGAGCAGGCTTGGCGGGCCGGGCCCGGCTGGCCCGTCCCTCTTGCGCAATCGGGTGCGATCCTCAAGAACGGGCGGGTGACGGAACACAGGACACAACGCCTCGCCGCCTTGGACGGCCTGCGCGCCGTCGCGGCGCTGGGGGTGCTGCTCTATCACGTCGCCGGCTGGTCGGGCCGCACGGGCCTGTTCGCCCACGGCTATCTGGCGGTCGACTTCTTCTTTTGTCTCAGCGGCTTTGTCCTGGCCCGCGGGTTCGAGCGGCGCGACATCGCCTGGCCGGCCTATCTGCGGATCCGCATTGTTCGCATCTGGCCTCTGCTGGTGCTGTCGACCGTGGTCGGCGCGGTGCTGACCTCACGCCACAGCCCGCCGTTCTGGCCCAATTTGGCGCGCGGCCTGCTGCTGATCCCCCGCCTGGACCGTCCGCCCGACTTCGCCTTCCCGACCCTGTTCCCGTTCAACCCGCCGGCCTGGTCGCTGTGCCTGGAGGTGATCGTCAGCGCCCTGTGGTTCCCGCTGCGACGCCTGCCCGATCCGGCGCTCGTGGCGATCGTGCTGCTCAGCGGGGCCGTGATGCTGTGGGTGGCGCTGGGCATGCAGGGGATCGAGACGGGCTGGGACCAGGCGACCTTCTGGCTGGGCGTGGTGCGGGCGACCCTGAGCTTCACCCTGGGTTGGGCCGGCTGGCGCTATCGGACCCTGGCGCCGAAGCCTCGCCTGCTGCTGCCCGCCGGGGTGCTGCTGGCCGCCCTGGTCATGCCGATCCTGCCCTGGAACGGGCTGTACGACCTGGCCTGCGTGACCATGCTGTTCCCGGTGCTGGTGCTGATCGGCGCCCACGACGCCAAGGGCTCGGCCGGGGTCCTGTGCCGGACGGCGGGCGACATCTCCTACCCGCTCTACGCCCTGCACTGGTCGATCTGGGCCGTGATGCTGAGGCTCTATCCGGACGGTTGGAAGCCGCTGCTGCCGCTGTGGTTTCCCGGCTTGGCCCTTGTGGCGGCCCCGGTCGTGGCGTGGGTGGTCTTCCGGGTCTACGACGCGCCGGTGAGGCGGTGGCTGCGACGATGAGCGCCGCGGCTCAGCAGCGCCTCACGCCCGCCGACGGCTGCGCGCCGTTCAGCCACGCCACCCCGTCGACCACATAGTCCCGCTGGGCGTCGAGGATCGAGGTGTGGCTGGAGAAGGCGTCGATCACCAGCGCCCGGCAGGCCCGCGCGGCCGGGGCGATTTCGGCGGCGCGCCAGTCCCGATCGAGCGGCTTGTCCGGTGTCCGGCTGGCGACGATCGCCGCCACCGGAATGTTCGGTCGCAATGGCGGCAAGGCGTCGACGGCGGGCAAGCCCGCCAGGAAGGCCCGTTCCTCCAGCAGGGCGGCCTGGACGCTGGTCCGCCCCGTCCAGGCCCGCCGACGCCGGGCGGCCGCCTCGGCCGCCGGCGAGATGTCGTCGATCAGCGGAACCAGGTGGGTCAGGCCCACCGAACGGGCGAACGGCGTGAACGCGGCCAGGCGCGCCTCGCGCTCCAGGTCGGCCAGGGCCAGAGGATGGTCTTTGACGTCCGTGCCGACCGCGTCGACCAGCACCAGCCCCGCCGTACGCTCCGGCCACAGCCTCGCGAAGGCCTCGACATAGAGTCCGCCATTGGAATGGCCGGCCAGGATCACCGGCGCGTCGCCCTCCTCCCGCGCCACCAGCGCCCCCAGCCGGGTGGCGATGGCGACGGGCGAGCGGTCCAGATCATGGATCGCGGCCATGCCAATGCCGTCGCGGTCGTACGCGCAGACCTTGCCGGTCTTGGCCAATTGCTCGGCCACCAGCGACCAGTCGGCCGCCCCGCCGAACGCGCCGGCCTCAAGGACCACGGTCGGACGCGCGGTCCTCCCCCCGAGGCATTCGAGCTGGCCGGTGAGCCGAGCGGTCGTCGCGCCGCCGACGCTGGCGCAACCCGCCAGCAACAGGGCGCCCGCCGCCCCGACGGCGGCCCACGATGATATGCTAGACAGCCTCATGGTCACGCTGCGCCATTTTCAATCGGAAGACCTGAACGCCCTGTATGCCATCTCCCTGGCGACGGGCCATGCCGGCGGCGACGCGTCCGCGCTTTACGACGACCCTGCCTTGCTGGGGCATGTCTATTCGGCGCCCTATGCCCAGTTTGAACCTGGCCTGGCCCTGGTCGCGGTCGATGACCGGGGCGTGGGCGGCTTCGCGGTCGGCGTCCTGGACACCCGAGCCTGGGAAGAGCGGCTGGAGCGGGATTGGTGGCCGACCCTGCGCGCCCGGTACGCCGACCCCGGCGACACGATCGTCGCGAGCTGGAACGCCGATCAACACCGCGCCTTCATGATCCACCATCCCAAGCCCGCCCCGGCCGCCGTTGTCGAGGGCTATTGCGCTCACCTGCACCTCAACCTGCTGCCCCGGATTCAGGGACGGGGCGTGGGGTCGAGGCTGTTCGACGCCTGGCTGAGCGTGGCGGCGCCAGCCGACGGTCTGCACGTCGGCGTCAACGCGGCCAACACCCGGGCGGCGGAGTTCTGGCGCCGTCACGGCTTTCGAGCCCTGCCGGCGCCTGCGGATCGAACGCTCTGGATGGGGCGTACAGCCTAGGACGCCTTCTTGCGCGGCGCGGCCTTCTTCGGCGACGTCTTGGAGGCCTTGCCGGCCTTGCTCTGCGGCTTGGAGGCCGATCCCGGCTTCTGGCCCAGGCTCTTGCGCAGGGCTTCCATCAGGTCGACGACGTTGGTGGTCTCCGGCTCCTCGACCGTCACCTTGGCCTTGCCGCCCTTTTCCTTCTGCTTGATCAGGGCCCGCAAAGCGTCCTCGTAGCGGTCCTTGAACTGGCTGGGATCAAACGGACCTTCCTGCTGTTCGATGATCTTCTCGGCGATGGCCACCATCTGCGGATCGGCCTTCTTGTCGGGAATGTCGTCGAACAATTCGGCGGAGTCGCGCACCTCGTCGTGGCTGCGCAGGGTGTAGCAGACCAGGCCGTTGTCCCGCGGCTCGATCGCCAGCAGGCGCTCGCGCGTGTGCATCACCACCCGGCCCAGGGCGATCTTGCCGGCCCCGGCCATGGCGTCGCGGATCACGGTGTAGGCGTCGACCGCCAGCTTGCCGTCCGGCACCAGGAAATAGGGATTGTCCCAGTAGAGCCGGTCGATGTCGTCGGCGTCGACGAAGCGCTCGATGTCGATGGTGCGGGTGCTTTCCAGCCGCACGCTCTCGATCTCCTCGGGCGTGAGGATCACATAGTGATCCTTCTCGTACTCATAGCCCTTGACCAGCTCGCTGCGATCCACCGGCCCCAGGTCCGGATCGGTGGCGATCATCTTGATACGATTGTGCGTCTTGGGGTGCAGCAGGTTGAACCGCACCTCGCCGCCGGGGCTCGTGGCCGTGTACATCGCCACCGGACAGGTGACGAGCGACAGGCGCAGGTGGCCCTGCCATGTGGGTCTGGCCGCCATGCTAAGCCCTCCCCCCGACCCGCACCGTCAGGGGCGGCGTGGTGGCGGGCGGCGCGGTCAGGGCGAACTTGGCGCCGTCCGGCTTGATCAGGGCCGGAGCCGGATCGCGCAACTGGGCCACGAAGTCGTCGCGCCAGGCCGTGACGTCGTGACGGGTGACGTTGTCGATCAGGCTCTCGAACCGCCGCTTTCGCTCGTCGATGTCCATGTTCAGCGCCCGGGTCAAAGCGTCCGAGATTTCCTCGGGACTGTTGGGATTGATGATCAACGCCTCCTTCAGCTGGCGGGCGGCGCCGGCGAAGCGCGACAGGATCAGCACGCCCGGATCCTCGGGCGTCTGCGAGGCGACATATTCCTTGGCCACCAGGTTCATGCCGTCGCGCAGCGGCGTGACCAGGGCGGCCTTCGAGGCGCGATAGACCCCGGCCAGCTCGTCGCGGCGATAGCTGCGGTTCAGGTAGCGGATGGGGTTGTAGTCCATGTCGGCATAGGCGCCGTTGATCCGGCCGATCAGGCCGTCCATCCGGCCGCGCAGGTCCTGGTAGGCCCCGACCTCGTCGCGCGACAGCGGGGCGATCTGCAGCAGCATCACCTCGCGACGCGCCTGCGGATTGTCGTGCAGGAAGCGCTCGAAGCCGATCAGCCGCTCTTCCAGGCCCTTGGAATAGTCCAGGCGGTCGACGCCCACGACCATCTTGCGGAACACGCTGTGGGCCATCAGCCGGTCATAGACCCGGACGGCGCGCGGGCTTTCCCGGATCCGGGCGAAGTCCTCGGCGTCGATGCCGATCGGGAAGGCGGCGGCCTTGGTGGTCTGGCCGAACGCCGTCAGCCGCCCGTCCTCGGTGCGCTCCCCGCCGACCTCGTTGAACACGTAGCCCTCGAAGGCCTGGACGCTCTCCTCGGTCTGGAACCCGACCAGGTCGTAGTGGAACAGGGCTTCGACCAGCGGCCGATGGCGCGGCAGCGTCACCACCAGCTGGTGGGCGGGCCAGGGGATGTGCAGGAAAAAGCCGATGCGGTTGGTCACGCCCAGCCGCCGCAGCTCGCGGGCCATCGGGATCAGGTGGTAGTCATGCACCCAGATCACGTCGTCGGGCTCGATCAGCGGCAGCAGGGTCTCGGCGAACCGCTTGTTGACCCGGTCATAGCCCTCGCCGAACGAGCGGTCATAGGCGGTCAGGTCGACCCGATAGTGGAACAGAGGCCACAGGGTCTTGTTGGCGTAGCCGTTGTAATATTCCTGGTAGTCCACCTCCTCGAGATCGACGGTCGCGACCGTGACCCCGTCGGCCTTCTGCATGTTCAGCTGGCCGGTGAACTTCTCGGTGGTCTTGCCGCTCCAGCCGAACCAGATGCCGGAATATTCCCGCAGGGCGGCGGCCAGGGCCATGGCCAGGCCGCCGACGCTCTCGTCGCCCTTGCCGGTGGGCGGGTTGACGCGGTTGGAAACGACGATCAGGCGGCTCATGCGGCGCTCCTTCCCCCCAGGACGTCCAGGCCCGCGCCCAGCCAGCCGAACACGGCCTCGCAGTCGTCCAGACGATAGGCCGCCTGGGTCGGGCGCTGCGGGCCGACCAGCACGCCGAAGCCGCCGAGGCGGGCGGCGGCGGCGAAGCCGTCCTCATCGGTCAGGTCGTCGCCGACAAACACCGGGGTCGCGCCCTCGAACGGCGCCTCGCGCAGGAAGGCCGCGACCGACTTGCCCTTGTCCTGCCCCGGCGTGCGCAGCTCGGCGACCATGTCGCCCAGTTGCAGCACCAGCTCGGAGCCTTGGGCCAGGCGCTCGGCGGCTTCGATCACCGCGTCGGCGGCCGAGGGGACGTTGCGATAGTGCAAGGCGATGCTGAGATCCTTGTCCTCGAACAGCAGCCCCTTGTCGCTCCGCGCCAGGTCGCGCAGCACGTCGCGGGCGTGGGCGAGGTCGGGATGCGGCCCGGCGCGCTCGACGCCATGGGCGCCGCGGCGGACCAGTCCGTGGACGGCGGCGACGGACTTCACGCGGCTCTCCAGGATGCGGTCGAGGTCTTCCAGGGCGCGGCCGCTGACCACGGCCAGCCGGCCTTCGAGCGCGCGCGTCAGCTCGGTCAGCAGCGCCGCGCGGCGTGCGTCGGGCCCGACCTGTTCCGGTCGGGGCATGATCGGGGCCAGGGTTCCGTCAAGATCGAGAAACAGCGCCGCGCGGGGCGGCAAGGCGACTGGGGGTGGCGGCAGATCGTTCGACGCATGCCGAACGACTGACCCGAACGCGGTCATGGCGAGAAGGCCCTCTCCGATGATTACAGGCCTTGGAAACGCGCAATGGCGAGGTTTTGATCCCCTCGGACGCGGCGAAGCTTTGTCACGATCCGCTCACGCGGATGTGCGCGGCAGCCAATGGCCTACAGCGCGGCGGCCCGCAGGACGGCCTCGCCCAGCCCCGCATAGTCGCCGTTGAAGTGGTGACCGCCGCGCAGCCTGACCTGCCGGATCGTGGCGGCCGGCAGGCTGGGACAGATGTCCAGCCGCTCCTTGTCGCCGTAGATGCAGGTCATCGGCAAACCCTTCAGAGCCTGGACCGCCGGCGCCACCGGGTACGAGTCGGCGGTCGGACGGTTCAGCCAACTGGCGGGATGGAACGCCAGGTCGCCGTCAGGGCCCGTTCCGATCAGCACCACGCTCTTGATCTGATCGCGCAGGTCGGCCGGCAGCAGCGGTATGATGGCCGGCAAGGCGTCGGCGCCGAACGAATAGCCGATCAGGACGATCTTGCGGCGGTTCCACCGCGCCTGATGGTCGCGCAGCTGCTCGGCCAGGTCGTCGGCCAGGGCCTGAGGCGCCCGCTTGACCAGAAAGTAGCGCAGCGAGTTGACGCCGAGCACCGGGACTCCTCGCCCCGCCAGCACCTTGGCCACCCCGCGATCCAGCGCCCCCCAGCCGCCGTCTCCCGAATACAGCACGGCCAGCGCGTCGCCTGGGGCGACGGCGGGCGTCTCGACCAGACGCGGCGCGACGGAGGCCTCGGCGACGCCGGCGAAGGCCAGGCCGAGGACGGCGGCGAGGGACAGCAGACGGGCGCGCGAGCTCATGGCGTCACTATCGCCATCAATCTTGGCCTTGGCGGGGCGAAGGTTGGACGGCGGCGCGGCCGCCTCGCCGCGGATTACGGCGAATTCACTTCGTCCGCCGCGGCATGGCCGCTACCACTACAGATGTAACGCTACACACGTAGCGTCACCTTGCAGCTCCGTTTGGGAGGCGGCCATGATCGAATCTCTGCCAAGGCGCGAACGCGAGGTCTTTGAGACCCTCTGTCGCCTGGAAGCGGGCACCGCGGCCGGCGTCCGCGCCGCCCTGTCCGATCCGCTCAGCGATTCCGCCGTTCGCACCATGCTCTCGCGCCTGGAGGCCAAGGGCCTGGTCGCGCGCGCCGCCGGCCCCGACGGCTTCCTCTACAGCCCCGCCCAGCGGACCGAGGCCGTCGCCGTCGGCGCGTTGAAGCGGATGATCGACACCTTCTTCGCAGGCTCGGCGGCCAGCGCCGCCACCGCCCTGCTCGGCCTGGGCCAGCGGTTGTCTCCCGAAGAGGCGGCCGCCCTGGAGGCCATCATCGACAAGGCCTTGGAGCGCAAGCCATGACCTGGCTCCTGCTGGTCTCGCTGCTGGTCAAGTCCAGCCTGATCGCCGCGGCCGGTCTGGCCAGCGCCCGGTTCCTGGCCCAACGCGCCGTCGACCGGGCCGACATCCTGCGCGCCGCGGTCTGCCTGCTGCTGGCCCTGCCGGTGGTCATGAACGTCCTGCCGGAGATGAACCTGGCCCTGTTGCCGGCGTCGCCGCCGCCTGTCCCGCTGGCGCTCCCGCCGCCCGACGGCGCGGCGGACGTCGCCCGTCTGGCCGCCCCGGCCCAGCGGGCCTGGATGTCGTGGCCTCCGGCGACCGATCTGATCGGCGGCCTGTGGCTGCTCGGCTTCGCCGCCGTGGTCGGGCGACTGCTGGTGGGGCTGCACACCCTGAACCGCTGGACCCGCCAGGGCCGCGCCGTGGAGAGCGCCGACTGGCTGGCGCCGCTGGAACATCTCGCGCCGGAGGATCGTCCAGGCCTGGTGTCCAGCGACCGGATCGCCAGCCCGCTCAGCTGGGGCGTCGCGCCGGGCTTCATCGTCGTGGATCCGGCCAGCCTGGCCGAGCGCCGAGCCGCCCCCGCCATCCTGGCCCACGAACTGGCCCATCTGCGGCGCCACGACTGGATCTTCCTGGTCCTGTCCCGCCTGGCCTTGGCGATGTTCTGGTTCAACCCCCTGGTCTGGCGCCTTCACGCCGTCCTGATCGAGCGGTCCGAGGAGGCCGCCGACGCCTTGGCGCTCCAGACCGTGGATCGCGCCGCCTACGCCAGGTCGCTGATCAGCCTGGCCGCCCATCCCGCCCCCTCGTTCCATCCCGCCCGCATCGCCGCGACCGCCATGGCCGCCGACGCCCGCACGCTGAAGACAAGGATCGCCTGCATCATGACCGACAGAGCCCCCCGTCGCCGACCGCTGACGGTCGGCCTGGCCATCGTGGCGATGGCCGCCGTGGCGACGCCCCTGGCCGCCCTGGCGGTCACGCGCCACGACTGGGTCGCGCCGCCGTCTCCGCCGCCTCCACCCGAAGGCCTCGGCTACAGCTACAGCGCCTTCCGCTTCGCCACGCCCGAAGAGGCCAACGCCGCGATCCAAGCGCGCGCCCAAGCCGCCGAGGCGCGACGCCAGGCCGCCGAGGCCCGACGTCAGGCGCGGCACGACGCCGAACGGGCTCGGATCGACGCCGACCAGGCCAGGGCTGACGCCGAACAGGCCAGGGTCCAGGGCGAACAGGCGCGCCGGATCGGCGAACAGGCGCGCCAGCAGGCGGCGCGCGAAATGGTCAAGGCCCGCGCGCAGATGGCCCAGGGCGCTGTGCAGATGCGCCAAGGCGCCCAGCAGATGCGCGCCGAAGCCGTGCGCCTGCGCGATCCCGCCTACCGCGCTCGCCAGATCGAGGACAACCGCGCCCGGGGCAACGTCGTCACCGACGCCGAACTGCGCGCCTTGTCCGAACATCTGCCGTCCCAGGCCGACGACCTGGACCGCCAGGCCGATCGGCTGGCGGCGGACGCCCGCAAGCCGAGCTAGTCGGGACGCTTAGAGGCCGCGAACATCCTTTTCAGCCGTCATTCCCGCCCTTGTGGCGGGACCCCCTCTCTCCGTCGCAGGTGCAGTCGTGTGGCGCGCCGGCGCGCCAAGGCCTCTCACCGTCAGCTGAACCAGGGGTTCCCGCCACAAGGGCGGGAATGACGGCAGATTGGGTGGGTCTTCAAGATGATTACCCGCCCCCGCCCCTCACCCCAACCGCTTGATCGCCGCCTTCAAGGGCTTGGCGGCGTCGAAATAGCCGTCCCAGGCCGTGCTCTTGGCGATCAGGCCTGGAACGGTGCGGATCGTGTACTTGGTCGGATCCAGCCCGGCCTTCACCTGGGTCCAGTTCAGCGGCATCGACACCGTGCCGCCGGGCCGGGCCCGGGCCGAGAGCGGCGCGACGGCGGTGCTGGTGCGGTCGTTGCGCAGATAGTCCAGGAAGATCCGGCCTTCCCGGGCCTTCTTGCTCATGGTGATCAGGTACTTGTCGGGCGCGTCGGCCGCCATGCGGGCGCAGACCTCGCGGGCGAAGGCCTTGGCGGCGTCCCACGGGACCTTGTCCGAAAGCGGCGTGACCACGTGCAGTCCCTTGCCGCCGGTGGTCTTGCAGAAACTGGCCAGGCCCAGCTCCTCCAGCCGGTCGCGGATCTCGCGCGCGCCGTCGATCACGTCCTCGAAGGTGACGCCCGGGGCGGGGTCGAGGTCGAAGACCAGCCGGCCGGCCACCTCGGGAGCGTTCGGCTGGCAGTTCCAGGGATGGATCTCGATCGCCGCGATCTGGGCGGCGGCGATCAGCGCCTCGACGCGGTCGAACTGGATATAGGGCTGGCGGTCGCCGCGCACGCTGACCTGCTCGATCAGCGACGACATCCCGCGCATGGCGTGGCGTTGGAAGAACGTCTCGCCGCCGACGCCGTCGGGCACGCGAATGATCGAGGCCGGCCGGCCCTTGATGTGCGGCAGCATCCATTCGCCGACCGCCGCCATGTAGCGCGCCAGGTCGATCTTGGTGGCCGGCGCGCCGTCCACGTCGGGCCACAGGGGCTTGTCGGGCTTGGAGATCGTCACGCCCAGCACGACGCTGTCTTCCTTGGCTGTCGAGATCGTCGAAGGCTTCGCCGCAGCCGCCTTCGCCTTGGCCGCCTTGGGCGTCGGCTCGGCCAGTTCCGCGCTTTCGGCGGGCGCGGGAACTTCGGCCTCGACCTCGGCGGCCGGCTTGTCCTCGCGCAGCCCCTTGAACGAGGCCTGGCGGATCGAGCCGTCCGCCGTGAAGCCGGCATATCCGATCTCGGCCACCAGTTCCGGTTTCAGCCAATGCATGTTGGCCGCCTTGCGCGGCGCGCCCTTGCCCTCGAACGGCGACTTGTCGCTCTCCAGGGCCTTCAGCCGGGGCAACAGCTTGGCGACCTTGTCGCGGCCGAAGCCCGTGCCGATCCGTCCGACATGGACCAGCTTGCCGTCGCGATAGACGCCGGCGATCAGCGAGCGGAAGGCCGAGCCGGTCGTGGTCCAACCGCCCAGCACCACCTCGTGGCCGGCCCGGCACTTGGCCTTGGCCCAGGTGTCGCTGCGGCCGGAGCGGTACGGCGCGTCCAGCCGCTTGGAGATGATGCCTTCCAGCTCCAGCTTGCAGGCCGACAGCAGCACCGCGTCGCCGGCCGTCTCGAAGTGGTCGACGAAGCGCAGGCGCGCCTCGTCAGCGCCCATCATCGCCCTCAGCCGCGCCTTGCGCTCGCGCAGCGGCAGGTCGCGCAGGTCCTCGCCGTTTTCGGCCAGCAGATCGAAGGCGAAGAAGATCAGGTCGCTGCTGTCGCCTTCCGACAAGGCCGCCTGCAGGCCGGCGAAGTCGGGCTGGCCGGCCGAGTCCAGGGCCACGACCTCGCCGTCCAGGATGCTGTCGGGCAGGTCGGCGGCGGCCTCGGCGATGGCGGAGAACTTCTCGGTCCAGTCCAGGCCCTTGCGGGTGCGCAAGGTCGCCCGCCCGTCCTCGACGCGAAGCTGCACCCGGTAGCCGTCGAACTTGATCTCGTGCGCCCAGCCGGGGCCCTGGGGCGGCCGGTCGAGCGATTTGCACAGCTGGGGTTCGATGAAGTCGGGCATGACGGCGGGTTTCTTGCCTTTTGCCCGGCGCTCAGGCGTCGGTCCGGCATCGGCGCGCTTCGCGCTTGTCCGGGATGACGCCGGGGACGGTGACGCGAAGGTCCGCGCCTCCAGCGCCTCCTTCTGCAAGGCCTCGCGCTCGGCCTTGGTCCGCGATGTCCAGACCGCGTCGCCCTTGCCCTTAGCCTTCAGGATGAACGGCGACGGCCCCTTGCCCTTGCCGGCCGCGATGTCGGCCATGGTCCGGCCCGAGGCGATCGAGGCGTCCTCCTCCAGGATGGCGGCGCCCTCGCCCGGCCGCGCCGCCTCGTCCTTGTGCTTGATCAGCAGCCAGTTGGAGCGCTTGCCTTTCCCGTCCTTGGCGTTGCGGTCCCAGTTCATCCGCACCAGCACCCACGAGCCGTGCAGCCGCTCGCCCTCCAGCACGAACTTCAGCTCGCCCTTCTTCAGCGCCTTGCCCACGTCCTCGAAACCGGGCTCGGGCGCCCAGTAGCCGCGGTCCCACAGCTGGACCGTCCCGCCGCCATATTGGCCCTGAGGGATGGTGCCCTCGAAGTCGCCGTAGTCCAGCGGATGGTCCTCGACCTCGACGGACAGCCGCTTGTCGGCCGGATCCAGGGACGGCCCCTTGGTCACCGCCCACGACTTCAACACCCCGTCGACCTCGAGCCGGAAGTCGTAGTGCAGGCGGGTGGCGTCGTGCTTCTGGATCACGAATCGCGCATGCGGCGCGGGCGCGACGGCGGTCTCGCCGCTCGGCTCGGCGGTCTTCTGGAAGTCGCGCTTGCGACGGTATTCTGCGAGCTGGCCTTGGGCCATGGCGAGGCTCCTGTTTGCTAGGAGAAGTCGCCGCCGGCGTTGGCGGTTCCGGAGGCGTCGAAACGTTTGACCAGGGCCTTGGGCGCCTGGATGCGCCACGCCTGGGTCAACAATCCCGCCAGCTCCGCCTCGTCGATCGCGTCGAGCCGCACCAGCACGGCGGGAAAGCTTCGATAGTGATCGTCGTCGAAGAACCGGTCCGGCGCCGCCTCCAGAAGAAGTTCCTTGGTCTCCCTCAGGCAGCGCACGGCGATCACCCCCTCGACCACTTCGCGGGGAGCCTTGGGATGCGGGCGGGCGGAATAGGCCCAGGCGATCGCCTTGCCCCGCACATCGAAGCCCAGTCGCGCGGCCGGAGGGCTCGCCGTGATCTCGGGCAAGGCCAGGGCCAGGCGGTGAAGAGCGGCAAGATCAACCATCGGCGCCATCATCACGCCCCTTTGGGGGGCATGACAATGCTCTGCCACCGGTGTCGCGTTGCCTGATTGTCAATGACACCGGTTTCCACTATGCACGAACAAAGCCCGTTTAACGGGACTGTAGTGTAACGCGAGGGAGGTTCGCGGCGTGACCGTTTCCGAGGCCGAGAGCGAGGTGTTCGCACCGGCGTCCATCGCTCCCCAGTTTGTCGAAGCCCGCCTGAAGGGCGTATCGGTTCCGAGCTATCCGGGCGGCGTTCTCCCCCAGTCCATGAGCGACGGCTACGCGGTTCAGGAGCTGGCCATCGGCCTGTGGCCCGATGAACTGGTGGGCTGGAAGGTCGGCCTGGTGCCTCCGCAACATCGCGAGCGCCTCGGCGCCGAGCGTCTGGCGGGCTGCATCTTCAAGACCAAGGTCTGGGAGGCGGGCGCCGAGCCCACGCCGTTCCGCGCCATCGCCGGCGGCTTCACCGCGGTCGAGGCCGAGTTCATCATCCGTCTGGGCCAGGATGCTCCGGCCGACAAGACCGAGTGGACCGCCGAGGAAGCCGCCGAGTACGTGGGCGAGCTGATGGTCGGCATCGAGATCGCCGGCAGCCCGCTGGCCACCATCAACGCCCTGGGCCCGCCCATCGTGGCCTCGGACTTCGGCAACAACGACGGCCAGATCCTGGGTCCGGTGATCGAAAACTGGCGCGAGATCGCCTGGGAAGACATGCCGGCCGAGACCTTCATCAACGGCGCATCGGTCGGCAAGGGCGGCGCGGCGTCGATCCCCGGCTCGCCGCTCGCGGCCCTGGCCTTCCTGCTGGGCCACGTCGCCTCGCGCGGCCGGCCGCTCAAAAAGGGAATGCTGGTGACCACCGGCGCCAGCACCGGTATTCATGACATTGCCGCAGGGGACGCCTCCCGCGTAGACTTCGGCCCGTTCGGGAGCGTCGCCTGCGTCGCGGTGCCGGCATAAACGATCCGGAACCGGCGGGGGCGTCGGAATAACAACAAGCCTAGGGTGAGGATGTGACGTCCATGGACGCTCCAACGATGCCGACTCCATCTGCGAAGATCGGACGGTACAGGTGGGTGATTGTCGGCCTGCTGTTCCTGGCGATGGTGATCAACTACGTCGATCGCCAGACCATCGGCCTGCTGAAGGCCGACCTGAGCAAGGAATTCGGCTGGGACGAGACCCACTACGCCGATCTCGTGTTCTACTTCCAGCTGGCCTACGCCGTGGCTTACCTCGCCTGGGGCAAGATCATGGACAGGATCGGGGCCCGTTTCGGTTTCGGCATCGCCTTCCTGATCTGGCAGGTCGCCCACATCGGCCACGCCCTGGCGCGCGGCTTCGGCGGCTTCGCCATCGCCCGCATGGGCCTGGGCATCGGCGAGGCCGGCGGCTTCCCGGGCGGCATCAAGGCCGTGGCCGAATGGTTCCCCAAGAACGAGCGCGCCCTGGCCACCGGCATCTTCAACGCCGGCACCAATATCGGCGCCATCGTCACCCCGCTGGTGGTGCCGGGCATCGTGCTGGCCTTCGGCTGGCAGATGGCCTTCATCGTCACCGGCGTCGCCGGCCTGGTGTGGCTGCCGCTGTGGCTGATCGTCTATCGTCGCCCGCGCGAGCAAAAGCGCCTGTCGGCCGCCGAACTGGCCCACATCGAGCAGGATCCCGCCGACCCGGTCGAGAAGATCGGCTGGCTCAAGCTGCTGGGCAAGAAGGAAACCTGGGCCTTCGCCCTGGGCAAGTTCCTGATCGACCCGATCTGGTGGATGTTCCTGTTCTGGCTGCCCGACTTCCTGGGCAAGCGCTATCACCTCGACCTCAAGAGCTTCGGTCCGCCGCTGATCGCCATCTACCTGATGAGCGACGTCGGCAGCGTGGCCGGCGGCTGGCTGTCCTCTTCGCTGATGAAGCGCGGCTGGACCATCAACACCGCCCGCAAGACGACGATGCTGGTTTGCGCCCTGCTGGCCGTGCCGGTGATGTTCGCCGCCAATGTCAGCGGCCTCTGGACCGCCGTCCTGATCATCGGCGTCGCCACCGCGGCGCACCAGGGCTTCTCGGCCAACCTCTACACCCTGCCGTCGGACGTGTTCCCCCGCGGAGCCGTGGGCTCGGTGGTGGGCATCGGCGGCATGCTGGGCGCGGTCGGCGGCATGGTGTTCTCCAAGTACATCGGCCAGGTGCTGGACAAGATCGGCACCTACACCCCGATCTTCATCGTCGCCGGCAGCGCCTATCTGATCGCCCTGCTGGTCATCCACCTGCTCTCGCCCAAGATGGAGCCGGTGAAGGTCTGACGAAGGCCTGAGCGGCTGCAGGAACGAGCCCCCGGTCGAAAGGCCGGGGGCTTTTTCTATGCGCCCTCTCCCCATGGGAGAGGGCTATAAGAGGCGCATGTCCTCCCCCCTCCCCTTCAAGGTCGCCCTGGTCGGCTACGGCTTCGTCGGCAAGGCGTTCCACGCCCCGCTCATAGCCGCCACGCCCGGCCTGCTGCTGCACACGGTGGTCTCCAGCGACCCGGCCAAGGTGCTGGCCGACCATCCGGGCGCGAAGGTCGCGCCCGACCTCGACGCCGCCCTGGCCGACGCCGACATCGACCTGGTGGTCATCGCCACGCCCGACCCGCTGCACGCCCAGCAGGCCCACGCGGCCCTGGACGCCGGCAAGGCCGTGGTGATCGACAAGCCGTTCGCCGTCACCCTGGACGAGGCGCGCGCCGTCGCCGACCACGCCCGGCGGGCCGGCAAGCTGCTGAGCATCTTCCACAACCGGCGCTGGGACAGCGACTTCCTTACGCTAAAGGCCTTGATCGCCGACGGCGCGCTGGGCGAGATCGTGCAATACGAAAGCCATTTCGACCGCTTCCGCCCCGTGGTTCGCGATCGCTGGCGCGAGAAGCCGGGCGCCGGCGCGCTGCTGGACCTGGGCCCGCATCTGATCGATCAGGCCCTGCAGCTGTTCGGCCCGCCCCAGGCGGTCTATGCCGACCTGGCGGTCCAGAAGGACGGCGGCCTGGCGCCGGACTATTTCCATCTGGTGCTGCGCTATCCGCGCCTGCGGGTGCTGCTGCACGCCAGCCAGATGACGATCGATTCCCGCCTCCGCCTGGCCGTGCACGGGACCAAGGGCAGCTTCCACAAGGAAGGCCTGGATGAGCAGGAGAACGCCCTGAAGGCCGGTGTCGCGCCGGGTTCGGAAGGCTGGGGCGCCGATCCGCGTCCGGGGACCCTGACCGTCCCCGACGGCGAGGGAACCGCCAGCCGCGTGGTCGAGGGCGTTCCGGGCGACTACCTCGCCTACTACGCCGCCATCCGCGACGCCCTGTCGGGCCACGGCGCCAATCCGGCTCCGCCGCAGGAGGCCCTGGCGGTGATGGAGCTGATCGAGGCGGCCCAGCGCAGCGCCGCCGAAGGCCGGGAGCTTTCGCTGTGACCGATCCGGAGCGGCTGGCGGCCATCGCCGTCCAGGAAAGGACCCTCGTCTTCGAGCGCTTCACCCTGGAGACCGCCTGGACCCTGGGGTCCGCCCTGCGCGACGCCGCCCTGGCGCGCGCCGCGCCGGTGGCCATCGACATCAGCCTGCGCGATCGCCCGCTGTTCCACGCCGCCCTGCCTGGCGCGGGTCCCGACAACGCCGACTGGATCCGCCGCAAGCGCAACACCGTCCTGACCCTGGCGACCAGCACCCTGGCGGTCGGCCTGAAGCTGAAGGCCTCGGGCGAGACCCTGGAGGAGCGCTATGGCCTCTCCCCGCGCGACCACGCCGCCCACGGCGGCGGCTTTCCGCTGACCCTGGCGGGCCTGGGCTGCATCGGCGCGATCACCGTCTCGGGCCTGCCGCAGGTGGAGGATCATGGGCTGGTGGTCGAGGTGCTGGAGCGGGTTTTGGGCTGCTAACACCCCCAAACTCCATTCATCCCGACGAAAGTCGGGACCCAAGCGGCATGTCCAGACAAGGCTCGGCGCCGAACTCTAGACTCGGCTTGGATCCCGACTTTCGTCGGGATGAATGGAAGGATGAAGAGGCTCAGCCTTCCGCGGGCTCGTCCATCGCCACCGGCGCATCGCTCGCCCCGACATCCCCCTCACCCTGATCCGGCGCGTCCGGCAGCGGCATCGGACGCTCGATCCGCGCCCGGATCTCCGGATCCTTCAGCAGCGCCACGCGCATCACCTCGCGCGCTCGGGGCGCGGCGGCGCTGGAGCCGAACAGGCCGCCGTGCTCGATGATCACCGACATCGCGTAGCGGGGATTGTCGTACGGCGCGAAGGCGATGAACAGATTGTGGTCCTTGAGCCGCCAGGCGATCCCCTGGTTGCTGCGCGAGGCCCCGGCCGCATACTGCCGCACCTGGGCGGTGCCGGTCTTGCCGGCCATCTTCACGTCGCCCAGGCCCAGCTGGCTCTGCTTGAAGGCGCCGCCGGTCGGATCGTTGGCCACGGCCGCCATGCCGGCCCGGACGATCTCCAGGTGTTCCTGACGGAACGGCAGGTCGGCCACGGCGTCGCCGTGCGGCTGCTCGACCCCGCCCACCGACTTCACCAGGCGCGGATTGAGCGCCTTCCTGCCGTTGGCCAGCCGCGCGCACATCACCGCCAGCTGCAGGGCGTTGACGTTGATATAGCCCTGGCCGATGCCGTACGGCACGCTGTCGCCCGGATGCCAGACCGGGTCGCGCTTGAAGGCCTTCTTCTTCCAGTCGCGCGAGCCGACCAGGCCCTTCTTCTGGCCGGGAATGCCGATGTCGAAGGTCCCGCCGTAACCGAAGGCCTTAGCCGTCGCCGAGATGGGGTCCGGGCCGATGCGCAGGGCCATCTGGTAGAAATAGACGTCGCAGCTGTTCTTGATGGCGTCGTGCATGTTCTGCACGCCATGGCCGCCCTTCTTGTGGCAGTGCCAGACCCGGCCGCCGAACGACCAGCCGCCGGTGCACACCACCCGCTCGGTGGGATCGACGCCGGCCGTCAAGGCGGCCATGGCCACGGTCGGCTTGAAGGTCGAGCCGGGCGGATAGGTGCCGGTCATCACCTTGTCCAGCAGCGGCTTGCGCTCGTACTCGGCCAGGGCCCTGTACTCCGGGCCCGACAGACCCTTGACGAAGCGGTTGGCGTCGAAGCTGGGGGCCGAGACCATGGCCAGCAGGTCGCCGGTCTGACAGTCCATCAGCACGATCGCCCCGCTCTCCTCGCCCATCACCTCCAGGGCGCGGTTCTGGATGTCGGCGTCGAGGGTCAGGCGGATGTCCGCGCCGGACTTGGCCGGGATGTCGCCCTCCGGATCCAGGCGGATGGTGCGGCCCTGGGCGTCGACCTCGGCCTTGGTCGCGCCGGCCTGACCGCGCAGGGGCCTGTCGAAGGCCTTCTCGACCCCGAGCTTGCCGATCCGGAAGCCCGGATTGTGCAGCAGCGCCTGGTCCTGTGTCGGGTCGGCCTCGGCCTTCTTGAGGTCGCGATCCGAGACCTTGGCGACATAGCCGATCACATGGGCGAAGGCCCCGCCGAACGGATAGACCCGCACCTCGCCCATGTCCGCCGTGACGCCGGGCAGCTCGGGGGCGCGGATGTTGACCCGGGAGAACTCTTCCCAGGTCATGTCCTCCATCACCGCTACCGGAGCCTTTTTCGGCGCGTGGGCCAGGTCCTTGAGAATGCGTGCGCGGCGGGCCGGATCGATGGGAACCAGTTGGGCCAGTTCGTCCAGCGTCGCCTGCGGGTCGAAGCCGACGTCCTTGCTGACCAGCAGGCGGAAGTTGGGGCGGTTGGAGGCCAGGGCCACGCCGTTGCGGTCGTGGATCACCCCGCGCGGCGGCGAGACCAGGCGGTAGTTGAACTGGTTGCCGGCCGAGAGCTTCTGGTAGCGCTGGGCCTCGACCAGCTGCAGTTCCGCCAGCCGTCCGCCGAGGGCCAGCAGGCCGCCGCCGGCCAAGCCGCCCATCAGGAACGCCCGGCGGTGGAACACCCCCTGCCGCTCGTTGACCTCGGAAAAGAAGATCGTCGGTTCGCTCATCGCGCCGCCCCGCCGAGCGGCGTGGCGGGGGCTTCGAACGGCGTCGCTCGAGGGCGCGACGGGGTCGCGGCGGCCATGGAATTCATCGGGTGGGGCGGCCGCGGGCTAGGGTTGATCCGTGCGGCAGAATGGGCTCGCGCGGGCCGGCGTCAATGGCCTGGCTTGGGAGAACGGATGAATATTTCCGTGAACGGCCTGGCTTGCGGCGGCGGCGCTGGACCTTCGCTGCGAGAAACAACCTATCCTCATCACTACCGGCGTATTTCCTCAACGAAAACAACGGCGGAATTTCACTTATACTCCCCTTCGGTCGCCGCCGCATAATCATGGCGTCTCAAGGCGATGGGGAGGGCGCTAGGCCTGCGACCTTCGCGGCCTTGGGGTGCGGTCGAGCGGGAAGCGCTCGTCGGCGGCGGCTTGCTCCCGAGGCGGGTCGCGACCTTCACGTCTCTGGCCTTGCCGGGCTTGGATGACAGAAACGGTGAGCCGTGAGGGACCGGCGGACGCGACAGGCGTGCGGGGGATACGCACGCGGTCCGGACCAGGTTTTCGCAAGCCTGGCCCGCCCGCCGAGGGCTTCTTCCGGTAAGGCCTCAAGAGGGCCGCCCGCCGGACGCTCTCGGATAACGATCGCGCGGAGCGTCGGTCTGAGTCGAAACGGTAATTCTACAAAAGCTTCCGGGCCCAGCCCGGCGCTCCGCGCCCCTCCCCGACCCTTCAGCGGCTTCCGCGTGAGGCGGCCAAGCCACGTCCAGAGGCTGGAGCAGGCCCACGGTCCTGCCCCGGCGGCCAAGGAGACCCCCGATGCCCAGGCCCCGATCACGTCGTCCCGTCGTTCCGCCGCCCGCGGCGCCGATCCCGTCGGATCCCGTGAGCGCGTCAGACGCGCCAGAGCCCTGGGGCAGCCACCGCTATCGCCATCGGCTCTACCTCGAGATCGACCGGCGGCTGAGCGCCCTTCAGGCGCGCAGGGATCGCGCCCAGCAAAAAGCCCCCGGCCTCGCGACGGGGGGCTCTGCTTGTTCAGCCGACGAGGTTGAAGACTAGCGGATGACCCGCGCGCCCTTGCCCTTCATCACGGCCTCGACCTCTGCCTGGCGCACCATCGAGGTGTCGCCCGGGGTGGTCATGGCCAGGGCGCCGTGAGCCGCGCCGTACTCGACGGCGGCCTGCGGGCCCTTGCCTTCCATGAAGCCGAAGGCCAGGCCCGAGGCGAAGCCGTCGCCGCCGCCGACCCGGTCGTAGATCTCGAGGTTCTCGCGCATCATCGAGGCGTAGAACTCGCCGCCGGCGTAGAGGATCGCCGACCAGTCGTTGACCGAGGCGGTCTTGGCGTTGCGCAGGGTGGTGGCGGCGACCTTGAAGTTCGGGAACTGCTTCACGGCCGTCTGGATCATCTTCTTGAAGTTGGCCGGATCGATCGAGCTGATGTGCTCGTCCAGGCCTTCGACCTCGAAGCCCAAGCAGGCGGTGAAGTCTTCTTCGTTGCCGATCATCACGTCGACGTACTGGGCGATGTGGCGGTTGACCTTCTGGGCCCCTTCCTTGCCGCCCTGCGACTTCCACAGGCTGGCGCGGTAATTGAGGTCGTAGGAGATCACGGTGCCGTACTTGCGGGCCACCTCGACCGCTTCGATCACGGCTTCAGCCGTGTTCGAGGCCAGGGCCGCGAAGATGCCGCCGGTGTGGAACCAGCGAACGCCCTCTTCGCCGAACAGCTTTTCCCAGTTCACTTCGCCGGGACGGATCTGCGAGGCGGCCGAGTGGCCCCGGTCGCTGCAGCCCAGGGCGGGACGCACGCCGAAGCCCTTTTCGGTGAAGTTCAGGCCGACGCGGGTGTTGCGGCCCAGGCCGTCGAAGTCGCGCCAGATGATGTGGGAGGTGTCGACACCGCCCTGCATCATCAGATCCTCGACCAGCCAGCCCAGGTCGTTCACCGGCAGGGCGGTGACGGCGGTCGAGCGCTTGCCCCAGCACTTCTTGAAGGCGCGGGCGACGTTGTATTCGCCGCCGCCTTCCCAGACGTTGAACTGACGGGCGTTGCGAACCCGGCCGAAACCGGGGTCGAAGCGCAGCATCACTTCACCGAAGGAAGCGCAGTCCCACTTCGTTTCCGAAGCCGGGCGGATGTCGAGGATGTTGTCGGTCATTTAGGCTTTCCCACGAACCTTCTTGATGAGATCCACCGTCTCGCGGACCTTGGCGGTGATGCCGGCGTAGTCGCCCGCGTCGAGCAGTTCTTGCGTGATCAGCTTGGAGCCCATGCCGGCGGCGACGATGCCCGCGCCGAACCACTTCTTGACCGAGGCTTCGTCGGGATCGACGCCGCCGGTCGGCATGATGCGGGTCCAGGGCATCGGGCCCAGCACCGCCTTGACGAAATCCGGGCCGCCGACCGACGAGCCGGGGAACACCTTGACGATCTCGCAGCCCAGTTCTTCGGCGTAGGAGATTTCCGACGCCGAACCGCAGCCCGGCGAATACGGGATCTTGCGGCGGTTGCAGACCTTGGCGACGTCGGCGTTGAGGATCGGGCCGACGACGAACTTGGCGCCGTTGGCGATGTAGATGCCAGCGGTCGGGGCGTCGACGATCGAGCCCACGCCCATGATCACGCGCGGATCGGCCGAGGCGAAGTGACGGGTCACTTCGTAGAAGACGTGGCTGGCGAAGTCGCCGCGGTTGGTGAACTCGATGCAGGGCGCGCCGCCGTCGGCGCAGGCCTGGATCACCTTCTTACAGACCTCGACGTCGGGGTGATAGAAAACCGGGATGACGCCCTGGTCCATCAGCGCCGTCAGAACGGCCATGCGGTCTTTCACCATCAGTACTGCTCCTCAAAGGATCGATCTTGCGTGCGGCTCGTCGCGCGAGCCTCGGCGTGGAAGATTTCGCCGCATCCGGCGCTGGGCGACCGTTTAGACCGCGTTGCGGGCGGACGCCACACCAGAGGCTCCCCCGACGTCAATTCACGTGGCTGTCGTCCTTGTCCTTCACCGCCTCCACGAGCTTCCCAGGCTTTGGGCTCTACGGGGGCTTTCAAAATAAAGGGCGTCGGAGTTGAGGCCGACGCCCGAAAGTTTGCGCAGGAGCGAACTCAGAAGAGCCGCGGACGCCCAGGACTGGGCAGGCCAGTCCAAAACGTCAGGTGAAACCAGCGGCAAACTGGCCAGACCACTTTGCCACCGGTGTCATTGAGGAATCTACTCCGAAGCGACGCCTTGTGCAAGCGGCGTCAAAACGTTGTTTTTCGTTTTGACGACGATGTCGAAAATGCACTCCTCCCCCGCCTTGCGGGGGAGGAGAAGACATTATCCCGTGTTGCGCAGACCCGCCGCGATGCCGGCCACGGTCAGTTGGATGGCCAGGCGGATGTTTTCGTCCTGGTCCCCGGCCCGGCGTCGGGTCAGCAGCTCCAGCTGCAGGTGGTTCAGCGGGTCTACCGACAGCCCCGCCAGGGCCACCGACTCGGCCAGCTCCGGCTGGTTGTCCAGCAAGGCCGAGCCGCCGCGGATCGCCAGGGCGATGCGGCTGGCGCTGTCGTGCTCGCGCTGGATCGTGTCGAAGATCCGCTGGGCGTTGGCCTTGTCCGGCGACAGGTCCCGGTAGCGCGCGGCGATGCCCATGTGGCTCTGGGCCAGGGCCAGCTCCATGTTCGACAACAGCGCCCCGAAAAAGTCGAAGCCGCCGGCCAGGTCCTGCAGTTGGCCGGTCGACAGCCCGGCCCGCTCAACGCCCGAGGCGAAGCCGTACCAGCCGGGCAGCATGAAGCGAGCCTGCGACCAGCTGAACACCCACGGAATGGCCCGCAGATCCTCGATCTTGCGGCTGGCGGTGCGGCTGGCGGGACGGCTGCCGATGTTCAGGCCGACGATCTCGCCGATCGGCGTGGCGGACCAGAAGAAGTCCTCGAAGGCCGGATCGTCGTACACCAGGGCCCGGAAGCCGTGGAACGACGCCTCGGCCAGGGCGGTCATGGCGGCCTCGACCTGCGGGTCGGGACGATGAGCCTCGCGCTCGCTGGCCATCAGCACCGCGGCGGCCAGGCCGTCGAGATTGCGGCGGGCGGTGGGCTGGTCGCCGAACCGGCGGGCGATCATCTCGCCCTGCTCGGTCATGCGGATACGGCCCTGGACGGTGCCGGCCGGCTGGGCCAGCACGGCCTCGGCGGCTGGCCCCCCGCCCCGTCCGACGCTGCCGCCGCGGCCGTGGAACAGCTGCAGGCCAACCCCCATGCGTTCGGCCTCGAACGCCAGGGCCGAAGCCCCCCGCGCCACGCCCCGCCGGGACGCGACATAGCCGCCGTCCTTGTTGCTGTCGGAATAGCCGAGCATGATCTCCTGCACCGGCCGGTCCCCCAGGATGGTGCGGCTCAGCGGCAGCTCCAGCCACTGGCGCAGCACGCGGGGACCGTTCTCCAGGTCGCCGATGGTCTCGAACAGCGGGCTGATCTTCACCGAGGCGCGAGGCGCGGCCCCGCCCCAGACCAGGCCCACCTGCTTGAGCAGGACCAGGGGCTCGAGGATGTCCGACAGGGTCGCCGACTTGGAGATCACATAGGCGCCGAGGCAGCCGTGCCCATAGTCGCGCACCATCTGTGCGGCGGCTTCCATGGTCGCCAGTTCCTTGGTCGTCTCCTCGCCATAGGCGGTGAACGGCGAGACCAGGGGCCGCTGGTGCGACAGCTCGCCGATCAGCAGCTTCGAGCGGGCCTCCTCGTCGAGATCGAGATACTTCACGCCCGTGCCGGCCCGCTGGAACAGTTCGTGCAGCGTCCGCTCGTGGACGTCGGCGTTCTGGCGCAGGTCCAGGCTCATCAAGTGGAAGCCGCAGGCCTGGGCCACCTCGACCAGAGTGCGTAGGGCCGAGCCGACCAGCCGCTCGCCGCCGTTGCGCTCCAGGCTGTCGATGATGATCTTCAAGTCGGCGACGAAGGCGTCCGGATGGCCGTAGGGCTCGACATCGGTCCGCCCGTTGGCGAAGGCCACCCATTGGTTGGTCAGCTTCTGCGACACCGCCGAAAGGCGGTCGAACACCAGTTCCAGGGCCAGGCGGTAGGGCTCGTCCAGGCGATGAACCGACGGGTCCCGGCTTTGGGCGGCCAAGGCCAGCAGCTCTTCCGAAACCGGGGTATAGGCCGTGGAAACCGCCAGGTTGGACCACAGCTTGCGGACCTCGCCGGCGTACCAGTCGAGGATCACCCGGGCCTGCGAGGCCAGGGCCAGCTTCAGGGTGTCGCCGTTGACGCCGGGATGGCCGTCGCGGTCGCCGCCCAGCCACGATCCCATCTTCAGCAGCGGGGCCATCTGGCCGTGCTCGCCGATCTGTTGCGACCAGTCGGCATAGAGGTCGATGACCGCCGGCAGGATCGAGGTGCGGACGATCGACAGGGCGTTGCGGATCTCGTCCTTCACGGTGATCCGTTCGGGACGATACAGCCGGGTGCGCCACATCAGGGCGATCTCGCGGAACAGGCGCTCGCGAATCTCGGCGTCCATGGACGGCGGCAGGTGGTGGCGGCGCAGGGCCATCAGGCGCGAGATCTCGGTCTCGCGGTCGACCATGCTGCGGCGGCGCACCTCGGTGGGGTGGGCGGTCAGCACCGGCACCACGTTCATGGCGGCCAGCACCTTGGTCAGCTCGGCGGGCGATTTGCCCTGGGCGACCAGCGCCTTGACGGCGTCGACCAGGGTGCGGGGACGCTCGTCGCCCGGCGCGCCTTCGGCCTCGGCGTGGCGGCGGCGGCCGGCGACGTCCTCGCCGATATTGGCCAGCATCGAGTGGCTGGCCAGGGCGCGGGCCAGGAAGATGGCCTGGTCGCTGGACACGTTCGCGAACAGGCTGTCCAGGACCGGAGCGTCGCCGTTGGCTACGTCCTCGGCCGACGCCGCGCGGCGGGCCTTGGCGACCAGGGCGGCGGCGTCCGGGCCGTCCAGATAGGCGATCGCCTCGTTCAGCAGGTCGCTGAGCAGATTGGCGTTCTGCCGGACGTGCCGGCTGGTGGGACGATCATCGCCGAGCGACAGGGGATTGCGCATGCGCGAAGCTCCGCGACCGTCGCGACACCGCGACGGTTCATCAGGGAAGAAACGTACGAAGCGCCGGCCGGCCCTCTTCTCGTATCGGGGGCCCTTGCTGACGCAGCGGCGCCTCTACCGCGCTTTGCCGACCGCGAAAAGGCGGTCCGCGCAATGGTTGCGGTACCAAATTGGCTCTTGCGCAGATTTCTGCCTCTAGCGCGCCAGCCAGCCGCCATCGACGGGCAAGGTAATGCCCTGGACGTAGTCGGCGGCCTGCGACGCCAGGAACACGGCGGCCCCGCCCAGGTCGCCCGGCTGGCCCCAGCGGCCGGCCGGAATGCGGGCCAGGATCGAGGCGTTGCGGTCGGCGTCGTTGCGCAGGGCTTCGGTGTTGTTGGTGTCGAAATAGCCCGGCGCGATGGCGTTGACGTTGATGCCCCTGGACGCCCACTCGTTGGCCAGGATCTTGGTCAGGCCCGCCAGGCCGCTCTTGCTGGCCGTGTAGGACGGCACGCGGATGCCGCCCTGGAACGACAGCAGCGAGGCGATGTTGATGACCTTGCCGATGCTGGCGGAGTCGCCGCCCTGCTTCAGCAGTTGCTTGGCGAAGGCCTGGGTCAGGAAGAAGACGACCTTCAGGTTGGTGTCCATCACCGCGTCCCAGTCGGCCTCGGTGAACTCGATGCTGTCGGCGCGGCGGATGATGCCGGCGTTGTTGACCAGGATGTCGACCTTGCCGAACGCCGCCACGGTCTCGTCGACCACGCGCTGCACGGGCTCGATCGAGCCGAAGTCCGCCTTGATCGACAGGAACTTGCGGCCAGTGGCTTCGACCGCGGCCTGGGTTTCGGTCGGGGCGCTACGGCCGGCGGCGGCGATGTCCGCGCCGGCTTCGGCGAGCGCGACAGCCACGGCCTGACCCAGACCGGTGTTGGCGCCGGTGACGAGGGCGACCTTGCCTTCGAGGCTGAACGGATTGGCCATGGTGCGATCCTCAAAAATCTCGTTGTCATCCCGGACGTAGCGCGAAGCGCGAAGATCCGGGACCGCCATGAAGCGCCGCGCTCCAAGTCGGTCCCGGGTCGTCCCTTCGGGCCGTCCGGGATGACAGCCCTCGGGGTCGTGAAGGAGCGGTCCCCGCCCCTATTTCAGCTGGCAGATGTCCAGCACGTTCATGTCGGTATAGTCGAGGTTCTCCCCGCCCATCGCCCAGATGAAGGTGTAGTTCGAGGTGCCCGAGCCCATGTGGATCGACCACGGCGGGCTCATCACGGCCTCTTCGTTGGCGATCACGATGTGACGCATCTCGTCCGGCTCGCCCATGTAGTGGAAGACCCGGTCGTTCTCGCCCAGGCCGAAGTAGAAATAGGCTTCCGAGCGGCGGTCGTGCAGGTGGGGCGGCATGGTGTTCCAGACGCTGCCCGGCTTCAGCACGGTCATGCCCAGCAGCAGCTGGGCCGACTTGCAGGTGGTCGGCACGATGTACTGGTAGATGGTGCGCTCGTTGGAGGTCTCCAGCGCGCCGCGCTCCAGCGGAATGGCGTCGGCGAAGGCCAGTTTCTTGGTCTCGAACGCGGCGTGGGCCGGCAGGCTGACCAGGTAGAAGCGCGCGGGCTTGCCGTCGACGCCTTCGAAGGTCACGTCCTTGGCGCCCATGGTGACATAGAGGCCGTCACGCGGAACGATCTCGTAGGCGACGCCGTCAACGGTGATCTTGCCGGTGTTGTCGCCGACATTGATCACGCCCAGCTCGCGGCGCTCCAGGAACGGGTGGCCGGCGGCCGAGGCGGGCTCGGTCTGGTCGGGCAGCTTGACGGCCGAGGTGGCCACGACGCCGCCGACGACGAAGCGTTCGGCGTGGTTGTAGGTCAGGACGATCTGGCCGTCCTGGAACAGGCCTTCCATCAGGTAGCGATCGCGCAGGTCGTCGTTGCTGACCGCGAACATCATGTCCGGGTGGGTGGCGTGGTAGGTCTTGGTGAACATCAGGAAGCTCCGGAAAATCTATTCGGCGGCGTGTCTGGCGGGGGCGACCGACCGCGCCCAGTCGGGACGCTGGTCGAGTTTGTAGGCCTTCTTGGGCAGGGTGTAGGTCAGGTCGACGATCAGCTCGGCGGCCTCGACCTCGTCCATGCGGTGCTCGGCGACCATACGGGCCAGGAAGGCGCTGTCGACGCGGCGGGCCACGTCGTGGCGAGCCGGGATCGACAGGAAGGCGCGGGTGTCGTCGTTGAAGCCGACGGTGTTGTAGAAGCCGGCCGTCTCGGTGACCTGCTCGCGGAACCGCATCATGCCCTCGGGGCTGTCATGGAACCACCAGGACGGACCCAGCTTCAGCACCGGATAGTGCCCGGCCAGCGGGGCCAGCTCGCGGCTGTAGACCGTCTCGTCCAGCGTAAAGAGGATGATCGACAGGCGCGGGTCGTTGCCGAACCTGGTCAGCAACGGCTTCAGCGCCTCGACATATTCGGTGCGCATCGGGATGTCGGCGCCCTTGTCGCGCCCGTGCGACTCCAGGAGACCGACATTGTGGTTGCGGTGAGACCCGGGGTGGATCTGCATCACCAGCCCGTCGTCCAGGCTCATGCGGGCCATCTCGGTCAGCATCTGGGCGCGGAACAGCTCGGCCTTGGCGGGGGTGACCTCGCCCTTCAGCAGGCTGTGGAACAGGGCCTCGGCCTCGACCTCGGAGAGGTCGGCCGTGGCGGCGGTCGGATGACCGTGGTCGCTGGAGGTGGCGCCGGCCGCGATGAACGCCTGGCGGCGGAGGCGGTGCCCCTCCAGATAACCCTTCCAGCTCGCGACGTCCTGGCCCGACACCTCGCCGAAGCGCTCCAAGGCGCGGCCGAAACGTTCGTCCTCGAAGTCGATGACCGCGTCGGGCCGGTAGGCGGTGATCACATGGCCGCCCCAGCCGCTGTCGCGAATGGCCTTGTGATGCTCCAGCCGGTCCTGCGGCCCCTCGGTGGTGGCCAGGGTCTCGATGTTGAAGCGATCGAACAGGGCCCGAGGCCGGAACGCCTCGGTGGCCAAGGCTTCATTGATGCGGTCGAAATAGGTGTCCGAGGTCTCGGCGCTCAGGAATTCCTTGAACCCGAACACCTGGCTGAACACGTGGTTGAGCCACATCCACGACGGCGTGCCGCGGAACAGGTGGAAGTTCTGAGCCAGCAGGCGCCAGGCCTCGCGGGGGTCGGTGGCCGGGATCCCGGCCTTCGAGCGCACCTTCAGCGCGTCGAGGCTGATCCCCTGGCTGTAGAGCATGCGGAAAAGGTAGTGGTCGGGCGCCAGCAACAGGTCGGTAGCGTCCTCGAACGGCGCGTTGGTCGCGAACCAGGCGGGATCGGTGTGGCCATGCGGACTGATGATCGGCAAGCCCTTGACCTGGCCGTACAGCGCCCGGGCGATGCCTCGCGTGCGCTCGTCGGCCGGAAACAGGCGGTCGTCGTGAAAAACCAGAGGCCGAGTCATGGCGTCTCCTACTCCCTACTCCGCCGTCGGCCTTCGGCCGTTTCGACGCGCTTGGTAACCGGTGTCATGGCCCTATGCAAGCCAAAGGAACCGCTTCGATCCTACACCTTTGGCGGCGCGGCCGACGATTCACGGACGACGAGATACGGGATCGTGCTGTTGGGATCGCGCTTGTCGCGAACCGCGGCCCCGATCAGTTTCTCCGCGGCGATCCGGCCCACTTCACGCGTCGGAATGTGGATCGTGGTCAGCGGCGGCCAGACGGCCTGGGCGATCTGGAAGTCGTCGAAGCCGACCACCGTCACATCGGCCGGCACCTGCAGCCCGGCGCGCCTGACGGCCTGCAGAACACCGGCGGCCATTTCGTCGTTGCCGGCGAAGATGGCGGTCGGTCGCGGCGTCTTGGCCAGCAGCACCTCGCCGCAAGCCAGGCCGGATTCGAAGGTGTAGGCCCCTTGGACCGCATAGTCCGCCTTGAGCTCCAGGCCCGCCTTATTCAGCGCATCCTCGAAGCCCCCTCGCCGCTCGTGAGACGAGCGGAAGCTGGGCAGGCCGCTGATGAAGCCGATTTCCCGGTGGCCCAGCTCGACCAGATAGGCGCCCATCGCTTCGCCGCCCAGCCGGTCGTGACCGACGATCATGTGCTCGGGCTTGTCCAGCTCGACGGAGGCGATGCGGATGTACTGGCAGCCGATCTCGCGCAGAAGCTTGGCGACGCGCTCGTCCTCCGAGACGGACGGCGGCAGAACGACGCCGAACAGCTTCTGGCGCTCGACGAAGGTTCGGATGTCCTGCAGGAAAGTCGGGCTGCCTCGGTCGCAGGGGTGCACCACCAGCTCGAAACCCGATCCGCGAATGCCGTCCAGCAGGCCCAGCTGCATGTTGACGACGTATTGCGGGTTGGGGTTGTCGTAGATCATCCCGATCAGGAACGAGCGGCGGAACGCCAAGCCCCGGGCCTGGGGATCCGGAGCGTAACCCCACTCGGCGATCACCGCCTCGATCCGCTCGCGCGTTTCGTCGCGCACGAACGGCGACTGGTTGATGACGCGCGAGACGGTTTTCTTCGACACGCCGGCCAAGCGGGCGATGTCGTTGATGGTGGCGCGCTTGCGGCCGCCCTCGAGGCCTGCCTCCAGGCCAATTTCGACTTCTACGCCGTCGGCGTCCGGAAATGGGGTCTTGGACGAGGTCAAAGCGTTTCCATGCGGGATCGTTGTTCTGTTGTCATACTCTACCGGCGACGGTGTCGCTACGGATGCATTGCCAGCCGTATTTGCCCTATGGTGACACCGGTTTCCCCGCCCTACATGCGGGGATGGCAACACGAAAAGCTCCAATGGCCAAGGCTTTGATCAGCGAACCGACCTCCAGCCTCTCCGAATCGATCCACGGGGTCGACCCTCGCGACCATGTGGCGACAGCCCTGCGCGATCTGGTCGCCGGCGAAATTCTGGATTTGCACGGCCAGCAAATCACCGTCCGCGCCGATATTCCAAAGGGCCACAAGATTTCCGTCCGCCCCGTCGCCAAGGGCGAGGACGTCCTGAAGTACGGCTGGCCGATCGGCCGGGCCACCAGCGACATCACGACCGGCGACCATGTGCACGTCCACAATGTCGAGACCCGCCTGTCGGGCGTCGAGGACTTCGCCTATGCCGACAACCAGCCCGAACCGCATGGCGCTCCGCCGGCCGGGACCTTCCTGGGTTATCGGCGCAAGAACGGCCGGGTCGGCACGCGCAACGAGATCTGGGTGCTGTGCACCGTCGGCTGCGTGGCCAACACCGCCCGCCGGATCGCCGAGAAGGCCAACGCCCGCTTCGCCGGACGCGTCGACGGCGTCTTCGCCTTCCCCCATCCGTTCGGCTGCTCGCAGTTGGGCGACGACCTGACCCATACGCGCAAGCTGATCGCGGGACTGGCCGCTCACCCCAACGCCGGCGGCGTGCTGATCCTTGGTCTTGGTTGCGAGAACAACCAGTTGAAGGCGCTGCTGGAGTCGGCGCCGGGTCTGGACCCCGAACGCCTCCGGTCGTTCACGACCCAGATGGTGGAGGACGAACTGGAGGACGGCCTGGAGGCTGTCGAAGCCTTGGTGGCCATCGCCGAACGCGACCGCCGCGAACCCGCGCCGCTGTCGGACCTGGTGGTCGGTCTCAAGTGCGGCGGTTCGGACGGTTTCTCGGGCGTTACCGCCAACCCCCTGGTCGGCCGCATCGCCGACAAGGTCTCGGACGCCGGCGGCACGCCGGTGTTGACCGAGATCCCCGAGGTGTTCGGCGCCGAAGGCGTGCTGCTGGCTCGCGCCGCCAGCCGACAGGTGTTCGACCAGGCGGTCGGGGTGATCGACGACTTCAAGCGCTACTTCATCGACAACCACCAGCCGATCTACGAGAACCCCTCGCCCGGCAATATCGCCGGCGGCATCACCACCCTGGAGGAGAAGTCCCTGGGCGCGGTGCAGAAGGGCGGCCGCGCGCCGCTCGTCGAGGTGCTGCGCTACGGCGAGCAGGTCGGGCCGCACGGCCTGACCCTGCTGGAGGCGCCGGGCAACGACGCCGTCTCCTCCACCGCCCTGACGGCGGCCGGCGCGACCGTGATTCTGTTCACCACCGGGCGCGGCACGCCGCTGGGCTTCCCCGCTCCGACACTGAAGATCGCCTCGAACTCGGCCCTGGCCGCCCGCAAGCCGGGCTGGATCGATTTCGACGCCGGTGTCGTGCTATCGGGCGAGACGATGGATGCGGCGGCGGACTCCCTCATGGACCTGGTCGTGGCCACCGCGTCGGGCCAGCCCACCAAGGCCGAACTCAACGGCGAGCGTGAAATCGCCATCTGGAAGCAAGGCGTTACTCTGTGACCGACACCCTTTCTCGTCCCCTGCGTCTGAACGCCGTCAGCTATCCGGCCGCGATCCCCGGCGTCGCCCTGCCCGCCTATGACCGCGACAAGGTTTCGGTCGGCGTGGTGCATTTCGGTCCCGGCGCCTTCCACCGGGCCCACCAGGCGTTCTATTTCGACCAACTGCTCGAGAAGGATCCGCGCTGGGGGATCTGCGCCGTCTCCCTGAAGAGCCCCGGCGTCCGCGACGCCTTGGCGCCGCAGGACGGTCTCTACACCCTGGCCCAACTCGACGCCGAGACTACCTTCCGCGTGGTCGGCTCGATCATCGAGGTGCTGGTCGCGCCGGAGGATCCGCCTTCGGTGTTCGCGCGTCTCGCCGCCCCGACGACCCGGATGGTGACGCTGACGGTCACCGAGAAGGGCTACTGCCTGACCGGCGAGGGCAAGCTGGACACCGCGCACCCGGACATCGTCCACGACCTGGCCAACCCGCGCGAGCCGGTCAGCGCCGTCGGATACGTGGTCGAGGGCCTGCGCCGCCGCCACCAGGCGGGCCTGCCGCCCTACGCGGTGGTGGCGTGCGACAACCTCGCCGACAACGGCTGGCGCCTGAAGGCCGCCGTCGTCGCCTTCGCCGAGACGATCGACCCCGTGCTGGCGGGCTGGATCGAGGGCGAAGGCCGCTTCCCGCGCACCATGGTCGACAGCATCACCCCCGCGACCGACGACGCCCTGCGGACCCGGGTCGAGACGGCGACCGGCCTGACCGACGCCTGGCCGATCCAGCGCGAGGCCTTCACCCAGTGGGTGGTCGAGGACGTGCTCGGGGCCGGCGCGCCTGACCTGGCCAGCGTCGGCGTCACCCTGACCGACGACGTGCGCGGCTTCGAGCGCGCCAAGCTGCGGCTGCTGAACGGCGTCCACTCGACCCTCGCCTATGTCGGCCTGTTGAAGGGCCACGAGACGGTGTTCGAGGCGATCAGCGATGCGGATCTCGCCAGGATCGCCGAGGACCTGATGGTCCAGGACATCATCCCGACCCTGACCGCCCCGCGCGGCCTGGACCTCATCGCCTACGCCCAGGCGATCCTGGGCCGGTTCCGCAATCCCGAGATCCGCCACCTGCTGAGCCAGATCGCCTGGGACGGCTCTCAGAAGCTGCCGTTCCGGATCCTCGGCACGGTCGTCGACGCTTTGGACGCGGGCCGCTCGGTCGAGCGTCTGGCCCTGCCCCTGGCGGCCTGGATGCGCTTCGTCCGTCGCCGCGCGGCGGAAGGGGTCAAGATCGTCGACCCGCTGGCCGATCGCTTGGTCGAGACGGCGGCCGCCTGCACCGGCGACGTCAAGAACGACGTGGCCCAATTCCTGAAGCTGGAGCCGGTGTTCAGCCGCGAGCTGGCGGGGAATGCGGTGTTCGTGGCGGCGCTGGAGAAGGCCTACGCGACGCTGGTCTAGTCACGCTCCACCTTGCCGGTAAGGCGTCTACCGCGTCACACCCTTGCCGGTCACCACCGGCAGCACGGTCCGCAGCAGGATCGTCAGGTCGAACCAGAACCCCTGCCGACGCAGATATTCCGCGTCCAGCGCCACCTTGTCCGGGATGGCGATCTCGTCACGCCCGTTGATCTGAGCCCAGCCCGTCACGCCGGGACGCAGCGCCTCGACGCCCGCGGCCATCCGCAGCGCCACCAGGTCGTCCTGATTGAACAGCGCCGGCCTGGGGCCCACCAGGCTCATGTCGCCGACCAGCACGCTCCAAAGCTGCGGCAACTCGTCGAGGCTGGTTTTGCGCAGAAAGGCGCCCGGCGCCGTGAGCCAACGATCGGGATCCTCCAGCAGATGGGTGGCGACCTCCGGCGCGTCGATCCGCATGGTGCGGAACTTGGGCATCGAGAACAGGGCGTTGCCTCGCCCCACGCGCCGGGACCAGTAGAGCGCCGGTCCCGGCGAGGTCAGCCGCACCACGGCGGCGACAATCAGCAGCGGAAGAGCCAGGACGAGCAGCGCCGCCCCCGACGCGGCCGCATCGAACAGTCTCTTCACCCGAGGCCCATTCCCTTAGGCCAGGTCGCCGAAGGCGGCGTCCAGCAGCAGGTAGGCGCGGCCGGCGTCCGAGGACAGCAGGGCCGCCACCAGGAAGCCCTCGCGATCCTGCTGCCCCGCCTCGTCCATCATGGCCGCGTAGCGACGCAGGAAACGTTCGGCGTCGGCCCGAAGCGGGGCGTCGGAGAACAGGCGGCGGACCAGGCGGCGGATGGCGGCCGGGGCCAGCTTCTTGACGACGTCCCTCGCTCCGCCGTCGTCGCGGGCCTGGATGACGGCGGCGATCTCGTCGATGCGGGCGTGCGGCAGCAGCGCCGTCGGGTCGATGCCCATGGCCAGGATCTCGCCGGCCATCTTCTCCCCAAGGGCGGCGTCGCCCGGCGCGGCGCTTTCCAGGCCCGACAGCAGGTTGCGCCATGACAGGCCGCCCTGCGGCGGCTCGGCCCTTTCCGGCGAAGCAGACGCGGCGTTGCGGCCGCCGGCGGCGTCGAACACCGAGCGGAATTCGTCGTCGGTGGCCGTCGGCGTCAGGCGAAGGCGCGGACGCGGCCCGCCGTCCTCCGCGCCGGGCTCTTTCGAGGACGGCGCCCGGCTGGCCGGCGCCGACGGCGGCGCCTGGACCTGACGGTTCAGCGGCGGCGGCGCGCGAGACGGCGCGCCCGCCGGGCTCGAGCCCCCCATCCGACCGACCGCTTCGCTGAGCATGTCATAGTTGCGGCGCACGCGTTCCTGGAAGGCCTGGTCGATGGCCGCGGTCTCCTCGGCGGTCCGCCGAGCAGCCGCCCGCAGGTCCTCGATGCCCTGCTCGATCTGCGTCCTGACCTGGTTGGCCAAGGCCAGGGCCTCGCCGGGCAGGTCGGCGGTGCGTCGGCCGACGTCGGCCAGCATGGCCTCCATCTCGGTGACCGTGCCGCGCGCGGCCTCCACGCTCTCGGCCAGCTTCTGGGCCGTACGCGCCCCGGCCTGTTCGACCACCTGGGCCGATTGCTCGATCAGGTCTCGGGCCTCGTCCATCCGGGACTCGAACACCGTGTCGGCCTTTTGGCCGGCGGCGAACGCGATTTCGTTCAACTGGTCGACCCGGACGCGGGCGGCTTCGACGCGTTGCTCGACGCCCTCGTTGGCCTTGCGGGCCGCCTCGGACATGGCTTCCATGGCCTGGGCCAGAGCGGCTTCCAGGTCGCCGCGCTGACCGCCGGCGGCGCTGGCCAGCGCCGCGATGGCGCTGGAGGTCTCGGCCGCCAGAGCCTCGCGTTCGGCGCGGGCGGTCTCGGCGACCTCCCGAAGCTGCTGGGCCGCCGCCTCGATCAGGCCGCGCAGCACCTCCGCGCCCATGGCCGCCATGTCGCTCATTTCCGTGGCGCCGGCTCGGGTATGGCCGATGAACTCGGTCAGTTGAGCGGTGCGGGTCTCGCTTTCGGCCGCGAAATCTTCCTGATCGGTGCGCAGAGCCTGGCTCGCGGCGACCAGGGCGGCGCGCTGGGTCGCCAGGTTGCGCTCGACCGCGCCCATCTGGTCGCCGACCCCCTGGCCCGCGGTCTCCAGCCGGGCGATCTGGCGCGACAGGTCTTCGGCGCCGACCCGCGCGGCGTCCGACGCCTCGACGGCGGCGGCGGCGAGGTCCGCGGCGCGAGCGGCCAGAGCGGCTTCGGCCTCGCGCAATTGGGTCTCAGCCAGGTCGGAGGCCTCGGCGACCATCCGGGCTTGGCTGCCGATGGCGTCGACCACCGCGGTGGACTGCGCGTCCAGCGTCGCCGACAGGGCGTGCATGGCCTGGCGTTCGTGACCCAGCCCTTCGGACAGTTGCTGCACCATGCGGGCGGATTCGGTGGTGGTCTGGGCCAGGGCCAGGGTTTCTTCGGCCAGGGCCTCGCGCAGCGCCTGGACCCGAACGCGCGCCTCTTCCGCGGCGGCCGTCGCGGCGTCGATCTGATTGCGGATGCGTTCGACGGCGCCGTCGACGCCCGCGGCCGCCAGGGCGGCCGGGGTGACCAGCCGGTCGGTCACGATCCGGCTGTGCTTGAGCTCGGCCGAGACGCCCATGGCCTGGCGCAGCATGTAGGCGCCCAGCAGGGTGAAGGCGGCCGGGCCGACGGCCAGGGCCGCGAACACCATCAAGGCGAATTGATCGACCTTCAGCGCCGGGATCCCGGCCCCATAGCCCAGGGCGAACGCGATCGGCCCCAGCATCCAGAGCGCCGCGGCGGCGACCGCCAGGCTCCAGAACAGCGCCGCCGGCATCGGTCTCTTGCCTTCGCGGATCGTCGAGAGCGGCGTCACCGGAGGCGAAGCCGGCGAGGTTTCACGGGGCTTGGCCACCGCGGCGTCGAAGCGCTTGGACGACGCGGGCGGCTCGGGCTCGGGCGCGGGGGCCGGCGTCTGGGCGGCTTGGGCCGCTACCGGGGCCGTCAGGAAAGAGGGCAGCGGCGCCAGCGGCTCGGGTTCGACGGGCGCGCCGCGACGGCCACGAGCCGGCGAAAAGGGGGCCGGCGCAGGCTGGGCGTCCTTGAAGTTCGACCTGGGCGGTTCGACCGGTTCGATCACCGCCTGCGGCTCGACGGGCGGGGGTTCGAGCGGCTTAGCGGGTTCGACTGTCTTGGGCTGCGGCTTGGGCGCGCTGGCGAAGAAGCCGCGGCGCGCACCGGCGCGCGGCGTTTCGGGCGCGGGCTGCACGAGGGGCTCGGGGCCAAGATCCAAGGGGCCGCGATCGAGAATCGGCGGCGACACTTCGGGAACGGCGGCGATATCGAGATCGAGGTCGGGTTCGCCGGCCGGTTCGTCCGCATCGGATTCCTCGACCGGACGGCCGACGTCCTCGACCGGCGGCTCCACGGGAATGCCGGTGAAATCAAGCGGTTGGCGCTTTTTAGGCTTCATACGCAGCCATAGTCCCAGGGCGAACGGCTTGGGGCCGGATGAACATCGCCGCGCGAACGCCCCACCCTCGCGCAACGAATAAACCTAGCGGCGAAAAGCCGGTCCGCATAGCGGCTTCCGGCGGATTTCCCAGGAGGCCCAGGGCTTGGCCCAGTAAGGCTTTAGGCCTTGGTCGCCACGGTGTGCAGGCGGGGGCACTGTTCGACGGCCTGGGCGGCCTGTCGGCGGGGCGTGCGGGCGATGACCCGCTCGGCCTTCGGCGGGGCCTTGGCTTGATGCTCGACAGCCATGCCGAACTGGCAAAGCGCCATTGACGAAAGCCAAAGCATGATCGCGGCGATGAATTCGACCAGGGAGGACATCGGCAGGCCCATTTTCCGATATCGGCGTTATGCAGCGCTTCGCGGGACGGTTCGAGTGAACTTTTGGTCATGATGGCCGCGCTGGTTCGGCGAAAGGCGCCATCGAAGCTCACAGCGCCTACAGATTTCTCCGCCTTGCCCGCGCCGTCCACGAGACCTAGGTCCACGCTCAGGATCACCGCCCCGTCGCCGCCCCTTCGGACGTCGGCGGAGCTTTCCATTTGCGGATACGCGTTTTGCCCCCTACCCAAGTCGCTTCGCTGTCGCACGACGCCTTCGCGGACCCGTCGATGAATGCGCTCTCTCCGGCCCGATTGACGCACCTGCAGCGGCTGGAAGCCGAGAGCATCCACATCCTGCGCGAGGTGGCGGCCGAGTGCGAAAATCCGGTCATGCTGTACTCGATCGGCAAGGACAGCGCGGTGATGCTGCACCTGGCGGCCAAGGCGTTCTACCCGTCCAAGCCGCCCTTCCCGCTGCTGCACGTCGACACGACCTGGAAGTTCCGGGCCATGTACGAACTGCGCGACAAGGTCGCCTCCGATCTCGGCTTCGACCTGCTGGTTCACAAGAACCCCGAGGCCGAGGCCCGTGGCATCAATCCGTTCGACCACGGCAGCGCCCTGCACACCGATCTCTGGAAGACCGAAGGCCTCAAGCAGGCCCTGGCGAAGTACGGCTTCGACGCGGCCTTCGGCGGCGCCCGCCGCGACGAGGAGAAGAGCCGGGCCAAGGAGCGGGTGTTCAGCTTCCGCACCACCGAGCAGCGCTGGGATCCCAAGGACCAGCGGCCCGAGCTGTGGAAACTCTACAATACCCGCAAGCACCCCGGCGAAAGCCTGCGCGTCTTCCCGATCTCCAACTGGACCGAGTTGGACGTCTGGCAATACATCCACCTGGAAAACATCCCGATCGTGCCGCTGTACTTCGCGGCCGAGCGGCCGGTGGTCGAGCGCGACGGCAGCCTGATCATGGTCGACGACGACCGCTTCCGCCTGCGTCCCGGCGAAGTCCCGCAGATGAAGAGCGTGCGGTTCCGCACCCTGGGTTGCTACCCGCTGACCGGCGCCGTCGAGAGCACGGCCGCCACCTTGCCCGAGGTCATCCAGGAGATGCTGCTGACCACCACCAGCGAGCGCCAGGGCCGGGTCATCGACCACGACCAGTCCGCCTCGATGGAGAAGAAGAAGCAGGAAGGGTACTTCTAGATGAACACGATCTATAAGCCCTCCGACCTGATCGCCGACGACATCGACGCCTATCTGGTCGCCCATCAGCACAAGTCGCTGCTGCGCTTCATCACCTGCGGCTCGGTGGACGACGGCAAGTCGACCCTGATCGGCCGGCTGCTCTATGACAGCAAGATGATCTTCGAGGACCAGATGGCGGCCCTCGAGGCCGACTCCAAGCGGGTCGGCACCCAGGGCGGGGCGATCGACTTCGCCCTGCTGGTCGACGGCCTGGCCGCCGAGCGCGAGCAAGGCATCACCATCGACGTCGCCTACCGCTTCTTCGCCACCGACAAGCGCAAGTTCATCGTCGCCGACACCCCCGGCCACGAGCAGTACACCCGCAACATGGTCACCGGCGCCTCGACCGCCGACGCGGCCGTGATCCTGATCGACGCCCGCAAGGGCGTGCTGACCCAGACCCGCCGCCACAGCTATCTCGTCAAGCTGCTGGGCATCCGCCACGTGGTGCTGGCGGTGAACAAGATGGACCTGGTCGGCTGGGACCAGGCGACGTTCGACGCCATCGTCGCCGACTACCGGGCTTTCGCCGACCAGATCGGGCTGGAGGTCTTCACCCCGATCCCGATCTCGGGCCTGACCGGCGCCAACATGGCCTCGCGCGGCGAGGACTCGCCGTGGTTCGATGGTCCGATCCTGATGGACTGGCTGGAGGGCGTCGAGGTCGAGGACGACCTGCGCAATCAGTCGTTCCGCATGCCCGTGCAGTGGGTCAACCGCCCGAACCTCGACTTCCGGGGCTTCTCGGGCCAGATCGCGGCGGGAACCGTCAAGCCGGGCGACCGGGTAAAGTCCCTTCCGTCGGGCCGCGAGAGCACCGTCGCGCGCATCGTCACCAAGCCCGACGATCTGGCCGAGGCCTATGCCGGCCAGTCGGTGACGATCACCCTCGCCGACGAGATCGACGTCAGCCGCGGCGACATCCTCGTGGCCGCCGACGACCCGGTGGCCGTGGCCGGACAGTTCGAGGCCACCGTCGTCTGGATGGACGACGAGGCCCTGCCGCCAGGCCGTTCCTACCTGCTGAAGATCGGCACGCGGATGGTCGGCGCCAGCGTCACCGAGATCAAGCACCGGGTGAACGTCAACACCCTGGAGCAACTGGCGGCCAAGAAGCTGGAGCTGAACGAGATCGGCCTGGTCAACCTGTCGCTGGACCAGGCCATCCCGTTCGAGCCCTACGCCCAGAACCGCGACCTGGGCGGCTTCATCCTGATCGACCGGATCAGCAACCGCACCGTCGGGGCGGGCCTGCTGAACTTCGCCCTGCGGCGGGCCGACAATATCCACTGGCAGCACACCGACGTCAGCAAGGCCTCGCGCGCCGCTCTAAAGGGCCAGCGCGGCCGGGTGGTCTGGCTGACGGGCCTGTCGGGCGCGGGCAAGTCGACGATCGCCAACCTGGTCGAGAAGCGCCTGCACGCCCTGGGCCGCCACACCTATCTGCTGGACGGCGACAATGTGCGCCACGGCCTCAACAAGAATCTCGGCTTCACCGAGGAGGACCGGGTCGAGAACATCCGTCGGGTGGCCGAGGTGTCCAAGCTGATGGTCGACGCCGGGCTGATCGTGCTGACCGCCTTCATCTCGCCGTTCCGGGCCGAGCGCCGCCTGGCCCGCGAGATCCTGCAGGACGGCGAGTTCGTCGAGGTGTTCGTCGACACGCCCCTGGCGGTCGCGGAAGAGCGCGACGTCAAGGGCCTCTACAAGAAGGCTCGATCCGGCCAGCTGAAGAATTTCACCGGCGTCGACAGTCCCTATGAGGCGCCGGAGACGCCGGAGCTGGTGATCGACACCACGAAGATGGACCCGGTCGCCGCCGCCGAGCGGATCGTCGCCTGGCTGGAGGGCGAGCTCGACTACGAGATCTAGGCGGCCTTTCGTCGTCCGCTTTCCCAGCGAAGGCCGGGGCCTAGGTGAAGCCCACGAGGGGCTCCTGATGGATCTGGGTCCCGGCCTTCGCCGGGAAAGCGGAGGTGGGAACGGTCAAGTCGGCGTCATCCGATCGATCTCGGCGCCAGCCGGGTCAACCTCACCGCCCCGATCAGTCCCAGCCCGCCCATCGCGGCCATGGCCAGATAGCCCCGGGTCCCGAAGGCGTCGAACAGCGGACCGGCCGCCAGGGTGCCGACGCCCAGCATGAAGCCGGCCGAGAGCGCCGAGTTGATCGCCTGGGCGGCCGAGGCGCTCTGCGGCGACGCCAGGCGCTCGATCAGCCGCAGCGAGGCCATGAAGCTGGCCGCGAAGGTCAGGGCGTGCAGGGCCTGCAGCGGAAACAGCAGCCACAGCGGCGGGGCGAAGGCGTAGGCGGTCCAGCGCAGCAAGGCCGCGCCGCCGCCCAGCACCAGCAGCTTTTCCGGTCCGATCTTTCGGCGCCACGGCTCGGCGAACCACATGAAGCCGACCTCGACGGCCACCCCGACGCCCCATAGCACGCCGATCATCGGGGCCGGGATCCCCGCCTTGCGCCAGAGCAGGGCCGAAAAGCCGTAATAGAAGGCGTGCGCCCCCTGGATCAGTCCGGCGGTGATCACGGCCAGCAGGAAGGTCCTGTCGCGCAGCAGGCCGCTCAGGCCTTTCCAACGCTGGGCCCGGTCAGGCTTGGCGCCCGGCTCGTGGACTCGATCGGGCGGCAGGACCAGGGCCGAGACCACGGCCACGCCGAGCACGGCCGTGGTGATCCAGGCGACGATCACGCTGGGCGCGGCCGCCGCCAGAATGGCCCCCATGGCCAGATTTGCGACGATGAAGGCCGCCGAGCCCGCGCCGCGCGGAACGCCGTAGTTGAAACCCTCCAGCCGCGAGCGCCGCAGGGTGATCACGTCGATCAGCGGCGTCAGGGTGGTCAGGCAGGTCATGCCCACCAGCCAGCAGGCCAGCAGCCCCCAGAAGCCCGGCGCCACCAGCATGGCCAGGTAGCCGGCCGCCGCGCCCAGGGCGAGCAGGACCAGGGGCGTGCGGCGCAGGGTGAAGCCGTCGGCCCAGACCGCCAGGGCCGGCGCCAGGAACGGCCGGGCCAGCAAGGGCACGGCGAGGATCAGACCGATCTGCGCGCCCGTCAGGTCCCGCGAGCGGAAATAGGTGGCGATGAACGGCAGGCTGACGCCGGTGCCGAGATAGGAGACGACGTAGAACAGCCCCAGCCGGGTTTGGGAGGATGCGAGGAAGGCGCTGGGCTTTTCGGTCGTCACGCACTCACCCCCGATACCTTGCGGCTGTCATCCCGGGCGTAGCGCAGCGAAGACCCGGGACCGACGCCTGAGCGCATGCGCTTCCGGCGGTCCCGGATCGGCGCGCTACGCGCTTGTCCGGGATGACAGCGTTGATGTGGAGCATCGGTTTACAAAACCGCTGCTCCCCGCCCATCCCTACTCCGCCCCGCCGAACCGCTCTGTCCATTCGGCGATCTGCTCGTCCTCGATCTTCTTGAACAGCACGTCGGGCGCGCGGACGGACAGGCCAACCGGCAGGATCGACAGTTCGGCGGCGGCGTCGGTGGTCGGCCACGCGGGCGGCCAGGGCAGCGAGAAGGCCTCGGCGATCTTCTCTGCGGCGAACGGGATGAACGGCGCCGAGATGCGGGCGTACAGCGCCGCCAGGTTCAGGGCGGTGCGGACGATCACGGCGGCGCGGTCGCGGTCGGTCTTGATCGCCGTCCACGGGGCGGCTTCCTGCAGGTACTCGTTGCCGACGACCCAGAGGGCCCGCAGGGCCTGGGCGCTCTTGCGCACCTCGATGGCGTCCATCTGCTCGGCCAGATCGGCCAGGCGAGCCGAGACGTCGGCGTAGAGCTTCTCCTCCAGCGGACCGGGGGCGCCGCCGTCGGGGATCACGCCCTCGAACTTGCTCTCGGTGAACTTCAGGATGCGGTTGACGAAATTGCCCAGCACGTCGGCCAGATCGCGGTTCACGGCGCTGGCGAACTGCTCCCAGGTGAAGGCGGTGTCGCTGCTCTCGGGCGAGTTCGAGGTCAGGTACCAGCGCCACAGGTCGGGCGGCAGGATCTCAAGCGCCGCGTCCATGAACACGCCGCGTTGGTTGCTGGTCGAGAACTTGCCGCCGTACCAGTTCAGCCAGTTGAAGGCCTTGAGCATGTCGACGCTCTTCCACGGCTCTTCCGAGCCGAGGATGGTGGCCGGGAAGCTGACCGTGTGGAACGCCACGTTGTCCTTGCCCATGAACTGGACGTAGCGGACGTCCTTGGCCCCCTCGTCGGTGCGCCACCACGACTTCCAGTCGCGGCCCGCGCCGGCTTCCGTCCATTCCTGGGTGGCGGCGATATATTCGATCGGGGCGTCGAACCAGACGTAGAAGACCTTGTCCTCAAAGCCTGGACGCGGGAACTCGCCCTGGGTCACCGGGATGCCCCAGGCCAGGTCGCGGGTGATGCCGCGATCGATCAGGCCCTCGTCCAGGTGCTTGTAGGCGATCGACTTGGCCAGCAGCGGCCAGTCGGCGTGGGCGTCGACCCAGGCGCGGATCTTGTCGGCCACCTTGGTCTGCAGCAGGTAAAGGTGGCGGGTGTCGCGCACCTCCAGGTTCCGCGAGCCGGAGATCACCGAATAGGCGTTCTTCAGCTCCGTCGGATCCAGCAGGTTGCCGCAGTTGTCGCACTGGTCGCCCCGCGCCCGCTCGAAGCCGCAGTGCGGGCACGTGCCCTCGATGTAGCGGTCAGGCAGGAAGCGCTTGTCGTCGATGGAATAGACCATCTGGTCGACGCGTTCCTCGATCAGGCCGCGCTCTTCCAGCACCTCGCAGAAGTGCTGGGTCAGGCGATGGTTCTGCGGCGAGGACGAACGGCCGAAATGGTCCCACGACAGGCCGAAGGCGCGGCCGATGTCATGCTGCAGCACGTGCTGTTCGGCGCAATAGGTCGCCACGTCCTGTCCGGCGGCGGCGGCGGCCAGTTCGGCCGGGGTGCCGTGCTCGTCGGTCGCGCAGATATAGAGGGTGTCGTTGCCCCGGGCGCGTTGGAAGCGCGCATAGACGTCGGCCGGCAACATCGATCCCGCCAGATTGCCCAGGTGCTTGATGCCGTTGATGTACGGCAGGGCGGAGGTGATCAGGATGCGGGCCATGGGTCTTCCGGGGGAGTCGAGGAGCGGTTGCATATAGAAGGCCGCAGCCGGAAAACAAAGCGCCGTGCGGGCGAACCCTTGCCCCCTACGGACCGCTTCGCGGTCCTCTTCCCCCAAAGGGGGAAGAGGAAGGTCGCGAGCTTCATCCGCCGCCTATGGGGGCGGACAGACCGCGTAGCGGTCAGGTGGGGGCAAGTGTTAGCGGGCACGACTCCTCGCTCTCACGCGATCTCTCGCTGAGGGAATGGAAAGGGCTGCGGAGCGCCGGACACCGTCCGGAGGATTTGAATAGATGTACCGTTTCGACGAAGCCCGATCGCTCCGCGCCACCGTTATCCGAAAGCCTGCAGCGCTGAGCCCTGTTAGGGCCTCGCCGCCTTGAAGCCTCCGACGGGCGGGCCAGGTCAACGAAACCCGGTCCCGGACCGCGAGCGCTTCACCGCCCGCCTGCCGCCAAGTCAGCCCTCGCGTCACGTCGTATCTGTATTCCAGGCCCGACCGGCTCCAGAGACGCAAGGTTTGACGCTGTCCTGAACGCACGCGGACACCGCCGCCGACAGAGCTTCCCGCTCGATCGCCCCCCGCCGCCGCATCGGTCGCTGGCCATGCGCCCTTTCCCGCGTCGAGGTGAAGTGAGTTTACGGCAGGTTTCAGCATCGCGGATAAGGGACGCTGCATTTTCCGTAGGGCGTTGAACGGGCTGAAGTTCTTTCCGACGCCGACGGGGATAGGCGCCGCTGTATCCCCGCCGGGGACGTGCTCTCACGGCAAAGACTCCGCAGACTGATCCGCCGAGCGTGGGGTGAGTGCGTGTCCCCACCTTCGTCCACGGCCTTACGGAGCCCGACCCAAGCTCAGCGGGCGACGTTGGGGACACGCACTCACCCCGAGCGCTTCGCCCAGCCGTCCGCCCCCTTGCCGTGAGAGCATGTCCCCGGCGGGGAATACACCAACCCGGTTCCGGGCCTTTATCGGAGAACTCGGCGGGAGCCTCGTGGCGTCCCCATTTGGGGGCTGGGATAGACGCCGTGAGCAGCTGAGGGATGACCGGTCGGGCGATGATGCGCCCGGCGCTCCCGCCACCTCCCCGAGGGGAGGATCTCGGTGCTAGCGGGGGGCGGCCAAGGCCGGGATCGCGACGGCGGGGATCTTGTCGGTGAACTTGCTCATATCCGTCCCCTGGTCCGGCCGCGCCATTCGCGTCGTGGTCCAAGGAACGATGACCGACGGACGCCCGAAACGCCCGTTACGTCTGCTTCATGACGTCTTATTCACGGAGCGAAAGATTACTGGGTGGATGAGTTGAGGCGCGCTTCCTTGACCGGCGGCTTTTCGAGCGCCTGGTAGACCACCGTGCGCGTGGTGGCGTCGAGGCCCGAGCCCACCCCGCCCAGGCGCTGGATCATGCCGACGAAGAACAGGTCGTTGGCCGGATCGATCCAGAACCAGGTGCCGGCGCTGCCGCCCCAGCTGATCGTCCCCGGACCGACCGGCGCGCCCGACAGGTGCGGGTCGACCGCCACGGCCACGTCCAGGCCGTAGCCCATGCCGAGGTTGAACGGAAACGGCTTCTGGTCCGGCCGCAGCACGCCCGCCGTGCCGTTGGTGGTGACCTGAAAGCTGGGCGGCAGGTGGTTCAGCCGCATCAGGGCCACGCTCTCGGGCGCCAGGATCCGCGCGCCGTCCAGCTCTCCGCCGTTCAGGATCATCTGGGCGAAGCGGGCGAAGTCGCCGGCGGTGGACAGCAGCCCCCCTCCCCCCGACGGCGCCGCCGGCGGCCTGGAAACGTCGCGCCAGGGGCCTTCATTGGCTGGGATCAAGCGCCCGCCGGCAGGATCGCCGTCATACAGCCCGGCCAGGCGCGGCAGCTTTTCGGGCGGCGCCCAGAAGGCCGTGTCCTTCATGCCCAGCGGACGGAAGATCCGTTCCTCCATGAACACCGGCAGCGACTGGCCCGACAGGCGCTCGACGATCACCCCCTGCAGATCGGCCGCCACGCTGTAGCGCCACAGCGTGCCGGGCTGGGCGTACATCGGCAGCATGGCTACCTTCTGGACCATATGATCCAGGCTGTCGGACTGCAGCACGCCGGCCCGATAATAGGCCTGGTCGGCGACGCTGGCGGGATCGTCGGCCAGGCCATAGGCGAAGCCGGCCGTGTGGGTCATTAGCTCGCGCATGGTCGGCGGGCGGCTGACCGGAGTCAGGATGGGACGCCCCTCGGCGTCGACGCCGGAGGCGACCCGCAGATCAGCCAGTTCCGGCAGGTACCGGGTGACCGGGTCGTCCAGCTTCCACTTGCCCTCCTGGTAGAGGATCAGCATGGCCACCCCGGTGACCGCCTTGGTCTCCGAGCGGATACGGAAAATGGCGTCGGCGGGCATGGCCTCGCCCGTTTCCAGGCTGCGCTTGCCGAAGGTCTTCAGCGAGACCACGCGGCCATGGCGGCCCAGCACGGTGACGCCGCCGGCGATCTGGCCCTGATCGACCAGGGCCTGCATCGTCTCGTCCAGCTTCTTCAGACGCTCGGCCGAGAAACCCGCCGCCTCCGGCTTGGCGACAGGCAGAGGCGGCGCGGCCGCGACGGCGCCAGCGGCCGCCAACCCAAACAATCCAGCCAGAGCGCTGGCAGTGCGTTTGAACACCGCGTTCATTCCATCAAGTCCTGTCATCCCGGGCGAAGCGTAGCGGAGATCCGCGACCGACCCAAAGCACGGCGCTTGCGGCGGTCCCGGATCGGCGCGCTGCGCGCTTGTCCGGGATGACAGAGATTGGAGACATTACTTGGGCCGGAACCGCTTGGACGTCGGGAAGCCCTTGGGCGACAGCTTGCCGGCCCCGGCGCGCTTGCCGATCCAGTCCTTCCACTCGACCCAGTCGCGACGGCGACCGGCGGTGTCGATCCAGAAGGCGCCGGTCTCGGTGTTGAACGAGATCGCGTCGCGCAGGCCGCCCTCGCGATAGGCCTGCAGCTTGACGCCCTTGCCGCGCGGCATTTCCGGCAGCTCCTCCAGCGGGAAGATCAGGATCTTGCCGTTGTCGCCGATCACCGCGATCTGGTCGCCCACAGCCTCCAGGCAGAAGGCCGCGCCGGCGGAGTCGACGGTCAGCACCTGCTTGCCGGCCTTGCGGTTGGCGATGGCCTCTTCTTCCGGCATCAGGAAGCCGTAGCCCTGTTTCGAGGCCAGGAAGCGTTTGCGCCCGGCCTTGAACGGGAACATGTCGATGATCTTCACCTTGTCGTCGAGCTCGATCATCATCCGGACCGGCTCGCCGTGACCGCGCGCCGAGGGCAGGTTGGCGCAGCTGATCGTGAAGAACCGCCCGTCGCTGGTGAACAGCAACAGCTTGTCGGTGGTCTCGGCGGGGGCCAGGAAGCCCAGCTTGTCGCCTTCCTTGAACTTCAGTTCGGACGGGTCGTCGATCTTGCCCTTGGCGGCGCGGATCCAGCCGCGGTCCGACAGGATGACGGTGATCGGCTCGCGGACGATCATCGCCTCCAGGGCGGCCTCGGCGTCGACCACCGGGGCGTCCTCGAACACCGAGCGGCCGACCACGCCCGTCGGGCGCGGCTTGTCGTGCGGGTGCTTGATCTTGACCAGGACGGCGCGCACCTGGCGCAGACCCGCGCCGACCAGCTCCCACTGCTTCTTGTCGCTGGCCAGCATGGCCAGGATGCCGTCGCGCTCTTCGACCAGCTCGGCGTGCTCGCGCCGGATCTCCATTTCTTCCAGCTTGGCCAACTGGCGCAGGCGGGTGTTGAGGATGGCGTCGGCCTGGATGTCGCTGAGCGCGAAGGCGGCCATCAGCTTCTGCTTGGGCTCGTCCTCGTAGCGGACGATGCGGATCACCTCGTCCAGATTGAGGTAGGCGATCAGCAGGCCGTCCAGGATGTGCAGGCGGGCTTCGATCTTGGCCAGGCGGTTGCGGGCCCGTCGGGTCAGGACCTCGCGGCGGTGGGCCAGGAAGGCGATCAGGCACTGCTTTATGCCCATCACGCCAGGCGTGCCGCGCGCGTCCAGCACGTTGATGTTGACCGGGAAGCGGCTTTCCAGCGCCGAGAGCTTGAACAGGCTCTCCATCAGCACTTCGGGCTCGACGTTCTTGGACTTGGGCTCGAGGACCAGGCGGATGTCCTCGGCGCTCTCGTCGCGCACGTCGCCCAGCAGGGCGGCCTTCTTGCTGTCGATCAGGTCGGCCAGCTGCTCGACCAAGTCGGACTTCTTCACCTGGTACGGGATCTCGGTGACGACGATCTGGTAGGTGCCGCGGCCGGTGTCTTCCTTCTCCCACTTGGCGCGGGTGCGCACGCCGCCGCGACCGGTCTCGTAGGTCTCCAGCAGGCTCTCGCGGGACTCGACGATCACGCCGCCGGTCGGGAAGTCCGGACCCGGCACGCGCTCCAGGATCTCGGCCGTGGTGGCCTCCGGCTTGGACAGCAGCAGCAGGCAGGCGTCGATCAGCTCGGCCGGATTGTGCGGCGGGATCGAGGTGGCCATGCCCACGGCGATGCCCGAGCTGCCGTTGGCCAGCAGGTTGGGGAAGCCCGACGGCAGGACCACCGGCTCCTCGTCCTGGCCGTCATAGGACGGCTTGAAGTCGACCGCGTCCTCGTCGATGCCGTCCAGCAGCAGCATGGCCGCGGCGGTCATCTTGCACTCGGTGTAGCGCATGGCGGCGGGGTTATCGCCGTCGATGTTGCCGAAGTTGCCCTGGCCGTCGACCAGCGGCACGCGCTGGGCGAAGTCCTGGGCCAGGCGGACCAGGGCGTCGTAGATCGACTGGTCGCCGTGCGGGTGGAAGTTACCCATCACCTCGCCGACCACCTTGGCGCACTTGCGCGCGGCGCCTTCGGGGTTGAGGCGCATGTTGTTCATCGCGTGCAGCACGCGACGGTGCACGGGCTTCAAGCCGTCGCGCACATCGGGCAGGGCCCGCGAGCCGATCGTCGACAGCGCATAGGCCAGATAGCGCTTGGACAGCGCCTCGCTCAGCGGCTCGTCGAGAATGCGATCGCCGTCGCCGGGACCGCCAGGGGGGAGGACTGGTTTGTTCATCGGGGAGATTCGTTACGCGTGAACGGCCATCCTAGCCAATCCCGCGCGGCAAATCCTCTCCTGATGCGACAAAAGGGGAACGGCCGTCGATGACGATGCCGCCTACCCGCCCTGTCATCCCGGACAAGCGCGAAGCGCGCCGATCCGGGACCAGCGCGTGAGCTCCGCGCTTGCGGCGGTCCCGGATCTTCGCCCGCTGCGCGGGCTCGTCCGGGATGACAGCTGTTGAATGGCTGAGAGAGCGCCGAAGCCTAAGCCTCCACCAACCTCGGATCGCCCGCCTCGATCGCCAGTTTCTTGCGCGTGGTCAGGGCGCCGTCGCGGCGGGTGACGGCGTCCAGCACCTTGAACTCGGTGACCCAGCGCTTGTCCGTCACGTCGCAGATCGCGTAGCCGCGCTGGCTGTTGTTGAACTTCAGCTGCGGGTTGGCCGCCTGGATCTTCACGAACTCGGCGGTCTGGTCCATGCCGTCGCCGCCCGAAGAGATCGAGGTCGTGACGAACTCGGTGGCGATCGGCCGGCCGTCGGGGTGGGCGCCGTCCAGGAACAACTCGCCGGCGAAGTTCTGGTGCTCGTCGCCGGTCAGCACCACGGCGTTGGCGATCTTGCGGTCGCGGATCTGCTTGAGCAGGCGATTGCGCGGCGTGCGGTAGCCGGCCCAACTGTCGGGATTGACGATCACGCCCGGACCGGGGTCGCGGTCCAGGTCCATCATCATCACCTGCTGGGCCAGGACGTTCCAGGTGGCCTTGGACGCCGTCAGGCCATCGACCAGCCACCTTTCCTGCCTCGCCCCCATCACCTCGGCGTCGGCGCGATCGAGCCCCTGACAGGCCGCCACCTGCTTGTCGCCGCACGGCTGGTCGGTGCGGAACTGGCGCGTGTCGAGCAGGTTCAGCTCCAGCAGCTTGCCCCAGGCCGCGCGGCGATAGATCTGGATCGACGTGCCGGCCGGAAATGACGCGGCCCGCAGCGGCATGTTCTCGTAATAGGCCTGGGCGGCGGCTTCGCGGCGCAGGTTGAAGATCTTGGGATCGGCGCCGTCCTGGTCGATGTCGCCGACCCAGTTGTTGTCGGTCTCGTGGTCGTCCCAGACCACGAACCACGGGGCGGCGGCGTGGGCGGCCTGCAGGTCGGCGTCCATCTTGTACTGGGCGTAGCGGCGGCGGTAGTCGTCGAGGCTGTAGATCTCGCCGCCGAAGTGCTGGCGGACGGTCTCGCGCGGGCCGTCGGCGCCGTTCGACATCCGGTTTCCGCGGCCCTCATAGATGTAGTCGCCGTAGTGGAAGACGAAGTCCGGCGCGTCCTGGGCCATCTTGCGATAGGCGGTGTAGTAGCCGGCCTCGTAGTGCTGGCAGCCGACGACGGCGAACCGGGTGCGGTCCAGGGCGGCGCCGGCTGTCGGGGCGGTGCGGGCCCGGCCGGCCAGGCTGCGCTCCTTGCCGACCATGAAACGGTACCAGTAGTCGCGCCCGGCCTCGAGGCCCGCGACTTCGACGTGGACGCTGTGGCCCAACTCGGGCGTCGCCACCGCGGTCCCCTTGGCGACCACGGTCTTGAAGTTGCGGTCGGCGGCCACTTCCCAATCCACGGCTATCGGGGCGGCGGGCATGCCGTAGCCGATCTCGAACGGCTCGGGCGCCAGGCGGGTCCAGATCACGAAGCCGTCCGGCCACGGGTCGCCCGAGGCCACGCCCAGCTGGAACGGATACTGGGCGAACACCGCCTGGGCGAAGGCCTGGTTGCCGATCAGCGGAATCGACAGGGCGGTGACGGCCGACGCGCCGAAGGTTTTCAACAGCCGGCGGCGGTTGAGGGCATAGCGATCGAGGACGAGCGACATGGCGGGACTCCAAAACTTGAGTCCCGATAGCCACGCTTTGTGACGGTTCGAGCTTCGTTCGCCGGCCTTCCCTGTCATCCCGGGCGTAGCGAAGCGAAGACCCGGGACCGACGCCTGAGCGCCGTGCTTCCGGCGGTCCCGGATCTGCGCGCTACGCGCTTGTCCGGGATGACAGTCGTATGCGGAATTACAACCGCCCCGCCTCGCCCAGTCGGTCCAGCAGCCACACCCGGGCCGGAGGTAGGGGCCGGTTCAGCGGACCGAACACGAACTGCTCGAGGAAGTGGCCGGTGATGTCCAGGCCCGCCCCGACGTCGCCCTCGACCAAGCCCCCTTGGGCCGACAGCATGAAGGGCGGCAGGGGCAGCAGCTTGTCGCGGTAGGGCGCGCCGGCCTCGCGGCTCACCGCCCTGCCCGTGCGCGGGCTGACATAGATCAGGTCGTCCAGCGAGCCGGTGGCGGCGCATTTCGACAGGTCCAGGCCAAAGCCCAGGTCCTGCAGCAGCCCCGCCTCGAAGCGCACATAGACCGCCGGCCAGATCTCCGGGATCGCCAGGGCCGCGATCAGGGCCTCCAGGGCGTGGAAGGCGCCGGGATGGGCCTCGCGCTCGGGCAGGGCTCCCGCCGCGACCGAGGCCGCCGCCGACAGGCCCGACAGCGCCAGCGGCTCGTCGAACAGCGAGGACGGCCCCTCGCCGATCGGCTCCAGGCTGGCCGCGCCCAGCTGATCGCCCGTCCGGGCGCGATAGCGGGCGATGACCTTGGCGCCGGCCTGCAGGAACGGCTTCATCCGCCGCGAGCCCGCGCCCGAGACGTGGGCCGCGAACTTGCCCCGGTCCTGGGTCAGCAGCTCGACGATCGCCCCCGTCTCGCCATGGACGCGCGCCGACAGCACGAAGGCTTCGTCTTCCCACTCCATCAGCGCATCAAACCGCGAACGCGCTCACCCCCAGCTTTCGCCGGGATGAAGGGATTTTGGGGAAGGAGCGCGGCCTGGACGAGCACTAGGACGGCGTGCCCCACGCCACGACCTTCTCGATCACCGGCCGCCACTCGGGCTGCACCGGCAGGCCGATCACGTCGCGCAGGGTCGCCTCCAACTCGTCGGCCGAGAGGTCGCGCTGCTCGACCAGGGCGCCGGCGGCGTCGCGCCAGGTGAGGCGATTGTTCTTCAGGGCGTAGCGCGCCTCGGGCGTCACGCGGCCGACCGTCAGGCTCCAGGTGAAGTGCGAGCTGGGGTGGGCGTAGGTGTAGAAATTGGCCTGCTCGTAGTCCTGGTCGGCCCACAGGCCGCTGGGGGCGACCTGATAGGTCGCGGCCCACCGGCCCGACAGATTGGCCTGCACCTGCCGCTCGCCGCCCAGCTGGTCGATCGGCAGGATGCGGAAGTCGCCGTTGGGCGTGGCCTGGATCTCGTCGGAGAACAGCCGCAGCGGCGCCGTCAGCACGCAGCCGCCGAAGCCGACGTCGGCCAGCCAGACCGTGTCGTCGCCGGGCACGCGCACGCCCAGCACCATGTGCGAGCGCGGGCGCGGCGGGGCGCCGTCGGGGACCATCCACAGTACCCGCGCCATCAGGCCCGCGACCTCGAAGCCCAGGGCGGTCAGCACCCGCTTGAACAGGCCGTTCTGCTCGTAGCAATAGCCGCCGCGCCCCGCCGTGATCAGCTTGGCGTCGATGGCGGCCGGATCCAGGCTGATCGCCTTGCCCAGCAGGACGTCAACGTTCTCGAAGACGATCGCGTCCGGGTGCTTCTGGTGCAGGGCGCGCAGCACGGCCAGGGTCGGCTCGCGCGGTCCGTCATAGCCGATGCGGGCGAAATAGGCGTCCAGGTCGACCGAGGGCGAGGCCGCGGCGGCGGGCGCGATGTCGAGCTTGCTCACGGACGCGATATTCCCTGTCTGTTCACGGTCCAAGGACAGGGTGTCGGCGGTGAAGTCAAGATGCCGACGAGTATCCGATACCAGCAAAACGGTTGTCATCCCGGCCGCAGCGAAGCGGAGAGCCGGGACCGACGCCTGAGCGCAGCGCTTCCGGCGGTCCCGGATCGCCGCGCTTCGCGCTTGTCCGGGATGACAACAGAACTATGTTCGAAACGCGTTGGCCTAAACGTCGAAGTCCAGGCCCATGTCGTTGAACAGGCCGCGTTCCTCGGCCCAGTTCTCCTTGACCTTCACGTGCAGGAACAGGTGGATCTTGCGGTCCAGGATCTCCTCCAGCTCCTCGCGCGAGGACTTGCCGATCCACTTGATCACCTCGCCGCCCTTGCCCAGGACGATGGCGCGCTGGCCGTCGCGTTCGACATAGATGGTCTGCTCGATGCGGGCGCTGCCGTCCGGGCGTTCCTCGAAGGCGGTGGTCTCGACCGAGGCCGCGTAGGGCAGCTCCTCGTGGACCCGCAGATAGATCTTCTCGCGGGTGATCTCGGCGGCCAGCAGGCGGGCCGGCAGGTCGGCGGTCTGGTCCTCGGGGTAGAGCCAGGGCCCTTCCGGCATGAGCGAGGCCAGCTTGGCCATCAGGTCGTCGACGCCCGCGCCGGTGCCGGCGCTGATCATGAAGACTTCCGAATAGACGCCGGTCTCGTACAGGTCGTGGGCGACGGCCAGCAGGGTCTCGCGCTTGACGCCGTCGATCTTGTTCAGGGCCAGGATCACCTGGCGGTTGGCGGCCTTCAGGCCTTCGATGATGGTCTGGACGTCCTGCACCGAGCGGTGCTCGCCCGGCGTCGCGCGACGCTCGCGGGCGGCCAGTTCGGCCTGGACGTCGACCAGGTGGACGACGACTTCGCTGTCCTCGGCCCCGCTCCAGGCGGAGCGGACCATGGCGCGGTCCAGCCGGCGGCGCGGGGTGAAGATGCCGGGGGTGTCGACGAGCACGATCTGGGTGTCGCCGGTCATGGCGACGCCGCGCACGGGGAAGCGCGTCGTCTGGACCTTCTGGGTGACGATCGAGACCTTGGCCCCGACCATGCGGTTGACCAGGGTGGACTTGCCGGCGTTCGGGGCGCCGATGATGGCGGCGAACCCGGCGCGGGTGGTGTTTTGGGAGGTGGTTTCAGTCATTGCGGGTGCGTGTAGCACACGAGACGCGAAAAGCAGACGCCGAAGGACGCCCCCTCCGTCACGATGCGTATTCGCATCGCGCCACCTCCCCCGCTTTGCGGGTGAGGAGGAAGCTGGCCGGATATCTCCTCCCCCGTGCAACTGGGGAGGTGGCGCGGCGCGAAGCGACGTGACGGAGGGGGCGTCTTCGCCCTAGACCCCCGCCCCTTCCCGCTCCAGCAGCGCCTTGGCCGCGGCCTTCTCGGCTTCCTGCCGCGAGCGGCCTTCGGCATATACCGGGTCCAGCCCCACCACCGTGACCTGCACGGTGAACACCGGCGCATGATCCGGCCCCTTGCGGTCCTTGACGGCGTAGGTCGGCAGCGGCTTGCCCTTGCCCTGAGCCCATTCCTGCAGTGCGGTCTTGGGATCGCGGGGCTTGCCCTCGGCGGCCTTGTCGAACTCGCCGGCCCACAGGTCCAGAAACACCCGGCGGGCGGTTTCCAGCCCGCCGTCGCGGTAGAGCGCCGCCATCAGGGCCTCGGCGGCGCCGGCCAGGATCGAGTCGGTCTCGCGGCCGCCGATCTTGCTGGACGAGGCCGACAGGCGCAGCGCCGGACCCATCTCGGCGCCGCGAGCCACGCGGGCGCAGGTTTCGCGGCTGACCAGGGCGTTGAGGCGCGGCGCCAGCTCGCCTTCCTTGGCCTTGGGGAAGCGCTCGGCCAGGGCCTCGGCGGCCAGCAGGCCCAGAACGCGGTCGCCGATGAACTCCAGCACCTCGTTGTCGCCGAGCTTGGTCTTGGCCCCGTCGCCGACGCTGGCGTGGGTCAGGGCCAACTCCAGCAGCTGGCGGTCCTGGAACGTATGACCGATCCGGCGCTCCAGGTCGCCGACGGCGACGGCGCGCCTGTCTGTCATTTCTCGGCTGTCACTTCAGGACGCGGAAGAAGCGGCTCGGACGGGCGTCCAGGAACCAGGTCCAGGGCTTGAACAGGTGGGCGTCGGCGTTCCACGACAGCAGGATCAGCTGGGCGCGGCCCACCAGGTTCTCGGCCGGCACGAAGCCGACGCCTTCCTGCATGCCGATGTACTGGTCGTTGGCGAAGTCCCACTTGCACGTGCCCGAGCCGGTCTTGAAGGCCGAAATGCCCGGGTCGAAGCGGCTGTCCAGCGAGTTGTCGCGGTTGTCGCCCATGAAGAAGTAGCAGCCGGCCGGCACGGTGTAGACGCCGGTGTTGTCGGCCTCGCTGTCGGGGCCGTAGTCCTGGGTGGCGTACTTGCGGCCTTCGGGATTGGTCTCTTCGAAGCGGCCGGCGCGAATGGTGCCGTAGCCGGTGTCGACCAGGGCCGACGGCAGCTCCTTGCGCGGCAGCTCCTTGCCGTTGATGTAGACCACGCCGCCGCGCACCTGGACCTTGTCGCCGGGCAGGCCGATCAGGCGCTTGATGTAGTCGACGTTCGGGTCGCGCGGCAGCTTGAAGACGATGATGTCGCCGCGCCGGGGCGTCTTGCCCAGGATGCGGCCGTCGAACAGCGGCGGACTGAACGGGATGGAGTGCTTCGAATAGCCGTAGCTGTACTTGCTGACGATGATGTAGTCGCCCTGGTAGAGGTTGGGCTCCATCGACGCCGACGGGATCGTGAACGGCTGGAACAGCAGCACCCGCAGCACCAGGGCTATGCCCAGGGCGTAGACAACCGTCTTGACGATCTCGATGAACTCCTTGACCGCCCCGACCTTGTCGTCGGGCGTCTGGGTGTCGGCGGTGTCGGTCATGCGCTCTGGGGCTCTCGGCGGATTGGGCGGCGGGCGAACCCGACGCGCCTAGCTAGACGGGGTTTCTGACGGGGGCAAGCACAGCCGCCCGCTTCGCTCAGCTTGGCCGTCAAATACGGGCTTAAATTGTGGCCAAGACCGCTAGCAAAGCCAGAGCCATCAGGCCCCAACCGACCCCCAGCCAGGCGAAGGGTCGCCGCTGCCAGGGCATGGGCCGACGCGCGCCCGGCGGTCTTGGTTGGATGTCGCTCCAGATGGCCATCGGCCTCCCCCGTCCCAGAACGGCGCCGCCGTGGGCGCTTGGGAGCCGGAGATGCAAGGCGAAGGCCGGACGGCTAAGCCCTTACTGAGTGAAGGACTCCGCACAAGGACTTGCTCTAAAAAGCTGTCATCCCGGACAAGCTCGGCGAAGCCGAGCGCCGATCCGGGACCGCCGCAGGCGCCGAGTTCACGCCCCGGTCCCGGATCTTCGCGCTGCGCGCTCGTCCGGGATGACAGCCGTTTTGGCCATACGGATAACCCCACTCCGGGACGACCCACTAGACCGCCGGTACCGCCTCGATGATCACGAAGGCCTGGGCGTAGGGATGGTCGTCGGTCAGGGACAGGTGGATCACCGGCGTCATGCCCTCGGGGACCATGCGGGCCAGGCGCTCGGCCGCGCCGCCGGTCAGGGCCATGGTCGGCTTGCCGGACGGCAGGTTCACGACCCCCATGCCCGCCAGATGCACCCCGCCCTTGAGCCCGGTGCCCAGGGCCTTGGAGCAGGCCTCCTTGGCGGCGAAGCGCTTGGCGTAGCTGGAGGCGCGGTCGGGCTTGCGCTCGGACCGCTTGCGCTCGATCTCGGTGAAGACCTTGTTGGTGAACCGGTCGCCGAAGCGCTCGAGGGACTTCTCGATCCGGCGGATGTCGCACAGGTCCGAGCCTATCCCAATGATCACGCCGCGTGCTCCAGCCTGGCTGCGTCCATCAGGGCCCGCATACGCTGCATGGCCTGGGGCAGGCCGACGAAGATCGCCTCGCCGATCAGGAAGTGGCCGATGTTCAGCTCGGCAATCTGCGGGATGGCGGCGATCGGCTTGACCGTGGCGTAGTCGATGCCGTGGCCGGCATGGACCTCCAGGCCCAGGCTCGCGGCCAGTTCGGCCCCGGTCCGCAGGCGCTCGAGGATCGCGGCGGCGCGATCGGCGCGCCCCTCGCGGGCCGCGTCGCAATAGGCGCCGGTGTGCAGTTCGACCACCTGGGCGCCGGCCTCGGCCGAGGCCCGGATCTGGGCGGGATCGGCCTCGATGAACAGCGAGACCCGCGCGCCGACGGTGCGCAGGCGGGCGGTCGCCTCGGCGATCCGGTTGGCGCCGCGCACCACGTCCAGGCCGCCTTCGGTGGTGACCTCCTCGCGGCGCTCGGGCACCAGGCAGGCGGCGTGCGGCCGGGCCTGCAGGGCGATGGCGACCATCTCGTCGGTGACCGCCATCTCGAAGTTCAGCGGCTTGCCGCGCTTGCGGCACAGGTCGGTCAGCTGGGCGATGTCGGCGTCGCCGATGTGGCGGCGGTCCTCGCGCAGGTGGGCGGTGATGCCGTCGGCGCCGGCCGCCAGGGCCAGCTCGGCGGCCCGCACGGGTTCGGGATAGCTGGACCCCCGCGCGTTGCGGATCGTGGCCACGTGGTCGATGTTGACGCCGAGCCGCAGCATGCCGGTCAGCCCTTCAGGCGCCGGCTGCCCGGATCCTCGATCGGGATGGCGGCCAGTTCGGGCGGCAGGGCGTCGGCCGGATAGGCCGGAACCTCCAGGCTGGCCAGGGCGACCAGCGGCACGCCGACATCGACCTTGCCGCCCGAGCGGTCGACGATGCAGGCCGCGGCGATCACGTCGCCGCCGGCGTCCTGGATGGCCTGGATGCACTCGCGCGACGACAGGCCGGTGGTGACGATGTCCTCGACCATCACGACCTTCTGGCCGGGCTCCAGGTGGAAGCCGCGGCGGAACTTGAAGCCGCCGCCCTCGCGCTCGACATAGATCGAGGCGACGTTCAGCCAGCGGGCGGTCTCGTAGCCGGGGATGATGCCGCCGACGGCCGGCGACACCGCCACGTCGGGCTGGCCGACGGTGGCGATGATCTTCTCGGCCAGCGCCTTGCAGAGGCGCGCGCAGCGCTCGGGGCGCATGAACACCAGGTTCTTCTGCAGGAAGACGGGGCTGTGCAGGCCGGAGGACAGCACGAAGTGGCCTTCGCGCAGGGCGCCGGCGGCGCGGAATTCGTCGAGGACGTCGTCGTTGGTCATGAGACGGGGATATAGGCCGGTGGGGGCGAGTCTACAAACGCTGTAGAAGACGCGCATGAGCACCCTGGAATCACCCGACACCCCCTTTACCGAACCCCGCCCCCGCGTCGGCTGCGGCGCGGCGATCCTCGACGGCGAGGGCCGCATCCTGCTGGTCCAGCGCCGACGCCAGCCCGAGGCCGGTTATTGGGGCCAGCCCGGCGGCAAGCTGGACTGGGGCGAGAGCGGCCGGACCTGCGCCGAGCGCGAGGTTCTCGAGGAGCTGGGCATCACCATCGTCGCCGGCCCGGTGCTGTGCGTCACCGACATGATCGCCGAAGACTCCCACTGGGTGGCCGTGACCTATCGCGCCGATGGCTGCCAGGGCGAGCCGGCGATCCAGGAGCCGCAGGCCCTGGCCGACTGGGGCTGGTTCGCGCTGGACGCCCTGCCCTCGCCCCTGACCGCCGCCACCCTCGACGCGGTCGCCGCGCTTAAGGCATAAGCAGCCGCAAATCGTCTCCACCAGGAACACCGCCATGTCCGTCGTCACCCTGAAGCGCTGGAACCTGTCGATGGGCGCCGGCCAGCCGCTGGCCGTGATCGCCGGGCTGAACGTCCTGGAGAACCTCGACCTAGCGCTGGAGGTCGGGCGCGAGCTGAAGGCGATCACCGCGCAGCTCGGCCTGCCCTATGTGTTCAAAGCCAGCTTCGACAAGGCGAACCGCTCGTCGATCACCAGCTATCGCGGCCCGGGCCTGAAGGACGGCCTGGCCATGCTGGCCGAGATCAAGGCCAAGCTGGACGTGCCGATCGCCACCGACATCCACGAGGTCGACCAGGCCGAGCCGGTGGCCGCCGTCGCCGACCTGGTGCAGATCCCCGCCTTCCTGTGCCGCCAGACCGACCTGATCGTCGCCGCCTCGCGGGCCACCGCAGCCCAAGGCGGCTGGCTGCACGTCAAGAAGGCCCAGTTCATCGCGCCCTGGGACTGCAAAAACATCGTCCACAAGGCCCGCGAGGCCGCCCCGGACCTGCAGATCGTGCTGTGCGAGCGCGGCGCTTCGTTCGGCTACAACAATCTGGTGGTCGACATGCTGGGCATCGCCCAGATGCAGTCCCTGGGCGTGCCGGTGACCATCGACGCCACCCACGCGGTCCAGCTGCCGGGCGCCGACCCGCGCACCGCCGGCGGTTCGACCGGCGGCCGCCGCGAAGGCGTGCCGATCATCGCCAAGGCCGCCGTGGCGGCGGGCGCCGACGGCGTGTTCCTGGAATTCCACCCCGAGCCCGACAAGGCGCTGTGCGACGGGCCAAGCTGTCTGCCGCTGGACGACGCGGCGGGGCTATTGAAGACGCTGAAGGCGCTGCACGGGGCGGTTCGGGCCTAAAGCCCCCTAGCCTCGCGTCCGGTCCACGGTCTCGACCGTCGGACAGGTCCGCAGCGCCGCCGAGATGTTGGTCAGGTGCTTGGCGTCCCGCACCTCGACATCGATGTCGACGTCGAAGAAGTCGCTCTGGCGATGGTGCATGCGCAGATTGACGATGTTGCCGCCCGCCTCGCCGATGATCGTGCAGACCTGGCCCAGCACGCCCGGCGCGTTGCCGATGGTGGCGTGCAGCCGGGCCAGGGAGACGGTCTCGCGCTCGGCCTCGGCCGTCCAGTTCAGGTCGCGCCAGAGGTCCTCGCGGTCCTCGTACTCGGCCAGTTTCGGGCAGTCGATGGTGTGGACGTCCAGGCCCTCTCCATCTTCCCGCAGGATGCCGACGATGCGGTCGCCCGGCACCGGGCTGCAGCAGTGGGCGAAGTGCAGCGAAACGCCCGGGGTCAGGCCGCCGCCGCGCACATAGAGCCGCGCCGCCGTGCCGCCCTCGATCTTGCGCCGCGCCGTGGCCACGGCCACGTCGGTGTCCTTCATGCCGGGGAAGGCCGTCTCCAGGACCTGGCTAGGCGAGACGCGGCCGCGACCGACGGCGTCGAACAGGGCCTCCTCGGTGTCGAGGGCATAGCGCTCCAGGATCGGTCGCAGCGACACGTCCTTCAGCTTCTTGCCCGCTCGCTCGAACACCTGCTCCACCGAGGCGCGCCCCAGGCGCAGGAACTCTTCCTTCTCGGTCTGGCGAATATGACGTCGGATCGCCGAGCGGGCCCGGCCGGTCACGGTCAGCGAGCGCCAGTCCGGCGGCACCACGGGCTTGGAGCCTCGCACCACCTCGACCACGTCGCCGTTGTTGAGCAGGGTGCGCAGCGGCTTGAGCTCGCCGTTGATCTTCACGCCGATGCAGGTGTCGCCGACGCTGGTGTGGACCGCATAGGCGAAGTCGAGCGGCATCGCGCCCCGCGGCAGGCTGACCAGCTTGCCCTTGGGGGTGAAGACGAACACCTGGTCGAGGAACATCTCGAGCTTGGCGTGCTCGACCAGCTCCTCGGCGTCGCCGCCGTGCTCCAGCACCTGGACCAGCTGGCGCAGGTTGGCCAGCGGGTCGCGGCCGCCGGCGGCCTCCATGCCCTCCAGGTCCAGTCCGTAGGAGGCGTCCTTGTAGCGGAAGTGGGCGGCCACGCCCTCTTCGTTGACCCGGTCCATGGCCTCGGTGCGGATCTGCATCTCGATGCGCATGCCGCGCGGCCCCACCACGGTGGTGTGCAGCGAGCGGTAGTTGTTGCGCTTGGGGGTGGAGATGAAGTCCTTGAAGCGGTCGGGCACGCTGGACCAGGCGCGGTGCACGACGCCCAGGGCGCCGTAGCAGTCCTCCTCGCTGTCGACGATCACCCGGAAGGCGTAGATGTCGGACATCTGGGAGAAGCCGATCGACTTGCGCTGCAGCTTGCGCCAGATCGAATACGGCGACTTCTCACGGCCGAAGACCCGGGCCGGCAGGCCGGCCGCTTCCAGGCGGGCGGCGATCTCCTGGCTGACCAGGGCCACGGCCCCGCCCTGCTCGGCGCGCAGGGTGTCGAGCCGGCGGATGATCGCGGTGCGGGCCACCGGATTGGTGTGCTCGAAGCTGAGCTCCTCCAGCTCCGTGCAGATGCGGTGGCAGCCGATGTTGCGGGCCAGGGGCGCGTAGATGTCGCGCGTCTCGCGGGCGATGCGCTCGCGCTTGGCCTGGCTCTTGATGAAGTGCAGCGTCCGCATGTTGTGCAGACGGTCCGCCAGCTTGACCAGCAGGACGCGGACGTCCTTGGAGATGGCCAGGATGAACTTGCGCAGGTTCTCGGCCTGGCGCGAATGCTCGGCCTGAAGTTCCAGCTTCGACAGCTTGGTGACGCCCTCGACCAGCTCGGCGATCTCCTCGCCGAACAGCTTGCCGATCTCCTCCTTGGTGACCGGCGTGTCCTCGATCACGTCATGCAGCAGGGCCGTGACGATGGTGGCGGTGTCCAGCCGGTATTCGGTCAGGATGCCGGCCACCTCGATCGGGTGGGCGTAATAGGGATCGCCGCTGGCTCTGGTCTGCGAGCCGTGCATGCGCATGGCGTAGACATAGGCCCGGTTCAGCAGGGCTTCGTCGGCCGTCGGATCGTAGGCGTGGACGCGCTCGATCAGCTCGTACTGGCGGAGGATCTTGTGGCGCGGCTTGGGCGGGACTGGGGCCGCGGGCGCCGCATCGTTGGCGACGGGCGGAGACGAAGACGCGCCCGGCTCCGCTCCGGAAGGAGAGGAATCGGGCGCGCGTTCGGAAGGAGCGGCGGCGGGCGCCGCTTCGAGAGTGAGAGGGTCTGCGCCGTCGGGGCTCAGTACCGCTCCTCCTGACCGCCGTCGCGGTCGCTCTGCAGCGCGCGGACCAGTTCCAGTTCGCTCATCTGCATGTGGGTGGGATCGGCCAGCAGGGCGAGGGTTTCGGCCTCTTCCTCGGCTTCGGTGTGCTCATCGACGCGCTGCAGCGTGGTGATCAGCTGTTCCTTGAGGCCCTCGTGATCGACGACGTCGTCGGCGATCTCGCGCAGGGCGACGACCGGGTTCTTGTCGTTGTCGCGATCGACGAGCAGCGAGGCGCCGGCCGAGATGCCGCGCGCCCGGTGGGCGGACAGCAGGACCAGAGCAAAGCGGTTGGGAACCTTCTCGACGCAATCTTCGACGGTGACGCGGGCCATGAATTCCTCGGGCTATGAGCCTTGGTTATCGCAAAATAGGGTCTCGGGCGGCGTTACACAACGCCGCATCGCAGAGTCCCGGCTTTCGCGAGGGGGCGCTTATGCCGTGTTCGCCCGGAGAAGTCCAGCGGACAGCGGGCTGTGTTGCCCTTTCGCCCATCCCTGTCATCCCGGACAAGCGCGCAGCGCGCAGATCCGGGATCGACGCATGAGCTCGGCGCTCCCCGCGGTCCCGGATCGGCGGCCCTTCGGGCCTTGTCCGGGATGACAGCTAAAAAGGCGCGGCTCCTACCGGTTCTTCTGCGGATGGATGGTCTCGCCGCGCTCCAGCATGGCGACGAAGGTCTCGATCTTCTTCGCGCGACCGGCCGGCGTCTTCATGTTGTGGACGCGGAACGCCAGGGCGAAGCGGTTCTGTTCGGTGAGCTTTGCCAGCATCGCCTTGGCCCCGAGGTTCGCGTCGATCGCCGCCTGCAGATCATCCGGGATCTTCATGCCCTTGCCGCTGCCATAGGCCTTGTCCCACCGCCCATCGGCCTTGGCCGCGTCCACCTCGCGCAGGCCGTGCGGGGTCATGCGGCCCTCGGCGATCAGCCGCGCGACGTTGCCGACATTGATCTGGCTCCAGATGCTCTTCTTGCCGCGCGGCGTGTAGCGCTGGAGGAAGCTCTTGTCGTCGAAGCTCTTCTTGACGCCGTCGATCCAGCCCCAGCACAGCACCACGTCGACGGCCTGCTTGGCGTTGATCGAGGCCAGGCCCGAACCGACCTTGTGGATCTTGATCCAGACCTCGGCCCGCTTGTCGTGATGATGCGAGAGCCATTCGTGGAAGGCCTCGGCGTCGACGAACTCGTGGACGTGGGCGGGGTCGACCTGGACAGCGGCCATCGGCGGTTCTCGGACGAGGCGTCCCGGGCGCGAAGCCCGGGACCGGGAGAAAAGCCCCTACCAGACCTTCACGCGCTTTTCTGGCGGCAGGTACAGCGCGTCGCCCGGCTTGATGCCGAAGGCGGCGTACCAGGCGTCGAGGTTGCGCACGGTGTCGGCCCGGTACTGGTCGGGCGCGTGGCCGTCGGTGACCAGCTGTTGGCGCTCGGCTTCGGGACGGGTGTAGCCTCGCCAGGACTGGGCGTAGGCCAGGAAGAACCGCTGGTCGCCCGTCAGGCCGTCGATCACCGGGGCCGGCTTGCCGCCCAGCGAGGCGTGATAGGCGTCCAGGGCGGCGGCCAGGCCGGCGACGTCGGCGATGTTTTCGCTCAGCGTCTGCTTGCCGTTCACGGCCAGGTCGGGGAACGGCCGGTAGCCGTCGAACTGGTCGGCCAGGGCCACGCCGGCCTTCTGGAAGTGCTCCAGGTCGGCCTGTGTCCACCAGTTGCGCAGGCGGCCCTGACTGTCGAACTGCGCGCCCTGGTCGTCGAAGCTGTGGCTGATCTCGTGGCCGATCGTGGCGCCGGTGCCGCCGTAATTGGCCGCCGCATCGGCGTCGGCGTCGAAATACGGGGCCTGCAGAATGGCGGCCGGGAAGTTCAGGCCGTTCAGCATCGGCAGGTTCACGGCGTTGACGGTCTGGGGCGTCATCACCCACTGGCCGCGATCGACCGGCTTGCCCAGCTGGCCGATCCAATAGGCGGTCTCGAACTTCTCCCAGCGCTGAAGGTTGCCGATCGGATCGCCGCGCACGATCGCCAGGGCCGAGTAATCGCGCCACGTGTCGGGATAGCCGACGCCGACCTTCAGCACCTCGACCTTGCGGCGCGCCTCGGCCTTGGTCTCGGGCGCCATCCAGTCCAGGCCGTCGATGCGCTGGACGAAGGCGGCCTTCATGCTGTCGACCATGGCCGACACCTCGGCCTTGGACCGGGCCGGGAAGTACTGATCGACATACAGCTTGCCGACCACCTCGCCGAGCACGACGTTGGTCGAGTTGACGCCGCGCTTCCAGCGGGCCGAGAGCTGCGGCGTGCCAGACAGGGCGTTGCCGTAGAAGGCGAAGCGCTCGTCGACGAAGGCCTTGGGCAGTAGGTTCGAATAGTGATCGAGATAATGGAAGGTCAGGTAGTCCTTCCAAGTGTCGACGGCCTCGTCAGCGGCCACCTTGCCCAGGCCCGTGACCATGGTCGGATGCCAGACGATGAAGCGCGGCTGGCCGGCGAGGCCGGCGGCGGTGAAGAAGGTTTTCCAGTCCAGCCCCGGGGCCTTCGCGACAAAGTCCGCCTGGGTCCAGCTGTTGTTGGCCTTCTGGACGTCGGCGCTGTCGGCGCGGCTGCCCGAGGCCTGGGCGATCTTGGTCTCCAACGCCATGATCCGCGCGGCCTTGGCGTCGGCGTCGGCGACCCCGCCCAGGGTCAGGATCTTGGCGATATGGGCGACGTACTTGGCGCGGACGGCCTTCATCGCCGCCTTGTCCGACAGGTAGTATTCGCGGTCGGGCATGCCCAACCCGCCCTGCAGCAGGAACGGCGCGTACTTGCTGGTGTCGTCGAAGGCCGGCGAGGCCCACAGACCCAGGACGTTGTCGGTATAGAAGTCGGTGGCGTTCAGGGCGTCGACGTCGGCGCGGATATTGCCGCCCAGCACGGTGGCGAGGTCGGTGCGGGTCTTGATCGCCGCGATCCGCGCCAGCCCGGCCTGCATCGGCGCCAAGCCCGCCTTCTCGATGGCCGCCTCGTCCATGTAGCTGGCATAGTAGTCGCCGACCTTCTTGGCGTCGGCCGAGCCGCCGTCCTTGGCCGCGGCCTGGATAAGGTCGACCGTGCGCTTGGCGGCCTGCTCAACCAGGATGGCCCCGACGCCGTAGCTGCTGCGGTCGGCGGGGATCGGATTGGCCTTGATCGCCGTGCCGTTGGCGTAGGTCCAAAAGTCGTCGCCGGGCTTGATCGAGGTGTCGAAGGCCGACTTGTCGACGCCGCTCTTCAGGTCGGCGGCGAAAGCAGGAGCGGCGGAGAGCAGCGCGCAGGCGGCGGCGCAGGCGAGCAGCGAACGAGTGAAGGTCATGGAAGGACGGTTCCCAGGGCGAGCGCGGCGGCGCTCAGCACAATTTGGCGCGGACTATCGAACCGGCTTGGCCCGGCGACGAATTAAAGTTTGGCAATGTGGCGAGCGCCGTGGGCGACAGAGGGGACACACACTCACCCGCGGTCTTCGAAATCCTGGCAAGGCGTGCGGGTGAGTGTGTGTCCTCACCTAGGCCACCGGCGTCGCGTCCGTTCCTACGGTCGCCGCGTCAGCCAAATCAGCCGCCGTCCGGCCGTTGACCGGATGACGCCAGTCCGGCGCGATCTGCGCCAACGGTCCCGTCACGAACAGCCGCTCGTGGGCTCGTGGATGAGGCGCGACCACCGCCCCGTCCAGCACCGCGCGGCCGTGAGCGATCAGGTCGAGGTCCAGCGTGCGGGGCGCGTTGGGCTCGGCGCGGACCCGGCCGAAGCGCGCCTCGATGCGGTGCAGGACGGCCAGAGTTTCCGCCGCCGACAAGCGCGTCTCGACCAGCACCACGCCGTTCAGATAGGCCGGAGCGGTCGGGTCCGGCCACGCGGCCGAGGTCCACCAGTCCGACCGGGCCGCCACAGTCAGACCCTCGCCCGCCAGCGCCTCGACCGCCGCCTCCAGCAAGGCCTCGCGACTCGGGTATGCTCCCGGCAGGCTGCAGCCCAGGGCGACCACCACCGCCTGGTCCAGCCAATTTTGATCGTGATGATTTTCCAAGGATTTTCGAACTCGTGACCTTCTACCCGACCGAACGCCTGGCGCTGTTCATCGACGGGGCCAATTTCTTCGCCGCCGCCAAGGCCCTGGGCCTGGACATCGACTATCGCAAGCTGCTGGACGAGTTCCGCAAGCGCGGCGTGCTGGTGCGCGCCTATTACTACACCGCCATCGCCGAGAACGAGGAGTATTCCCCGATCCGGCCTCTGGTCGACTGGCTGGACTATAACGGCTTCACCCTGGTGACCAAGCCGGCCCGCGAGTTCACCGACAGCCAGGGCCGCAAGCGCTGGCGGGGCGACATGGACGTCGAGATCGCCGTCGACATGCTGGAGATGGCCGCCACCGTCGATCACCTGGTGCTGTTCTCGGGCGACGGCGACTTCCGCGCGCTCGTCGAGGCCGTGCAGCGCAAGGGCCGCCGCGTCACCGTGGTCTCGACGATGAAGAGCCAGCCGCCGATGACCAGCGACGACCTGCGCCGCCAGGCCGACAACTTCGTGGACCTGGCGGACCTGGGCAACATCATCGGCCGGCCGCAGCGCTCCAATCCCCTGCCCCGCTTCGTCACCGATCCGGCCCGCGGCTCGGCTGCTGACGATCAGGACGACGAGGACTAGTCATGGGCCAGCTTTCCAACATCCCCGGCGAGGTCGTGCCCTCGCCTGCCGAACCGCCGCGCGACTGCCCGCGCTGCCCGCGCCTGGTCGCCTATCGCCGCGAGAACCAGGCGCTCTATCCTGACTGGTTCAACGGCCCGGCCCCGTCGTTCGGCGACCATGAGGCCCGGCTGCTGGTCGTGGGCCTGGCCCCGGGCCGCAAGGGCGCCAACCGCACAGGGCGGCCGTTCACCGGCGACTATGCCGGGACCCTGCTCTACGACACCCTGATCAAGTACGGCTTCGCGACCGGCAAGTTCGAGGCCCGACCCGACGACAGTCTGAGGCTGATCGGCAGCGCGGTGACCAACGCGGTGCGCTGCGCCCCGCCCGGCAACAAGCCCGAGACCTCCGAGGAGAACAACTGCCGGCCGTTCCTGACGGCCCGGCTCGAGATGTTCCCCAACCTGAAGGCCATCGTCACCCTGGGCGACGTCTCACGCCGCAACCTGTTGAAGGCCCTGGGCCTGAAGGCCTCGGCGGGCCTGCCCGGCCACGGCACGGAGTTCCAGGCCGGGCCCTACCGGGTGTTCAACAGCTATCACTGCTCGCGGCTGAACACGAACACCGGGCGGCTGACGACGCCGATGTTCGAGGAGCTGTTTGCGCGGGTGAAGGCGTATCTGGACGCCAATCCGTAGCGCGGTGCGTCCTTCGAGGCCTGCTGCGCAGGCGCCTCAGGATGAGGAGCTTTGTTGCCCCGAATTCCTCATCCTGAGGTGCGAGCCGTAGGCGAGCCTCGAAGGACGCACGGCCTCACCACATTAGCCCCGTCGTCTTCAGCCGAACCCGCGCCACGGTATGGTTCGAGGCCAGGAACAGCGTGCCGCCATCCTCGCCGAACGCGCAGTTGGCGATGGCCGTGCCGGTCTCGATGACCCCGATCAGCTCGGCCTCCGGCGTCAGGACCAGCACCCCGCCCGGCCCGGTGGCGTAGAGCCTGCCCTCGGTGTCCAGGCACATCCCGTCCGGCAGACCCGGCCCGCCGGCTTCGCGAAGCGGCATGGCGTCGTAGAACACCGCCTTCGATGTCGGCAGGCCGTCGGGGCCCAGGTCGTAGGCCATCAGCTTGGGCGCGTCAGGATCGGAGACCGAGACGTAGAGCCGGCTCTCGTCGGGCGACAGGGCGATGCCGTTCGGGAAGCTCAGGTCGGCGTCCAGCAGGTCCAACGTCCCGTCGGGCCGCAGGCGATAGACGCCGTTGAAATCCAGCTCGCGCAGCGGCGAGGCGTTGCGGCCCTTCAGGCCGTAGGTCGGATCGGTGAAATAGATCGCGCCCGTCTTCGCCACCGCCAGGTCGTTGGGGCTGTTGAACCGCTTGCCCTGATAGCGCTCGAGCAGGAACGTCTTGTTCCGGGTCTTCAGGTCCACCTTGGCCAGGGCGCGGTTGCCGTGGTCGCAGATCAGCAGGTCGCCGGCGGCGTCCAGCGCCATGCCGTTCGAGCCGGGCTCGGCGAAGGCGTCGGTGGGCGGGCCGGCATAGCCCGACGGGTTCATGAACTCGCTGACGCCGTCGGCCTCGCTCCAGCGGTACATGACGTTGCCCGGCACGTCGGAGAACACCAGGTAGCCGCCATCACGAACCCATACCGGACCTTCGGACCAGATGAACCCGTCAGCCAGTTGCTGGATCTGGACGTCCGGCGCGACGACCGCGTCGAGCTTGGGCGAAAGGCGGCGGATCTGGCCGACGATGGGATAGGTTATCTCGGAACTCATGCCTACGAACGCACTCTCGGCAGGGCGTCCAACCACCGCGCATAGGCCTCTTCGCGCACGGTCACGCCCACGCTCGGCGTCAGCAGGTCCGCCTCCGGCCGCGCCTTCACCGCTTCCTCGACCGAGCCGTAGACCCCCGCCCCGACCCCGGCGAACAGGGCCGCGCCGAGCGCCGTGGTCTCCTGGTAGCTGGCGCGGTGCACCGGGATGCCGGTCAGGTCGGCTAGGCGCTGGCTGAACCAAGCGCTCTTGGCCATGCCGCCGTCGATGCGCAGGGCGGCGTCCTCGAAGGCCGAGGGCGCGTCGGCCCGCATCGCCTCGATCAGGTCCCGCCCCTGGAAGATGCAGGAGTCGAAGGTCGCCTCGGCGATCTCGGCGGCGCCCGCGTCGCGGGTCAGGCCGAAGATCGCCCCCCGCGCCTCGGCGTCCCACCACGGCGCGCCCAGGCCGGTGAAGGCGGGCACCACGACCACCGCATGATCCTGGCGCGCGGTCCGGGCCAGGGCCTCGGCGCCGCGCGGACCGTTGCGAACCCCCAGGCCCTCGTTCAGCCACTGGATCGCCGCGCCGGCCACGAAGATCGAGCCCTCCAGGGCGTAGGTCACCTTGCCGGCGACCCGCGCCGCCACGGTGGTCAGCAGGCGCGAGGCCGAATGCGGTCGCTCCTCGCCGGTATTGACCAGCATGAAGCCGCCGGTGCCGTAGGTGACCTTCATCTCGCCGGGCCGGATGCAGCCTTGCCCCATCAGCGCCGCCTGCTGGTCGCCGGCCACGCCGCGGATCGGCAACGGCCGGCCCAGGATGTCCGGCGTCACCTGGCCATAGTCGGCCGCGCAATCCAGCACCGTCGGCAACAGGGCGCGCGGCACGTCGAACAGCGCCAGCATCGCGTCCGACCAGTCCTGGGTCTGGATGTCGAACAGCAGGGTGCGCGAGGCGTTGGTCGCGTCGGTGACGTGGGCCCCCTTCCCGGTCAGCCGCCAGATGACCCAGGTGTCGATCGTGCCGCACAGCAGCTCGCCCGCCTCGGCCCGTCGCCGGGCGCCGGGGACCTTGTCGAGGATCCAGGCGATCTTGGTGCCGGAGAAATAGGGGTCGAGCAGCAGGCCGGTGGCGGCGGTGACGGCGGGCTCGCGCCCCTCGTCGCGCAGCCGGTCGCAGACGTCGGCCGTGCGGCGGTCCTGCCAGACGATCGCCGGATGGATGGGCCGGCCGGTGGTCTTGTCCCAGACCACCACCGTCTCGCGCTGGTTGGTGATCCCCAGGGCGACGATGTCGGCGCTGTCGCGGTCGCACGTCTCGACGGTGTCGCGCAGCACCCCCACGCAGGCGGCGTAGATCTCGTCCGCGTCATGCTCGACCCAACCGTCGCGGGGATAGCTCTGGCGCAGCGGCCGGCTGGCGTCGCAGACCGGCTTGCCGTCGGCCTGGAACAGGATGGCCCGGGTGCTGGTGGTGCCCTGATCGAGCGCGAGGATCAGAGGTTGGCCCATGCGTCTTGCGTCTCCCTGCCGGTCACGATCGGCGTCTTGTCCCGCGGCGTCGCGACGCTATGTCACGCGCCGTGCGTGGATTCCCTTGTTTAAGCATGTTTTCATCTGACACCGCCAAGGTCGGTCTTGGTTAAGCTTGTATTTCGAGGAGGCTAGTGGGCCAGGCCGACCAGACCGGGCAGCTCCTGTCCCTGGCTCGCAGCCGCGAGCCGGCCGATCGCGAGCGCCTGCTCGCCGGGATCGTCGACCTGTGCGAGGCGGGCCAGGCCGAAGGACGCCCGACCGCGCCCGAAGTCCAGGTCCTGCTCAACTCGATCTTCATGACCCTGGTGGTCGAGGCCGAGCGCGACATCCGCGCCCGCCTCGCCGAGAGCCTGGCCGACGCGGCCTGGGCGCCGCCGGCCCTGATCAACATCCTGGCCCTGGACGAGATCGAGATCGCCCGCCCGATCATCGCCCGCAGCCCGATCCTGCGAGACCGCGACCTGATCCGCCTGCTGGTGCAGGCGACGCTGGAACACCAGATCGAGGTGGCGCGCCGCCCCGGGCTATCGGCCGCCGTGGTCGAAGCCATCCTGGCCAAGGACGAGTCGGCGGTGCTGACCGCCCTGGCCAGCAACGCGACCGCCCAGATCACGCCGAAAGGCCTGCGCCGGCTGGTCGACAAGGCCCGCGACGTGGTGGCGCTGCGCTCGCCCCTCGCCCGACATCCGAACCTCTCGGAAGACCTGGCCGAGCAGCTCTATCTGTGGGTCGGCCGCGCCTTGCGCGACTCCCTGACAGCGCGTTTCGAACTGGATCCCGACAAGATGGCCCGGGCCGTCGAGCTTTCCTTGCGCGCCGCCCATGCGGGCGTGGCGCTGATCGACACCCCGTCGGTTGAACAGGCCGAGGACCGCGAGGCGATGGAGGCGGCCCTGGTCGAGAAGCTGGACTCCGCCGGCCAGTTGCGGCCCGGCTACCTGCTGCGCGTCCTGCGCGAACATCGCCTGCCGCTGTTCATGTTCGCCCTGGCGCGCCTTGGAGGCTTCGACATCGGCCAGGTGCGGCGGGCGATCGACAGCAATCGTCCCGAACTGCTGGCCCTGGCCTGCTCGGCTGTCGGGATCGACCGCAGCGTCTTCCCGACCATCCTGGTTCATGTGCGCGAACTGAACGGCGGCCGCCCCGGCGGCGGCGCGGAAGCCGCGCGCAAGGCCAGCGGCGCCTTCGGCCCGTTCACGCCCGACATCGCGGCCATGGCGTTCCGCAAGGCCGTCAGCGCGGCTTAAGCGACCGCTGTCCCCTCTTTCCGCTGTCATCCCGTTGGGAGCTTGGGCCTCGAAGCCGTCACGTTTGACAACCCGCCGCCGATCCAGCCACTTGGCGGCATGTTCCAGCCCCTGCCCTTCGTGACTCGCCTGACCTTCAAGGCCAGTGACCGCCCCGAGGCCCAGGAGGCGCGCGAGCGGCTGGCGGCGCGCTACGGCGACGTCGGCGACGAGAACGCCCAGGTGATCGTCGCCCTGGGCGGCGACGGCTTCATGCTCGAGACCCTGCACGACACGATGCAGCGCCAGACGCCGATCTACGGCATGAACCGCGGCTCGGTCGGTTTCCTGATGAACGAGTACAGCGAGGACGACCTGCTGGCGCGGATCAACGCCGCCGAACGGGCGGTGATCCATCCGCTGGCCATGGTCGCCATCGATGCCAATCGCAAGCAGCATCGCGCCTTGGCCATCAACGAGGTGTCCTTGCTGCGCCAAACCCGCCAAACCGCCAAGCTGCGCATCAGCATCGACGGCAAGGTGCGGATGGGCGAGCTGGTCTGTGACGGCGTGCTGCTGGCCACCCCCGCCGGCTCCACCGCCTATAATCTGTCGGCCCATGGCCCGATCATCCCGATCGGCGCCCAGGTCCTGGCCCTGACCCCGATCAGCGCCTTCCGCCCCCGCCGCTGGCGTGGCGCGCTTTTGCCGCAGACGGCGCGGGTGACGTTCGAGGTGCTGGAATGCGATAAGAGACCCGTCAGCGCCGTGGCCGATAATTTCGAGGTTCGCGACGTCGTCGAAGTTCACATCGCCGAGGACAGCAGCGCCAGCCTTTCCATGCTCTTCGATGCTGGTCGAAGCCTTGAGGAGCGGGTCCTGACGGAGCAGTTCTCGGCCTGACAACGTTGGTCTTATTGGTCAGGGCTCTCTGGCTTATTGGTCAGGGCAGAAACGGGCGTCTCATCTAATGTTAACGCCTTGACCCTAAATTCCAGACCAATGCCTAGGGGGAAGCATCCGTGACCAGTAAGTCCGCCGCGGAAGTGATTCAGGTGCCGAACATGCTCAAGCTCAAGGTTGGCGGACGCGGCGGTATCGACATGGCGGCGATCGCCAAGGCCGAGGCGGCCCTGAAAAGCCTGTCCGGCAACTTCGGCCAATGGCTCAATGACGAGATCGTCAAGCTGGAGGCCGCCCGCCAACAGGTCCGCGCGGCGGGCCTGACGGCCGAGACGGTCGAAACCCTCTACCTGCGGGCCCACGATCTCAAAGGCCTGGGCGCCACCTACGAATTCCCGCTGATCACCCGGCTGGCCGCCTCGCTGTGCCGGCTGATCGACGATCCGGAAACCCGCCTGACCGCGCCGATGTTCCTGGTCGACGCCCACATCGACGCCATCAAGGCCTGCGTCCGCGACGACATCAAGGTCGACACCCACCCGGTCGGCAAGATGCTGGCCGCCGAGCTGGAAGGCCGCGTGTCGGACTACCTGGCGGACTGATCGACCTTTCCCCCCAGACGTTGTCAAAGGCCCCGGCTCGAACGGGGCCTTTTGCATATCCGCTCCACGCCCTATCTGCCGGACGGACGTCGCAGGGGGAACCGCATGCTCGAACAGGAACCCAGCCGCACGGCCTGGATGGCGGCGACGCATCGCGCCGCCCACCAACTGCTGGAGCGCGGCCTGATCTTCAGCGATCCCCTGGCGCTGCGCATCCTGGGCCAGGACGCCGAGTCGGTGACGCGCGACGCCCTCGCCCACCCCGAGCGGCGCGGCATGCGGATGTTCATCGCCGCTCGCGCTCACCTGGCCGAGAGCGCCCTGGCGACGGGCGTGGAGCAGCGCGGCGTCAGCCAGCTGGTGGTGCTGGGGGCCGGGCTCGACACCTTCGCCTATCGCAATCCCCACGCCGATCGGCTGCGGGTGTTCGAGGTCGACCATCCCGCAACCCAGGCCTGGAAGCGCCGTCGCCTCGCGGAGGCCGGGATCGCCGTGCCGACCGGCGTCGTCCACGCCCCGGTCGACTTCGAGCGCGAGGCCTTGCTGGAGGGACTGACCGCAGCCGGCCTGGACCCCGCGCGCCGGACCTTCTTCATGTGGCTTGGCGTGGCGCCCTACCTGACGCAGGAGGCGGTGCGCGCCACCCTGGCGGCGATCGGCGGCCTGGCCGGCGGCGGCGAGGTCGCCTTCGACTACGCCGATCCGCCCGCCGCCCTGTCGGATGAGGCCCGCGCGGCGCACCAGGTTCGGGCCGAACGGGTCGCGGCGCTCGGCGAGCCTTGGTTGAGCTATTTCGAGCCGCCAGCGCTTCGCGCGCTGCTGACGGACCAGGGCTTCAGGGACGTCGAGGACCTGGGCCCGCCAGCCCTGGCCGCGCGCTACTGGCCCGGCGTCCAACGCGCGGCGCCCGAGCGCGGCGGCCATGTGGTGCTGGCGCGCACCGCCTGACCGCTCAAACCCCGAACAGTCCCTTCAGATACGGGTTGAGCATCCGCCCTTCCGGATCGAGCGCGGCGCGCACCTTCAGGAAGTCGTTCCAGCGCGGATAGAGCCCGGCCAGTTGGTCGCCCGAGACGCTGTGCAGCTTGCCCCAGTGCGGCCGTCCGCCATAACGGCGGAAGATCGGCTCGATCAGGGTGAAGAGGAAGGCGAAGTCGTCCTTGTAGTGGGCGTGGACCGCTATGGAGCCCCTGGGCTGGCCCTGGAATGGCGACAGCCAGGCATCGTCCGGGGCGATGCGGCGGCACTCGATCGGGAAGAAGACGTCGGGGCGTTCCTTCTCGATGGTCGCCACGATCTCGGCGAGCGCCTTCAGCTGGACCTCGGCCGGCAGGTGGAACTCCATCTCGTTGAAGCGCACCGGGCGCTCGGTCGACAGCAGTTTCCAGCCCTCGTCGATCGCCTTCTCGGGCCTGGTCCCGCCCAGCAGAGCGTGGGCCGCGGCCTTGCGGAGCGGGGCCGAGAAGCCCAGCAGGTTGCGCAGGCCGCGCAGGGCGTCGAGGAAGACGGTGTCCTGGTCCGGCCCGCGCGCCACGGCCGGAGCGTCGGTCTCGTCATGGCTGATATTGACGGCCAGGCCGGTGAACGGCACGGCGTAGAACTCGAAATTGCGATGTTTGGCCCAACGGCTCTCGGCGTGGGCCAGGGCGACCTCGAACGGCTCCAGCCAGACATTGCGTTCCAGCCGGCGATTGGCCGTGGTCTTGAGCCGGACCTGGGTGATCACGCCCAGCGCGCCCAGCGAGACCTTGGCGGCCTGGAAGATGTCAGCGTTCTTCTGGGCGTCGCAGTCGATGGTCTCGCCCTTGGCGGTGATCAGGCGCAGGGCGGTAACGTCGCCATGCACGGCCTTCAGCGTCGCGCCCGTGCCGTGGGTGGCGGTGGCCAGGGCTCCGGCCAGGGCCTGCTTGTTGATGTCGGGCAGATTGGCCATGGCCCGCCCCTTGGCCGCCAGGGCCGGACCCAGCGCGCCCAGCCGCGTGCCGGCCGCGACCAGCGCCTCGTCGCCCTCCCAGCCGACAACGCCCGACAAGGCGTCCAGAGACACCAGCGTCCCGTCGGTCGGCGCCAGGGCGGTAAAGGAATGGCCCGCCCCCACGGGACGGATCGGCGCGGGCGCCGTCGTCAGGGCCTGGGCCAGTTCGGGCTCGCTCTTGGGCGCCAGGCGGGCGGCGGGATAGGCGTGCTGTATGCCCGACCAGTTGCGCCACAGCAGATGACCCCGGGCGTCCGTGGTGGGCGGGGCCGGCGGCTCGGGCTTGTCGTGCGTGGCCGCCACATAGCCGCCCCCGACTGCGGCGACGCCCACGCCGGCGCCGACCAACAGCGCCCCCCGCCTGGAAACCTTCATCCGTTCCGCCCCCGCGATATCTTATCGAGCGGAGTCTTCGCGCCCCGCCATGAACCGTATCAGGGCCTTGAAATCGTCCGGCGTGCAAGCGGCGCATTGGCCGCCGGCCGGCATGGCCTGAAAACCCTGGACGGCGTGGTCCAGCAGCACGGCCTCGCCCTGCTTCCAGCGCGGATCCCAGGCCTTTCGATCGTGGACCAGCGGCGCGCCCGTGCCGGGGATCGCGTGACAGGCCTTGCAGGACTCTCCGTACAGCGCGGCCAGGCGACCATCGGCCGGAGCCAGGGCCAGGGCCTGCTCCGGTGTCGGCGGCGGCGGAACGGGCTTCGAACAGCCGGCCTGCCCCAAGGCGAGGACCAGGACGGCGGTCAAGGTCGCGGGCGCGCGCACTAGCCGGCGATCCCGTTCAGACGCTTGGCGGCGCTGACGGTGTTGGCCAGCAACATGGCGATGGTCATCGGCCCCACCCCGCCCGGCACAGGGGTGATGGCGCCGGCCACTTCCTTGGCCTCGTCGAAGGCCACGTCGCCGACCAGTCGGGTCTTGCCCGCCGCCGCCGCGACGGGATCGCGCGATGGGAACCGGCTGATGCCGACGTCGATCACCACCGCGCCCGGCTTGATCCAGTCGCCCTTGACCATCTCGGGCCGACCGACGGCCGCCACCAGGATATCGGCCTCGCGGCAGATGGCCGGCAGGTCCTTGGAGCGCGAGTGGGCGATGGTCACCGTGCAGTCGGCGGCCAACAGCAACTGGGCCATCGGCTTGCCCATCAGGTTCGAGCGGCCGATCACCACCGCCCGCTTGCCCGACAGGTCGCCGACCACATCTTTCAGCAGCACCATGCAGCCGGCCGGCGTGCACGAGGTCAGGGCCGGCAAGCCGCTGGCCAGGCGCCCGGCGTTGGTCACGGTCAGGCCGTCGACGTCCTTGTCGGGCGAGATCGCCGCCACGATGGCCGCCTGGCTCATGTGGTCGGGCACGGGGAACTGCACGAGCACGCCGTGGATGGCTGGGTCGTCGTTCAGGCGCTCGACCAGCGACAGCAGCTCGGCCTGCGAGGTCTCGGCCGGCAGGCGGTGGGTCTCCGAATGCATGCCGGCGGCGGTGGTCTGCTCGCCCTTGCTGCGGACATAGACCTGGCTGGCGGGGTCCTCGCCGACCAGCACCACGGCGAGGCCGGGGGTCAGGCCGTGCTCGGCCTTCAAGGCGGCGACCTCGGCGGCGACCTGTTCGCGCAGCTGGGCCGCGAAGGCCTTGCCATCGATGATTCTGGCTTGCGACATCGGCGTCTCCCGTTTGCGCGTGCCTAGCGCCTACCCCGCCCCGGCGCAATATCCGCAAGGTCGGTGCAGGAAGTCGCTGGACTGGCGAGCAATCATGCTAGAGCCGGAGCATGGTCTCCGCGTCTCCGACCCAAAGCGCCGACGTCGTCCTGGTGGGCGGCGGCCTGGCCAACGGCCTGATCGCCCTGCGGCTGAAAAGCCTGCGGCCGCGGCTGCGGGTGATCCTGCTGGAACAGGGGCCGACGATCGGCGGCGAGCACACCTGGTGCCACTTCGCCACCGACGTCGACGCGGTCGAGGCCGGCTGGCTGCGGCCGCTGATCGTCCATCGCTGGGCGGGCTACGAGGTCCGCTTCCCGGGCCATGACCGCCAGCTCGCGACCGAGTACCTGGCGATCACCTCGCAGCGCCTGCACCAGGTCGTAAGCGCAGCGCTCGGCGAAGACGCCTGGCTGTCGGCTCCGGTCACGGGGATCAGTCCGCAGCAGGTGACTTTGGCCGACGGCCGAACCATCGCGGCCGGCGCGGTGATCGACGGCCGCGGTCCGCGCAAGAGCCGCAGCCTGGCCCTGGGCTACCAGAAGTTCGTCGGCCAGGGCGTGCGCCTGACCGCGCCCCACGGCCTGACCCGCCCGATCATCATGGACGCCACGGTCTCGCAGGAGGATGGCTACCGCTTTGTCTACGTTCTGCCGCTGGACGCCACGCGCCTGCTGATCGAGGACACCCGCTACAGCGACGGGCCGGCCCTGGACCGTCCGGCCCTGCGCCTGGCCATCGCCGCCTATGCGCAGGCCCAGGGCTGGACCATCGCCGAGGTCGAGCGCGAAGAGGACGGGATCCTGCCCATCGCCCTGGCCGGCGACATCGACGCCTATTGGCGCGAGGCGCAACCGCAGATCGCCGAGGTCGGCCTGCGCGCCGCGCTGTTCCAACCGACCACCGGCTATTCCCTGCCCGACGCCGCCCGCCTGGCCGACGCCGTCGCCGCCCTGCCTCGCATCACCAGCGCCAGCGTCCGCGCCTGCGTCGAGGGCCGGTCCAAGACCGTCTGGCGCCGTCGACGCTTCCTGCGCCTGCTGAACCGCATGCTGTTCCGGGCCTGCGCGCCCGGGGATCGCTACAAGGTGCTGGAGCGCTTCTACCGCCTGTCACCCGGCCTGATCCAACGCTTCTACGCCGCGCGCCTGAGCCGGTGGGACAAGGCGCGGATCCTGATCGGCAAGCCGCCCGTGCCGATCCCGGCGGCCATCAAGTGCATCGACGAAAGCTCGGCGTTCGAAGGACAAGACCCATGACCATGACCGTGAACAAGCCCAAGGCCGCCGTGATCGGGGCAGGATTCGGCGGCCTGGCCTTGGCGATCCGCCTGCAGTCGTCGGGGTTCGACGTGACCGTCTTCGAAGGCCGCGAAAAGCCCGGCGGCCGGGCCTATGTCTGGCATGACCAGGGCTTCACCTTCGACGCCGGCCCGACCGTGATCACCGACCCCGACTGCCTCAAGGAGCTCTTCGCGCTCTCGGGCCGCAGGATCGAGGACTATGTCGAGCTGCTGCCGGTCGACCCGTTCTATCGATTGGTCTGGGAGGACGGCGACGTCTTCGACTACGTCAACGACCAGGCGCAGCTGGACGCCCAGATCGCCGCCCGCAACCCGGCCGACGTCGAGGGCTATCGCCGCTTCCACGCCTATTCCGAAGAGCTGTACCAGAAGGGCTATGTCGAGCTGGGCGCCGTGCCGTTCCTCGATTTCGGCAGCATGATCGCCTCGGCCCCCGCGCTGATGAAGCTGCAGGCCTGGCGCAGCGTCTATGACAAGGTCGCCGGCTTCGTGAAGGACGAGCACGTGCGCCAGGCGCTGTCGTTCCACAGCCTTCTGGTCGGCGGCAGCCCGTTCGCCACCTCGTCGATCTACGCCCTGATCCACGCCCTCGAACGGCGCGGCGGCGTCTGGTTCCCGCGCGGCGGCACCCACGCCCTGATCCGGGCGCTGGTGAAGCTGCTGGAGGACCTGGGCGGGACGATCCACCTCGGCGCGCCGGTCCGGAAGATCACCACCAAGGCCGGCCGCGTCACCGGCGTGGTCCGCGCCGACGGCCAGTTCGAGGCCTTCGACACCGTCGCCTCCAACGCCGACGTCATGCACACCTACAAGGCCCTGCTGGCCGACGATCCGCGGGGCGCCAAGGTGGGCAAGGCCCTTGAGGCCAAGCGCTGGAGCCCGTCGCTGTTCGTGGTCTATTTCGGCCTGAAGACCACCCACCCCGAGATCCGCCATCACACCATCTGCTTCGGCAATCGCTATCGCGAGCTGATCGGCGAGATCTACGGCAAGGACGGCCTGGCCGACGACTTCTCGCTGTACCTGCACCACCCCACCGCCAGCGACCCCGCCATGGCGCCGGAGGGCTGCTCGTCCTTCTACGCCCTGTCGCCGGTGCCGAACCTGAAGACGGCCAATATCGACTGGTCGGTCGAGGGGCCGAAGTATCGCGACCGGATCCTGGCCTATCTGGAAAAGCACTATATTCCGGGCCTGACCGCCGACATGGTCACCTGCCGCTTCATCACGCCGGACGACTTCGTGACCGACCTCAACGCCTGGAAGGGCGCGGCCTTCTCGCTGGAGCCGATCCTGACCCAGAGCGCCTTCTTCCGCACCCACAACCGCGACGACGTGATCCCCAATCTCTATTTCGTCGGGGCCGGCACCCATCCGGGCGCGGGCATTCCCGGCGTGGTCGGCTCGGCCAAGGCGACGGCGGGGCTGATGGTCGACGACTTTGTCGTCGAGGGGGAGACGGCGCAGGCATGAGCGACCTGGAAGCCCAGAGTCGCGAGGCGATCCAGAAGGGCAGCAAGAGCTTCGCGGCCGCCGCCGCCCTGTTCGACGCCCAGACCCGGGCCGACGCCGAGATGCTGTACGCCTGGTGCCGCCATTGCGACGACGTGATCGACGGCCAGACCCTGGGCCATGGCATGAGCCCGGTGACCGACGCCCCCGCGCGCCTTGAGGCCCTCTACGCCCAGACCCGCGCGGCCATGGCGGGCCAGACGCCGACCGATCCGGTGTTCGCCGCCTTCCAGACCGTGGCCCTGCGCCGGGGCATTCCCGAGCGCTACGCCCTGGACATGATCGACGGCTTCGCCATGGACGTGGCCGGGCGGCGTTACGCCACCCTCAAGGAGCTGCTGGAATACTGCTGGGGCGTGGCCGGCGTGGTCGGCACGATGATGGCCCTGGTCATGGGCGTGAAGCCGGACGCCCTGCCCACCCTGCGCCGGGCCCAGGACCTGGGCCTGGCCTTCCAGCTGACCAACATCGCCCGCGACATCGTCGAGGACGCGCGCAACGGTCGGGTCTACGTCCCTGGCGACTGGCTGGCTGAGCTGGGCGTGCCGGAGGACGCCGTGGCCGATCCGGCCTGCCGACCCGCCGTGGCGTTGCTGGCGAAACGGCTGGTCGACGCCGCCGAGCCCTACTACGCCTCGGCGCGCTGGGGTCTGCGCGACCTGCCGCTGCGCTGCGCCTGGGCGATCGGCGCGGCGCGCGGGGTCTATCGGCAGATCGGGCTGGACGTCGTGAAGGCCGGACCCGGCGCCTGGGACGAACGGGTGGTGGTCAGCGGGCGGATGAAGGCCTGGCGGGCGCTCGAGGGCGGGGTGTTGGCGGTGAGGTCGGCGACGCTGGACCGTTGGCGCGCGCAGCCGGCCAGACCCGCTCTGTGGTCGAGAATCTAAAGGTCGCTCATAGGAAGGACCTAAGCCTCCACGCCCTTTTCCCGAAGCTTCGCCTTCAACTCCCGCACCGGCCGCGCCAGCAGGAAGCCGAACGACACCGTCCCGCGCTTGGTGTGCACCGCATGATGGATCCGATGCGCCTGGATCAATTGCTTCCAATAGCGCGACCGGCCCAGCGGGACCTTGAACCTCTGGTGCACCATGCCGTCGTGGAAGACGAAATAGATCGCGCCGTAGGCGGTGATCCCCAGGCCGATCGGCAGCAGCCAGGGCGCGCCATGCACGCCGAAATAGATCGCGGCGATGGCCGGGGCGGCGAACACCACCGCGAACAGGTCGTTGAGCTCGAACCGCCCCAGCCGCGGTTCATGATGCGAGCGGTGCCAGGCCCATAGGCAGCCATGCATCACATAGCGATGCATCACCCAGGCGAAGCCTTCCATGAACGCCAGCGCCGCCAGGAACAGGGCCAGGTCGAGACCAAGGATCGCCATCGTCATTCCGACCACCGCCGCTCCACTATCGCCGAAGCCGACGCGCCAACACGTGCGCGAGGGCCAGGCCGGCCAGTCCCGTGGCTGCCAGCACGCACCAGGCCTTATACACCGCGCCAACCCCCGCGTCGCGCCAGAGGATCGCCTGATAGGCGTCGATGGTCCAGGCGTGCGGCGTGAACCAGCCCAGCGTCTGCAGCCAGGCCGGCATCAGGAACCGCGGGACCATGCTGCCGCCGATCGCGGCCAGCACCAGGATCACGAACGTCGACAGCATCTGGGCCTGATCGCGCGTGCGGCATACCGAGACCAGGCCGAGGGACAGGCCCGCCGCGCAGGCGCTGGCCGCCAGGGTGGTCGGCAGCCACAGGGCCAGGTGCTGGATCACCGCCACGTCATAGACGATCTGGGCGGTCGCGAAGATCGTCAGGGCCTGGACCAGGCCCTGCCCCAGCAGAAACAGGAACTTGCCGCTGACCACCGGCCCCATTCCCGCCGTACCGGCCATCAGGCGGTCGGCGACGCCCGAGCTCTGCTCCTCCACCAGCCCCAGCGCGCCCTGCATGGCCGAGAACAGGGCGAACAGGATCATCACCGCCCCCGCATAATAGGCGATCACCCCACCGCCGGTCTTGGCGTCCTTGACGTCCTCGCGGTCGAAGAATCCGCCGTCGTCCTTGGCGGGGTTCTGGCGCATGAAGGTGGCGGCGCTGTCGGCGTTCTCGATCTGCTCGTCGGTGAAGCCGCCCAGCGCGGGCTCGAGCTGGGTAACCGTGCGGCGCAGGGTCACGTCCGGCAGGGCGGCGGCCAGCACCTGCTGCACGCGGGCCTGGGCCAGGGGCGCGGCCACCGCGCGGCTGGGATCGGCGACGATCACGAACGGCTTGCCGGCCGAAGCCGGGTCGGCGCGGAGCAGCAGGCCGGCGTCCGCCTGCCCCGACTTGACCCGCCGCCGGACCTCGGCCGCGGTGTTGGGCGACACCCTCTCGGCTCGGACCTGCGGCGAGCCGACCAGCGCCGCGGCCAGCCGCCCGGAGTCCGGCGTTCCGGCCAGGTCCGCCACCGCCAGCTTCAGCTGGATGCTGTCGCCCGTCGTGCCGGCGAACACCGAGGAGAAGATCAGGAACACCAGCGGCGGCAGCAGGAAGGTCATGATCAGGGCGCCGCGATCGCGCCACAGGTCCAGCGCCATCACCCGCAGCATGGCGGCGATCATCGACAGACGCCGGGTCACGCCGCCAGCCTCCGTTCGGCCACCAGGGCGAAGAGACTGGCCAGGGACGGTTCGCGCACGGTGATCTCGCGGGGGATCACGCCCGCCTGGCGCAAGCGCTTGTCCAGCCGTCCCGCCGCCGCGTAGCCGTCGGGGTCCAGCCGGGTCCAGATCGTGGGCCGGTGGGTGCGCTTCAGTCCCTCGGCGGCCAGACGCGCCTGACCGTCGGCGTCGACCGCCTCGGCCAGATGGACCTGGATTTCCATCCGCGCGCCGAACGCCTTGGCGACCAGGGTCTTGGGCTCGCCCTCCAGCGCCATGGCGCCGTCGTTCAGGAAGCCGACGCGGTTGGCCAGGGTCCCGGCCTGGTCGAGGTCATGGGTGGTCATCAACACCGCGACGCCCAGGTCGCCCAGACCCCGGATCACCGCGTCCACCGCTTCGCGGGCATCCAGGTCGACCCCCACCGTCGGTTCGTCGAGGATCAGCAGCGACGGCTCGTGGACGATGGCGGCGGCGATGTTGGCGCGCCGTTGATAGCCGCCCGACAGGTGCTTGATCGGGACATGGGCTCGGTCGGCCGTGTGGGTCAGCTCCAGCGCGCGGCGCACGGACGCCTTCAGGGTCTTGCGGGGCGTCCCGGCCAGGACGGCGAAGGTCTCGACGTTCTCGGCCACCGTCAGGTTGGCGTAGAGGGCGATCTCCTGCGGAACCAGGCCCAGGCCCGCCCGGGCGGCCGCGACGCGGGCCGGGTCGCGGCCGTTCAGCAGAACCGCGCCGCCGGTCGGCCGGATGCGACCGCAGATCGCGCGGATCAGGGTGGTCTTGCCCGCCCCGTTCGGGCCCAGCAGGGCGTAGATCTCGCCGGGATGCAGGACCAGGTCCACGCCCCGCAGCACGGGCTTGCCGCCATAGGCGTGGGCCGCGGCCGTCACGGTGAGAATGGGCTCTGGCGAAACGCGCTCAGCGGTCACGCCGCCGCCTTGCGCCGCGCGAACAGGTCGCCGACATAGCGGCCCAGAAGATCGCCGCGACCGACCGAGGCCAGGGCTGCGGTCGCCGCGGCCAAATGGTCTTCCATCGCCTGGCGCGCCCCGCTCGGGCCCAGCGTCGAGACCACGGTGGCCATGGCCGCGTCCTTGCCGACATCCTTGCCGGCCGCCTCGGACGAGCCCTGGACGTCGATCAGGTCATCGCGGATCTGGAAGGCCAGACCGATGTGGCGCGCGAAAGTCCCCACCGCCTCGACCGCCGCGACCGGCGCGTCGGCGATCATCGCCCCGCCCTGGGCCGCGGCGATGATCAGCACCCCGGTCTTCTCGTGATTGAGACGGTCCAGCGCGGCCGGGTCGCGCAGTTGATCGCGGTCGAACAGGTCACGGGCCTGGCCGGCGATCAGGCCCGAAAACCCGACGGCGTGGGCGGCGCGGGCGGCCAGCTCGGCGCGCAGAGCGCCCGGCAGGCCCGCGTCGGCCGCGATCACCGCATAGGCCTGGTTCAGCAGCCCGACCCCCGCGAGAATCGCGGTGGCCTCGTCGAACGCGCGATGGATGGTCGGCAGGCCGCGGCGCAGGCCCGCGTCGTCCATCGACGGCAGGTCGTCCAGAATCAGCGAGGCGGCGTGGATCATCTCGAACGCGCAGGCCGCGTCCAGGGCCGCGCCTTCGGGCGCGCCGAACTCGGCGGCGGCCAGCAGGGTCACCATCGGCCGGAAGCGTTTTCCGGGAGCCAGCAGGCTGTAGCGGACGGCGTCGACCAAGCGCTCGGGCGCCGAACCGATCGGCGGCGCCAGCTCGGCCAACCGCCGATCGACCCCGACGCGCAGGGACTCGATTCTCTGGAAAAAGGCGGCCTGGTCGTCCATTCGCGGGTCGCGACCTGTTGTCCACCCCGACGCGGGCTGGCTCATTTGACGGCGCCTTCGGCGGGCGTCAACCCAAAGGTCCTCGCGCGGAAAGGCGGGGTGACGGACGAGCCGCGATCCGCCCGCGCGTCCGTGCGCGCGTCCCGCGGACGGGACGGCGACGGGATACGCCCCATGGACACAGCCCGGCGGCGCGCGGCACGGTGGAGCACACCGGCGGGGGGCGGCGTTCAGGAGTGATGACGATGAAAACCTTTCCCACGATCGCCGCCCCGCTCGTCGCCCTGAGCCTCGCCGCGGCCCTCGGCGCTTGCGACCGCAAGCCGGCCCAACCGCCCGGCTCCCCCGCCGCGCCGCCAGCCGCGACATCGGCCGCGCCGGTCGCCGCCGCCCCGGCTGCGGCCGCGCGCCCCCTGGCCTTCGACCAGACCGATCCGGCGGCCAAGGTCGCCCTGCGCCTGCCGGCCGAGATCGCCGGCTATCCGGCCTTGCACGCGCGGCTCTACGATCGCGAGGTGGCCGGCCTGCGGGCCTTCGCCGCCAAGGCCGAGACCGACCGCAAGGCCTCGACCGGCCAGTTCCCCTGGCGGCCCTATGCTCGCCAGGGCCAGTGGTTCTGGGCCGCCGAGGCCGCGCCGCTGGTCGCCCTGCGGGCCCTGTGGTTCGAGGACACCGGCGGCGCCCACCCCAACCATGGCGGCGCGACCCTGATCTGGGACACGAGCAAGGACCGAGAGATCGAGCCCAGGGCGCTGTTCCGGCCAGACGCCGACATGAGCGTGCTCGACAAGGCGATCTGTGACGCCGTGGCCCAGGCCAAGACCCATCGCGGCGGCGCGGTGCCCCTCAGTGACATGTTCGCCTGCCCCAAGTGGAACCAGACCGTGCTGATCCCCGCGCCCTCGACCACGCCGGGCAAGATCGGCGGCCTGACGGCGCTGATCGATCCCTATGTGGTCGGCCCCTATTCCGAGGGCGACTACGAGGTCACCATACCGGTCTCAGCCTTTCAGAGCCTGCTCGCCCCGGCCTATGCCGACGCGTTCGGCGGCGCGCCCAAGTCGCCGGGCAATCCGGACGGTACGCTGAGCGTGACGATGGATGTGGTGAAGTAGCGCGATCGGGGACGTGCGCGGGCGCACGTCCCCGGCCATGAGTTGATCGTCTAAAGCGGAATGTTGTCGTGCTTCTTCCAGGGGTTGGAGAGCTCCTTCCCCTTGAGGCTCTTCAGCGCCCGGACGATGCGTTTGCGGGTGCCGTGGGGCATGATGACGTCGTCGATATAGCCGCGGGAGGCGGCCACGAACGGGTTGGCGAAGCGGTCCTTGTACTCGGCCTCGCGGGCGGCCAGGGCCTGGGGATCCTTGGCTTCCTGGCGGAAGATGATCTCCACGGCCCCCTTGGCGCCCATCACCGCGATCTCGGCGG